>Ga0302176_10000012_pt1 | contig 187599 bp, 170 predicted proteins | sample I_Palsa_E1_1_FD_198787 | JGI IMG/M metagenome (GOLD analysis project Ga0302176, IMG submission 198787) | Peat permafrost microbial communities from Stordalen Mire near Abisko, Sweden - I_Palsa_E1_1 | ecosystem: Environmental > Terrestrial > Soil > Palsa > Peat permafrost | place: Sweden...
TTCTCGCGCTCAAAGCGCAGGTCGATATTGTTCCAATCGCGCTGGTGGGAACTTACGAACTACTGCCGATGAATACCTACCACATAAAATGCCGTCCACTGGAGATGCGCGTGGGCGAGCCGATCTCGACTGCGGGGCTGACGATGCGGGATATGGAAGCGGTGTCGGCGAAGGTGCGGAAGGCTATGGAGGATTTGTATTATTCGGAGCGCCCTGCTTAGGTCCATTTTCTACCGTAACTTTTTGGGCCGCTGGGTGCGCGCAGCGGTCGACTTGCGAAACCTACCGAGCGAAGAGTTCAAGGCGAGACTTAAATCCGAATTGCTGGAGGGGAGAAAAACTATGGGTACCGTTGCCGAACCGATTGCGTCCGTTCAGGTGAGCGCCAGCCCAAGACTGACCTTCAAAGATGCCGCGAAGGCGATCGAGTTTTACACGCAGGCCTTTGGGGCGAAGGAGCTAATGCGCTTCGACGTGGGAGGGCAAATTCCGCACGCCGAAATCTTGATCGGGAACTCGACCATCATGCTGACGGAAGAATGGCCGGAGGGAAATCGGTTCAGCCCGGAGACGCTGGGGAATTCTCCTGTCATGATGTCGCTCGATGTTCCAGACGTGGATAAATTTTTCGCGCATGCTGTTGGCGCGGGGGCCGAGATCGCAATTCCCATCGCCGATCAATTCTACGGACATCGGGAAGGAACGCTCCGGGATCCCTTCGGATATTTGTGGAGTGTGTCCACGATGACGGAAGAGATGCCGGTGGAAGAGATGCACCGGCGTATGAATGCGATGACGAAAGGCGATGCTGCGAGCCAGGGGCCGGCGGTGAATCCGATTCCGAAGGGCTTCCGCATGGTCACGCCGTATCTGGTAGCCGAGAATGGTCCGGCGCTGCTGGAGTTTGCGAAGCAGGCGTTCGCAGCCGAAGAGACTTTCAGCGCGGTGGGCACCGCGGGAGGACTGCACGCCGAGGTGCGGATCGGCGATTCGATGCTGATGATGGGCGGTGGCATTCCGGGACACGAGTTTCGTGCCACGCCGAAAACTCACGCACTGCACCTCTACGTAGAGGATGTGGACGCGGTCTACAAGAAAGCACTCGCGGCGGGAGCGACTTCGATTGATGAACCGCGCGACCAGGAATACGGCGAACGCTCAGCCAGCGTGAAGGATCCGGCTGGAAACATCTGGTACATCGCCACACATAAGGGAGAGAGCTACATTGCCAAGGGATTGAACAACGTGAATGCTTATCTGCATCCGCTGCGGGCCGAGCCGGTGATCACGTTCTTGAAGCGGGCTTTTGGGGCGCAGGAACTAGCGAAGTACGCATCGCCGGATGGTGTGGTGCACCATGCGGAGATTCGAGTCGGCGATTCGGTGGTGGAAATGGGCGAACCTTTCGGCGCACATACCAAGTATGGGCCCATGCCAGCCCTGTTCTATCTGTACGTGGCGGATTGCGATGCCGTATACCGGCGGGCACTTGCCGCGGGCGCGAAATCTACGCAGGATCCCGCGGACCAGCCTTATGGTGACCGCACATCAGCCGTAACCGACCCGTTCGGGAACACCTGGTATATCGCCACGCATGTCAAAGACATGGCGACCTAGGCAGACTAAGTTTTAATCGTGGTTTTTGCGATTTAAGAATCCGAAAGGATTACCCGAATTGATTCGAGTCTTTGGACATTGCGGGTCCGTTCGAAGGCGTCGGCTCGTGCTCGCTGCCTAATAGCGGCGCGGCAATGCGCAGAGCCTCGACTTGCCGCTTCACTTTCAACAATTCTTGCTCTTTCGCCCGCAACAATTCCATCACATCTCTCATGACTACTCTCCAGTATTTAGACCGAGGTATCGATACATCTGAAGTCTACTCGAACAAATTTAGCTGGGGCACGCAACCGGAGCAATGCACTAAGGTACACGCTTCGGTCCGCGCTGCTTCAATGCCCAGAATGATAAGGATGCCCCTTTAAAATAGTAAATGCCCGGTAGACTTGCTCAAGCAAAACGACGCGAGCCAGTTCGTGCGTAAGCGTCATCTTGCCAAGCGAAATCAAATGCTGCGCGGCTCCCCGCGTGGCCTCGCTGAATCCGTCAGCCGGGCCAATTGCGAAAACTAGCGGCAACGGATTGCGATCCTGGTAGTCTCCCATAAAATGCGCGAACTCTTCGGATGAAAACTGTTTGCTGCGAGAATCCATCAATACCAGCGTTGATTTTCCGGCGTTCCGCGGTTTTCTCCCCGCAGCCGATGCGGGGAGCCCGCAGACTTGCAGGAGAGCATTCTCATCCCGCAATACCAGCGCTTCCACCTGCGCATAGCGGGAAATTCGTTTCAGGTACTCGTCCGTCAGCGACTGAATCGCCGGCTCTTTCGTCTTGCCGACCCATGCGATTTTGATTTTCAGAGCAGGCAAGAGACGTCACTAATTTCGTAAGCGAGCACCGCGGACCGTGAGATTGGGAACTACTCTTTCTTTCGAGAGGCGGCGGTCGCTGCGCGTTTGCGCGGCGCTGTCTTCGCCTTTGGAGCAGCTTTCGTTCGCGGCTTGGGTGCCAATTCCGTGGGCTCCAGCCGCTTGGCTGTCTTCCACAGCCGCTCGAGATCGTAGTACTTGCGGGCCTTCTCGGAAAAAACATGCACGACGAAGTCAGTGTAGTCGACCAGAATCCACTCGCCCTGCTTATAGCCCTCGACGTGCGCCGGGGGCACACCGGTGGCCTTCAGGCGAAGTTCTACTTCGTCCGCGATGGCCTGAACCTGCCGCGGATTCGTGCCGCTGCACAGCACAAAGTAGTCGGTAAATGCGCCCGACCCCTTTTCCATTTCCAGGATAGAAAGTTCTTCCGCTTTTTTGTCGAGGCAAGCCTGAATGGCCGCCGTTACCTGTTGCTTCAAATCGGTTTTTTTCATTCAGGGTTCGTCTTAAGTCGTTCGTCGTTGGTCGTTGGCCCAACCGGGCAGAGTTTCCATTGTAAACGACGCCGCTATGAAGCGTTGGTCTCGTTAGCGGATGCAGCCTGCGCCAGATTATTTTGGCGAACGACCAACGACGAAGGACTAACGACCTTTATACAATCCCATTTTTTTGATGTAATCGGCGACCGCAGGCTCGACGAAGCGTCCTAGCGGCTTTCCGGCTGCCGCGGTTTCGCGAATTGTCGTGGAGGAAATCGGCTGGTAAACCTCGTCCAGCAAATGGATCGTTACACCCTTCAAAACCAAGTCTCCCGTTGCAGCCTGCCTCTGAAATGGACGCGTAACTTCCTGCCGTGGACGCAGGCTCTCCGGCAGCGCGTTGGCGACGTCGGCAAGCGAATAGCCGGGCCTGCCTGCCACTATGAACTCACACTCACGAAACAGATCTTCGGCGTGATGCCACTTGGCAATTTCGTCGAAAGCGTCGATGCCAATTAGCAGGAAGAGCAGGTCCGCTTTTTTCAATGACTGCTTGAGCCGTCCCACGGTATCGATGGTGTAGTTGGGATTTGCTACGCGCGCCTTGCCTTTGCCTGCTTCGCCCGGGCCGGCATCCTGAGGTGCCTCAAGCAGCGAGGGCGCGAAGTCTTTTTCTTGCGCCGTCGCCAGAGCAATCATGGCGTAGCGATGCGCGAAGGCCGATAGCGGCTGGCTCTGCTTGTGAGGTGGAATACCCGCAGGCACGAACAGAACGCGCGACAGTTTGCAGCGCTCCTGTGCAGCTCGCGCCAGCGCCAGGTGCCCGCGGTGGATGGGGTCGAAAGTGCCGCCGAACAATCCAATATTCATGCGCGCCTAGTGTCTTAGTTTGCGGGCCTACTTGGCAAGCCCGGTTGCGAACGATTTTCCCGCCACTGCATCGACAAAACAGCTTTCAAGGGCATTGGCCGATGGTTCATGGTTGCTCGGTCTGTTCGCCACACAGTCCAACGCCGAAAAAACTCCCTCGCCGAGAATCTGGAATGAACTCCTGTAATCTCGCGCATTTCAGGATGCGGCCCTATCATACTTATATGCGGGTAACCCTCCCCCTACTTCGCATCCAACCCGCCCGTGCGCCTATTCTCCGCTATGGCGTGGCGATCCTCAGCACCACGCTGGCGCTCATCCCGGCACTGTTGCTTCCCAACATCACCGAGAGTCGGCTCGCGGTGTTCGCGGTCGCGGTCATGGTCAGCGCGTGGTATGGCGGCTGGAAGCCGGGCCTGGTCGCGACCTCGTTCGCGCTCACGGTGAGCGCTTATTTTTCATTTACCGGAGAGCACACGCCCGCGCAATACCGGTCGACAATGATGCGGCTGGCGCTGTTTGTTGTGCTGGCGCTTCTTATCTGCTGGCTCAATGCCGCATTGCGAGCCGCACAGGATGGCTTGCGGCGCTCCGAAATGAATTTTCGGTCCCTGGTCACTGACGCTCCGTACGGCATTTGCCGCTGCGATTCTGCCGGGCGGTTGCTGGATGCAAACCCCGCGCTCATGACGATGCTCGGATATTCCTCGGCGCGCGAATTGCTCGGCAAACACCTCGCGGCACTCTATTCGGATACGCAGCAATGGTTCGAGTTGGCGGACTATCTGCGTTCTGCCGCGCCTTTCAACGCACTGATTGCCGAGTGGAAGCGCGAGGATGGCACTGTCATCGTGGTGCGCGTTTCCGGCCGCACGGTTTCGAACGGCAACAAGGAAAGAACTTTTGAACTTTTTGCCGAAGATGTGACCGAGCGTCGCGCCCTGGAACAACAACTTCGGCAGTCGCAAAAGATGGAAGCCATCGGCAGACTCGCCGGCGGTATTGCGCACGACTTCAATAATTTGCTCATGGTAATTTCCGGCTACTCGGAATTTCTGCTCGAACGCACGGGCTCGGACCCGGCGTTGCGCGGGCCGGCGCAGGAAATCGCCAGCGCCGCCGGACGCGCCACCTCGCTCACGCGCCAGCTCCTCGCCTTCAGCCGCAAGCAAATGCTGGCCCCGAAAATTCTCGACCTGAACAGCGTCGTCACAGAAAACCTGAAGATGCTGACCCGCATGATCGGGGAAGATATCGATCTGGTCATGGCTCCCTCGAGCGGGCTTGGTGCTGTGCGCGCCGATGCCGGCCAGATTGAGCAAGTCATTGTGAACCTCGCGGTGAACGCACGCGACGCCATGCCCTCCGGGGGCAGGCTGACCATTGAGACTTCAAACATTTCGCTCGACGAAGAGTCGGCGCGCTTCCATGAGTCCCTGAAAGCCGGCGATTACGTGATGCTCGCTATAAGCGACACTGGCGTGGGTATGGATTCGGAAACCCAGTCCCGTATCTTCGAGCCTTTCTTTACCACCAAGGGCCCTGGAGGCACGGGGCTCGGACTTTCGACCGTGTACGGCATCGTGAAGCAGAGCGGAGGTTACATCTGGGTCTACAGCGAGCCCGGCAAGGGCACGACGTTCAAGATTTATTTGCCTCGCGTTGCGGAAGCAGTTGAAAGCCCTTTGCAGGTTGCGGTCGCCGCGGAATCTGCGAGCGTTGAGCCGGGAGCGGAAACCATTCTGCTCGTTGAGGATGAGGCGAACCTGCGCTATCTGGCGCGACAATTCCTGGAGAAGCAAGGTTACAGAGTGATTGAAGCGGCGGATGGAGCGGTCGCGATGCAGATCGCGGTGGCGCATGAAGGCGTAATTCATCTGCTTCTGACTGACGTAATTATGCCCGGCATGAATGGCCGCGAACTGGCGCAGCGCATTTCTGAGATCCGTCCCAACGTGAAAGTGCTTTACATGTCGGGTTACACGGAGAATGTGATCGGGCGCAATGGCACGCTGGATGCGGGAGTGCGCCTGCTGCAGAAACCTTTCACCCTTCGCGACCTGAAGAGCAGAGTTCGCGAGGTGCTCAATTCCACCCCACTTCATTCGGCGGATGCGACTTCAGTTCTCACATCTCATGCCGCGAGTGCACAGGGCCTTCATGAATTACCTGCCTCTCGCGCGCAGCGTTTTCAGCTCCACCTGCCGCTGAAATACCGTCGTCTCGACGAAAAAAACTGGCACGACGGTGAGACCAGAAACATCAGCCGCTCTGGCTTGCTGTTTCAGGCGGAAGACATTTTGCAGCCCAACGTTGTGCTGGAAATTAATCTGGTGCTGCCGGCGGAGATTGCTGGCCTGTCACCCACCGAAGTGGTTTGCCGCGGAGAAATCGTGCGCACCGTGCAGCCGGTCGGAGAGGAAATGCCTCCCGCTTTGGCGGCAAAGATTCTGCAATATCACTTCCAGCACGGCTCGCAACTGCCGCAAGCCTGAATTCGGCGAAGACCTGAGTTAAGTTCCGGTCCAAATTAAGTTTCCGTTAAGCGTTGGCGTCGCGGCGACGTCCCCTAAGCTTTTTAGCAACCAACGCCCACTCGGCTTCATCCAACACTCGCCTAAACAAGGAAAACCCCATGAACAGAATTCTCTTCATTGCGCTCTTGTGTGTAACGCTCTCAACCGCAGTTTTCGCGCAGGATAATTCCGCGCAGCCGATTTATCCCGCTGCTCCCCACCCGGCGCAACCGCCCGACAATGGCCAAGATGCCGCGCCCCAGCAGATGAACCAGCAAACGGGACAGAACGATCAGATGCCGATTTTCCGCGTGCACGTCTACGCGCGCACCACTAAGGCCGTGAATTACCGCCATCGTGGCGGCTCGACTACCGTGGACTTTCGCGGCACTGAGCTGATGCCGCAGATCGAAGGGCACGCCAAGGTCGACGGCAAAGCCGGGCGCCTCGCGATCAATGTGGAACTTACGCACATGCAGCCGGCCACCAGTTTCGGCGGCCAATTTCTTACTTATGTGCTGTGGGCAATCACTCCCGAAGGCCGCGCCGTGAACCTGGGCGAAGTTCTGCCGGGTGAGAATGGCAAAGACAAGATCGATGTCACCACCGATCTGCAGGCATTCGGGTTGATCGTGACTGCCGAGCCTTATTATTCGGTCACGCATCCCAGCAACAAGGTCGTTGCCGAAAATATTATCCGCCAGGAAACCAAGGGGTTCGAAGAACCGATCGATGCCAAGTTCGATGTACTTGAAGGTGCGCAGTACACCATTGACGTGCCTGCCGACCAGCTTCCCTCTAGTCAGGCTAACGCGCGTGTTCCCCTCGATCTGCTCGAGGCTCGCAACGCCGTAGTCATTGCGAAGGCCGCTGGAGCGCGGCAGTACGATCCCGACGGCCTGGCCAAAGCCGAGGACATGTTGCAACGCGCCGAGGATTACTACCAGCGCAAGCAGGGCCGCACGCCCATTGGCACCGCTGCTCGCGGCGCCACACAGATGGCAGAAGACACGCGCGTGCTCACGCTGCGACGCAAAGAGCAGGAACGCATCGATGCCGAAAGACGCGCCCACGAAGAAGCACAAGCGAAAGCGGAGGCCGACGCCAGAGCGGCGCAAGATCAAGCCGCGCAAGCTCAGGCTCAATCGGACGAAGATGCGCGCCGCCGTGCCGAAGCCGAGCGCGCACAAGCTGAAGCTCAACGCCAGCAAGCGGCCGCGTTGGCGCAACAGCAACAGGCGGAAACCGCGACTCTCGCCGCCCAACAAGCAGCAGCGGAGGCTGATCGCCAACGGCAGGAAGCGGACCGCCAGCGTCAGGACGCCATCCGCCAAAAAGAAGAAATGCGCGCCCGTTTACTGGCTCAGCTGAATCAGGTTTTGCAAACCCGCGACACTGCCCGCGGGCTGATCGTCAGCATGCCTGACGTGCTCTTCGACTTCAACAAGTACACGCTGAAGCCGGAAGCTCGCGAACGCCTGGCTCGGATCTCCGGAATTGTTCTCGCCTATCCTGATCTGAAACTTCAGATTGAGGGCTACACCGATTCCATCGGCAGCGACGAATATAACCAGACTCTCTCGGAAAAACGCGCCGAAGCAGTGCGCGATTATATTGTGAGTTCGAGCGTTCCGATAAATAACGTGAGTGCGCAAGGAATGGGCAAAGCGGATCCTGTGGCCGACAACAGCACAGCTGCCGGACGCAAGCTGAATCGCCGCGTAGAGATGATTGTTTCCGGCGATGTAATCGGCACGCAGCTAACTCCGGGTGCTGGGGATAATACTCCCGCCACTCCGCGGTAGTTAGAAACTACAGCTCGGGGAACGATTCCCCCCGGCGGGGGATCGTTTATTCAGTGGCTGTGCTCTCGCGCGCTTCCTCGGCTTGCTGCTGCGCCTGCTCGCGCAGCGCGTTCACTTCTTTCGCCATGGCGTACTTGAGTTCCTCGATGCCTTTGCCGGTCACAGCTGAAATCTCGTAGAGCTTGAGCTTATGTCTCTTGCAGTAACGCTTCAGTGCGGCGATTTTATCTTTGTTGGCCACATCGATCTTCGACGCGACTATAATCATCGGCTTTTCTTCCAGGTGAGCGCCAAAGCTGGCCAGTTCCCCAAGAATCACTTCGACATCTTTCACAACTTCGTCGCGGCCGCTCGCATCTGACACGTCGACAAGATGAACCAGCAAGCGAGTGCGCTCGATGTGCCGCAAGAACTGCGTGCCCAGGCCTGACCCGGAGTGCGCTCCCTCGATCAATCCAGGAATATCGGCGACCACAAAACTGATTTCGTCGTTCGGATCGCCGACCGCAACCACGCCGAGATTAGGCTCCAGCGTTGTGAAGGGATAGTCCGCAATTTTTGGCCGCGCCGCCGAGATGCGCGAGATCAGCGTGGATTTTCCAACGTTCGGATACCCGACCAGGCCAACATCCGCGAGCAACTTCAATTCGAGGCGGTAATTGTGCTCTTCGCCGGGACGCCCATCTTCGTGTTCGCGCGGAGCCTGATGCACGGATGTCGCAAAGCGAGCATTGCCGCGTCCGCCGCGTCCGCCGCGGGCAATGATCATGCGTTGATCCGGACCAGAAAAATCGAACACCTTCTCGCCAGTTTCTTCGTCGTAGACAATCGTCCCTACCGGAACCTTTAAAAGTACGTCTTCGCCGGCGCGGCCGCTCTTGTTCGAGCCTTCGCCGTGTCTCCCGCGCTCCGCTTTGTATTCGGGATTAAAACGGAAATGCACCAGCGTGTTGTGGCGCTCGCTGGATTCCATGACCACATCGCCGCCGTTGCCTCCGTCGCCACCCGATGGTCCGCCACGCGGAACATATTTTTCACGGCGAAAGGCCATGCAGCCATTGCCGCCGTCGCCCGCCTTCACCCGAATTTTTGCCTCATCAATAAACATTTGAAAATCCTAAGAATGCAGCCTCATCCTTGCACCACAATCTGCCGATGAACTTTACTGGAACTACTTTCTAATCAGCGATGATTGCAATACCAAAAGCGCAACCCGCCGACGCCGTTGCTCCCCAAGGCGATTGGTCGGCGATTCTCCGCAATACTATCGTCGAGGTTTTCTTGATGATGTTCGGAGTCGCGGTGCTCACGCCAGAAACCGGCGACCACATGGTTCTTTCCGAGGTCACGGGCATGGTTGGAATTGCCGGTCCTCTCAGTGCCACCCTGAGCCTTCGCTGCGGCCTTGGGTCGGCTACGCGGATCGCTGCCGAGATGCTTGGAATCCCCTCAGACCAAGCTGACTCCCAGAAATGCGACGCTATCGGCGAAGTCTGCAATATCGTGGCAGGCTCGTTCAAGGAAAAGATCGGTCTGGGCGACCGATGCATGCTCTCGGTTCCCACGGTGCTCACCGGCAAGGACTATCAGATCCGCTCTCGGGGCGTTTATGTTCGTCTCGAGCTGCCCGCACTATTCGAGAACGAGCCAATCTGGTTTGCGCTCCATATCCGCCAGTAGGCTGGCGCGGACGCTAACCGAAAAATGCTAGCGAAGCGGGCGCGAACTACTCCAGAACTTCCATCGGTTCGACCATCACAAACTTCCCCATCGAACCCTTGTTCAGGAACTTGATGCGCCCGGTAACCTTGGCAAACAGAGTATCGTCTTTGCCACGGCCAACGTTGAGTCCCGGTTTTACGGGTGTGCCGCGCTGCCGCACGATGATCGTCCCACCGGGCACGATCTGCCCGCCGAATGCCTTGAATCCCAACCGCTGCGCGTTCGAGTCGCGCCCGTTTCGTGAAGTACCCTGTCCTTTTTTATGTGCCATAAAAATCAGCTTCCGGTGGCCAGTTGCCAGTCAAATCTTTCGTCACGGGCAATTCGCCCGTCCTTACGTATTATTTCTTCTTCTTCGCCGCAGTTTTCTTAGCGGCATGCTTCTTCGGCGCTGCCTTTTTCTTGGCATGCTTCTTCGGTGCACTGCCTTCCAACTCGTGTTCGTCGGCCGCAGCCTTCTTCACTTTGTGCTGCTTCTTCGCCAACTCCGGAGCCTTGAAGCTCTGTCCGTCAAAGGCAATCTCCGTGATGCGCACCGCAGCGTAAGACTGCCTGTGGCCGCGCAGCTTCTTGTACTGCTTCTTGCGCTTGTAATGGAAAACGAGAATCTTCGCGCCGCGGCCTTCTTCCACCAGTTCGCCAACCACTCGCGCTCCCGCCTCCGGTTTTCCGATCTGGCCTTCCCCGCCCGACACAGCCAGAATCTCGGGGAATTCCACCTGGCCATCGGTGCCCGTAGCCAACTTCTCCACTCGAATTACATCTCCGGGCGCCACCCGGTACTGCTTTCCACCGGCGCGGATAACGGCGTACATACGTCTGCCTCCGTCAAAATATCGTGAAAGCTTGCTGTGTTTTCCGCCACGGCGTTTCAGCAGCCAAGGCAGGCGTCCCCAGAACGGGTCGGCGAGTACAGGCAAACTCAACTATTCTAGCGTGTGCTGTGGAAATCGGTCAATGCGTGCTTTGCGGATTCCACTTTACTGTGCGAGAATTCGCCGATTCGCAAGATGAATATTCAAGATGAATACTTAAGGAGAAATTTAGCATGAATCGCCTTCTCGCCATTTCAATCTGCCTGCTGGCGCTGACTCTCTCGAGCTTTACTCAACCGCCGATGGCTGCTGCGAAGAAGTCCACACCATCCGCTCCCGACAAGGCCTACCTGCAGAAAATTTGGGACGGCTGGGCCGCTCTCAATCCCGATAATGTAGCCCAATACTATGCCACCGGCCCAAATACATTCTTCGACATCGCTCCCCTGAAGTACAGCAGTTGGGACGAATATCGAAACGGAGCGAAAGCCGTCCTCTCCGGTTACAAAGGCGCGCGCTTCACTTTGAACGATGATCTCGCCATCCATCCTCACGGAGATTTAGTCTGGGTGACGGCGACGGTAAAAGAAGAGATGACGACGAAGGCCGGCAAGGTTGAGATGGGCAACTTCCGCTGGACTGCAGTCTTCGAAGATCAGAGCGGGAAGTGGATGATCGTTCACGAACACGTTTCTGCACCGTTGCAGTAGGGGCGCAGCGGTTTGAAAACCAACTTCATACCCGACTGGCGATTACCTGTGTAATCTCCAGTAACCACCGGCCTCTTGCGAAAACAACTTCTCTGCGTCAGTGTTTATAGAAATAGAATGTCCGGAGATTTGCCATGCGCAACCGAATCATCATCCTGATCTCGTTTCTCTTCTTAGCCAGCGTTAGCTGGGGACGGCAAGCGCCCGCCAGCAACAGCCAGCCGAGCATGCCGGGCATGGATATGCCCGGCCACGACATGTCGAACATGCAGATGAAAGACATGCCCATGGCTGCAGATAAAGATAAAGACAGCGAAGCCGGAGCCCACGCGATGCATTCCATGGAAGGCCACATGGATATGGGCCCGCACATGAAGATGACGGCGCTACGGCCGGCGAAGCCGGGTGATGCGGAGCGGGCACAGAAAGTGGCCGAGGCGGCGCGCAAAGCCTCCGAGCATTACCTCGATTACCACACAGCGCTGGCCGAGGGTTTCAAGATTTTCCTCCCCAACGTTCCGCAGAAGATGTACCACTTCACCAACTATGAGTACGCGAAGGAAGCAGCCTTTCATTTCAATCCCGAGCACCCGACTTCGCTGCTGTATGAAAAGCACGGGGAAGATTACAAACTGATTGGCGTGATGTACACCGCACCCAAGCGCCTCAACGAAGATCAGCTCGACGAGCGCATTCCACTCAGCGTGGCGCAATGGCATGAGCACGTGAACTTCTGCCTCGCGCCTCCCGATCGTCGCGGAGAAGGGCTGTTGCCGCATCCGCAGTTCGGTTTAAAGGGATCGATCACCACGCAAGAAGCCTGCGATGCCGCTGGCGGAACTTTTCATCCCGTAGTGTTCAACTGGATGGTTCACCTTTACCCGTTCGAAAAAGATCAAGCGGACATTTGGTCGGTAAGTCGGCAGCACGGCGATGCGGATTAAGTTCAGGCTGCAGCAAGTGTTTGCATTTGTAAGAACTCACTGATTCCTGCTGACGCGCGGCGTTACGAAGACGAATCTCACGTAGTCCCTTAGTACCCTTTCAGACAAACATCCTGCAGTTCCATTTCTGGAACATGAATTTGCCGGCATCCTGCTACCAGAAATGCGGGATGTCCGTCCATAGAACGTGTGGGAAAGACGTGTAGGAAATTACCAGAACAATCGAATAACGTCTGCGGAACTTTCGGTGAAGAGACTTCGTAATAGTCAGGGAAGTAAACTGCCGGCCGAGAGGTGAGGCCGGATTTTCACAGCAGATTCTTGCGGGGTTCAGGGGATTCTCTCACTTTCGGTTTGGCGGCCCAGGTGAGAAAACCCCCGTGCACAGCGCGACAGGCGCGGCGGAATGTCCGCTGAGCTTATCGGCTGAACCCCGGCGCTTGCATTGTAGGCGATTCGCGGCAAAACAAAAAGTTTTCTCGCGGAAGTCATGCACCGGGCCGCCCCTAACCGTTTCCCGACGTGATCGGGAAAGAAAAGGAGCAGTCATGAAATTCGCGACAGCATCGAAAACCTTGGTGTTGGGTTTGGCCTTAGTGCTGAGCTCGAGCGCCTTCGCCGCAACCAAAGCCAGTTTACAACTCAGCCATCCCGTTACCGTGAACGGAACTACGCTGCGAGCAGGAAGCTACAAACTTCAATGGGAGGGCGACGGTCCCAACGTAGAACTTAGCTTTATGCAAGGCAAGAACGTTGTGGCGAAAACGTCGGCGCACGTGATCGACCTGCAGACGCCCGCCGCCAACACTGCCGCGCTGACCCGCGAAAGCGGCAGCGGTCCCAATTCCCTGACCGGCATCCGCTTCGAAGGCAAGAAGCTTGCTCTGGAGCTGGGCGAAGCCAGCGAGGGAATGCAGGCCGGATCGAGCAAGTAGTAACGCCAAATAAATTATCGGATCAACAGGGAGCACACACAGTGCTCCCTGTTTCTTCGAGACATTAGTTGGGCAAACCAGCACGTCGTGTAATCTAGTTCTTCACCGTCATTGCGTCGGAGTCCACAGCCTTCTTCCCAGTAATGCCTTCGAGGCCCGCCAAAACTCCCCTGTAATCGTTCTTGTCACATTGCATGGCAAAGCCGCCTTTTTTATCTCCATCGGCCCAGGTCAAACCGACGTAGTGTTTCTTGGACTTTGTAAGAGCCATGAGAGCGCCGATCCCGAAAGAGACAATGGCAAGACCGATCGCCGCGCCAACCCTCCGATGAACGTCTTGCCCATAGCTGATCTCCGTAACCGCCGACGCAGGAATTGTTATGACCTCAGTTTTGTCTTTCACGAGTCGAATTTGGTTCGACTCGATAAACAATTTCATATCTGTTCCAGCTTTTCTATCGGGCAGCGATCCTCCGTCGTAAGTGACTTTGTAGGAGTTTTCGCCCGCAAGAACCATTACTGGAACTGCAAAGCATAGGACGACCACGAGCAGTTTCTTCATGCGCCTCCCTAAAATGGGTCTCCCGCGAGAACCCACTCAATGTTTTGGATTGTGCTAAAGGGCCCGAGTACAGCCATCCTCGGCAGGGGGAAGAACAACTGGAGAAGAGGCTACGGCAAGGAGTGTGGGGCTGAACCGCCGCATTGTCAAGTAATTGTATGTAACCTTAGGCGACCGACGGTCAATAGAAAGCGGCAATCTGAAAGCATCCAGCCGGTCCCACAAAAAACAAAGGGGAGCGCGAAAGCGCTCCCCTGAAAACTGAGCCGCTAGCCACTGCGATCAATACTTCGGCACCTTGGGGTCCACTCTCTCGGCCCAGGCATTAATTCCGCCGGCGAGATTGTGAACTTTGCTGAAGCCCGATTGCTGCAGGAACGCTACTGCCTTGGCGCTGCGCCCACCCATCTTGCAATGCACCACGATCTCGCGGCTCGAATCCAGTTCGTGTACGCGATTCGGAAGATCGTTCAGCGGAATCAGGTGTCCGCCCAGGTTGCAGATCTGATATTCATGCGGCTCGCGCACATCGAGGACGAACACATCCTCCTTCGCGTCCAGCCGCCGCTTCAATTCTTCCACTTGAATTTCCGGAACTCCACTGCCCACAGGTTTCTCCTCCCCGCGAATGCCGCAAAACTCGTTGTAGTCTATCAGCTTCGTGAGAGTAGGATGCGTGCCGCAGACCGGGCAATCAGGATTTTTCCTTAGCTTCAATTCGCGAAACTTCATGCCCAGCGCGTCAATCAGCAGCAACCGCCCAATCAGCGGCTCGCCCGCTCCGAGAATTAATTTGATCACTTCAGTAGCCTGCATCACACCCACCAGCCCCGGCAGGATGCCGAGCACACCGCCCTCCGCGCACGATGGAACCAGCCCCGGCGGTGGCGGCTCTGGATAAAGGCAGCGGTAGCACGGGCCATCCTCTGTGGCGAAAACGCTAGCCTGCCCCTCAAACCGGAAAATCGATCCGTAAACGTTCGGCTTTCCGGTGAGCACACATGCGTCATTCACGAGATAACGCGTAGGAAAATTATCGGTGCCGTCGGCGATGATGTCGAAGTCACGAAAAATTTCGAGCGCGTTTTCGCTGCTCAATCGCGTGTCGAATTTCTTAATATTCAAAAACGGATTGATCGCCGTCAGCTTCTCGGCCGCCGAATCCAGTTTCTTGCGCCCCACGTCGGCCGTTGAGTGAATAATCTGCCGTTGCAGGTTCGTGTAATCCACCACATCGAAATCCACCAGCCCCAGCGTACCGACACCCGCAGCCGCAAGATACAAAGCCAGCGGCGACCCGAGCCCTCCCGTGCCAATGCACAACACGCGCGCTGCCTTCAGCTTCTTCTGCCCCTCCATGCCAACCTCGGGCATGATGAGATGGCGCGAGTAGCGCAGGATTTCGTCCTTGCTCAGCGTGACTGGAATTTCCGTAGTGAGTGTAGCCATAGGTTCCTCAACTCAGGATTACAGGCAGAAACCAGGATCCCTCGCTCCGCTCGGGATGACAGACGCGGTGGAGCCTTCGGACGTGGAGGAAACTCCAGCGCCCCCGGCAATGGAAGGCACAATCGAAATGTTATCACCCTCCTTCACCGCGGTTTCTTCCTTCTGCAGGTAGCGAATATCCTCATCGTTCACATACAGGTTGACGAAGGAGCGCAGCTTGCCATCTTCGGTGTAAAGGTGCCTGCGCACGTCCGGATACAGGGCCGCGAGCGAAGTCATCGCTTCGCCCACAGTCGCGCCTGTTACTTCTACACTGGAAAGTTTGCCCACATACTGCCGCAGAGGAGTAGGAATGTGAATCGTGCTCATAGGTCTAAGAATAAAAGATGCGGCAAGGAATAGGAAGATTCAGCCTTACGAATCCGCGGTCGAGTGTTAATACGCTGTTAACTAGCCTGCCGTAAAATGAAGCGGATTAAAAGGGAGAAACTATTATGACGATTTACGACAGCGCTCGAGGCAGAATTGTTGAAGGTGGCGGCGGCAGCGGACTTTTCCGCTTGATCGGTCTCGGTATCGCCGCATTCCTGGTTGTGATTTTGCTATTCAGTTGTGTAACCAAGGTGGGTACAGGGCATGTTGGCGTGCTGACCCTTTTCGGCAAAGTGCAAACCGGAGACACTCTGAGCGAGGGCATTCACTTAATCAATCCGCTGAAGACGAATAACGAGCTCTCCATCCAGACGCAGACTCTGAAAGAATCCGCCAGCGTGCCTTCCAGCGAAGGCCTGATGATGAGCCTCGATACTTCGCTGATCTACCATCTCAATCCCGATCACGCTTCGGACGTCTTCCAGAAAATCGGCGCCGACTACGAAAACGTGGTGGTCGAGCCCACCCTTCGCTCAGCCATTCGAGAATCGACTGCCTCGCATACCGCGAACGCCCTCTATACTGGCGAACGCGAAGAAGTGGCCAAGCAGATTTTCGATCAGGTCAGCGCTCAACTTACTCCGCGCGGTCTGGTCGTAGAGAAAGTCCTCTTGCGCGACATCCAGCTGCCCGCCACGCTGAAGGCCGCCATTGAAGCCAAGCAACAGGCTGAGCAGGAATCTCTCGCCATGAGTTTCCGCCTGCAAAAAGAAACTCAGGAAGCGCAGCGCAAACGCATTGAAGCCGCCGGAGTCCGCGACTTCCAGCAAATCGTGGCTCAAGGCATAACGCCATCGCTACTCGAGTGGAAAGGCATCGAAGCCACCGAGAACCTGGCGAAAAGCCCCAACTCCAAAGTGGTAGTAATCGGCAACAACAAGAACGGCCTGCCGCTAATCTTAGGACAATAAATTTCGCGACAATAAATCTCGCGTGGGGACGGTCGCCTGGGTCGTCCAGGCGAGCGCAGCGATGCGACGCCGTTGCCACGCTGCTACCATGACACCGTGCCTTCGCTACTCGAAGTCCGCCGCCTGAACATCGACTTTCCCGCTGCCGCCCTGCGAGCTGCACAGCCGGGGGCGGCTGTCCCCGCACGAACCCTTCCTGCAGTCCGCGATCTCAGCTTCACCGTCGCGCCCGGCGAAGTTCTGGGGCTGGTCGGCGAATCCGGCTCGGGCAAATCGATTAGCTCTCTCGCCATCATGCGGCTGCTCCCGCCGCAGGCAAAGGTTTCCGGCGAGATTCTTTTTACGGAGAACGGTGCAACCCGCAATCTCGCCGACCTGCCGGACGATTCCATGCGCCAATTGCGCGGCTCGCGCATCGCCATGATCTTCCAGGAGCCAATGACCGCGCTCAATCCCGTCATGCGCGTAGGAGACCAGATCGCCGAGGCGGTGCTCGCTCACGGCACGCGCTCGAAGAGCGAGGCCGCCAAACTTGCCATTCAGGCCATGACCGATGTCGCCATCCCGCAGCCCGATCGCCGCGCCCGCGACTATCCTCACCAGCTTTCTGGCGGCATGCGACAACGCGTCATGATCGCCATGGCCATCGTCAACCGCCCGCAGATGCTGATCGCTGACGAGCCTACTACCGCGCTTGATGTCACTATCCAGGCCCAGATCCTCGACCTGCTCGCAGAACTCCGCGCCAAGTTCGGCCTCGCGATGCTTTTCATCTCGCACGATCTTGCCGTAGTTTCGCAAGTTGCTGATCGCGTGGCCGTGATGTATGCCGGCAGCATGGTCGAACTCGGGACCAAGCAAGAAATCTTTCGCTCCCCGGCACATCCCTACACACGCGGCCTTCTGCACGCGGTGCCCGACCTGAAGACGAATCGCGGAGAGCCTCTCGAAACCATCGAAGGTACAGTTCCGCCGCTGCATGCAATGCCGCCTGGCTGCGCCTTCGAGCCGCGCTGCGAATTTCGCATTCCTGAATGCGCCCGCGCCCTGCCGCCGCTCGTAGAGGTTGCCAAGAACCATTGGGCTCGCTGCCCCGTAGTGAATCCGATTGTGAAGTAGGGTTTATTCTGTGAACCGTAGCCTGCCCTGAGCGCAGTCGAAGGGTCTCCTCTGTGTTAAAGGTTTTGACTCGGACCAGAAACTAGCCAGCCTAAATCCGTCCGCTGGTCTATAATCGCCACTTTGCCCGGGTGCCCATTGCGCATACTGCTACTCAGCGACATTCACGCCAATCTTGAAGCTCTGGAGGCCTGTTTAGCGGCAGCTCCGGGTTTCGATCAAGTGGCCAACCTCGGCGATGTAGTCGGCTACGGCGCCAGCCCCAACGAAGTCATCGAGCGCTCCCGCAGTCTGGGAAACATTTTCGTCCGGGGCAATCACGACAAAGCTGCCACTGGCCTGATCGATCTTGAAGATTTCAATCCCATGGCCGCCGCCTCCGCGCTGTGGACCCGCAACCAGTTGACTCCCGAACATCAGGAATGGCTCCACGCGCTGCCGCAAGGTCCGCTTCCGCTCGAAGGCTTTCCCGAAGCGAATCTGGTGCACGGCTCGCCCGGAGACGAGGATATCTATATCGTTTCCATCGGCGACGCGCTGGTTCCGCTGCTCGCGCTTCCCACCCCATTAACTTTCTTCGGCCACACTCACCTGCAAGGTGGATTTTTCGCCGATGACAATAGCGCTGACGGCTTCCGTCCCGAATACCGCACCGTTGGCCAAGCCGAGTCGATCTCGCTCCAACTGAAGCAAGGCACGCGTTACCTGATCAACCCGGGCTCGGTCGGCCAACCTCGCGACGGAGATTGGCGCGCCGCCTTCGCCCTGTTCGATACCGAAGCCCAGGTCGTTCACTTCCACCGCATTCCCTACAACCTAAAAGCCGCGCAGGACCGTATACTTTCCGCCAACCTGCCAGCGCGCTTGGCGACACGATTAGCAGCGGGCCGGTAACGATTTACCCCGTGAACCCCCGTGTCCTCTGTGGTTGAAGATTTTCTCCGATGCCACGAGCAAGTCGTCCGGGACGCAAAGCATCACAGCCATTGTAAACTCAACTTCATGCCCTACCCGCGCCCCTCCGGAACCAACCCGCTCTTCTCCAATCGTGAAGACTCCCGCGAAACGCCGCCCTCACACTACCTGATCGCCCACAGCGACGGCGGCGCTCGCGGCAACCCCGGTCCCGCTGGCTATGGAGTAGTGATCCAGGATCAGTCTGGGAAAAAAGTCGCCCACCTAAGCGAATATCTCGGCCACCAGACCAACAATTTCGCTGAGTACCAGGGCCTGATCGCGGCACTCGAGTACGCAATCCAACACGGTCCCAAAGCGTTGAAGCTCATCAGTGATTCCGAGTTGCTGGTACGCCAGATCAAGGGAATCTACAAAGTGAAAAATCCCACGCTGAAAGATCTGCACGGCCGCGCCAAAGAATTGATCGCGCAACTGGAATGGTTTTCGATCGGCCACGCTCTGCGCGAGCACAATCAGGAAGCCGACCGGCTAGCCAACGAAGCCATGGATAAAGGCATGGGAAGAGGAGCAGTGCCCGTGGACACATCTCATCTGGGGACGGCCGCCTCAGCCGTCCAGCGAAGCGGAGCGAGCCTGCCCGAGAATGTTCACGCCGGCAATGAATCAAAAGAGCTGGAAGGAATTATCCGCAACGGAGTAGTGGAACTAACGAACGGCAAACTTCCCGAAGGCACGAGGGTGCAAGTCCGAGCCAAGAAGTAGGAGTGACCGAGCCGGAAGCCGATTTATTCCGACGCCGAAGTATGGTCGTGCACAATCTTCCATCCGCCGGAAAGCTTTCGCAGCACCAGCGTGAACAACCCATGCGGCGTCTTGCCATCGGACATGGTCAGCTTCCACGAGCCGCGCACAAACGCCGAGTCCTGGCCCAGGACTACAACGCGCAGCCCCGAGAATTCCAGCTTTCCCATCTCGTGCCCCGGACTCCTATACGTCGCGAGATAACGGTCCATCGTAGCCTGCCATCCGTCATGCTCGTTCGCTCCCGAGAAAAACGTAAGCTCCGGAGAATTCCGGTAGCCCGCCATGAAGCCTTCCAGGTCGTGCCGGTTCCAGGCTTCCTGCTGTATGCGCAACAACTTCTCGATCGCTTTCGCGTCGTTCCCATAGGTGCCCGATACGTCTTGGGCAAGCGCCTGATTACTCGCCGTGAGAAGCGTAATCGCCAACCAGCAAGAGGAGAAAAAAAAGTAGAAGAGAAACCGGCCGCGCATGCAGACCTCCGAATTAACCTAACCCGAGCGCACCAGTTTCGCACGACAGGAGGCAATTACGGGAGGGATTTCGATTCGACCGGCAGTTCTTACGATTTACGCCCGGCCCTTTTTCACGGCCACCGCTTTCCCTGCAACTTCCCACGGCCGCTTCGGCCGATCCACCGGCGCCTTGTCGTCGTCTTTAAGCCGATCGTAATGGTAGGAATCGCTCACCGTGCCGAGCGATTCGTTGTAAAGGCTGGGCAGCCCTAGAGCGATCTTCAGTTCTTCGGCAAACGACTGCAGCGCTTTGAGGTGGTCGGCCGTCGCCGGCACTTCCGTCTTCGAATTCTTCAGGAACTGCTGATATCCGCGATTGACGAGCTTCGAAATCTCGCTGCCGATCAGATATCCGGGATACGCGAAGATCTTCACGCCATCGGCATCCGTCTTCTGGATCGCGGCCGATACGTTGTACTTTCTGAGGAACACCCGCCCATTCGTGCCCGGCGCTTCCGTCACATCAAAACCGTGCTCGCGCAACCACGCCAGAGCGTCTTCGTAAGTTCGTGCTTCGATTGCTTTCGACATTTTTCTACGCTTCCAGTCTTACTCTTAGATGCAGCTCCGCACTAATTGTGCGTTACTTAATTTCGCGCTGCATCAAACTTGCAATTTGTTTCATCTAAAGACACCATACTACATAGCGTGTTTCAATCTTATTTGCATATTACGTTAGTCACGAGGGAATAGTTCAAGTATGGGTCAGAGTTCGGCCAAACTGGAGGAAGCTTCTCCCGCGCATCATGCGCCGAAGCCAGCCGTTCCGCGCCCCGGGCTGAGTTTGCTCGACCGCATTGGCAACACTCCATTGCTTCGTTTTGACGAGCTCACCAGCCATCTTCCCGCCGTAACACTTTTGGGCAAGGCCGAATGGCATAATCCCGGCGGCTCGGTGAAAGATCGCGCCGCATCGAACATTGTTGCCGAGGGCCGGCGCAGCGGAAAGTTCAGCTCGGGCAAAATCCTGCTCGATGCCACCAGCGGAAACACCGGGATTGCCTATGCCATGCTGGGCGCGGCGGAAGGATTTCCGGTCACACTCTGCATGCCGCAGAACGTTTCCGCCGAGCGCAAAAAAATCCTGAGCGTCTACGGCGCAGACATTATTTATACCGACCCCGGCGACGGCTCCGACGGCGCCATCCGCGCGGCCCGGGAACTGGCCGCCAAGCATCCGGATTTATATTTCTACGCCGACCAATACTCCAACGACGCAAACTGGCTGGCTCACTATCACGGCACGGCCAACGAAATCTGGCAACAAACCCAGGGGCGGATCACTCACTTTGTCGCCATGCTTGGCACCAGCGGCACGTTCATGGGAACCACTCGGCGTCTGAAGGAACTCAATCCTACAATCCGCTGCATCTCGTTGCAACCCGATTCCTCCTTTCACGGCATCGAAGGAGCCAAGCACATGGCGACAGCCATCGTTCCGAAAATCTACGATGCGACGCTGGCGGATGAAAATCTTGAGATCGCGACCGAAGAGGCCTACGCTATGGCCCGCCGCGTCGCCCGAGAGTGTGGATTGCTCCTCGGAGTCTCAGCCGCGGCGGGTCTCGCGGGCAGCCTCGGAGTTGCTGAGCAACTTGATCTGAGCGGCGAGAGGCAACCTGTTATTGTTACCATCCTCTGCGACTCAGGCGACAAATACTTGAGCGAGAGATTTTGGACAGAATAAGAACGCTCACCACGGAGACACGGAGAAGAGCAAAGGAACGATCTTACGCTGCGAACCCTCTGTTATGAATTGCTGAAATTGTATCTCTCCGTCCTCAGTGTCTCCGTGGTGGATTATGATTTTCTATGCTGAAACTCATCCAAGCAGACTACGCTGCCATCCGCCGCCACGGCGAAGAGACTTACCCACACGAATGCTGCGGCGTACTGCTCGGCCGCACGGATGACGCCGGCACTCGCATCGTGACCTCGACCGCCCGCTGCGGCAACACTCGTACCGACTCGCCCCAGAACCGTTACAACATCGATCCCGGCGAACTGGTACGCATTCAACGCCAGGGCCGCGAGCGCGGCGAAGATATTGTCGGCTTCTACCACTCCCACCCCGACCACCCGGCCCGCTGGTCGCAGACCGATCTTGCCGAAGCCCACTGGATCGGTTGCTCGTACGTCATCACCAGCGTGGAAAAGGGAAGCGCTTCGCTCACAAATTCGTTCGAACTAGCGGGCTCTGACGAGGCTGATAAGAAGTTCCTCGACGAGACAATCGAAATCATTTGACGTCCAGCGCAGTTGGGCATCACAGGCTGTTGTGACGCCGCTAAAAATGTCCGCATCCAGCGGGGCTTCTGCGCGATTTACACACGCCGCCGCACCAGCACCGGAAAAACTCAATTCCTATTCCGCTCCTGCAACACTCCGAAAAGCCGCGTTTGTGGCGGCTTCTGCGAGACTTCGCCGGCGCAGCTGCACCAATTCCTGTCACCCACCTGTGGACGCGCTGCACTCGACTGAAAATACGCGAGTTACAAATGCAAACTTTTCATTGACTCTAGAAATAGAAAGAGTACAAACAGAATCGTTCTTAGACAGCTTCTAAAGTTTTTCCGGTTGGTGCAGCGTCCGGGACTCAAGCGCAGTCACCCTTATCACGCAAGTGACCAGGGAGGGCGAGCAAGGGTCTATAGCAAAGCGCTGGTCGAGGAGAACAAGAAGAAACGTCGAAGGCAAGATAGAGTTCCGAGGCGTTGGGTAGGTTTTTCCGGTTGGCGGTAAGCCCGGAGCCCGAGTGAAGATCGCGCGCAGCACCCCGCAAGGGAAGCTCCGTAGCAGGTCAAGCAAGGGTCATAAGCGAGCTACTGGCCGAGACGAATGGACCCAACACCACCTCGGAACTCTTAATTTTTGTGCCCGCCTAAGCTGTGATTCGAACCAGCGACCCTCCTGAAAAAACCTGCCGAAACGAATTCAGGATGGCTACGCAACTGGCGCGATCCGGAATTGGCGAGGCAATCCGCCGGGGATATTCGTCGTAGGTTCGACCTTCAAGCAATCTGCCGTGTTTCGCCTTCCTCACTCCGCCCCACTGCTTGAAGAAAAATGGGACACGCGATTCTAGACACTGATCGCGGATCGAGATAACCCACTCCTCTCGCATTAGACGCGCGCCCGGCCCGCTCTCGCCTCCAACAATGGCCCAACTGATTCCGGATAGGTCGAACATCCCTAAATCTTCGAGCAGCGGTTCGATAGATAAGAAGCGAACTCGGCCCGGCGCTTTCTGCAAATCGCCGATTCGAGGCAAGCCATACTCCTGATCCTCAACGCTCACGCCCCACCAGATGTGGTCTTGTTCGGCGGCAAAACGCAGCCGACCGCTCAGCAACTCCTTCAGCCTCGCCGATCTTTTCGTGAGCACCTGGAACGTATGCCAGTTCGCATTTACCATGACCTTGCAAACCGCTTCGATGTAGTCGTCCGGCACACCATCCTGGAAAAGATCGCTCATCGAATTCACAAATACGAGCTTGGGCGAGCGCCAAAGAAATGGCTCGGTCAGCTTCGCTGGAACAAGACGCAGATCGAACCCTTGCTCATACGGATGTCCCTTAACCCCGCGAAACCGCTCCGCAAACGTCTCGGCATAGCAGTGCTTGCAGCCTGGGCTGATCTTCGTGCAGCCGCGCACAGGATTCCAGGTCGCGTCGGTCCATTCGATGTGAGAGTGTTCGCTCATTTTTTCCGTCTCCTCGGAAAAGTGACTCGGACACTATCCGCGAAGGTCACTTCACCTTTTCTCTTTGGGCGATCAGCAGCAGGCGGGTCTACCGTGATCTTACGCCTCTCCTCCAAGCCAGCTAGTGCCCGCTTGTAATTGCTCCTTATGTAGGGCCTTCCCACGCAGTGCCTGAGATAAATGTCATCCATCGTCGCTAATTCACCGGCAAAATCCGTTAACAACATCTCGGCAAGATCGTCTAAGGGTCTGGCCAGTTCAAACAGTATAGGAAATCGTTCCGATGCCTGAGAGTACTCAAAGGAAGCCACTCCTTGATGGTGTTCCGAACTTTCCTTGGCCATGATCTCCTTCATAATCTCGTAACCCCGGAAGGCCTTTGTCGCGAATATCAGGTGGTGGCTCGTCCGTCTGCCGGATTCGTTCTTGAACGTGAAAGGGAGAACGTACGCCGCCCCCTTTTCCTTAAGTGACGCTGATATTTCTTCGACGATAAGCCTTTCGCGGTCGCCGGGGGACAATCCGACAAGTTCGGTGCGAAGATCCTCCGCGCGTTCTTGCCCGAACAGAGCGTCCATATGCTGACGAACAGCATCATTGTTGAGTCCCATGTTGACGCGATTGTAGTTAAAGAAAAATACGCAGTCGGAGCCCCAGTTCTGGAGAACAGAGCTGATCAGGCCCAAGGAAAGTCCCTTGTAGCCCCAAGGGTCTACAAAAAAGAATGTCGGCACGAGCCGCAGACCGGCGAGCTTCTTTTCGATCTCCTCGCCAACGAGTTCATTGGAGACGATCGGCTTTTGCTTTAGCTTGTTAATTCCTGGAAGGGCCCGTATCGCGGCTTTCAGCTTACCAGCGCTATCGGCATTCTTGTCGTTGAAGTGTGTAACGAGCATGCTCCGCATATCGGCATCGTCGATAGCCTTCTGAAGCACGAGTAGAGGTGTCGAGAGCGTGCCATCGTCGTATCGTCCCGGCCCTGCAAAAAGGTCCATGTAGAGAATGCGATTGTCGTGTCTCTTAACAGTCGGAATGATGACTTTCGCCCACGCCCAAAAATACTTCTGGACAATCCGGGCCTTGATTTGCGACTGCTCGCGTGATTCGTCGAAGAACTGGCTGTCCACCATCGCAAAACACACAGTTCGATCGGGGACCCTACCTCGGTTATACGGAGTCTACTAAACATGGTGCCGAATTAGCAGATGCAGGTGAGGTTCCGCCAGTCGCTTACAGCGGTATATTCCCATGCTTCTTCGGCGGGTTCTTATCCCGCTTATTCTCCAGCATGGCCAATGCTTGGATCAGCTTCTTCCGCGTCTCGCGCGGCTGGATGATCGCGTCGACAAACCCGCGATCGGCGGCTACGTAGGGGCTGGCGAAGCGGTCGCGGAATTCTTCAATTTTGCTCTGGCGCAATTCTTGCCGTTCTTGCGGATTCGCTACCGCATCCAGTTCACGCTTGTAAACAATATCCACCGCGCCTTCCGGGCCCATGACTGCGATCTCCGCCGTCGGCCACGCGTAGTTCACATCGGTGCGAATGTGCTTTGATGCCATCACGCAATAGGCTCCGCCGTAGGCTTTGCGCGTGATCACCGTGATCTTCGGTACCGTCGCTTCGGCGAAGGCATAGAGCAGCTTCGCTCCGTGCTTGATGATGCCGCCGTATTCCTGCGCGGTGCCGGGCAGAAATCCTGGAACGTCTTCGAACGTGATCAGCGGAATGTTGAAACAATCGCAGAAGCGAACGAAGCGCGCGCCCTTTACAGATGCGTTGATGTCGAGCGTCCCTGCCAACATTGCCGGATTGTTCGCGACGATCCCCACCGAGCGGCCGTCGAGCCGCGCAAATCCCACAACCATGTTCTTCGCGAAGTGCTCCTGCACCTCGAAGAAGTAGCCATCGTCGATCACAGCGTGGATCACATCTTTCATGTCGTAAGGCAGATTCGAGAGCGCAGGAACGATTCTGTCGAGTGCAGCATCGGCCCGGTCGATCGGATCGGTGCAGGCCTTGCGCGGAGGATCTTCAAGATTGTTCGACGGAACGAAACTCAACAGCTCGCGCACCATCGACAAACATTCTGCATCGTCGTGCGCCAGAAAGTGCGCCACGCCTGAGGTTTCGTTGTGGGTCATCGCCCCGCCCAGCTGTTCCTTGGTGACTTCTTCGTGAGTGACCGTCTTGATCACATCCGGCCCAGTGATGAACATGTAAGAAGTTTTATCCACCATCAGAACGAAGTCGGTTATCGCCGGCGAATAAACTGCGCCGCCCGCGCACGGTCCCATGATCGCGGAAATCTGCGGCACTACTCCGCTGTAGAGCGTGTTGCGCAGAAAGATGTCGGCATAGCCCGCGAGCGACGCCACACCTTCCTGAATGCGCGCGCCGCCGGAATCGTTCAAGCCGATCACGGGAGCGCCCATCTTCGCGGCCAGATCCATGATCTTGACGATCTTCGCCGCGTTGGTCTCGGAGAGCGATCCGCCGAACACGGTGAAATCCTGCGCGAAGACGTAGACCAGCCGGCCTTCGATGCGGCCATAGCCGGTGACAAAGCCGTCGCCGTATAGCTTTTGCTCGGCCATGCCGAAATCATTGCAGTGGTGCGTGACCAGCTTGTCGGTCTCTTCGAACGTGGCGTCGTCGAGCAGGAACTCAATGCGCTCGCGCGCCGACATTTTGCCTTCTTTGTGCTGGCGCTCGCGCCGCTTCTCGCCTCCACCCTCTTCGGCGAGGCGGTTGCGCTTTTTCAGCTCTGAAATTTTTTCTTCAAGATTCATGGCGAGAATTATAGCGGCTGCACGGTCACCGGGATGTGCGCAACATCACAACTCCCATCTAGAATGATGTTGAAACAGAAAAGCCGCATGAAGCTTAAATTACCCGATGGTTCATTTAGCGCATACTTGTTCGACTGCGACGGCACCATCGCCGATTCCATGCCGCTCCACTACTTGGCCTGGAAGAAAGCTCTCGAAGAGTGGAATTGCGAATTTGACGAAAAGATTTTCTACGAATGGGGCGGGATGCCCGTGGTTGAGATCATATCCACTCTCAATCAAAGGCACGCACTGAGTATGCCGGTCGAGACTGTCTCGCGACGAAAGGAAAGTCTGTATTTCGAATTGCTACCACAACTCAAGGCCGTGCCCGAAGTCCTCGAACATATCAGAGCCGCACACGGACAGATTCCATTCGCCGTAGTGTCAGGAAGCACAAGGGAATCAGTGGTCGCATCTCTGGCTTCGCTGCAACTCTTGGATCGATTCGAGACCTTGGTATGTGCCGGCGACTACAAGAAGAGCAAGCCCGATCCGGAAGCCTTTCTGCTGGCAGCCACCAGACTCGGGGTCGCCCCGACACAATGTCTGGTTTTCGAAGATACAGAAATGGGCATTCTGGCGGCCGAGGCTGCAGGCATGGCGTCGGTTAAGGTTCCTCCGCCGTGGGAAAGATTGTAAGCGCGTTTCTCCGCGGGCCTCAGCAGTCCGCGCAGACTTCCGCAGGCTGGAAAGCGGCCAGGGCTTCACACACGCTGGGGTGGATCTCGAGAACTGAATCGAGATTCGTGAGATCGAGCAGTTGGCGAACGAACGGAGTGGGGCTGGCACACTTCAGGTCCGCATTTTGCGATCGAGCCCAGGTGTAGAGAAAAACCAGCTCGCCGAAGCCGGCGCTGTCGATGATGATTACACCACTTAAATCGAGAACGACCTTGCCGCCTTTTTGAAGGACTTCCGCGACGAGGCGCGAAAAGGCTGCGGCCTCGTCGCGATAGACGACGCGGCCCTGGCAGTGAACGATAATTACTTCGCCGCAATTGCTGGTTTCCAAACTGAGTTTCAACTTCGACTCCTTGGTTTGTGTTGCAACGGCAGCCGTGCGAAGCGGCTGCGAATAGGTTTCACAATTTGGGTTCATGAATTGAATGCTATATGGATAGACGCGCGTTGGGGACCTTTGGAATCATGAAAAGTAATTAAATTTCCTGATTAGGCACCGGGCGTGAAGCCGCAGAATGTTGTGCGCGGCGGGCATCCTAAGACTCCGTTACACTGATCTAACGAATTTCACGCATTCAGGTAGAATTTGCTACTGGCACTTATTGCTAGGGAGGAATCATTTTGGTGTCAAAAACCGCAGCCGTGGTTCTGGCGTTCTTAAGTTTGATGCTCGTGTCCACTCCATCGAAGGCGCAATTGTTGCCGAGCGGCAACGTTTATGGCGGAGTCGGTTTCGGAGATAACGTGGATGTGGTTAATCGTCTTACGTTTCGGGGATGGGAAGCTTCAGGAGAGGCGATGCCGTTTCACCATATCGCCTACCTGGGATTCGTGCTGGATGCCAGCGGCTTTTATCGGACGGGGGATAAGCAATATAACGCGGTTCTGGGCCCGCGGGTTTCGAAGACCTACGGCAAGTGGCGGCTGTTCGCACATGCGATGGGCGGAATTCAGGAAGCTACTTCGGCTGGAGAGAATTTCCACACTGTGATTGAAGACTTCGGCGGCGGCGCGGACCGCAAAATTCCCTTCAAGAAGAATTTTTCCTGGCGGTTCCAATTCGATTACGTTCACAGCCACGAACTGAGCGCCAGCCAGAATGATTTTCGCGGCACAACTGGACTCGTTTGGCGCTTCTGAGGGCAACCGGACTCGATCTTATTACGTCTAATTTTTCTCCCGAAACTTACGTTCGCTAACTGGGTTGGAGGAGTTGTCGACGTTTCAGATTTGAGTTTGGAGGATGTTCATGAAGTTCCCCTCACGTGTAATTTTTCGTCTCGTTCAGTTGGTCGCTTTCTCCGCCTCTTGTTTTATTTTCTCGATTGCAGCTGAAGCGCAGGTCCCGGGCGGCGACGTATTCTTCGGCTACTCTTACTACAGCACGGACCTTTCTTCGATTGACCGAGCTAGCACGAATGGCTGGGAGGCGTCGGTCGAAGGCAAAGTTGTTCCCTTTCTCGGGTTCGTGGCTGATTTTGACAGCCACTACGGCTCGCAGAACTTCGTCGTGCCTTGTGCGATCCCGGTTGGCAGCACGTCATCTTCCTGTGCCAATGTCAACGCTGACGTCACCGAGCATAATTTTCTCTTCGGGCCGCGCGTGTCTTTTTCGGTAGGCAAGTTTCGTCCTTTCGCGGAAGCGCTCGTCGGGGGCGCGCATGTCGACGTGAATAACGGCGTGGGCTCGAATACATCGCTTGCTACGGCCTTCGGAGGCGGGCTCGATTACAAAATCATCAAGCCCATCGCCTGGCGCCTGCAGGGAGATTACGTGCAGACGCGTTTCTTCAGTGCAACACAGAATAATGTGAGGATCTCCACCGGGATTGTGTTTCGCTTTTGAAGAAGCGGCGTTCATTTCTCAAAGTAAAAACAGGATCCGGCTGGTTGGCTGGATCCTGTTTTTTGTGGCCACCAAGAAAACTCTCGTGAACCTCGCGCCGGGAGAACCTTGCGCCGGGAGTTCGCGGCTTACGGCTCCCGGCTAGGTCTGCCAGTATTTGTGATCGCGCAGGAAGTAACTGGCGTTCCAGTAGTTCAGTGCGGTTTTCAGGAACAGCCAGCCTACGCGCAGGTGTCCCATCTTCTGGAAGCGTCGGTTCGTGGTGTAAACGCCGCCGCGAACGATGCCGAAGCGTTTGCGCTCGACTTGCTGGCTGAGCAAGTAGTCTTCGGCAAAGAGAACCTGTTCATGAAATCCGCGAAGCTCGCGGAATTTCTTCAGATCGAAGAGCATGAACATGCCCGTGGCGAACGGATGATGAAAACGCGAGAGGTACTGAAAGAAATCGTTGCCCGCGTAAAAAAGTTTATCCAGCCAACTTCCGCCCTGGCACAGAATGTTTGTGGTCACGCAATGCAGTTGCCTGCGCTGGGCCAGTTCTACGGCGCGGCGAACCACCGAGGGGTGCGCGAGTTCGATATCGGCATCGAGAAAAAGAACGTAAGTGCTGTCGGCGTGAGCGGCGCCCAGGTTGCGGCCGACGGAAGGCATTCCTCCGCGGATCACGCTCACGTTCAAGCGGTCGCGAAAGCTGAGAACAATTTCAGGCGTGCCGTCGGTCGAGTTGGCGTCAGCGACCAACACTTTCGTACTCGACATCTTCGAGTAATCCTGATTCATCAGCGAAGTCAGCAAGCGAGGAATCAGCTTCGCCTCGTTCTTGGCTGGAATCACGATCGTCAGCTCGCCCGGCGTATTCATGCTCGGCATATTCATGCTCGTTGTATTCATGGATTTGAACCCCCTGTTCGTCAACCGTGAGATAGGTGAGGCGGGAGTCGACCCAGCCGCCTGAATTGTAGTAGTGAATTCCATCCTGCTCGACGTGCATGGCCGCGTGCGTGTGGCCGCAGAAAATACGGTCCGCGCCGCGCTGGCGTGCGTACTGCAAAGCTCCAGCAGAAACTTTGTGCGACATGCGCAGCCAGCGCGTGTTGAGCCGGTCGATGAGCCGCACAATCGGCTTGCTTTTGAAATCAAGTTTTTGCAGCGTCAGGTAGAGCGATGTCCCAAACTCGCTGAGCCGAACGTTGTTCACCTGAAAACCGTCGAACTGGTGGCCGTGGATCGCGATGTGACGCAGTCCGTCGTACTGCCAGACGTAGCGCTGGTACACGCGGACGCCGACCAGGTGCGACATGATGTTGGTGAGCCCATGATCGTGATTGCCTTCGACCCAGATGACTTCGATGTTGCGCTTGGGGTTCGAAAGTTTGCGAATGTAGCCGAGAAACTTCCAGTGGTCTTTGGTAAGCCGGGCGAAGTTAAGATCGGCGAAAATGTCGCCCAGCAGAATCAGCCGCTGAAAGCGGTTTTCTTTGAGCACGCGCGTAGCTTCGCGGGCGTGGCTGGTCTCTGCACCGAGGTGCAGGTCGGAAAGGATCAGCGTGTTGTGCACGGGCAGATCCATAATTTAGTTATAGCGGGGGAATGTTACTGGGTGATGAAATGTGCAACAAAATTGGTGCGTGGTAACTGAGAAGGTAATCCGATTAACTCTCAAGTAAACAAAGGGATTAGCTCCCGGCAGGCGCGAAATGTTACAGCATGGTGAATACGAAGCGCCTTTTCACGTAGACTGAATTTCCTTTTGAAAACCATTGGACACATTCTGGCGAGGTATACGGCTTGGATTCTGCACGTGCTCACGCCGCTCGGCATCTGGGGAGTCTTCGCGATCGCGTTCGCCGATTCCGCGCTGCTGGGCATGCCTGTGGATGCAATTGTCGCCTACTACGTGTATCAGGATCATCGAAAGCTGCTGTTTTATGTGCTAATGGCTTCGCTGGGGTCGGTCATCGGCAGCATCCCGCTGTACATCATTGGTTATCTCGGAGGCGAGAAAGTGCTACGCAAGCGGATTACAGGGGAGCGCTTTCAGCGAATTCACCGCTCGTTTGAAGAGCACGAATTCTGGGCGCTGATGTTTCCGGCCATGCTGCCGCCGCCGATGCCATTCAAAATCTTTGTGTTGGGCGCGGCGGTGTTTGAAATGCGGTTTCGCGATTTTGTGGCGGCGATGTTCGCAGGCAGGTTCGTGCGCTTTCTGACGCTTGCGTTGCTGACGCTTTGGTTCGGGCCGCAGATTGTGGAACTGACGGGAACGATGGTGCGGCAGCATTTCGCGTGGCTACTAGGCGCGATTGCCGGAGGAGTGCTGGTGTGGTTGCTGATGCGGCGAAGTAAGAAGCGGAAAGCACAGAGCAACTAGCTCTCGACCTATCTTTGAGCGGACACCTCGCTTCGCTCGGCGGACAGCCGAGTCGGCCGTCCCCACGTGGGCTGTTCTACCGCTACGCGGCTGCCACGTGGTCTCCTGCTGTCTTGTGCATCCAGCCGGCGAGCGCGTGCAGGAATACCGGCACTCCGAAAAATGCTACCGAGAAGAAGACATCGCTTTCAACCGTCCCGCGAAAAAACGGAAGACCAGCGGCATAAGACATCATCAATCCGCTGAGATTCTTGGGATACATCTGCCAGGCGGCCCACACCGCAAAGTTGCTGATAAGGAAAAACGAAACCGAGCTGGCAAGCGCTGCTCCGATGACGCGAACCGGGCCGGACTTCTCCCGCAGACCCGTTCCCAGCCACAGGATTGCCGCGTACCATGCCCAGGTAACGAGATGGTCCCACGAGAGACTGTACGAATAGATGAACTTGGTGAGAACAACGTCGGTCGCCGCGAGCAACACCAGGGGTATCCACATTTGACGCTTGGAACCGCGGGCTCCAAAGAACAAGAGCGAGGCCGCGATCGGCGTGAAGTGCCAGGCGTGCGGCAGAACATTGAACTGGCCCGCGAAGGGCAGAAAGCGGACGGCGATGGCGAGCAGGATAAATAGATAGGGCAGCATGAGCACCTCGGAAACGAATTATTATTCTGGGCGCGAGAGGGTGGGTACGTCAAGCGCCGCTCACTGTCGGCTGTTCCCTCAAGGGCTCGCTGCGCTCGCTGGACGGACGAATGCGTCCGTCCCCACACGAGTTCTCTCGCTCAATGCGGCTCCGGGACGGTCACCCGCTTCTTGCCGGAACCGTAGACGTCGCCCATGACTTGCAAGTTCTTATCGAGTCGAACGCCGGCAGCGAGCGCCCGGTTTCGTTCACTCCGGCGATTCAGCAGGCTGGGCAACTGGACGAAGCGCAGGTCCACGAACTCAACGATGTAACCTGCTTCTGGCGAATCCAGCGTTTCTGTTTCGGTGATTGGATATTGCGCCCAGTCGAGATAAACGCGTCCGAGGTAGGAATTTTTCGCAGCTAGCGTGACCGGCGTTTCTTCCGGCTTGTAGCGGATTTCCAGACGTCCCTCGGGATCAACTTCCGGCCCGAGAGAATCCACCGGAGCCAGAGCGAAGAAAGCGGGAGTTTCCACCACGCCATACCAGTGAAACGGATTCGTCATGGTGGGATAAGCCGACGCGCGCAGCGGCTCAGCGCCTTGATACGTTCGGGCGCCAAGGGCGCTGACGGCGCGGCGATGCTCATAATCGCGCAAGCCCCACAGCAAAATCACGCCGAGCAGCGCAAGAGTGGCGGCGACGCGGCCTCGGGGCCCGCGCGAGCGCGCGCCGACCTCGTTGTCGATCAACGAGAAAAAAGACGGGACGATTAATCCGAGCAGGAGAAACCCGAACAGAATCGGCTCGAAGATGAAAACGATGTCCCAGGAATACCACTTCTCAGAGAAAGGCCAGAACGGGCGAACGCCGTAATTATTGGTGAAGTCGAGCAGAATGTGACTGACCCCCGCGAGACAAGCGTAGAGAAAAAGCAATCCCCAGCGCGGCGGAAGGTTCGGATCCTTCACCTTGCGTCCGCGCAGGCGCCAGATCAGATAGACGAAGCCGACTACCGCAGCGGCGTCGAGCGGAAGTCCGAGAAAAGAATGAGTGAAGCCGCGATGATGGGCGAAACCGAAGGCCGGACCGCCGAAGCGGCTTAGCACGTCGAGATCGGGTGCCTCGGCGGCGAGCGTAAGGGTGAGCGTAGCCAGCGCAGTCTTGCGGTTGAGTCCAGCGCGGCCCAGGCACGCGCCCGTGAGGAAATGCGTTATGGGTTCCAAGGTCTAAGGATTCTATTTGGCTGTGTGCATAATTGCCAACCGCGATGATTGGCAACGTAGTTCGTTTGTGCGCCTGAGTCTCGCTTGACCTCTGACGCTGCGTTCAATACAGTGAGAAGCCGTCGTGCCGGGCAAGTTTGTCCCGGCGATTGCACCACGCCAGGTCTATAAATCCAGAATCATGAGGCACATTCGGCGATGAATGCGAAAAGTCCTTCCCGCAAGACGGGTTTGCGCCAGAAGGCGCAGCTGATGTCGGCATCTGAAATCGAGCGCACGCTGGTCCGTTTGGCCTATGAGATCGTCGAAAAAAATGGAGGCGTCGAAGGCTTGGGCTTAGTCGGGATTCGGCGCCGAGGCGTGCCCATCGCAGAGCGCCTCGGAAAAATCATTACCCGCATCGAGAACGCGCCGGTTCCTGTGGGCACGCTGGACATCACTTTTTATCGCGACGATCTTTCAACGCTCGGGCCCAAGCCGGTTGTGCAAGAGAGAGAGATTGGGTTTTCGATTGAAGACATGAATATCGTTTTGGTCGACGACGTTCTTTTTACCGGACGCACGGTGCGGGCCGCGATGGACGCACTGTTTTCGCACGGCCGCCCACGGCGAGTGCAGTTGTGCGTGCTGATCGACCGCGGACATCGAGAACTTCCCGTCGAGGCCAGCTTTGTCGGCCGCAATGTTCAGACCACCATGAACGAAGTAATCGAGGTCAAACTGACTGAGATTGACGAGGCGGAAAAAGTTTTGCTCATGGAGCGGTAGAGTCGTCGAGAGATAAGCATTACAAAATAACGCACCCTAAAATAAAAAGGACGGCGGAAAATCCGCCGTCCTTTTTTGTTGAGCAACCACCTAGGCTATTCTGGTGCAAACAGCCTTGGTCTGCGTGTAATTGTTCAGAACATCGTGCCCCATCTCACGGCCCCATCCGGATTGCTTGTATCCGCCGAACGGCAGCGCGGCGTCGAAGATGTTATAGCAGTTGATCCACACCGTACCTGCGCGCAGAAGTTCCGCGGTGCGGTGAGCCTTGCCGATGTCTCGGGTCCAGACGGCAGCAGCCAGGCCGTATTCGCTATTATTGGCGCGAGACATAAGTTCCTCGGGATCGTCGAACGGCATCGCCGTTACCACCGGCCCAAAGATTTCCTCTCGCACCACCTTCATGTCTTCGCTCGTGTTCACCAGGACAGTAGGTTCCACGAAATAGCCTTTGTCGCCTTTCCTATGACCGCCGGAAATGGCTTTGGCGCCCTCGGAGAAACCGGCCTCCAAGAAGCCGCAGACCCGGTTTAGCTGCTCTTCGGAGACGAGCGGCCCCATGCTCGTCTCGGGATCCAGACCCGAGCCTACATTGATTTTCTTCGCCTGTTCTGCGACACCTTCGACGACACGGTCGAAGATGGGTTTCTCGATGTAGAGCCGCGATCCGGCGCAGCAACACTGGCCGTGATTAAAGAAGATTGCGCTCGCGGCCCCGGGAATCGCCGAATCGAGATCAGCATCTTTGAACACGACGTTGGGAGATTTACCGCCAAGTTCCAGCGATACTTTCTTCAGATTGCCGGTCGCAGCGCGCACGATCAGCTTCCCAACTTCCGTGGAACCGGTGAAAGCTACTTTGTCCACGTCGGGATGCGCAGCCAGCGCTGCGCCTGCCGTCTCGCCGAAGCCCGGCACAATGTTCACCACGCCCTCGGGGAATCCGGCTTCCATAATCAGTTCGCCGAGACGCAGCGCCGAAAGCGGCGTTTGCTCCGCCGGCTTCAACACCACGGTGCATCCGCAGGCCAGCGCCGGACCCAGCTTCCACGCCGCCATCAGCAGCGGAAAATTCCACGGAATGATTTGTGCCGCAACTCCGACTGGCTCTCGCAGCGTGTAGGCAAGATACTTCGCTCCCGGAGTATAGGGAACCGACAAAGGAATCGTGTTGCCTTCGATCTTCGTCGCCCATCCCGCCATGTAGCGAAATAGATCGACAGCCAGCGGCACATCGGCGGCTCTCGCGATAGTGAGAGGCTTCCCGTTGTCGAGGCTCTCGAGGTAGGCGAATTCTTCCGTGTGAGTTTCGAGTAAATCTGCGAGCTTCCAAATGAGCCGTCCGCGCTCAGACGCGGTCAGTCGACGCCATGGGCCTTGGTCAAAAGCTTTGCGTGCGGCCTTTACAGCTTCTTCTACATCGTCACGATCGCCCTCCGCCACTTGCGCCAGAACCTCGCCGGTGGCCGGGTTGTAAGTGGGAAAAGTTTTGCCTGAGAGGGCGTTTACCCATTTGCCATTGATCAACATCTTGCGCGGTTTTTCGAGGAAATCCGCAACCTGGGGATGAATCTGCGGTGATACTGCGATGCCCATATGATCCTCCTTAGATCAGCACGTAGATCGAACACGGATTGGCATGACAGGATGCCAAAGATGCCGGATGGAAATTACGAATTCATGCTAGTCCGGAGCCAGAACAAAAGCAATTCGGATTCGACTGTGGCTGACGCCGCCACGAGAGATTCGCAACACGAGCTCGCGACAGCTCAGTCATTCGCCACCCGCTTATTCGCCGTAAGGAACCCAAATATTTTTCACCTGCGTAGCATGCTCGAGAAACCAGCGCCCTTCGGCCAGCTTCGGATTGAACCAGTCGATGGCTCGGCCTTCGTTGGTCCAGACTTGTTTCAGATTGCCGATCGACATCGCTTTCGCGGCAGCGGCATTCGCTTCGTCGCCGAAGGACCAAATAGCATCCACATCGTCGTGCTCAGCCAGCACTTTCAAAAGTTGCGAAGCATACCCCGTCACAATATTCACCACGCCGCCCGGCAGGTCGCTGGTGTCGAACAGTTGATAGAGATCGGCGGTGATCAGCGGGTATGCCTCCGACGGCACCGCGATAACGGTGTTGCCCACGGCCAAAGCCGGAAGCACCAGAGAAAGAAAACCCAACAGCGGCGCTTCCTTCGGACAGACGATGCCGAGAGTTCCGATCGGCTCGTTCATCGCAATCGCAATATTCCGAAACGGAGGACTATGCACCGCGCCATCAAACTTATCGGCCCATGCCGCATAAGAAAAAATGCGCTCGATGCCGAGATCGAGTTCAGCTGCAGCTCGCTTCGCTCCGACGACTGGGGTAATCCCGCGGATAATTTCGTCACGCCGTCGAGAAAGATTTTCAGCGCAGTAGTAAAGAACCTGCGCTCGATTGTGCGCGGTAGCTCTTGCCCATGCTTCCGCCTTGCGCGCAGCCTCGACCGCGTTGCGAATGTCCTTGCGATTGCCAAGCGATGCTTCGCCCAATAAATGCCCATCCGCTGAACGCACTTCCATGCTGTAGCCAGAATCCGGCCGCACCTGCTTGCCGCCAATGTAGAGTTTCACCGTGCGATCGATGGCTGGAGGTCCAGTTCGTTCATCTTCTGACTGCGGCTCGGCGGGCGCGGACGCAGGCACAGCGGGCAACGCAGGAGCATTCTTAAACCAGGACGGCTGCAGATATTCCAGCAAGCCCTCCTTGCCGCCTTCGCGGCCATATCCGCTTTCGCGATAGCCACCGAAGCCGCAGGAAGCGTCGAACAGGTTCGTGCAGTTTACCCACACGACTCCAGCTTTCAGTTGCGCGGCAACATGCAATGCCACATTAATGTTCTCGCTCCAAACGCACGCCGCCAAGCCATACACGGTATTGTTCGCCAACTCCACCGCTTCTCTCGGAGTGCGAAACGTCATCGCGGCCAGCACAGGTCCGAAGATCTCCTGCTGCGCGACGATCGATGTAGGATGCACATTGCTCAACAAAGTCGGCGGATAATAAAAGCCTTTCGCTGGCAAAGCGACCTCCGGCTGCCAGCACGTCGCGCCCTCCGCGATTCCCTGTCCGACCATGCGATGAATGCGATCAAGTTGCACGCGCGCCACAATCGCGCCGATGTCGATTGCCTTATCCAAAGGCAAGCCCACGCGCAGGCTGCTCATGCGCTCGCGAATTTTGGCGATCAAAGGCTCGGCAATGCTTTCCTGCATCAACAGACGCGAACCCGCACAACAAACCTGCCCCTGGTTGAACCAGATTCCGTCGACCAATCCCTCGACCGCGCTATCCAAATCAGCATCGTCGAAAATGATGAACGGAGATTTCCCTCCAAGCTCAAGCGACAGCCGCTTGTGAGTTGCAGCGGTCGCACTGCGAATCGCGCGTCCGACTTCGGTCGAGCCAGTGAACGCAATCTTGTCCACGTCAGGATGTTTCACCAACGCCTCGCCGGTCGCTCCGTCTCCAGTCACAATGTTGACGACTCCAGCAGGCAACCCCGCTTCCTGGCACAACTCAGCAAACGCGATCGCGGTCAGCGGAGTGAATTCTGCAGGCTTGAGCACCACTGTATTTCCAGTGGCCAGAGCCGGGGCAATTTTCCACGCCGCCATGAGCAACGGAAAATTCCAGGGGATAATTTGCCCTACAACGCCGCAAGGCTCGTACTCAGGAAATTCCTGCTCAAGAAGTTGCGCCCAGCCCGCGTGGTAATAAAAATGCCGCGCCACTAGCGGAATATCGATATCGCGGCTCTCGCGGATCGGCTTTCCATTGTCCATCGTTTCCAGAACAGCGAGAAGGCGCGCATGCTTCTGCACCAACCGCGCCAGAGCATATAAATATCGCGCCCGCACATGGGGCGTAAGCGCAAGCCATTTCGGATAAGCCGCGCGCGCAGCCTGCACCGCGGCATCGACATCAGCGGACGATCCTTGCGCAACCGAAGCGAGCTTCTCTCCGTTGGAAGGATCGACCGTATCGAAATATTCGCCCGCGGCTGGCGCTTGCCACGCGCCGTTAATGAAGTGCCCGAAGCGATGGCCGTGACGCTCCAGCCAGGCTTGCGCTTCTTTCGGATCCTCCGGAGCGGGACCGTACTCCATCGCCACAAATTTTTCTGCAATGCTCATGTCGATAGGCTCGATTCTTCCCGACAGCAACTACATCGGCAACTACGCGATGGGATGCCGATACTCCGCCGAATAGCGCCCGGTCGCGTGGTGCTCCAATTGCCGCTCGATGTCGCCCAACAACCCGCTTGCACCGAAGCGAAATAATTCTGCGCGCATCCACGACTGCCCGAGTTCTTCCTTCATCATGGCAAGCCAGTCAGTCGACTGCTTCGCGGTGCGAATCCCGCCGGCAGCCTTGAAACCGACAGCCATTCCAGTGCGCTCACCATATTCGCGAATCGCGCGAGTCATCACTAAACCCACCGGCAGCGTCGCGTTGGTAGCCTCTTTGCCGGTCGAGGTCTTGATGAAGTCGGCCCCCGCCATCATAGCCACCACGCTGGCGCGCGCCACATTGCGCAAGGTTAGAAGATCGCCGGTTGCGAGAATCACCTTCATGTGCGCGCCACCGCAGGCTTGCTTGAAAGCGGCAATCTCGTCATACAGTGCCTGCCAGCGTCCGCCAAACACATGCGCGCGCGTGATCACCACATCGATCTCGTGCGCGCCCGCCTCCACCGAGCGCCGAATCTCCGCCACCCGCTCGGCCAGCGGCGACAGGCCCGCCGGGAAGCCTGTTGACACGGCAGCGACGTGGATGCCACTGCCTTCCAAAGCGTGCAGCGCGGTTTCGACGAACACGTGATAGACGCAAACCGCGGCGACCTTCACCTCGAGTTCTTCGATCCCAAGCTTCTGTACGAGATCCTGTTGCACCGGATGCCGCGCTTTGGCGCACAGGCGGCGCACTCGCTCGTCCGTATCGTCGCCGGAAAGCGTAGTCAGATCCATGCAAGTGATTGCCCGCAGAAGCCAGGCGGCCTGCCATTCTTTCTTCACGGTTCTTCGCGCGATCTGCGTCTGGGCGCGGCGCTCCACGGCGCTGGTGTTCACGCGAACTTCCTGCACCCAGTCCAGGTCGAGAGGAATTCCAGAGTTTTGTAAGAGCGGATGCCCGCCAAGAATGGCGATCGCGTTTCGAGCATGGGGCTCAATGCCACCAGCCTGTCCACGAATTTCGCGAGTTGCTCCGGGATGGTTGTGATCGATTGGCATTTCGCCACACTCTAGGCCCGAGACCGGGCCCGCCTTGCGCAGTAACCGCCGTGCGCAGTAATTGTACGGCAGGAAATCCCGCAACGCGAGGCTGCTGTGCGCGGTTAACCCGGCTCCCTTCAACCGAGTCCAAGAAAAGCCGATGATTCGTGCAGCCAGGGTTTACAATTGCCCTCGATTTCGCCGGATTGCCGCGGAACCATTCCCTATATGCGCACGAAGACGCTGCCCGCTAACGTTTCGGCACAATTGCTGCGGTCTGCGAAAAAGGTCATGAAGAACGCGCACGCGCCTTACTCAAAGTTCCGCGTAGGCGCAGCCATCCTGCTCTCGAACGGCAAAATCTTTTCGGGTTGCAATGTAGAAAACGCTTCCTACGGAATGACCAACTGCGCCGAGCGCACCGCGATTTTCACTGCTGTGGCCGCTCTCGGCCCGAAGATCGAGATCCGCGCGGTATCCGTAGTCAATGACCAGGGAGTGCCCTGCTCGCCCTGCGGCGCATGCCGTCAGGTGATTTACGAATTCGGTCCCGACGCGACAATCTTCTTTCAGAGCGCCGACGGACCAAAACAAGCTCACATCACCGAACTTCTTCCAGAAGGATTCCGCCTCCAGTGAATCCAACTTCGCCTTCGACGCAAAGCTTTCGCGCCATCGATGTGATTCGCAAGAAGCGCGATGGAGGCGAGTTATCGCAAAACGAAATCGAATCTCTTGTGAACGCTTACACCCGCGGTGATACTCCCGACTATCAGGTTTCAGCCTGGCTGATGGCCGTTGTGTTGCGCGGCATGACTCGCGCCGAGACCGCCGCGCTGACCGACGCAATGCTGCGCTCGGGTGAAGTGCTCGACCTCTCCTCGCTGCCCGGCAAGAAAGTGGACAAGCATTCGACCGGCGGCGTGGGCGATAAGACTTCGCTTGTGCTCGCGCCACTTGCCGCCGCCGCGGGCGTGGTCGTGCCTATGATCAGCGGTCGCGGCCTGGGGCACACTGGAGGCACACTAGACAAGCTCGAAGCGATCCCCGGCTTCAACGTAAATCTTCCGGTCGCTGACTTTCGCCGCGTGCTCAAGACCTGCGGTTGCTGCATGATCGGGCAGACCGCTGAAATCGCTCCCGCGGATCGCAAACTCTACGCGCTGCGCGATGTGACTGGAACCGTGGAAAGCCCATATCTGATCTGCGCTTCCATCATGAGCAAAAAACTTGCCGAGGGTATCGACGCGCTCGTGCTCGACGTAAAGACCGGCTCCGGTGCGTTCATGAAGAACGAAAAAGACGCTGCTTTTCTCGCTGAACTCATGGTCGAGACCGGTGAGCGCATGGGCAAACAGGTAGTAGCGCTGATTACAGATATGGATCAGCCTCTGGGCAACATGATTGGCAATGCGCTCGAAGTCGTCGAGGTGGTGGACGTCTTACGCGGCGAGGGGCCAGAAGATTTACGACAGCTTTGCCTCGAACTCGCCGGATGGATGCTGCATCTGGGAGGAGTGTCCGATACGGTCGCGGAAGGAAAAAGGCAAAGCGAAAAACTGATCGCTTCGGGCGCAGCACTCGACAAGTTTCGCCAGATGGTGGAATTGCAAGGCGGAGATCCGCGAACGATCGATGATCCGAAGAAACTTCCGCATGCTGAGCATTCGATGACACTTTCCAGTCCGAAGAGCGGATATGTCACGACTCTGCAGTGTGAACAGATCGGCACTGCCTGTGTCATTCTTGGCGGAGGCCGCGAACGCAAAGAAGATTCGGTCGACCCTGCAGTCGGAATCGTACTCCATAAGAAAGTCGGAGACGCTGTGTCCGCGGGCGACCCGCTCGCTACGATTTACTACAATGCGGAAGCGCGTGCCGCTCGTGCGAGGCAGTTGCTTGAAGAGAGTTATCGGATTGCCGATGCGCCGGCGCGCGAGAAACGTCCGTTGATTCATCGCGTAATTGGAAAACCCGGAGAGAAAAACTGAATGGGACGCTTCACTGGAATCCTCGGCCTCTTCACCATGTTGGCGTCGGCCTACGCGTTCTCCACCAATCGCCGCGCCATTCGGCTGAAAACCGTGGCCTGGGGTTTGGGCTTGCAGTTGGCCTTCGCAGTTATAGTGCTCCGGGTCGACGCCGGACGTCGCGCTTTTTCCGCGGCCGGCAACGTCGTGAGCCGCTTGCTGAGCTACTCTTACGTCGGTTCGCAGTTTGTTTTCGGCGACCTCGGCAAGCAAGGTTCGTCCCTCGGCTTCTATTTCGCTTTTCAAGTTCTTCCCACTATTATTTTCATCTGCGCATTTTTCGCCGTGCTTTATCACTTCGGCGTGATGCAGCTCATCATCAAGCTAGCCGCGTGGGTCATGACCCGCGTCATGGGCGCCAGTGGCGCGGAATCGCTCAACATCGCGGCCAGCATTTTCATGGGACAAACCGAAGCCCCGGTAACCATCCGGCCATTTCTTCCGGACCTCACGCACTCTGAACTCATGACCGTGATGACCAGCGGCATGGCCCACGTTTCCGGCGGAATCATGGCGGCCTACATTGCATTCGGCATAGAACCCAAACACCTGCTCAGCGCCGTGATCATGACCGCGCCGGGAACGCTTTTGATGGCGAAGATGCTCGTACCCGAAACCGAACAGCCAAAGACTGCCGGACGAGTTGTCATGCCTGAAGGCGAAGAGGAAGCTGAGAAAGAAGAAAATCTGTTAGGCGCGATCGCGCGAGGGACGACCGACGGCCTGCATATGGCTTTAAACATCGCGGCCATGCTAATCGCGTTTTTGGCTTTGATCGCGTTGGCAGACGGCATTATGGGCGGGATTCACCACTGGGTGGCGTGGTTCCCGGAAAGCCTGGAAAAGATTTTTGGAGCGGTGTTCGCTCCGGTGGCATGGGTGATCGGAGTTCCCTGGCGCGACTGCGGCGTGATTGGAACTTTGCTTGGCACGCGCATGGTGCTGAATGAACTCGTCGCATTTTCCATGCTCGGTCCGATGAAAGCGGCGCTCGATCCGCGCTCTTTCACGATCGCCACATTTGCTCTATGCGGCTTCGCGAACCTCAGCTCCATCGGAATTCAGATTGGCGGCATCGGGGCGCTCGCGCCTAATAAGAAAAGCGAACTGGCGCGACTCGGAGTTCGCGCGATGCTGGCCGGAACCATGGCGAACCTGATGTCGGCGTCCATCGCGGGCATGTTGCTCTAAGTCGCCGGCATTCAAGAAAGGATTTTCCTATGAAGCACCTTCGAGCAATCTCCATTCTCATTTCGTTCTTCGTTCTTATTTTTCTGGCAAATGCGTTCGCGCAATCTTCACCGAGGCGCGTAATCATTGACACTGATCCAGGTACCGACGACGCGATGGCGATCATCCTCGCGCTGAATTCTCCCGAGTTCAAAGTCGAAGCGCTGACTGTGGTGCCTGGCAACGTGGACTCTCAGCAGGGACTGGAGAATGCGCTGAAAATCGTTTCGCTCGCGGGACGCTGCGACGTTACGGTCGCGCGAGGCGCGCAGCATCCGCTGAATCAGAAGCTGATCACCGCCCAGTTCTGGCATGGCAAGAATGGCCTGGCCAACGTTGAGTTGCCCGCTTCCAAGTGCAAAGCTGATCCGCGGTTCGGTCCCGATCTCATCATCGAGATGATTCACAAATACCCGCATGAGATCACGCTGATCCCGGTGGGGCCGCTGACCAACATTGCGCTCGCGGTTTCGAAAGATCCATCGATTGCTGGCTTGGTTAAAGATATCGTCATCATGGGCGGCTCGATCGGCGGCGGAAATGTTAACGGCGCGGCGGAAGCGAATATTTATAACGACCCCGAAGCGGCCCAGATAGTATTCAACGCCGGCTGGATGGTGACGATGGTGGGCTCCGATGTGGGCGAAAGAACTCTTATCACGCGGAAATATCTTGCGGAGCTTCAGTCGTCTCACGGGCCGCAGAGCGACTTCATCGCCAAGATCGCCGATTTTTATTTGACCCGCAGCGAGAAGAGTGGATACAGCGGCGCCGCGATGTACGATCCCCTCGCGGTGGGGATTGCGCTCGACCCGACTCTGGGCACGCTGAAAGAGATGCACGTCGATGTGGAGACGAAGGGCGAGTTCACTCGCGGAGAAACCGTAGCGAATCGCATGGGATCGAATGAGAACAACGTGCTCCATGGGGACCACTACGAAATCGAAGGCGTTATCGAACTCAAGCCGAATGCGCGAGTGTGCACGGCGTCAGACGCGGATCGATTTTTAAATATGTTCATCAGCCGAATCAGAGGCAAGTAGGCGAGCGCCTCGACGACGAGAAAGCCGCACAATGGAATCAATGACTTGGCCGTAAGCTGCTGATTCCACTGGCCGATTTTCGGGACCCCTTTGATCGTTTGTAATCAACATGTTAGCCCTAAGTTATTGATTACAAACGCCGACGCTTTTCAGCGGCAGGGGCGAATTCCCGGTTCGATCATCGCACAGAATGCCTGTTAACGGGCCTAGGAGGCACTCACAGCGACGACCTGACCCTTTGGAGCACCTGGAGGACACCGCGCGATTTCGAGAGGCTTAAATCGCCTCTAATGCGAAAGTTGCTAAAAGCTAACGTAGGGGACGGACGCGCTCTAACGCGTTGCTCTGGAAAGAGATCGTCGACTTTTCGCATTTTTGCGAATATAGGCTGCGCTGAAAACAAAACAGTTATAGATCCGACAGGCAAGCGGCTGTCGATTTTCTAGCGAGTGCGCCCGCTCGCCCTATCCGTTCGCGCGCGCCACCAGAAAAATTGCCAGCGCGTAAAAAACAAACATCAAGCCGAGATACGCTTTGGCGCGAGGCCCCGAGTTCTCAAATTCTTTCCACGCGAGAATTCCCCACAGCGCGGCGACCATCGGAGCGGATTGTCCAATAGCGTAAGAAATGGCGACGCCGGTGAAGCTTGCGGCCACCAGGTTGAACACTGTCCCGACGCCCCAGATGCATCCTCCGAATAATCCCAACAGATGTCCTGAGGCTGGCCCGCGGAAAAATCCGCTGAAGCTTACCGGTTCTCCAACGAGCGGGTGTTTCATGAAATAAATATTCCATATGAAGCAGGAGAGCAATGCTCCCAACGTGAGGAACACAGCAGCGCTGTAAGGCCCGAGAGGATTACCGCGCGTCATCGCATGCGTCATGAACGGAGCCCACAAGCCCATCAGAACTCCTGAGACCACGCACGTGATCAGACTTTTCTTTGAAACCGAGCGCCCTGCAGCAGCGAGACTGCCGTAGGCCTTGCCATCCAGCAGAACAGCCACGAAAGCGCAGCCAACGCCCAGAGCAAGCAGCACGGCATTCCCTCGCGGCTGAAGTGCATAGCTGAGCACAGTTCCGACCACGAGTGCGATTCCGATTGAAATGGGAAACGCTACAGCGAGACCAGCCATGTCGATCGCCGCGACCAGCAGGAGATTGGCGAGATTGAATAACGCTCCTCCAATCATCGCGTTCACAATGTTTGAAGTGTCGGCCGCGTGCACGTTATTCAGAAAACTCGACGAATCGTTCCCCGTGCTGCCCATGGTGAAGGCGAGCACGAGTGAGACCAGAAAAATCCCAACGGCATAGTCCCAGTAGAAAAGTTCAAACCTGTAGCCCTTGACGCCCTTGTATGTGTTCGCCCATGAACCCCAGCAAACGGCGCTCGTGATCATCATCAACAGCGCAATGGTTAGACTCGATGGTGTGAACAATCGTTTCTCCTTGGCTAGCCGTTCACCTGCGAATATGTGGAGCGGCGCAGAAACTCTCCCTGGCCGGCACGGCCAAAGAATTTATCATTTTCGACGACGACGCGCCCTCGCGATAGAACTACGTCGGGCATACCTGTGACCTGAATGCCTTCGAACATCGAATAATCCACGCGCATGTGGTGAGTCTTCGCGCTGATCGTGTGCTCGCGTTTGGGATCGAAGATCACGAGATCGGCGTCGCCGCCGACGGCGATCGTTCCTTTGCGCGGATACAAACCGAACAGCTTTGCCGGAGTGGTGGCGACGAGTTCTACGAACCGGTTCACGCTGAAACGTCCCGCTGCGACACCGCCCGAGTAAATCAGGCTCATGCGGTGTTCAATCCCCGGTCCGCCGTTGGGAATTTTGGTGAAGTCGTCTCGCCCAAGTTCCTTCTGCTCCTTGAAACAGAATGGGCAGTGATCGGTGGAGACGACCTGCAGATGATCGCGCTTGAGTCCGTTCCAAAGTTTTTCCTGATGCCATTTTTCGCGCAGCGGTGGCGTGAAAACATATTTCGCGCCTTCAAAATCCGGAACGTCAAAGTTTTCAATCGACAGATACAAATACTGCGGGCACGTTTCAGCGTAAACGGGCAGGCCGCGGTCGCGCGCCTCGCGAACTTTTTCGAGAGCCTCGTTGCAACTCAAGTGCACGATGTAGATCGGCGCGCCCGCCATCTCAGCCAGCGCGATCGCGCGGGAAACGGCTTCGGCCTCGGCGGTGGTGGGCCGAGTGAGCGCGTGATACTTCGGAGCTTTCTTTCCTTCCGCGAGCGCCTGCTGCACGATGACGTCGATCGCGCTGCCGTTTTCGGCGTGCATGCAGATGAGTCCACCGTTTTTCGCGGTGGTCTGCAGCGCGCGGAAGATGCTCGCGTCGTCGAGCATGAACACGCCGGGATAAGCCATGAACAGCTTGAAGCTGGTCACGCCTTCGTCCACCAGCGCATTCACCTGCTGCAGTTGGCCGCCGCTGATGTCGGTGACGATGCAGTGAAAAGCATAATCGCAGACGGCTTTCTTCGAAGCTTTGTCCATCCACGTGTCGAAAGCCTGCCGCAACGGCTGGCCTTTGTATTGAATGGCGAAGTCGATCAGCGTAGTCGTGCCGCCGAAAGCGGCGGCGCGCGTGCCGGTTTCAAAATCGTCGGCGCTGGTGGTGCCTCCGAAGGGCATGTCGAGATGCGTGTGAACATCGATGCCGCCGGGGAAAACATATTTTCCAGCGGCGTCCAGAACTTTTGTGGCATTTTCTCGCGGAAGGTCTTTGCCGATGGCCGCGACCTTGCCATCCGCGATGGCAACGTCTGCCACGTACGTATCGGTTGCGGTCACCACGGATCCGTTGGCGATGATCGTATCGAAGCCCATCGATGCCTCCGCTTCTTTCTACGATGAACATGTTGCGATAAAGCACGCTGAGATGAAAATGAATTCTATGCTAAACTGCCGCACTTCACTTCCGGATAATTGCGGCGGTGAGGAAAGGGGCTGGCATCATGCATTTTGGCATTACCTTGAAGCCGGACATTTCCGTCGAGCGCATTGTCGGACTGACGCGCCAAGCTGAAGCGGGCGGGTTCGAGTACGGATGGCTCTTCGATTCCCACGTTTTGTGGATGGACCCGTACCCTTTGCTCACGCTGATGGCCGCGAACACAGAGCGGATGCGGCTTGGCACGCTCGTCACCAACCCTGCGGTTCGCGATCTCACGGTTACTTCGAGCCTGTTCGCAACTTTGAATCTGATTTCAGGCGGCAGGATGGAACTTGGCATTGGGCGCGGAGATAGCTCGCGACGCGTGCTCGGCAAGAAGCCTGTGAGTTGGTCGCAGTTGGAAACGGCGGTAAAGATTTTTCGCGATCTTACGGCCAGTCGCGAAATTGAATACGAAGGCCAGCCGACCCGGCTGACGTGGGCCAAAATTCCGCCGCGGGTGTGGATCGCGGGCTACGGGCCGAAAGTGCTGCACATGGCTGGTCGCGTTGCCGATGGGATCATTCTGCAGTTTGCCGATCCGGATCTGATCTCGTGGTGTATGGGTTTCGTTAGGGAAGGCGCTAGCGCGGCGGGACGCGATGCAAATCAGATCGAAGTGATGTCGGCCGCTCCGGTCTGGGTTTCCGATGATTTGAAGACAGCGCGCGAGCGGGTGCGCTGGTTTCCGGCGCTGGTTTCGAATCACGTGATGGATTTAATCCGGCAATACAAGCCGCAGGATCTGCCTGCGGCGCTGACGGCCTACGTGCAGGATCGCGGCAGCTACGATTACCAGCATCACTGCGAAGTTGAGAGCAGCAACGCGAATTTTGTTTCTGACGAAGTGGTCGATCGGTTCTGTGTAGTCGGTCCGGTCGAGGCGCAGCTGGAAAAATTGCATAAGCTGGCGAGTGTGGGGGTCACGCAGTTCAATCTGTACTTGATGTGCGGGGACGAGGAAGAGTCGCTCGATATCTACCAGCGCGAGGTTCTGCCGGCGTTTCGCGGGACGACAGGAACAAAACGCTAAAGCTACGGCGTTGCCGGCGAAAGCGAAGGCGGGCGCTGGGTCTTCATCATCGCGTAATAGACCGCGAAGGAAACTGCGAAGCCGACGAACCAGGAATAATCGTAAAGCACGCGCAGAGAAGGAATCGCCAGACCGATCAGCGCGGTGCCTGCCCCCAACGCCAGCGCGATCACCGCACGCCAGTTGAATCCTTTGGAATATTCGTAGATTCCTCCACGAAGATAGAGATCATCTACCTGCAGAACACATCGCCGCACCACGAAATAATCGCAGATCATAATGCCCGCGACTGGCCCGAGGAAAGCGGCGTAGCCGCCTAGCCATCCGAGAATAAAAGTTTGGTAATCGGCGAGCAGCTTCCAGGGCATCAGCGCGATTCCCATGAAGCAGGTGATTACTCCGCCGGTGCGAAAGCTGATCCGACGCGGCCACAGATTCGAGAAATCGTTTGCCGGCGACACGACGTTCGCGCCGATGTTGACATTGAGCGTCGCCAGCAGAATCGCGATGAGCGAGATCACCACTGCTGCTGGGGAATGAAAGCGGCTGAGCAGTTGCACCGGATCAGAGATTGCGGTTCCGTAAATCAAAACTGTTGCGGACGTTACTGCGATGCCGATGAAAGCGTAGAGAGTCATTGTCGTCGGCAACGCCAGCGCCTGGCCGAGGACTTGCTCTCGCTGGTTACGCGCGAATCGCGTGAAGTCGGGAATATTCAGAGAGACTGTGGCCCAGAATCCTACTGTGCCGTTCAGAGCTGGAATCAAGAACTTGAGGAAGTCGGGGAAGTTGGTGAAGCGCGACGGGGCGGCCAGCATGGGGCCGAAGCCTCCCGCGGTGCGATACGCCCATGCCAGGAGCAGCAGGCCGACGGCTAAGAGAACGGGTGCGCTGATCCCCTGCAGAATGCGGATGTATTCGATGCCCATGAGAATTACGGCGAGGTTGATCAGCCAGAACAGAAGGAAGCAGACGGCGGTGGCGTAGGGGAAATTTTTCCATCCTGGTGCGAGCGTGGCGAGCAGAGTGCTGATCGCTTCGCCGCCGATCCAGGTCTGAATGCCGAACCATCCGCAGGCCACCAGCGCGCGCAAAACCGCGGCCACGTTCGCGCCCAGCACTCCAAACGAAGCGCGCGCCAACACTGGAAACGGGACGCCGTACTTCGCTCCGGGATGAGAATTCAGCAGCATCGGCGCGAGCACGATCACGTTGCCGATAAAAATTGTCATTACTGCCTGTTTCCAGTTCATCCCGCCTTGAATCAAACTGGCCGCGAGCATGTAGGTGAGAATGTTGACCGACATCGAGATCCACAGCGCTGCGAAGTTGTATGTGCCCCAATGACGGCGCGAGGCATCGGCGGGCGCGAGGTCGGGGTTATAGAGCGGGCTGGATTCGATGCGGGATCGGGAATGAGAGAGTTCAGGCGTTGTCATGAGCTTCGATTTAGAAAAATTGGAAAATAGTACTGATCTAAATTCGTTTTGCTGAGCGCCATGCACGTCTTCCAAGTTTTCGAACCCACAAAAACAGGGCAACAAGTACAGGGATGAGCGGATTCAGGGTCAGTGCGACCCTACTAACCCAATCTGGCACCGGTTTAGATTTCATAATGTCAGCAAGTCTCGCATTATCCAGATCGTTAGATCAGTACCGAAAAAATGGATCAACCAATCAGAGCGCTCAGTCTGCTGCTGCGCTCTTTGCGCTCTGAGTGGTGATCGGGCCGTAGCTATCTGGACGGCGGTCGCGGAAGAACTGCCAGACTTTGCGGACTTCCGCGATCATATCGAGATCGAGATCGGCGACCACCACTTCATCTTTGTCGCGGCTGGCCTGCGCGATTATCTTGCCGCGCGGATTGCAGAAATAGCTTTTGCCATAGAACTCGCCGATGCTCCACGGCTTTTCAAAGCCCACGCGGTTGATTGCACCGACGAAATAGCCGTTGGCGACGGCATGCGCGGGCTGCTCGAGTTCCCATAGATATTCCGAGAGACCTGCGACTGTGGCGGAAGGATTGAAGACGATCTCCGCGCCGTTCAAGCCCAGAATGCGCGCGCCTTCAGGGAAATGGCGGTCGTAGCAAATGTAGACGCCGATACGCGCGTATTTTGTTTCGAAGACGGGATAGCCGCCGTCGCCGGGCGTGAAGTAAAACTTTTCCCAGAATCCAGGATGGCAGTGCGGAATGTGGTGCTTGCGATATTTGCCCAGATAGCGGCCGTCGGCGTCGATCACCGCGGCGGTGTTGAAGTAGACGCCGGGCATCTGTTCTTCATACACCGGAACCACGATTACCATGCGATGTTTGGCGGCGATTTTTTGCATCAGGCGCACGGTGGGACCGTCGGGCACGCGCTCGGTCAGTTCATACCAGCGGGCATTTTGTTCGGCGCAAAAATAAGGTCCGTAGAAAAGCTCCTGCAGGCACAGGATTTGCGTTTTCTTTTTCGCTGCCTGCTCGATCAACTTCAAGTGCTTGTCGATCATCGCCTTGCGGATTTGGGCGAGGGGACGTTCAGTGCTGAGCGCATTGCTGGCTTGAATCAAGGCACAGCGCACGTTTCGGGGCATCGGTGCAACCTCCGAGGAACGCAACTATAGCAGAAACGTTTCGGTGGAATAGTCGGCGTGCCTTCCTGATTTCTTCGCTAGGCAGGAGAAGAGCTTTTGACCGCGAAGCGCGCGAAGAAATGCCGCGAAGTTCGCGAAGAAGGGCAACTGCGCGATTTTGCTCGCCATCGGTCTTGGCTCTGACACATCGCGTTGACACAATTGGACGCGCCGAATAGACTCGGCCTACTTTTACACTTGTTGAGAAAAAACCTTATGGCTCGGCGCCCTCGCATTGCAGTGGTTGGAAGTGCCAACATCGATCTGACGACATTTACCGATCAGTTTCCGAAACCTGGGGAAACGATCTTCGGACAGAAATTCAATCTTGGATTCGGAGGTAAGGGCGCGAATCAGGCGGCGGCTGCGCGGCTTTGCGGCGCGGATGTGTTCATGGTGGCGCGAGTTGGAAGCGATCTGTTTGGTCCGGCGACGATTGAGAACTTCAAGAACCTTGGCATCGACACGACGCATGTGAAGCAGATTGAGGGATTATCGAGTGGCGTCGCGCCGATTTTCGTCGAGCCGAATGGGCAGAACCGCATTCTCGTCGTGAAAGGAGCGAATGACGCGCTGAAGCCTGACGATGTTGACGCCGCGACTGAGGTGTTGAAGGCGAGCGATTGCATCATTCTTCAGTTCGAAATCCCGCTCGAAACGGTTTATTACACAGTGGCATTTGCGCGGAAGCATGGAGTTCGTTGCATCCTGAATCCGGCGCCGGGGCAGGCTGTCGAAATGAGCGCGCTGGCTGGACTTGATTACTTCATTCCGAATGAGAGCGAGGCCGAAACCATCACTGGGATGGCGGTGCGGAATGTCGAAGACGCGAAGAAATGCGCGGAGACGATGGTGGCAGGCGGCATTCGCCGGGTGATCATCACATTAGGCGCAAACGGATCTCTGCTGGCCGGCCGCGGGCTCAGCGAGCACGTGCAGCCGTTTGCCGTGAAGAGTGTTGATAGCTCGGGCGCGGGCGATGCGTTCATTGGAAGCTTTGCCGTATTTCTTGCGGAAGGAGTGCCAGAACTCGAAGCGGTGCGACGCGCCAATCTCTATGCTGGACTTTCAACTACTGGCGTTGGAACGCAAAAATCTTTTTATGATCGCGCGCGCTTTGATGCGGAGTGGGCGGTTCGGGGGTGAAGCTGGACCGAGTCCGCGCCGTCGCTCTCTAACGAGTCTGCAATGGCCTTCAAGGGCTGTGCAAAAGAGGGAAATAATGCGGCAGTCAATATTTCTATCCTACCGAAAACTCTTGACTTAGGACGGAGCGGGGATTTATAAGGCCGTCCTACAGTAAAAGACTTCCTCAGGTTAATTTTGCGGGCATGGTGCGCGCTTCATTCGATGAGGCCGCCGAAAGGTTTGCGATGCTGCATAAGAGAGCGCTGCTGGTTGTCGTTGTCTTTTTGCTTGCCTTCTCCATCACTCCACTGGTTTACGGGCAGGCGAATGGCAGTTTTTCAGGCACCGTTTCGGATAAAGCGGGCGCTGTAGTCGCCGGCGCGATGGTGAAGGCCACATCGCAGGACACAGGCCTCACGCGCGAGGCGAAGACCGACGATTCGGGGCATTACCTGATTCCGCTGCTGCCGGTCGCGCATTACTCGATTCGCGTGGAGTCGCAAGGTTTCGCGCCTTCGGAGCAGAAAGACATTCGCCTGCAAGTGGATGAGCAGCGCGAAGTGGATTTCAGCCTTGTGCCCGCTTCGGTTTCATCGAACGTTGAGGTAAGCGCCACCGAAGTCGCGGTGGAGACGGCGAACCCGACCCTCGGGCAGGTCATCACGTCGGAGCAGGTCGCGGATCTGCCGCTGAATGGCCGCAACTTCACGCAATTGGCTACGCTGACGCCGGGCACGACCTCCTCTACTAGCCCGACCAGCTTCTTCACCAGCGCTGCCAGCAGCGAGGCGGCGACGCGCGGGTCGTTCTCGCTTTCGTCCGGTGGTTCGCGCGAACAGGAAACCGACTGGCTGCTTGACGGCAACGACAACAATCAGTTGGATGAGGGCGGTATTGCGATTTTCTCCTCGATCGATGACATCCAGGAATTCAAGGTGTTGACCTACAACTACTCCGCTGAGTACGGCGAACGCGCGGGGCCGACAGTGTTGGTGACGACGAAATCGGGATCGAACCGGTGGCACGGTTCGTTGTTCGAGTTCTTCCGCAATACCGACCTGGATGCGACTCGTTATTTCTTTACGTCCAAACAGAAATTCAATTTGAATCAGTTTGGCGGTTCGGTTGGTGGGCCCATCCAGAAGGACAAAACGTTTTTCTTTTTCGATTATCAGGCCAAGATGCAGCGCGAGGGCGTGCCTTTTACCGGGTTTGTTCCGACGGCAGCGATGACTACTGCAAACGGCGCTGGCAATTACGATTTCACGACCGATCCACTCGGCACGCAACTCATCAACCCTTTTACTCCTCAGCAGATTCTGCCTGGCAACACTACGCCCAGCGCCGTACCCTTCCAGTGCAACGTGGGTACCAACGTTCCCGAGACGCCCGTCAATGGGAGCCAGCCGTTTGTAGCTGGTGTCACTCAGAACTGCAATATCATTCCGGGAAGTCTGGTTAATCCAATTGGCCTGGCGGTCGCTCAGCTTTATCCTGCGCCCACTCCCGGTCTTCCGGCGGGTTCTGCCTTCAACTACGAGAACCAGCCGGTAAGGAAGCTCAACGAAGGAACCTATGACGTTCGGTTCGATCACAATTTTTCCAGCAAGGATTCTGCGTTCGCACGCTTCAGCTACGATCAGGCAACGAACTATGTCCCGGGCGGCTCGCCGACGTGGTCGGAAGCCAACGCATTTGGCAGCAACCAGCACATCGAAAACCACGGGCGCAATGTGGTAGTAACTGAAACCCACGTCTTTTCCCCGACTTTGATCAACCAGTTCACCGCCGGCTACAACCGAATTTTCAACCACATTCTCTCGTATGGCACGGGCACATGCGAGGCTGCGCAGCTCGGCATTCTCGGCGCCGACCTGGCGAGTTCCTGCGATCCCTTCACCGGATATCCCGCGGGCCTGAACCAGGCGCCGCAAGAATGCGAAAGTTGCGGCATGACTTCGTTCGATATGTCCGCATACTTTTCTGTTGGCGATCGCGGATATGCGCCCTACCAGGGCGGCACCAACGTGTATTCGCTTTCGGATACGCTGGACTGGATTCACGGCAAACACGAAGTCCGCGCGGGACTGACGTTTCGCGCCGAGGAGATGAATGTAAGGAACAATGCCTTCCAGGATGGTTTTGTAGTAGAGGTCGGCGACTTGACCGGCGATGATATAGGCGACTTGCTTCTGGGTGGAATGGGCGTGTTTGCGGCCCATGATCAGACCTTCTTGGGCGCCACCACGGGCCGGCGTTGGAAACTCTTCCGTCCTTTCGTGCAGGACAATTGGCGGGTTACTCCGAATCTTACTTTGAATCTGGGATTTGCCTGGGCCCTCGCGACACCTGAAACCGAAGAGGCCAACCGGCAAGCAAACTACGACATTCAGAACCTTATGTGGTACGTCCCCTCCGGCAGCCCGGGCTTGAGCGGCTGCACGATCTGCATTCCTACCAATGGAAGGGTGGGTATCCAATTTGATAAGACCGCGCTGGAGCCGCGAATCGGATTCGCGTGGAAGCCCATGGGGAGCGAGAAAACGGCTATTCGTGGCGGCTATGGGATCGTGCATGACTCCGCGTGGAACCAGGGTGGGCAAGGTCTGTGGCAAAATCCGCCGTACTACGCCGAAGTGGACCCCTGCAATACCTATTGCGGTACAGGCGCTCTCTCCTCTGGGTTCCTTTTATCAGTCGGTACAGCCTCCACGGTGACGGTCGATGGCGGCGCTGGGGCAGTTTACGACGCTCCAGTGAACCCTCAGGTTTATACCGGCACAATTCAATCTGAGAACCCGAACTTCAAGCAGGGGATCATTCAGCAGTTCAATCTGAACGTTGAGCGGCAGTTACCTGGGAATGTTGTGCTAACGGTCGGCTATGGCGGCTCGCGCAGCGCGCACATTCTGGTGGGCCAGCTCAACGAAAACCTCAATGAGCCGAGCGCGTGCCCCGGCCAATCGAATGCTGTTCCCGGTTACACACTGGGCTGCGGCCTTGGGAACTTCCCGTACGCGGTGAACCAGCCTGGCGGAGGATTCTACCAAGCCGTCGACACCAATAACAGCGTCGGCGCGGCCCGTTACGATTCGCTTCAGGTGAAGGCTGAGACCAAGAGCGCGCGGCATGGATTGTATGCTCTGATCGGCTACACCTACTCACGCAATTTCGACACCGGCCTGACCGATGGCTTGGGCACGAATCCTGGCGCGTTGTACTACCCGCTGCCGGGAACCGCGAAGCTGGACTGGGGTTTGTCGCAGCTGAACCTGAACAACAGCTTCACTGCGAGTATTCTTTACAATTTACCGTTTGGCAAGGGCAAAACCTACGGCAGCAATTGGAGTGGGGCCACCAACGCCATCCTTGGAAATTGGCAAGTCACTCTGATTGAACGGGCCACTTCGGGGTTCCCTCTGTTTGTGGTCGATAGCGCCGATGAGTCAGGAGTCTACTTCTCCTATAACGGAAACACTTTCCAGCGTCCGGACGAAGTGGGCGATCCTAACAAAGCTGGTCCGGTCGCGGCCAACCCGACTTGCGTTGCGCCGTCAGCCATACACACGCTGCAGAACTGGTTCAATCCCTGCGCGTTCGTGCAGGCCCCGACTGGCGAACTCGGGACGGCGCCTCGCGCTCCGGTTTATGGCCCACGTTTCGTCAACACGGATTTCTCCCTGATCAAGGACTTCCCTCTGGCGTTCCGCGAGGCTATGAATCTGCAATTCCGGGCTGAGTTCTTTAATCTCTTCAACCACGCCCAGTTCTACTTGAACGGCTACGCCGACACTGGAGAGCAGGACATCAATACTTCCTCCAGTTTTGGGGTGGTCAATAACACGGTCAATAACCCGCGTTTGATTCAGTTCGCTTTGAGGCTGAATTTTTAGCGGAGCGGGTGCGCTCTATTGCGGCTTCGGCGTCGATGTTTGGTCGCCTAGCTGAAATACAAACTGCTGCACTTGATGCCGCTGGCGCTCGGCTTCCACTGCTTGCTCTTTTGAGATTTGCGTGTAGAGTTGCAGTTCGGCTTGGGCGTTCGCGGTTTCTCCGGTTTGGCGGTAGAGCTGCGCCAGGCGATAGTGGGCCTCTTCGAGTTGGGGCGTGGCTGCTATCGCTTGCCGGTAGGCGGCAATTGCGCGTGACGTGTCGCGCTGTTCTGCGTAAAGAATTCCGAGTTGGAGATAGCCGGGGCCGAGCTTGGGATCGAGCTGCACGGCTTTCTGCAGCAAAAGTTTTATCTTAGGCAGGTCTGAGCCGTCATCCTGAGACAGGCGAGTCTTCCAAAGACTGACCGCGTAGTAATAGTTCGCCAGGGCGTTCTGCGGTTGAAGCCTGACAAATCGGCCAAGCCGTTCCACAATCGCTTCGGATTGCGTGGTCTCGGCGGCTTGCATTTTTCCCATCAACAGGTAGGGGTACGGATCGTTCGGGTCGAGGTCAGAGGCCTCGCACAGACGCAGCGCCGCGTTCTCGTAGGAACCGCGAGCGTACCAGGATGCACCCAGGCCAGCCAGCATCCGCACGGAACGTGGGAATAGACGATTGCCTTTTGCGAAGACTTCGAAGGCGGGCTCTACGGCGCGATGCTCCAGCAGTTCAGAAGCCCAATCAAAGAGATTGCTCTCGCTCGGGTTCAATTCCGCCGCGCGCTGAAACTCTTTGACAGCGTCGAGAGGATTTCCGATTTTCTCGTCGACTTCGCCGAGCAAGTGATGCGGTTCAGCTTTTTCTTGGCCAGATTTGGATTGCTCGGCGAGCAGCGCATGAAGATCCTGCCTCGCGTGCTGGTAGTCACCGCTATCGGCGCGTGCCAGCGCGAGTTCGTAGGCGCTGTCGTAGTCGTGGGGATTCACGCCCGACGCGCGTTCCAGATATGGCAGCGCTTCGCGCGCTTTTCCTTCGGCGACAAGCAAGGCTCCGAGTTGGTAGTTGGGACCAAAACTTTTCGGGTCGTGCTCAACTGACTCACGCAGAGATCTTTCTGCTGCGGGATTGTTTGAAACCGGCGGAGAATTGCGGGGGGACAGTTCGCCCAGCGAAACGGTTGCCTGAACTAAAGCTTCTCGATTCCGCACGATCGCGTCGGAACCGTGGCCGCCCAGAGTCGTGGTATCGGTGACGCCGGCTACGGTAAAGTGCGGTTCATCGAAGAACTGCGGCAGGGCTGTCAAACTTTGGCGGTCGGCGGTTTTGGTTAACTCGAGAGTGAGGTCAATCGTTTTAGATTCGTTTTCTTTTAGAGTAATCGAGTCAGAAGTTGCAGTCGCATATCCAGTCATCTCCGCGCTAAGGTTATAGGTATCTGAGCGGATTGCGGAGAAGCGATAAGCTCCTGCTGAATCGGTGCGTACGATTACTGGTTGCGCGTTTTTAGCCTGCGTGCTCGGGACCTGCAGGCAGACGGTGGCGTTTGCGACTGGGCGTCCGCTCGAATCTCTGACGAATCCTTGCAATGTTGCCGTGCCTGGGCGCTCTGGCGGAGTAATCGATTGTCCCCGGAGCGTCACTGCACTAAGCAACATGGATGAAGCCAGGATGCTGGTTGCACGGCGAAAGTGGCTTACAGTAAAGAGGAAGCGGCCCATAAGTCAGGCGCAAGTCGCAGAATCAATCGGAGTCAAGCTCGCGCGTTAGTTTGGCATTCTAGTCGGTCGGAAAGTGAATTCGCAATCCGCCCGACTTCGATTTTGGTTCGGGAAAATTGCCCGGCTTGTTTTCGAATGGACTTGAAGACTTCGCGATCTCTGCGTTAGCTTAGTGACCGATTCAAGATAGAAAGGCGTTTCATGAGAGCAGATCAGGGTTGGCGCTTGGCGGCAATAGTTCTGCTAATTTCCTGTTTCACCTGCTGGGCGCAGGAAAGACAAAAAATTATTATCGATCAGGATGCAGCCGGACCTGCTGGAACGGACCAGCAGTCGATGCTGCTGCTGATCCAGTCGCCACGGACGGAGGTTCTGGGCATCACCGTCGTGACCGGTGATCAGTGGCTGCATGAGGAGGTGGCGCATACGCTGCGCATGCTCGAACTCATTGGACGCACCGACATTCCGGTCGTGCCTGGAGCGGAGTATCCGCTGGTGTGGCGAAAACAAGATGCGGAGCAATGGGAGCAGCAGCATGGTTCGGTGGCGTGGCTGGGCGCATGGACTCCCAAGTACTATCATCCGCCGGATCAGTTGGGGGAGATGCCGGAGGGCAAGCCTACTACCAAGGCCGCCGACGAGGATGCTGCTCACTTTCTGTTGCGCATGGTGCACAAGTTTCCGCATCAGGTGACGATTTACGAGGGCGGTCCCATGACCAACCTTGCGCTTGCGATTTCGATTGATCCGGAATTCGCCGGGCTGGCAAAAGAGTTGGTGTTCATGGGAGGCAGTTTCAATCCGCGGACAGACGATCCTGAGTTCGCCAACACTCCGACTCACGAGTTCAACCTCTGGTTCGATCCGGAAGCGGCGCATATTGTGCTTCGCGCTCCGTGGAAGAAAATTGTTTGCACCTCCGTGGATATCTCGGTGAAAACCAGATTGACTTCTGATCTGATCAATCGCATCAAGGCGGGCGATTCTCCGGCGGCGCGCTACGTTGGGAAATATGGGCGCCTGCGTGGAAACTTTAATTATTTGTGGGACGAACTTGCGGCGGCGGCGTGGCTCGATCCGAGCCTGATTACGAAGAAAGAAATGCTGTATATGGATATTGATCTGGACCGCGGCGCCGGCTACGGAAATACTCTGAGTTGGACAGAGCAGAATAAACCTAAGATGGAGATGCATCCGGTCGAAGTGCAGGATGATCTCGATCTTGAAAAGTTCTACAAGACTTTCGTGGATTTGCTGACGGCTCCGACGCCCAAGAATTAGCGCGAGGGTCGACACTGCGGCCTATCGCGGAAGTTGGGAGAGCATGTCTTTCGCCTGCGCGTGGTCTGGATGCTGCTTGAGTAATTCGAGCAGGATTGTCCGGGCTTTTTCCGGCGCGCCTTCAACGAGATAAACCCGGGCAAGGTTGAGATAAGACTGATCGAACTCCGGCGCAACGCGGATGCACTCTTCGAAACTCGCAACCGCTTCATCTCGCCGTTGGGTGCGCAAATAAAGTATTCCAAGATTGTTCAAAGCTTCCGGGTAGGCGGGACGAGACTTCAATGCTCGTTGCAAATACTCGTAGGCGTGAGTGGCGTCGTCGGCTTGCGCGTAGACCATCCCCAGGCCGTAATTCGCATCGGGATCGTTGGGACTTACTGCGAGGGCACGCTCAAAAGTTTTACGAGCCGCATCCCAGTTTTTCTGCTGGCGATGGGCATTGCCGAGATTGTTGAGGGCAATCAAATTGTTGGGATTCAGGCGCAAAGCTTCCTGAAAGCAGCGGAGCGCTTCTTCCGCACGGTTTTCTCGCATGGCGAGAATGCCGAGGTTGTTCCAGGCATTTGCCAGCGTGTCGGGATAGCTGGCACGAAGTTTTATTGCGCGTTCAAAGCTCTCTCTCGCTTCAGCGGTTTTCTGCAGATTCAGATAGGCGCTTCCGAGGCCGTAACAAGCTTCGGCGCTCGATGGATCGTCGCGAAGCGCACGCGCGAACGATGCGGCGGCCTGATCGAAATAACCACGCTGAAAGAAGACCGATCCGTACGAGAGATAGTTGCGGCCAAACTCAAACGTTTGGGCGACGCCTGGAAATGGCAGCGCCCGCGCCAACCGTTCAGTGTCGTTTTGCGGAATGTGCCGGAAATCTTGTTCGATCTGCTCAGGGTTTACCTTTCCCTGATAGACCTTAACGATCTGCCCTTTGTCATCGATCAAGAAAGATGTTGGCAGGATGAGATCGCGATGCCGGTCGAATAGATATCGGTACAAGATGTTGTAGATGCCGGCTACATCATCGGTTCCACGAAGAATGGGGAATGAAAGGCGGCGCTCGCGCACCAGCGTTTTTAAAGTTTCGGAGTCGGCAAGGTTGTCAACGTTTACGGTGAGCAATTGAAGGCCTTGAGCCGTCCATCGCCCATAGACGCGGTTAAGCATCTTCCAGTCTTCCTGACAACTTGCCGATTGCGCGACCCAGAAATTTAGCAGCACCGGTTTGCCGCGTAGAGCGGTTAGAGTCTGCACCTGACCGCTCATGTCGGGAAGAGAAAAATCCGGTGCCGCTACAGGCGCCAGCAGCCAGGTTCCGAAAGTCGTAGGAAGGGATTCTGTTTCTTGCGCTGGCGTAGCGGCCATGTGGGGCAATGATCCTGGCGTTCTGAATGCCTCGATCCGAAGCGTTTCGTTTCCTTCTTCTACCCAGACCTTGTGATTGAGCGGAACATCGTGAAACTCCTGCGTTAGGCCGCTTGGCCAGCGGATATAAGCGCGCACGGGATTTTTGGCGTCTCCGAGCCCGAAGAATATTTCCTTGCTGTGCTGAGAAAGAAATCCTGATCCGGCTTGAAGCATGCGAGTCTGACGGCCCGTCTCGGTTTCAACGGTAACCGCGGCGCCGATTGCGTCACGATTACTCTTGGCGCCGCGAAGGCGGAAAATAATCGACGGTGGCAGATGTTCCATCACGTTCTTCAGGATGCGCAACTGCGGCCCATTGCGATTCTTCAGGAACAGCTCCTGCCGCCCGTCATCGTCGAAATCGGCGAGAGCAAATGCCCGACCGTCTTCGAGGAAGTCCATTCCTACTGCGCCGGAAACATCGGAAAACGTTCCATCGCGATTGTTCGCATAGAACACATTTCGCTCGAATCCACTCCAGGTACCGTCGGCACGAATGAGCTCGTTGATCGCGCTCCATCCCTGTTCGTATTCAGGCGAAGGTGTGGCCTGATCGGGCGACTTGGCAACCACCTGCCGCCAGAAAAAACTATTCAGATCTTCGCGCGACGTGCCGGAAATCATTCCATTCGCGATGTAAAGATCGGGAAAACCGTCGTGGTCGAAATCAAATGCGTCGCTCGACCACGACCAGCGGCCCATTCCGGCTCCTGCGGATGCCGTTTTGTCCTGAAAAACACTTTCGCTATCGCGAGACCCGCTGTTTCGAAAAAGTGAATTGCCCATGGCATGTTTCTGATAAAGAGTCCGCACTTCTTTGGGCGAGTCTTTTTTGAAAACGTTCCGGCCTGAAATGCGTTCGCCCGCAGCGGTCCACATGTCCGCGACGTAAAGATCTTCTGCTCCATCGTTGTCGTAATCGAGCCAGCAAATGCTCATGCCGGCGCCGATGTCTTCAACACCCGCGTGCGAAGCAACGTCAGTGAAGGTTCCGTCGCGGTTGTTGCGGTAGAGATTCTTGCGGCCGAAGTCGTTCACTACGTAGAGATCAGGCCAGCCGTCGCCGTTGTAGTCGCCCCACCCGCAGCAGAAACTGTAGCGCGTGTTGTGCTGGTTCAAGCCCGATTCCGCGGTTATGTCGCGGAAGGTTCCATCACGCTGGTTCCTCATCATGAAGTTGGGCGGGCCATTTTCGGCATCGTGATAGGGAAGCGGATATTTGTACTGGTCTGTTCCCTGGTAATAGGTGTAGAGACAAAAATAAATATCCAGCCAGCCATCGCGGTCGTAGTCGGCAACGGCGGCGCCGGTGAAAGTCCCCTGAGGGGAATTGGCGAACTGGAACGCGCCGGGCTTCTGTCGAAACTTTCCGTTGCCTTCATTCAAGAACAGAAGCGGACCGCCGGCGCGCACGACGACTACATCCTGGCGACCGCCATTGTTGAAGTCGGCAAAGAGCGCGCACGCCGTATTATCGAGGATGCCCAAGCCAGATGCTTCCGTGATGTCTTCGAATGTCCCATCGCGCCGGTTTCGATAGAGGCAGTTCGGCAGGCCCGCTGGCTGGCAAATGTAGAGGTCATCGAAACCATCATCGTCGATGTCGGCGACTGAAACTCCATTGTGCCCGTAAATATCGATGCCGCAGGCGCCGTCTAGGACGGTCCTCCAGTGGTCAACGCCCCGGTTGAGTTGAGTAGAGAAAGAAGCGTTACGACCAAGGGCAAAGGAAGTGATGTCGGCAAAAACCGGTGAGGCGGAACGGCTGCGTGTCTCCTCAAGCGCCCGCCAATTCTGCAGATGGAATTCACCGGGCGCGGTGGAGGAGGGAATCCATTCGAGATCCCAGTATCCGACGCGCTGCTCGCGGTAGAACCCATCGCCTGCGCCCACCAGGTCGTAGCGCACGCGAGTCTGTAGCCGGTCGGGAAGTTGCGGAGAAGAAGTTGAACTCGCTTCAATTCTCGTTACCTGGAACTCCGCGGTTACGATTTTCGAAAGCACACTCAGGGCCGGTCGCAACTCCTGCAGAAAAGCATCGCGTCGTAGACTGGCCTCGGAGCTGAACTGGTTCTGGCGAACCTCGAGTGTCGATGCGGGACGCACGAGTCGCGAGTCAATCGGACGCAGAGATGATCCAGAAAAAGCCGGCGCGAGAACTCTTTCGACCGCGTGCAGATCCTGCGAAGACTTGAGCAGGCTGGAACTCCACTCTGCCAGGATCACCGCAATCTGGTCATGATATTTTTCGGTGATGAAATCGTCCGAGCCAGCCTGCGTCTTGAGGAGCAGAGCATCGAGCGGCCGCTGAGCTCGATAGTGCGGACGCAGATGGAACTCGCCGTTGGGAATCGCGGGCTGAGAATCGAAAGCCGAAAGAGATGCGAAGGCGAAACCGCGAAGGCCGGCCGGAACCAAGGCAGCCGAGGCTCCTTGGCAAAAACGGACGAGAAAGTCGCGGCGGCTCGGACTTGACGGATGAAAATCGGCCAGGTGACGCGTCTTTCCTTCCCGACTCAGAGCTTTGCCCTCCAAATACTCACGTGTAGGACCGGAATCTAACAGCCGCGTTGGAAGCCGTCAAGGTTGTGCGGCACTCGATCAGCGGGCTTTTAGTTCGCTTTTGACGTTGTGAATTTCACTTTCGGGAATCCGGCGAGAGCTTTCCCGCACGGGGAAGTGCAAATGCTTCAGAGGAGGCTTTTCCCTTGACCTCACTTTGCGAGGCAGTTAGCTTCTGAAGGTGAGAGCAATGAACACAGAAGCCAGCGCGCGGATGAAGCGAAGGCGACGAAGCGAGATTGATTAGCCGATGGGAACTGTAGCTTCAGGATTTTCGGGACCGGTCGCCGCAGTTTTCCTGCTGGCTGAAAACCGGCTGCTGCGCGAGGCTTTGTTGCGCATTTTGTCGAAGAAGGACGACATCAGCGTGGCCGGAGCGGGATCGTACAGTCCCGCGATCTTCGAGCAAATTGTTTCTACCGGAGCTAACGTTGTGGTGCTCGATTCGGTCGCTCCGGTATTGGCGGAGCACGGCGTAGTGCGGGAGCTACATCAAATAAACCCTGCGATAAGAGTCGTGTTGGTCGGCATGGAAGCTGACGAAGCCATCTTTCTTCGCGTGGTACAAGCTGGCGTGGTCGGTTACGTGCTCAAAGACGCTTCAGCCGTGGAGTTAGCGCGGACCATCCGAGCGGTGGCCGCAGGGGAGGCGGTGTGTCCGGCCGTGCTATCGACCGGGCTATTCCGGTGGGTAGAGCGCCACCAGCCTGCCATTCCGAGCTTGCACCTCAAGAACCGGCTCGGCCTCAGCCGCAGGGAGCAAGAACTTGTGGGGCTGATTCGGCAGGGTCTCACCAACAAGGAAATGGCCAACCGGCTGAACCTCTCTGAACAAACCGTGAAAAATCACGTGCACCGAATGCTCCGCAAGGTGGGAGCACAGGACCGGCTTTCGATTGTCGAGGTTTGCCGCAACGAAGGCCTTAACATCTAGCCCGAACACCTTCAGTTCTACTACCGCGTGCCCGCGCTGAACTGGAAGACCGTCACACTGTGAAACTCCTGCCCCGGCTTTAGCTCGGTCGTGGGAAAACTGGGATGGTTCGGCGAGTCCGGGAAATGCTGCGTCTCCAGGCAAAAAGCATATCGCCGGTTATAGACACGGCCTTCTTTTCCCGTGATCGTACCGTCGAGAAAATTTCCTGTATAGAGCTGCACTCCCGGTTCCGTGGTCAGCACGCGCAGGATTCGCCCTGTGGTCGGCTCATACATCTCGGCTGCCTCAGCCAACTGGTTAGGCTCATGATCGACCACAAAGTTGTGGTCGTAGCCGTGGCCAAGACGAAGCTGGGGATCGTCCGCATCAATCCGTTCTCCAAGGGCGTGGGGCGTTCGAAAGTCGAGTGGCGTGCCCTCCACTGACTTCAATTCTCCAGTGGGAATCAGGTTCGCATCGACCGGAGTAAAGCGCGAAGCATCGATCTTCAAAACATGCCCGAGGACGTCGCCGTTCCCCTGGCCCTTCAAATTGAAATAGGAATGATTGGTGAGATTCAGCACCGTATCTTTATCCGTGATCGCCGAATACTCAATGCGTAACGCTTCGCCAGTTAAGGTGTAGCGAACAGTGGTAGCGAGCGTGCCCGGAAAGCCCTGCTCCCCATCTTTGCTCACATACGTGAGTTCGATTCCATCGGGAATCTGTTTCGCCGCCCACACCACTTTGTCGAAGCCGCGTGTGCCTCCGTGAAGCGCGTTGTCGCCGTCATTCTTTGGAATGTGATAGGTGTGGCCATCGAGTTCGAAGGTGCCATGCGCGATACGATTCGCGTAGCGCCCGATGAGGCCTCCGAAATGCGCGGTCTGCGTCACATATTTTTCGACCGAGTCAACACCCAGCACCACATCGTCGAGCTTTCCTTTTCGATCGGGAGCGCGCAGGGAAACGACGATCCCTCCGTAGGTGATGACGCGGACTTCGATCTTATCGTCGGCCAACGAATAAACTTCGACGGGAGTCCCTTCCGGAGTGCGCCCGAACGGCCGCTTGTGCACGATCGTCTTCGCCGTCAGAGTGGCCGTAAGCATAAACAGAGTTGCCGAAACTGCAAGCCAGCGATTCGCTTTGTTTGAAAGCATAATTCTTTTTCCTCTTCTCTTCTTATGCAAACCCGTTATGCAGACCCGCGCCGGATTTCCGATTTCCTATGGAAGTGTTGCCTTCCCGGTGAGTTCGATTTCCGCCGACGATCGAGCGACATAAATATCGAAATCGCCCGGAGCCACAGTCCAGCTGTGACTCTTTACGTCGTAATAGGAAAAGGCTCGCCGATCCAACGTGACCTGAACGTGTTTGGTCTCACCGGGATTGAGTTCGACTCTTGCGAATCCCTTCAGCTCTTTCACTGGGCGCGGAACCTTCGCATGTTTGTCGCCGACGTAAACTTGCGCGACCTCCGCCCCGGAGCGAGCACCGGTATTGCTCACATCGAAGGCGACGGTCACGAGTTGCTCGCCAGAGGCTGGCGACATCGTCAGATTCTTGAAAGCAAATGTAGTGTAGGAGAGTCCGTAGCCGAACGGGAACAGCGGCTTGATTCCAGATTTGTCGAAATGACGATAGCCCACGAAGACGCCTTCCGTGTATTCAACTTTCTTCCCGCCATTCTTTGGGTAATAGCTATCGTGGACAGCATTGTCTTCCCAGCGCTTCTCGATCGAGATCGGCAATCTTCCAGAAGGATTGAACTCGCCAAAGAGCAGTTGCGCGAGCGCAGTGCCGCCTTCCTGGCCGGGATACCACGCTTGCAAGAGCGCTGGAACCTGATCTACCCAACCGGCCATATCCACGCCGCCGCCTGATGTCATGACCACAACTGTGTTCTTGTTTACGGCGGCGATCTGATGTATCAGCTCATTCTGCCCAGGAGGTAGTTGAAATGTGCGGTCACCACTCTCGCCTTCGCTCGCGGGATCAAAGCCCACGGCGAGCACTACCGCATCGGCGTGCGAGGCCAATGACTTCGCTTCGGCGCTGACCAAAGTCTCAGGACGCACGATGCCGAGATTCGCCATCGTCTTGCCCCAGCCGCCGTGCGCATAGTAATCCAGTTCAACCTGGTGCGGGCCAGCAGTCAGCGCTATCGTCTTCTCGCCGACGAATGCGTACCAGGTCTTCCAGTTATCGAACACGAGCTTCTTATCTACGTAGAGCCTGTAGCCGCCGTTTTCTCCCGGGCCTTGAACGAACACAAGATATTCGCCCGGAGTTGGCGGGGTGAAGTAACCCGTCCAGCGGATTGACATATCGGTGTCGGCGCCACCCCCGCCGCGCGCCGGCTCATAGTTAACGTGCTTGTCGGTGCGATTCACGGCTGGCGTGCCGCTTAGGTCGGCGTTGGTGAAGAACTCAGTCTTTAGACCTTGCCGGCCGCCTGTTGCCTCGGTAGTGAATTCAGTATGCTTGGCGATTTCGTCGAGAGTCGGGAGTCCGCGCTCGTAATAAACCTTTGCACTACTGCCTGGATAATTCGCTAATCCTTCGAGATAACTTACCGGAGTGAAAGGTTTCGCATCGGCGCTGCCACCGCCCGCAGGCACTGCCGGATAGGCATCCGGGCCGATGACTGCAATCGTGCGCAGCTTGCCTTTATCCAGCGGCAGAACGTTGCCGTCATTTTTGAGCAGAACCATGCCTGCACGCGCTGCTTCCAGCGTTACCTGTTTGCCTTCAGGGTTCTGTCGGGGAATCGATAAGTCCGTTTGCTCGCGATCGAGCCATCCAAACTGAATTGCGGTGCGGAGAATGCGCCGCACTTTATCGTCGATCGTCGCCTCGCTTATTTTGCCCGCGCGAATTGCCGGCAACAACGTCGCACGATTCATGAATTTTCCTGAGGGCATCTCCAAGTCCAGGCCGCCGTTCGCCGCCGCGACGCCGTCGTAAACGGAAGTCCAGTCAGACATCAGAACTCCCGTGAAGCCCCAATCTTTCTTGGCCACATCGCTGTTGAGATATCCGTTTTGCGTCATGTGCACGCCATTGGTGAGATTGTAAGAATCCATGATCGCGCCGACGTGTGCTTCTTTCACTGCTGCTTCGAACACCGGCAGATAGATTTCGCGCATGGTGCGCTCATCGATTATCGAATCGATGTTGTGCCGGTCGTATTCCTGGTTGTTGCCCATGAAGTGCTTCACGGTCGCGCTCACGCCCTGGCTTTGCATGCCCTTGATGTAGGCGACGGCGGTGCGCGCCGAGAGAAAAGGATCTTCTCCAAAGTACTCAAAGTTTCTGCCGCACAATGGAGCTCGATAAATATTCACGCCTGGGCCCAGCATGAAGTGCACGCCGCGAGCGCGAGCATCCTCTCCAATCACTGTGCCGATCCGTTGCGCGAGTTCGGGATCCCATGTGGCCGCGAGGCCGATGCCTCCAAAAACCGTTGAAGGACCGTAGTTCCGCACGCCGACTGGCCCGTCGGCCATCTTCAGGCGCGGCAAGCCGATCCGCGGAATGGCGCGGATATAAAAATCGTCCACGCCGCCGATGATGTCGATCTTCTCTTCCAATGTCAGTTGTTTGAGAAGAGAATCAACTCGGGCATCGGTCGCTGCCTGCGAAACCGGCGCAGTCTGGCACACGGCAGGCAGCACGAACAAAACAAGGAGCAGGCAAATCGTTTTGACCTTACGCAACATGGCAAGACGCAACATGGCGAACCTTCATTGTCGGAGAGAGGTTTGAACCTCCGATCCCGGAATTACCGCACCAGATTCTAGCACTTGCCGAATTCTATTGAATTGCGGGCGCTCGGGCGGTCCGCTTTCCGGCGAGCACGAATTAAGGTTCACGTTTTTGAAGCCCTGCGGTATCGTCTTGTGAGTGAGGTAGAAAGCAGGCGCGAGTTTAGACTAGGCTCCGCCGTTGTCTATGATAAAGATGCAACCAATAAGAGGTTTTCGGAGCTTCCATGAGTACACCATCTGCGGATCCAATCGAAAAAACGGTGTTTCGCAAAACCAATGCTCATTCTGGCCGCCGTATTGCGGTAACGCCGGCAAATAGTTCGATGCGGCATCTCTCTTACGGCCGCATCATTCTGAACCCTGCTCGACCATCCGTGTCCTTTTCCAATGAACAGCAGGAAACTGGACTGATATGCCTGGCCGGAAACGGCGCGGTGAAGAGCGCGGGGCACGAACACAATCTGGACCGGTTCGATGCAATCTACATCCCTCGCGGTTCCGAGATTGAAGTTTCGACGAAGACCGCCGTGGATTTCTCTGAGATTTCATCTCCCGTCGAAGGGAAGTATCCTCTGCAAGTAATTCGCTATGCCGACGTGGCCAAGGACGCGGGCTTGAAATTTGTCACGGGCAGCCCCACGTCGAAGCGCGAAGTGAACCTGCTGATTGCCAGCAATGTGAAAGCGGGACGTCTGATCGCAGGTTTCACCTCTTCCGACCCCGGAAACTGGACCAGTTGGCCTCCGCACGAACACGGGAAAATGCTGGAAGAGATCTATGTGTACTTTGACATGCCGGAACCTGCCTACGGCTTGCAGCTGGTTTATAACGACACCCACTCTCCGGAATTGGTGACCGCGGTCCGCGACGGCGATGCCGTTCTGATCCCCAGCGGTTATCATCCGAATGTTTCCGTGCCGGGGCACCGAATCGCTTTTCTATGGGCAATGGCGGCTCACCGTGAAGTCGAAGACCGGCGTTATGGTGTTGTCAACGTTCAGCCGGGGTTTCAACATGACGGCACAGGCCTTGAGGCGGCTCGGAAATAAACGGCTTGGCGACGTAAAGAAAAACTAACAGGCAATGGCGGATCAGAACTTGATCGTCGAAGCGGAGCCCGGCGGACACGGTCATCCTTCTGCATCTTCATTTGAGTCGCGTATCCGCAGCGTCTTCGCGGGAAACTTTCGCTGGGTCATCTGCGCGCTCTTATTTTTCGGCGTAACCAAGAATTACATGGACCGTCAGGTGCTCGGTGTGCTCAAAGGCACGCTGCAGCACGAGTTTGGCTGGAATGAGATCGACTACGGGAACATCGTATTCGCCTTTCAGGCAGCGTATGCGCTGGGGATGATTCTTGTCGGCCGCCTGATCGACCGCCTCGGCACTCGCATTGGTTATGCAGTGGCCATGGTTTTTTGGAGCCTCGCGTCGATGGGCCACGCGATCGCGTTTTCGTTTCCCAGTTTTGTTGTAGCGCGCACTGCATTGGGCTTCGGTGAGGGCGGAGTATTCCCGGCGAGCATCAAGTGCGTTGCGGAATGGTTTCCGAAAAAAGAGCGGGCCCTCGCCACCGGAATTTTTAATGCCGGCACTAACATTGGCGCAATCGTTACGCCGCTCGTCGTGCCGTGGATTGCAGTCCATCTAGGCTGGCGCTGGGCTTTCTTACTTACCGGCGCTATTGGTTTCGTCTGGCTTAGTTTCTGGCTATGGCTCTATCGAAGTCCCGAGCAACATCCTTACTGCACCGACGCTGAGCGAGCCTACATTCAAAGCGATCCCGTCGCCCCTGCTGGAAAAATCAAATGGGGCGAGCTTCTGCCTCACAGGCAGACCTGGGCCTTTGCTGCCGGAAAATTCATGATTGATCCCATCTGGTATTTCATTCTCTTCTGGATTCCGGACTATTTGCAGAGAGCGCATGGTTTGCATCTCACGCAGATTGGCCTGCCGATTCTGGTGATTTACGTCATATCCGATCTCGGTAGCATCGGCGGCGGCTGGGTTTCATCTACGTTGATTCGGAGAGGGTTCTCAGTAAACGCTGCGAGAAAGTGGGCGATGTTTCTCTGCGCCCTATGCGTCTTGCCGATTGCATGGGTTTACCGCATTTCCGGATTGTGGCCTGCTACGATTCTAATTGGGCTTGCCGCCGCCGGTCATCAAGGCTTTTCTGCAAATTTACTCACGCTCTCCTCAGACCTTTTTCCATCGCGGGCAGTGGCGTCCGTCGTCGGCATTGGAGGTATGTCTGGGGCGGTTGGCGGAATGCTGATCGCCGAAATCGTGGGCCACGTGCTGCAATGGACGGGAAGCTACATGATCCCATTCTTTATCGCGGCATCGGCCTACATGGTCGCATTGTTGTTCATCCATCTTCTGAGCCCCAGGCTTGTACCCGCGCGGATCGGCGTGAGTTGAATCCCTAATTCGCCAATCAGGCGGTCACGGCCACGCTGATCGCATATGAGGCATGAGGTTCCTTCTCCGGCTCGAACCGTCTTCGTTGATTAAAGCTTACGGAGGTGTGGCCGGGAGCTACCGCGGTCAGCCTGAATACTTGTTGCAGGCTTCCCGCGATCGGCACCGTAGCTTTTCTCGAGTGCAGAATCTCTTCAACCATCACGACGTTCTGATCGTAAGGCTCCGCCATCCAGCGATACCCTGCGGATCCCAGGCCAGGAAGGGTGATGCGATGTTCCTGGCCTGGTTTCAGAGTTATCGTTTCCATACTCGTTGGCGTTTGACTAGCTCACGGTGGAGCCAAAAATCGGACCAGCATGCCAGCTCAAGTCCGAAGAATAGCGCCAGTAGTGCTGCAGCGTGCCGTCATTCAGCAACGCAATCACTTCCAGATCGAAACCGAAGCTGGATTGGATCAGCCCCAGAACCTGCTTCACGTTTTCACCGAACGTTGTGCTCATGGTCCAGATCGATGCCAGATTTTCCGGACTGCCCTTCCACCAGTGCTGGATGACGCCGTCCACGGCAACGCACAGTTCATAGTTGCCCATCACGGTTTCATCGGTGGCGCCGTATTGCCCTGCAATCATAACCGGAGGGCTGCTCACCCCGCGGGCGAAGGTTTCACACGCCTGCCACGCCGCGCCCGCGGATGGCCGGAAGTAGCGTTGCATGGCCCCAGCCGCGGTGACACAGATTACGTCGAGGCCGTCGTCGAAACGCTGCACCAGAGAAGCTGCACTCAGTTGGATATCGGAGCCGAACTGTGCGGACTGCGACCACGTCATCGGGCCGCCGGGTCCGTTGGCGCGCCACCAGTGTTTAAGGGTTCCGTTGCCGGTTCGAACCACAACCTCGAAGTTGCCGGGAGCGTTGTAGTTGCCTTGAATAAATCCTGCCAGGCCCTCAACATCGTCCGGTTCCTGCGGACCGAAAAGCCCGCCATCGCCCCACGTTCCCGAGGCTTGGTCGAAGTAGCGATGGTGCAACCGGCAGCCGGTCGCTCCCTGACTCGTCGTCTCGTACACGTATTCGAAGTTGCGGTTGTAAGTCGTGCCAGTCACGCAAGGACTGGCATAGCAATCGTTGCCCTGCGTTTCAGCCACGCTCCATTGCAATGAGACGCCGTCCCGCCAGTAGTGCCGGATGGCATTTCCAGGCGCGAGTGTCCACAGCTCGAAGTTGCGATTCAGCTGCCCGTCTCCGCTCTCATAAAGGCTGCCGTTGTGCGCACGCCTCTTCGTCCACGGATCCGGATTCACGTTCGCCCCCGGAACTCCGTACTTCGCATTGTTGTCGATATCGGCCTGGCCATGGCCAAACCAGCAGTAGCCGGCCATGCCCCAGCCCGTGTTCCAGGAGTTCCGTACCAGCCATGCTTGCAGGCTGTCGTCATAACCCACAATTACGATGCAGTGACCGCCCGCAACTCCCGTGGAAGGATTCGCCGTGTACACGCCAGAGCTGTACCAGAAAAAGTCGTTGTACACAGTAAAGCAGGCCGAGAGTGGGCCGACATTGTCGATCCATGCCTTTTGGTCGTCGATGTTGCTTAGGGTTGTGTAGCCACTCAACTTTACGGTTCTGCCATCGCGATCGGCGGTGGGCTTGTAAGGCAGATTCGATTGCTCATAGGGCCAGCAGCCTGGGTCCGCGACTCCATTTGCTTGCATCCAGTTGAAGGCCGTCGGGGGGCCACCGGTTTGGGCACAGCCCACTCCCAGACCGTCGTGAACGTCGCCTTCCGAGCGCAGGCTCCAGATTGTATGTTCGATCCGAACCATGGCTTCAACTACGCCCACTGCGCTGAAGACCCAGCAGGATTCGCACCCGCCCTGGTCTTTGATTTTTGTGAGCCACGGCCAGCCGAAACGATTTCTCCAGTCCACCGCCGAGCCGCCACCGCCGCCACCGATGGGCTGCAGGTTGCTCTTTAGCGGTGTCGGCCCTGGCTCTTTGAGCACGATGGGATTTTGCAATTCGATCGGCAGATCTTTCAAGTTGAGAAAGCCCTGATCGATGCGGCGTTGCAATAAATATGGGTTGGACGTGACGGTCTTGAAGAACGGCGTAACGTCAACGCGAGGCACGGCGCTCACTTTGACGAACTTGGTGAGGTCTCCCCCGGTTGGATGAGTTGGGACAGTATCGGTGTCTTTCAGCTTCTCATCGATGGTCCATTTCGCGTTTGCCTTCGCCAGCAATTGGCGAAGATCGCCTGCTTTCAGAGTGCTCGGCATGTGTGCCTCCCTACTTCTCAGATTTTGCGGGTCTTCAGATTTCAGCGCAGGGATGAAACCTTAGTGAGACCGAGGCGGCTCCGGCAAAAGTGCCATCCGACTTCTGGTCTGCGATGGTCACCCCTGGCGAATTTCTCAATACTGGGATAGTGACCGCCCCAGTCCGATCGTTACAAAATTCGATTCGGGTCGTAGTGCTGTGAAACGATTCGCGCGCTTCCGACACTATTCCAAACAGGTGGGAAAGATCGTGCCGAATGGCGGCGATTGCGCACACTTAGGATTACAGCTTGGCAACCTCCGGGCTGGATTCCGTTAGAGCGCCGGAGTCGACAGGGGAAGCGGCTCCGGCACTTTTCGCAGCTTTCTCATCAACGTCTGGTCTTTCCTGTTCGAGGTTTTTAATGGGCTCCGCTATTCCCGTAGGTACTCCTCGCTCGAACCCGCCTGCCGGCCACGTGCATAGCCGATGCACTACCTCCAAGCGCGCATTCCTGCCTGCACTCAGCCCGGAAAATGGCCGCAGTTTGGCTCCGGTGCTACACTGTTCCCCAATCCTGGGTCTGCGGGGCAGGTCTTTGCAATTTCAATCCTTCGACCAGTCCTATCTCGAGCGTCTCCGAGCCGGCGACTTCCGCGCTCAAGAGCATTTCGGCGCGTATTTTGGAGCTCTGATCCAGATTAAGCTGCGTTCCCGCTTGAAGTCTCCCGAGGCGATTGAGGATGTCCGGCAGGAAACTTTCACCCGATTCTTTGTGGCTCTGCGCGACGGACGAGTGTTGCAACCAGAGAGCCTGGGCTCGTACGTAAACTCCATCTGCAACAACGTCTTGCTGGAGCATTACCGGGCCGGATCGCGCCTCGATTCGCTTGATGACGAGGAGAAGCCGAGGGAGTTTCCGGCTAAAGGGACTGACCTTCTCACCATCCTCGCCGCGAAAGAAATGGAAAAGAAAGTCCGCGAGATATTGGAACGGCTTTCAGAACGGGACCGCCGATTGCTGCGCGAGGTTTTCCTGGAGGAGCGGGACAAGGACGAAGTATGCCGTGAATTTGGCGTGGATCGCGATTATTTGCGCGTACTGCTGCACCGCGCCAAGCAAGCGTTTAAGTCCGTGTATTTAAAAGATATGGGAAATGATAAGCCGGAGTTTACTTCGGCCTGAGGCCGGTGAAACGCTTTGGGGTCGCGCGTCACTATACTTTTAGGGGGCATTCAATCAATGGACCACGAAGGGGTGGTTCGTCAAAAACTGACGGAGCGTTATCTGCTGGGCGAACTCGACGACCAGACCCGTCAGGAATTTGAGGAACACTATTTCGATTGCCCGGATTGCGCCGTTGACGTCCGCGCTGGAGCTTTATTCGTAGAGCAGACCAAGGTGGTATTAGCGGAACCGCCTCAGCCGGTTCCCGCTTCCCCACCCGCGACAACTGCGGCGAAACCTGGATGGTTTGCGTGGTTTCGTCCGGCTTTTGCGGCACCGGTGATGGCCTTGTTGCTGGTAGTGACCGGATATCAGAATCTGGTTATGTATCCGCGTTTGCAGCATGCGTTGAATAGTCCTCGAGTTTTACCTTTTGCTGTGGTAAATGTCGGCGCCTGGGGATCGGCTGAAAAAGTAATTTCAATTCGTGCGGGCGAGGGCTTTCTGCTTTTTGCGAGAATTGAGCCGGATGCCAGTTACTCCAAATACATAGCGGAGTTGTATAATCCCGCCGGAAAGCTGGAATGGACGCTCCCGATTCCCGCGTCAACCACGCAGGACCACTATCCGGTGGAGGTGCCCCCGGCTGCGCGAGAAGCAGGAAACTACATTCTGGCTGTACGCGGCATCACCGCCGCGGGAGAAAGTAAGGAAGTTGGTCGGCCCTCGTTTGAACTTCAAAAAATTCATTGAGCAGCAGAAGGAGACTTTATGGCAGCTCTGGCAAATGAATTACCCATGCTCGATACGGGTCACGTCTACGACGCGACTGCCTATGTTTTCAGCGCCGAACTTCAACAGCCGATTCAGCGGACGGTCGGCGAGCAAGCGTTCGTCGACTTGCCCCGTAAGGGCGGACACCGATACGAGCGGGCGGAGCCTTTTCGTTTGGAGGGAATTGTTTCGCACGAGGGCGGCTACACCCAGGTCGCGGGCTTTCAGGGTTCCGACGGTCTCGGCGCAATCACGCTGGCTACTTCCGTGTTGGAAGGCGTGAACATTCTTGACGTTCTCACTGCCGACCGCGTTGTGGCGCAGATTACGAGTGAGCATGCCGTTGGCGCCAGCGTGCCTTCGGTAAGTTTTCTCGGCACACGCTTCGAAAATCTTCGCATCGCCGGCCAGAAAATTGAGATCGATCCGCAGCTCGACATTCTTGGTCCCAAGCCGAAGGGCGACGAATCCTACTTCAACGATGGCGGCGTCTTCAGCCGCATCGCTCACCAATACGCCAACATCAAGCGCATGACCGGACTTCCGCAGTGGGCCAGCGATCAGTTCAACTGGGATCCTGCTGAGGCCCAGAGCCAGAACGAGATGAATTGCTCCCTCGTCAACGGCGTGTCCGGAGCTCCGGGCAAATCGTACGGCCACGTAATCGACATCCCATTCTTCGGCAAAATCTTCCTCTCCGAATTGACGGTAAATCGCACCCCGGTGAACCCGGGACCGAGGCTTGAACCCGCGACGGCCGAGCAGTACAAATACAGGTTCACGCTGAAGATGATCCGCGCGGAGTTGCACGGCGGCGGAGCGCGGGGGACCATCCGTTGCCTGTACACAGACCCGAACGGCACTGGGCATCCGTGGCCTCCACCTCCCCCTGATGAGCGGAAGTCAGGATCGAAGGCCTGAGAATCTGAATTGTCGCGTTTCGGGGTTCCATCTGCTTCGCAGGTGGAACCTCGCACATCCGCGACCTTCTCCCTCAGGATTGCGTCGCAAGCGACTACATTTTCGACCCTCCAGTTTCCGTTCCCATTGTTCGTCTTTCCAGCTAAACTCTGTCGGCAGGTGCGCATGTCATGCCCTGCACTGCTGGTATCCGAAAATCCGTTCTAGAGCCAGGCCGCACACCCTGGCACTTAACCTTGATTATGTGGAGCGGGCTCTTTGCCGTAGCCATCTTCTGGCTTGGGTGTACGGTTCATCAGAATCCGCAAGCTGCACTGGAAAGAGCGACGCGCACTTTTCAGCAAGGCGATTTGGTCCGCGCGCAAACAGAAGCAGAAAAGGGTCATGAAGACTACAGCAGGCTCGGCTCAGATTGGGCGTGGAGTTTTACAATCCTCGAGGCTAATGCTTTGCTTTGGGAAGGCAAAGGTGACCGTGCCTTGAACGTCCTGATCTCCGAGCCGTCGCCGCCTGCCTCTGGGGATCTAGCCGTGCAGCGATTGAGGTTGGAAGGCCTGGCGTTCAACTCCTCTAACAGGTTTAGCGACGGGGAACAAAGCCTGAGCGAGGCGGAGAGGCTATGTCGAGGATCGGAATATTCTTCGTGTGCCCTTGTCGTTAGCGCACGAGGTGGACAAGAGATGGATCGCGGCCGCTTCGTGCAGGCGCAGAGACTGTTTGAGCAGGTGCTCGTCTCGGCCCGGGCCAGGGGTGATCGCTTTCTTGAAGCAAGTGCCTTAATGAATCTTTGCTGGTCGGCTGACGAGCAAGCACGCTTCGACAACGTGATCGACTTATGCGGTTCAGCACTCCAAATTTCCACTGCCCTGGGATTTCGCTTTATCGAAGAGGCCGTTTCAGGAAGTCTTGGCTGGGCGTACTACAGGCTCGGCGAGCCAGAAAAAGCCAAGGCATTATTCTTGGAAGCCGGGAATCAAGCGGAGACTCTCGGTGGCAACGCCGACCGGATCAAGTGGCTTACAAATGCAGGCTACGTCGAAATGGACACCCACGATTTCAAGGCCGCTGAGAAGTCCTTCGTCGATTCCCTTGCCTTGGCGAGAACGCTTAACGGCAGAGAGGTCACAATCAACTCTCTAATAGCCCTGGCTTCCGTCTCGGAGCAAACCGATAAGCTGAACGATGCCAAGCGCTACGCCGACGAAGTGCTGGCCAGAGCGCGAGAGGACGATAACGGGCGGGACCAGGTTTATGGTCGACTCGTTCAGGGAAGAATTGCCGTACGTCTGCATGATAATGCGACCGCCGAGAAAACATTTCTGGAAGTCGCGCAATCTCCGGATTGCCCTGTCTTTCTGAAGTGGGAGGCCGAGCGTTCCTTGGCTCGGCTCTATGAAGACGAAAATCAGCGCGCCTCTGCCGAAAGCGAATATCGTGCTGCGCTCAACACGTTCGAAACCGCGCGCTCCGAACTTAAGCACGAAGATTCACGGTTGCCGTTTCTTAGCAATGCTTCGCGCATTTACGACGACTACGTCCATTTTCTCGTTATTCAAGGTAAATCGATCGAAGCCTTGCGGGTGGCCGACTACAGCCGCGGACGCACCCTGAACGAGGGCTTGGGCTTGCTGCAGAAAAATGAAACTTCATTCAAGCCCGCCGCTCTCGATGCGCCAGCAGTTGCGCGGCGGGCGGGCGGTGTCATCCTCTTCTATTGGCTGGGCGAGAAGCAATCGTATCTGTGGGGGATCACGCCGCAGAAGGCGAGCTTGTTTTCACTTCCTCCGGGCGCGGAAATCGATGCGGCGGTCGCGCGCTATCGCGAGTCTCTCGCAGGTCCGCAGGATGTGCTCGCCTCGGCCGATAGAGACGGCCAGTCTCTATATCGCACGTTGGTTGCGCCGGCGCAAGCCTTGTTGAAAAAAACCGCGAAGGTCTTCATCATTCCCGACGGCAGCCTGAATAATCTTAATTTCGAAACTCTTCTCGTCTCGGGAGCAAAGCCGTCCGACCCGAAGCTGCACTACTGGATCGAAGACGTGACCATCGCGAACGCCAGCTCGTTGCGCGTGCTCGCCGCGGCGCATCGCGATAAGGAAAAGCGAGGACGCAATCTACTACTCGTCGGTAACAGTGTCGCGCCAAACGACAAATATCCCCAGCTCCCACGCGCCGAAGATCAAATGAATAGTGTTGCACGCCGTTTTCCGGCAGCGGAGGAGAAAATCCTTACCCAACAAGCCGCCACGCCGCCAGCCTACCTAGCCAGCAATCCCGAGCGATTTTCTTATATCCATTTTGTCGCGCATGGAATGGCAAGCCGCCTGAGTCCGCTCGATTCTGCGATTGTGCTCTCGAAAAGCAGCGCGGAAGATGACTCTTTCAAACTCTACGCTCGCGACATCATTGGCCATCCGATACGGGCGGAACTGGTCACGATCTCGGCCTGCTACAGCTCTGGCGAGCGTGCGTACTCGGGCGAGGGCTTGGTCGGGCTGTCGTGGGCATTCCTCCGCGCCGGCGCCCACAACGTAATTGCTGCGCTATGGGAGGCGACGGATAATTCCACCGAGCAGCTCATGGATAAGTTCTACGACGAACTGCAAAAGGGCAAGGCCCCGGATGCCGCTTTGCGCAACGCCAAATTGTCCCTGCTTCACAACAGCGCGTTCTACAATCCCCACTACTGGGCACCTTTTCAACTCTACGCGCGGTTAGGGTGAGAGCTACCTTCTCCTCCGCCGCTGTGCACGGCACCCCACCGCCAATAACCCTCTGAAACGTTTCTTCGCGATCTCACACTATGAAGAAGTAAGCCCGCAAATGGCGAATCCAGGCGTAGCCGTGCGCGCGCTGTTTCGTAAGTAAGAGGTGAACGTATGGCCGCGAATGCAAATGTCAACTTTGAACTCAAGGTCGAAACGGAGGAGAAATCGGCTGAAGGTTCCATGCCTCTCACTCCGAAACAGCGGCTAAAAAAACTGGCGCACGAGGTGTTTGAAGGACGCGAAGAATACCTCGGGCTGACGCCGGACTAGCCTGCTCGTGATCCCGAACAACACGAGGTTCTCAGATCGCCGCACTGCATAATTTACAGACCCCAGCCGTTCAATGGCATCCCGTTTTCCAGTAGACTGGCTATCCAGCGAGGGATGGCCATTTGCAGAAACCTAAGTCTTACTTCCGAGAGACTCTTACTGCGCTTTTTTTTCTCTTACTCACGAGTGCCACAATTGCCCAGTCTGTTCCTACGGAACTGATGAATGGGCTGAAATGGCGCCTCATCGGTCCATTCCGCGGCGGTCGGGCGGTTGCCGTTGCAGGCGTGCCGGGCGACTCGACCACTTTTTACTTTGGAGCGGTTAACGGCGGCATCTGGAAGACATCAGACGCGGGAACTGTCTGGACTCCGATTTTCGACGGCCAGCCTGTAGGTTCGATCGGCGCTATTGCCGTGGCGCCTTCCGACAGCGACACAATCTACGTCGGAACCGGCGAGTCGGACATTCGATCCGATTTGTCTTCCGGCAAAGGCGTCTACAAATCCACCGATGCCGGAGTCACCTGGACGCACATTGGGCTGGAAGACACGCGTCAAATCAGCCGCATCGTAATCGATCCGCGAGACGCGAATGTGCTCTACGTCGGCGCGCTCGGTCACGCTTATGGAGCCAATGAACACCGTGGCGTATACAAATCCATCGATGGCGGGATGCACTGGAGCAAAATCCTGGATCAGGGTTCAGAAATTGGCATTTCGGACCTGGCGATCTCTTCAGGCAACCCGCAACTTTTGTTTGCCGGAGCATGGAATACGCATCGACCCCCGTGGAGCACTTACGCTCCCATCGATGGGCCGGGCGGTGGTCTCTACCGCTCTCAAGATGCAGGCAAGACCTGGTCTCGACTCAGCGGCAACGGATTGCCCGACGGCGATTGGGGACGCATTGGAGTTGATGTCGCGGCCGATGGAAAGCGCGTCTACGCGCTGATTCAAGCGAAAAAAGCTGGGCTGTATCGCTCCGATGACGGAGGCGATACGTGGACTCTCGAAAACTCCGATTCGCGTCTCACTGGGCGCGCCTGGTATTTCGACAGCATCACCATCGACCGGCACGATCGCGACGTAATCTATATCCCGAATGTTGCTCTGTACCGATCTGAAGATGGAGGAAAAACGATTTCGATTGTGCGGGGCGCGCCGGGGGGCGACGATTACCACCAGATTTGGATCGATCCCAAGAACCCCGCCAGCATGGTTCTCGGAACTGACCAGGGCACAACCGTCAGCCTCGACCGCGGCAAGACCTGGAGCACATGGTACAACCAGCCCACCGCGCAGCTCTATCACGTAATTACCGACAACGAATTCCCTTACGTCGTTTATGGTGCACAGCAAGACAGCGGCAGCGCAGCGATTCTCAGCCGCACCGATCACGGCCAAATCACTCCTCGCGATTGGTCCCCCGCGGGCGGCAGTGAAAGCGGATACATGGCTCCCGATCCAAAGGATCCGAACGTCATTTATCTGAGCGGAACCTACGGCTCGGTTGACCGTTACAATCGGCGAACCGGCTTCAGCCAAGACGTTACCCCGTGGCCGGTTCCAGCATTTGGTTCTGAAATCAATCAACGTAAATACAGAGACCCGTGGACTCCAGTTCTCGTTTTCTCTCCCGCAGATTCCACAACGCTCTATCTCGGAACGCAGTATGTGATGAAAACTGTTGATGGCGGATTGCACTGGCAGACCATCAGTCCCGATCTCACCGGATCGACGCAACAGCCGGGAGAAAAAACGGAAGGATCGCCCACGATTCAGAACGCGAAACAACGAGGCTACGGCGTAGTTTTTACGATCGCGCCATCAGCTTTAAATCGCGATACGATCTGGGCAGGAAGCGACACGGGATTGATTCATCTCACTCGAGATGGCGGAAAAACCTGGAAAGATGTGACGCCCCCGGGCCTGAGCGCATGGAGCAAGATTTCTTTTATCGAGGCTTCGCATTTTGATCCCGCCGTTGCTTATGCGGCGGTGGACCGCAGCCGGCTCGATGATCAAGCACCTTACCTCTATCGAACTCGCGACTTTGGTGCGACCTGGCTACCAATTAGCAATGGCATTGCCCCTGACTCGTTCGCGCGCGCCGTTCGCGAAGATACTGAGAAGAAGGGGTTGCTCTTTGCCGGAACCGAGTTCGGAGTTTACATTTCCTTCGATGACGGCGACCACTGGCAACCGCTGCAACTGAATCTTCCGGTCACATCGGTTCGCGATCTCGCGATTCACGGCGAAGATCTGATCGTTGCCACGCACGGACGCTCTTTCTGGATTCTCGACAACATCACTCCGCTGCGGCAGGCTGCAGATGCCGCGAAGGCAAATACATTCTGGCTTTACCATCCTGCGCGAGCCGTTCGCATCGACAACGATTCGTTCGCAGGCACTCCAATTCCTCCAGAGGAACCCACCGCCGAGAACCCTCCGACGGGCGCCGTCATTGATTATTTTCTCAAGTCTCCCGCTAGCGCGGTCTCGCTGGAGATTATCGATGCTCACCAGAAAGTCGTGCACCGATTCTCTTCAGACGATAAGCGTCCGGAAAAGCATCCACCGCTTCCCATTGCCGAGCGTTGGTTCCCCAAGCCCGAAGCTCTCCAAACTAATCCTGGCATGCATCGCTTTGTCTGGAATCTAACCTGGAGCAGTTCTGAAGGATCCGGTGTAGATGAAGAATCCGAATACCGCACACCGAGCGGTCCTAAGGTTGTGCCGGGGACGTATACAGTCAAACTCACCGTGGACGGGAAGCCGCAGACTCAACCTCTGACCGTTGTCATGGATCCGCGCTCTTCTGCCACTTCCGAGACGCTGGAGCAGCAGTTGCAACTCGGCCTGCAAATATTTGGCGATGCCATGGAAGCTCGACGAACGACCGCCGAAATCGATTCGGTCCGCAAGAAACTTGCTGCTTTGGAGCAAGGGGTCGGCGAAAAAGATTCGGCCATTAAGTCCGCGCTCGCGGATGCCCAAAGCGAGATTTCAAAGATTACGGGGAAGCAGGGTACCACTCCCGAACAGAGCGCAGGACTGCAGGACGCCTTCGTCAATATGGTGTCGGCGCTGCACGTCGTAGAGAGTGGAGATCGCGCCGTGCCCTCGCAGGCCGTGGCCGTTTACAACGAGTCCAAGCAGCGCGTAAGAGCCGCCATCGCAGAATGGAGCGACTTCAAAACAAACAGACTTCCTGCGCTTAACCGGAAATTGTCGGATGGTAATCTTGGTCCGATCGCGATCTCCGAAATCGAACAGGAAGTACAGTTTCTGATGTCACAATAAACGTTTCTGGCCCTGAAGAAGACTGCAATTGCGTCCCGCGCAGAAAGCACGCGCAAAAGGAGTCTTTGCTACGATTCGGATGACGATCGGCGCTAGGGTAATTCGGGCCCCGCCGTACCGTTTTCCCTGTATTCTGCTGTGTAGGCTTGGCGATGAGACTTAAGGGCTGGAGTCGGCACGATTGCATTTCCCAGTTAGGTAAGATAGCAAACGTGGGTAGACGACAGTTCCCCGAACTAACAGGATTTTGAATCCTTCATGCGAAAGTTGCTGCGGTTCACGTTGTTCGTCGTTCTATCAAGCGGCATGTGTGTTTCACAATCCCTCAGTGACTCTTTGTCCCAAGGGACACAATCTCAAAGTTCGGCGGCGGATTGCTCTGATCCATCCATGGCGTCTTCCGCACAGTGCAATGGTACGCAAAGAGCTAACACCGTCCAGGGACGCGATAATTCCTCTCTTCCCGTACGCACTCCCGTCCTCACCAACCCTTTAGGTTCGAGCTCAGATCAATACACTCCGAGCAAACCTCCACTCAATCCGTCGCAGCTCCCGCGCACCGAAACCGCCGTGCGGCCGGAAACTGAGTTTGAACAAATGGTCGCCGACTCGGTTGGCCGGGCACTGCCGTTGTTTGGGCAGTCGTTATTCCGGCAAAGTCCAAGTACTTTTTCTCCGGTGGATTGGACGCAGGTACCGAGTGACTACATCATCGGGCCCGGGGACGAGTTGCAGATCAAAGTCTGGGGCCAGGTGGAGGCCAATCTGCGTGTCATCGTCGACCGCGCCGGCCAGATTTACATCCCACAGGTTGGCGAAATATCGGTTGCCGGCCTGCACTGGGGAGATCTGGAATCGCATTTGAAGAGCGAGATTTCAAAAATATTCAAGAACTTCAATGTGTCCGCCAGCATAGGCCGCCTGAGATCTATTCAGGTGGTTGTGGTGGGCAATGCCCGCTATCCCGGCACCTATACCATCAGTTCTCTCAGCACGCTCGTCAATGCCATTTTCGTTTCGGGCGGCCCCACTCCGCAGGGATCATTGCGGCATATCCAGGTGCGTCGGGATGGGGCAACCATTACCGATTTCGATTTTTACGACCTGCTGATCAAGGGTGACAAGTCCAAAGATGTCCGGCTTTTGCCCGGCGATGTTATCTACATTCCGCACGTTGGTCCTCTGGTTTCGATCTCTGGATCGGTGAACACACCAGCTATCTACGAGATGAAGGACAGCTCCACTCTGAACGAGCTTATCGAAACTGCCGGCGACATGAGCACAGTTGCGGACACGAGCAAAATCACGATCGATCGCCTTGTCGATCACCAGGCGCGCAAGGCTCTGGAGTTTCCCTATGACGAGCAGGCCCGCGCGCAACTGGTCAAAGATGGCGACATCGTTCGCGTGTTTTCCATCGTTCCGCGTTTTGAAGACACTGTGACGTTGCGGGGTAACGTTGCCAACCCCGGCCGTTATCCCTGGAAGCCGGGCATGCGCGTGCGCGACCTGATCCCCGATGCGCAAGCCCTGCTCACTCGCCGTTACTGGCGCAGTCGCACCGCGATCATCAACGGACGCGCAACCGAGTATCCGGTTGCCGCGGCACCTTCGAAGAGCAGCACCTCCGGCGTTGCTCAATCGGAGGCGAATGGCTCGAACGGGAATGGCACGGCAGCCACGCGATCCGCTGAGAACGCCAAGACCGGTGACGATGTTCCCGTGACGAACTCTTCGAATGCCGCAGCGGATACTCTTTACGCCGAAGATGCGCTGAATACCTCGAACAATGAATCGTCGAAGACTGGCGATAGTACGTCCGCCGCCCGGCAGTCTTCGCAGACCGGCGGGAATAATGCCAGCTCGAGCGCAGTCAGGGATATTGCCGAGGATGTGCGCCGGTACGCTCCCGAGATTAACTGGGACTACGCTATTATTCAGCGGGTCAACCCCGTCGACCTTACTTCAAGGCTGATCTGGATGAGCCCGCGAAAAGCGATCATCGAGCAAGACGAGGCGAGCAACCTCGAATTGCAGCCGGGCGATATCGTAACCATCTTCTCGCAGCGCGATATCAGCGTCCCGCAGGCGGACCGCTCTCAGTACGTGATCGTCGAAGGAGAAGTCGTGCGGCCGGGGGTTTATAAACTCGAAACCAACGAAACCCTCCGCTCAGTCCTGGAGCGCGCGGGAGGACTGACTCCTGACGCTTATATTTACGGGTCGCAACTCACGCGCGAATCGGCACGAATCGACCAGCAGAAAAGCCTCGACGAACTAGCGCGCACCATGGAGGTGCAAATCCGGCAGTCGGCCGTGTCGGTGGCAGCTTCCGCCCAGCCGGGGGATTTGCCGCAAATGATGCAGGCGCAGGAAGCGATCATCGCGCAGCTTCGCAGCACCCGTGCCAGCGGCCGCGTCGCGCTGCCCGTCAGGCCGAAAGATAACAGACTCACCGATTATCCTGACATGATCATGGAAGACAACGACCGGCTGATGATTCCGCATACTCCGTCGACCGTCGCGGTAGTGGGAGATGTCTACAATCCCGGTTCATTTATTTTCGAGCCTCGCAATACGGCCGGGACCTATCTTGAGATAGCCGGCAAGGGCAAACCTCAGTCCGACCTTCACCATGCTTTTGTGCTGCGCGCGAACGGCATCGTGGTCGCCGCCAACAACGTCAACGGCGTTTTCGTGGGAACAAAATTCGACCGCCTCCGAATGTACCCCGGCGATCAAATTATTGTTCCCTACAAGCTGCCAACAGGAGCCTTCGTTCGCGGCCTGCGCGACTGGACACAAATTTCTTCGCAGCTGGCTTTGACTGCCGCGGCACTGGCGATATTGCAGTAGCTAAGCTTCCATGGCAGAGGCCGACTTCGGTAGAGCCAGTGCTGCTTCAGCCGGCTGGCTGCTGGACGAGGGCAACACTTTGAGGCCTTCGGGATTTCCGCCGATCGTACGACCACAGAAGCGCAAGCATCAGCCACAACATAGGCTCCGTTTCGGTTTGATAACTGACATTGAAAACAATGATGGCGGCAATGCACGGTACAACGCCGTTCCTTCCAAAGATCGGATAAATGAGGAGAAACAGTAAGGCGAGAAAAGCGGGTAATCCCATTTCAGCGAGAGTGGTGACGTATAGATTGTGAAAATTTCCACGCTTATCGTTTCCGAAGAAATCTTCCAGCACTTTGGGCGCAGCCGCGTATCCGATCCCTGTTATGACGGTCTTGGTTGAGGTTAACCAAGTTTTAAGACCTCGCTCGATCAAAAGGATGTGACTTTCTCCTGAGCTGCCCGGGTCCATTGACATCTTGGCAGAAACGGCATCCGCGATTTCCCGCGCTTGCGCCAGTTCACTAATTTGCTCTTGGTACACCGCGAACACCAGCGAGCCAACAATGAGGATCGCGGCTATTCGTATTAACACCCGCCGTGACGCAAGCCGCCTCCAGAAGGAGCGCGACGATAGGTAGTACGCCAACCAACATAGCGTGCCGGACCTCGACAAGCTCAGGCCGATAAGCAATGGGATCGCAACGCGAAGCAGGGGTGCATAGCGCGATTTCGGCGCGAACCTATCGAGTAGCGCCAAGTACATCGTTAACACGAAGCCGGAACGGTTGGAGTCGTAGTTCGTTCCAGACAGGGTTGGCGCCCAAAGTCCTAACGTGCCCGGTCCAAATGTCGATTCCAGCCATGAGCCCTCTCGCTGCGCAGTCATGACTACTCCATGACTCCACGCAATGAACTCTGCGACGCAAAAGATTGAGTAAACAACCAAGCCGAATGCGATGGACGCTACAATCAGTTTTTCCTGATCGGGCTCTTTCAATATCTGCAGTGAGATGAAATATCCCAAGACCGCCACCAGGAACAAATCGACAAAAGCCACAAGGCTGCGTTCCGGGTCAAGGCCGATTGGGACGGAAGCAAACGAAAAAGCCAGAAATAAGCCGGATGCAATAAGGAAGGGCTCCTGGCGCCGGATAGGTGGTGTGATTGTTAAGCGAAACATCCCGCCGGGCGAGATGCGAAGAACACAAATTAACAGAACCAGCGGAGCAAGAACTAGAAACGGAGTGAGCGTGAACGGGCCGCGTCCTGCAAATAGATCGATGCGATCTGCACCGATTAAACCGATGCTCCCAATCAAGCAGACGTATTGTAGTTTTCTTAGCATGCGCTAGAAAAGCAATCGTTTACGTTGCCTCGTTGCGATGGCTCCCCACCAAAATGCTAGGAAGCCCAGGAGCATCTGAGACCTCATTCTTAATCTCGTATAATTACCCAATTTTACCCGCCCGGTTACATTTGTCGAATGCCGCCGATATGCGACCAGGGGTTCAGCGATATAGCTTGTCTTACCACCAATCAGCGCATTCATACATCCGATCCAAGTGTCATGATGCACCAATCTTCCAGGAGGAAAAGGCAGAGCGCTTCGCAGCAGGGTGGAGCGAAAAGCCATGGTGCAACCGTGAAACTTTCCGATCAAGAGATTCGACCATAGTCCGGCCCGAAAGTTGCCGCGCTGGGCATAAAAAGAATCTCCAATCGTGTTTCCATTTTCATCAATGAGGGTCGCATCGCTTACTACCAACATCAGAGCGGGGTCATGCGCAAACGCATCGAGCACCTTCTCTACTTTTTTCGGCAGCCAAAGATCGTCCTGGTCGCTCAGAAACACAATCTCTCCGGAGCAACGGGAAAGCGCCGTCTCGAAGGCGCGAAGGACGCCTTGGTTTTCGTTATTCCGCACTAAGACCAGACGAGTATCATTCAGGGTGTAGATCTCGTCGCATGTGCGGTCGGTCGAGCAATCATCGACCACGATGACCTCGTCGTCATCCGACAACTGGCCGAGAATTGAGCGCAATTGGAGATTGATATACTTCTCGCCTTGATAGGTCGCCATGCATACCGAGATCTTTGGCCTTAATCCCAACTGTTTATCCACTCTTCGCGCGAGACACGCGGTGCACGGAGGCAAGACGCACAATACATTCTTGCATTTGCCGTGTTCGATCCAAGAGGATTTTGAACCATTCGGTGAACCACAAGCGGCAGGCGATTGCGCGGCATAAACTGGCTGCCAACCTTCGGAAAGCTCCATCCGCAAAGAGCGATCCAGAAGAATGATGATATTTAGTTATCCCTGCAGAGCGCAATGGCTCTGCTGCAAATTGAACAACCAGGGGGCGATGGCTAAAATGCGAAAGCGGGGTGTGGCGATCTAGTTCACCCGCCAGATGTCTGGGAGGCAGATAAATTGGCGTTTAGCTTTTCAGTGGCGATGTGCACCTTTAACGGAGTGCGTTTTCTCGGCGCGCAACTGGCAAGCATCGCCGCCCAGGATAGGTCTCCAGACGAACTCATAATCTGTGATGACGGTTCATCGGACGGGTGCATCGAACTAGTAAGGGACTTTGCTCGGCGCTCACCATTTTCAACCCGGTTGGTGGTTAACGACAAAAAGCTGGGCTCGACCAAGAACTTTGAAAAGGCGATCTCTCTCTGTCAGGGTGCAATTGTCGCCCTTGCAGATCAAGACGACATCTGGTACCGGCACAAACTCAGACGGATCGAGCAAGCTTTCTTGCGCTCAAACGAAGTGATTTCGGCTTTTAGTGATGCTGACGTAATCGACGACGATTCACGGTTACTGGGTACGCGGCTTTGGGATACCTTTTACTTTAACCGCGCCGAACAATTTCAGTTCGCGAACGGTCAGGCCCCGAACGTTCTTCTGAAACACCCCATCGTAACCGGCGCGACCATGGCATTCCGCAGGGAGTGCTTCGATCTCCTGACACCGATCCCGGAGAAACAAATACACGACAGGTGGATATCGTTCTTGCTAGCCGCGAGGGGAAAGTTTGAAGTAATTACTGATCCACTGATGCAGTATCGCCAACACCGGGGGCAGCAGGTGGGACCAGGGGCGCGGACTCTGCAGGACCGAATGCAGCGCGCAAGGCTCATGACGGCGGATTCCTACCTCTACGAACTCGAACGCTTCTGTGAATTCCGCGACCGGCTGGAAGAATGCCGGTCGAATTTCCCATATGCAGAATACACACTGAATGAGATTAAGCGAAAAATCCCGCATCTTGAACACCGCGCCCGATTGCCGCGCACCAGAATTGCCCGGATCCCCATGATTCTCCGCGAAGCGCTCAATGGCGCTTATTGGCGTTACTCGGCAGGGTGGAACAGTATCGCGAAAGATCTGGTAATTCGCTGATGCATCCAGGGATCCGGAGCCATGGGGAACAGCGAAAGGCACAGGCTGAGGAAGTCTGCAAAAATTGAGGGGCACGATCAAATAGAATCAATCAAGGTTTGACAAAGACAAACGACGGCCACGCTGGAGATACAGGCATTGTCCATGGATGTAAAAGAGATCAGCGAGCGTTCCTCCCCCCCTTCCACAATGGCGCAGTGGCTGAGTTTGGCAAGACATAACCTCGGGCTGGATCGGGCAGTCGTATTCACTGTACTCGCCCGAGCATGGGCCAGCGGGTCCGGGTTGATCACGGTTTTCCTGATCGCACGCTTTCTCTCGCCTGCTGAACAGGGATATTACTATACGTACACAAGCCTGATCGCTTTACAAATGGTCTTCGAGCTCGGCTTCTCGCAGGTCGTGATGCAACACGCCAGTCACGAGCGAGCCCACCTTTCCGTCGATGTCAACGGAGCCGTGACCGGAGACGAAACAGCCCACGCCAGATTGGCTTCCGTATTGCAACTATCCGTGCGCTGGTATGGAGCCGGCGCGTTGCTTCTTGGCTTGGCTCTTATCCCAGCTGGACTTTATTTCTTTTCTTCCCATCAGCATTTGGGAGACATCGTTCCATGGCGCGGTCCCTGGATTGCGGCTGCGAGCGCAACGGTCTTCGCTTTTCAGTTAGATCCCTTGTATTCTTTTTTTGAGGGCTGCGGGTTCGTCTCCAACATCGCCCACATGCGCTGGATGCAGGCAATCGTCGGAAGCCTGCTGGCGTGGACAACACTGATCACCCACCACGGACTCTACGCCCCCGCAGCGGTAATAACGGGCCAAGTCGTGGTCGGGGCCACATGGCTCTTTCTCAGGCGCGGTTTGCTGTTCGATCTGCTGGCGCACAAGACAGGAAAACGGCACATATCCTGGCAGAATGAGATCTGGCCTTTCCAATGGAGAATCGCGATTAGCTGGATTTCGGGGTATTTCGTTTACCAAACATTCAATCCATTCCTGTTTGCTTATAGAGGGCCCGTAGCTGCCGGCAAGATGGGTATGTCGCTCAGCTTCGCTAATGCTGTCATGGTGATAGCGATGGCTTGGGTGTCGACCAAAAATGCACCGTTCGGAACGCTCATCGCGCAAAAGCGATACCTGCAGCTGGATGCGCTGTTTTTCAGAGCTCTTCGGCACTCCGTTTTCGTGGCGGGACTGGGAATCATCGTTATCTGGTCCGCTGCCACTTACCTTTATTCCGCTCACAACCGCTACGCGGAGAAACTGCTGAGTCCAGTACCGTTTGCGCTTCTGCTCATCGCGGCGCTCCTCAACCACGTTTTTGCGTCGATGGCCATTTATCTGAGGGCACATAAACAGGAGAAGCTCTTCCAGCTCTCTTTATCCATAGCTGTCGCTGTTCTTATCTCGAACTACTTCTTCGCCAGGATCTCCGGTGCCCTAGGCATGGTCGCAGGCTATCTGGTCATTATGGTTATCCTGGGCATAGGAGGCGGCACGCTGATATTTAACAAATACCGGAGGTTATGGCATGCTTATGAATGGAACGGCTAGTGCGATTGGCAAGGAACGGGAGTACCGCAAGAAAAATCAATGAATTTCAACGATTCGCGACTCGTGGAGCTGTTGAAAATCTCCCGCAGCAAAGGACTCCGCTACGGCATAAACACGGTTGCTACGTTCCTTACGAGACGGTATTTTCGCATTCCTCCCGAGATTTTCCCAGATTTTGAAATGGTGTTAAAGAAAGAGCGTCCAGCTTGCCTGTCAGCGACGTATTCCGGTCCGCTCCGGCTCAACTGGATTCTGCCGGGCATAGCCCCAGCGAATGGTGGTCTAGTGAATATATTTCGAACCATTCAGCAACTGGAGGCTTGGGGTCACGAAAATCGCGTCTATGTTTTGAACAGCCTGCCGCGAGGCTCAATCCCAGCCAAAGAGCACATCCGAAATTGGTATTTTCCCGTCAACGCCGAGGTGGAAGTACTGTCGGAAAACATTAAGGACTCTGATGCTCTGATCGCGACTTCGTGGCCTACCGCGTATGCAGCCCGTGGTGTAGGCAATACGGCACAGAAGTTTTATTTTGTTCAGGACTTGGAATTCATGTTCCATGCACCGGGCAGTTTGCACGAGTTCGCTCGGCATACCTATCAGTTTGGCTTTCGAGGGATCGCAGCCGGAGACTGGATTGCAAGCGTGCTGCGCCAGGACTTCAATATGGACTGCTCGGTTTTTGGCTTCTCTTATGACCGCGAGGTTTATGCCAGCGCTGGTAACCGGTTGCTACCTTCAGGGAAAAAACGCGTCTTATTTTATGCCCGTCCAGAAACCGAGCGGAGAGGATTTGAATTAGGCGTTCTCGCGCTATCGCTGGTAGCTCAGAAGATGCCGGATGTGGAGTTCGTGTTGGTCGGATTCCCATGCCAATCCCTCAACCTGCCGTTTCCTGCCATTTTTCCTGGAGTTCTTGCCCTTTCTGAGTTAGGAGCCCTCTATCGTAGTTGCGATGTTGGATTGGTCCTATCTCACACGAACGTATCTCTTTTGCCTTTGGAGTTGATGGCTTGCGGGTGCGCTGTAGTGTCCAATAAGGGTCCAAATAACGAATGGCTACTCAGCGACCAAACGGCGCAATTGGCTAAAGCGGATCCTAAATCGCTGGCGGAGGCCATCCTCGAACTTCTTGAAACAGACGAATTGCGGATTAAGAAGATCGAGGCCGGGTTTGCGTTCGTCGAATCGACCGATTGGCCGAGAGAAATCAGAGCGATAGAATCTGCGCTTCTTACGACCAAAGAAAGTAAACTTAAGCTGCCACATGTCTAGCACATCTGGTTGCGTGGTCTTCGGTGGAAGCGGCTTTCTAGGACAGCGCCTGTGCATGCAGCTCTTGGCGGCCGGCCATAACGTAAGATCCGTCTCGCGGACGGGCCGCCCGAAGGGTGTGGCTCAGCCGTGGTGGCCCGATGTGGACTGGATTAGTGCGGACGTAGGAACTGACACTGCCACTCCCGCAATCGCTGGCACCGACCTTGTATTTCATCTAGCTTGTTCAACCTATCCGTCCACCTCGAATTTGGATGCAGCCTTCGATCTTGAATCGAACCTGGTCGGCAGCGTTCGCATGATCCAGACCGCCGTTAAGTGCCGCGTCCGGCGCTTGATCTTCATTTCTTCCGGCGGCACAGTTTATGGGCTGCCCAGACAAAATCCAATTCCAGAAAATCACCCGACTGAGCCCATTTGCTCGTACGGGATCCACAAGCTCGCGATCGAGAAGTATTTGTATCTCTTCCGCGCGCTCAAGGATCTGGACTCTCTTGTCCTGCGAGTTTCCAATATGTACGGCGACTGTCAGAATCTGGAGAGGCCTTTAGGTGCTGTATCTCACTTCACACATCGTGCAGTGAACGGGCAACCGATCGAAATTTGGGGAGACGGATCGGTCCGTCGCGATTATGTTCATGTTGATGACGTAGTAAGCGCACTTCTCAAATCGATTCCGTACCAGGGGTCCGAACATTTGTTCAACATCGGCAGTGGCCGATCAGTCTCGCTGAACCAATTGCTCGACCTCATCAGGCGGCGGGTTGATACTCAGATTGTGGTGAAGTATTTGTCACCTCGCAGCTTCGACGTTCAAGAAAATGTTTTGGACATTGGGCGAGCCGCGACGGAGTTGGACTGGAGGCCCTCTATCAGCCTTGAGGTCGGGTTGGATCGTCTAATTGTATCTGCCAGGTCCACGTCGCTGAGCACCTAGTCCTTTCGCGAGCAAGATAAGGAGTTCCTTGGGAATTATCTATTGGCAGGCAAAGATGCTCCTCGACGCTCATTGCGCGGGGGTCACGATGGATCGTCTTTTGATGATCGGACGCCAATCGCTGCTGCTTCATCCCTCAGAGCTGCGGGGAATTCGAAAGATCTGTGCCGGATCCCTGGCCGATTACAAATGGGGCGAGTACGCAGACCGTTTCTTCAGAGAATGTCTCGGCGTTTCCACAGTGAACACATTAGACTACTCGGCCTACGAAGGAGCGGATCTTTTATACGATCTCAACCAGCCGATTCCAGCCGAGCTAAAAGGGCGATTCGATGTGGTCGTCGAAGCTGGGTCGCTTGAACATATCTTCAACTTTCCAATCGCCATTGCCAATCTGATGCAAATGACCAAGGTGGGTGGAACAATCTTCGCTTCCACCGTCTCGAATAACCTATGCGGCCATGGATTCTATCAATTTAGCCCGGAACTCATATTTCGGGTCTTTACGGTGGAAAATGGTTTTGAACTGGGAAGAGTTTTGGCCCTCGAAGCCCGTTATCCCGGCATAGAACTGAGTCCAATATCCGATGCTTTCGAGGTCTCAGATCCCGCCACTGCTCAGTGCCGAGCAGGATTAATGACAAAGCGTCCAATCATGTTGTTCTTCGATGCGCGCAAAAAAACGGAATCACCTCTTTTTGTCAGATCTCCGATGCAGAGCGACTACGCCGCCGCCTGGCTTTCGAACGGAAAATCCCCAACTCCAAGAATGCCGAAATGGATCAGGAATCTGCCGAAGTATTCGTCGTTTCGAGTCTGGCTGCGTGGAATCTCCATCGTGCACTGGTTTGACAACTGGCTTACGGGTCAGCGCCAGCTTCGGCAATTTTCGCTGAAGAACAAACGGCTGTTCAAGAAAGTCCAGTAGAATCCCGGTAGAATCAAAGACACGATGCATCGGATTGTCTCGCTCTTGGCGCTTAACTCGCCAAGACTTATACGGGCGATCTTGATGGGGACTCGACGGGGGTACGGCGGGCGTAGATCAGGCCAGCAGTCACGCCCAGAAGCTGCGCGCAGGACCGCGCGGCCAGCAGTAGGGGAGAAAGTAACCCCACGATGGGGTCTTTGCCGATTGCCCGCAGTACGAATGGCAGTGTGCTCAGCAGAAACGCAACCAGCACCAGCAATGACAAAGGAAACACCGGGCGCGCCGCCAGATCGAAAGCCGCCGCCGCAAGCAAAGCAGGCGCGAACAAAAGCTGGAGCTTCATCAGCTGCGGGGTATGGCTGTCTTTCACTGCCTTGCTGGGGTTTTTGCGCACGGCAAGAACGCGCCAGTAAGCAAATTTGTATTTCTTCTTGAGATATTGCATGAGTGTGTCGGGGTGCGTGTGATAGACAATGGCCGCGGGCGCGAACTTCATCTTCCAACCCTCGGCCGACATCCGGTAGGAGAGTTCAACGTCTTCAGCACAGGCTACCGGAAAAGAAGTATCGTATCCGGCCATCTCCAGGAAGCGGTCGCGGCGAAACGCCGCCGAGTAGGTGTCGATAAAATCGATGCAATCAAGATGAGCCATCAGCCGGTAACGGTCTTCGTACTCGATCTGGACGAAGCGCGCCGCCAGTCGCTTCTGGCGTGTTCGGTAGATCCCTTTCGCTCCAACCACTTCCGGATCATCGAAGGGCTCAATCATTGCGTTCAGCCATCCCGCCATCGGCACGCAATCGTCATCCGTGAACAGCAGCAGCGTGCCGCGCGCTTCCAACGCGCCGCGATTGCGAGCCGCCGCTGGCCCGGCATTTCTTTGGCTGATGAGGCGAACCCCCGGATTGCCTCTAACCACCTCTGCGGTGTTGTCGGTCGAGCCGTCGTTCACAACCAGAATATCCACGTCCCGCCCGGTCGTCTGCTTCAGTAGCGCATCAAGACAATTGCCAATCCGCGAAGCGCCATTAAATGTCGGGATGATGATCGATATTGATCTATCTTCGATGGCGCCCTCCATTTGCTGACGCCGAGACCTGTCTAATTCCCGCCCGGAGTGCTCGCGAGCGGCGCGACGCCGTCGTTGCTTGGCGTGTGCTTCGGCGTCTCGGTTTTATCGTGCTGGCTCCCGCGCAACAAGTACTTCGACAGCGTGATAAATCCCTTCACATTGCGCTGCAATTCGCGCCGATCTTTCAGCGACTGTTTAAGCTTGTAGAAAAGATAAGAAGGGCTGAGATAAAAACTTCGCCGCGCCCGGTCGCAGAAAGTTACCAATTGTTCGTGCGTGATGTTGGGCAGGGTGACGACACTGTTGTGAAGGCCGTCTTTCGTCAACCACGCGCCCCAGTCTTCGATCTGAATGTAGTCGCGCCTCTTCGCTTCTTCGTATGCAGTTGTTCCCGGATACACCATGATCGGAAAGAATTGCGCGGTATCGGGTCCCAGCTTCTTGGCAAACTGCAGCGTCTTTTCCATACTGGCGGGCGTTTCGTTCAGATTGCCGACCATGAAGCAGCCATGCACCATGATGCCCGCCTCGCGGCAGCGTTTAACAAATCGATGAGCCTCGGCGTGATATTTGACGTCGCGGCGGTCATCGTTATTTTTTTTCATTCCATTGATGACCTCCACGTCGCCACTCTCGAATCCAACGCAGAATAAACGCGCCCCGGCTTGGTGCAACCGGGAAAGCAAATCTCCTTCAGCTCCAATGTCGGCACGGCAATTGGCATCGAATGGCAGCTTGTTGCCGCGGCGGATCAGTTCATTCGCCAGCTCGAGTGTGCGCGGCTTGCTTATGATGAAGGTGTCGTCCTCAAGCATGACGGTTTTGATCTCGGGCATTTCGCGCGCGACAAAGTCGAACTCGTCAGCCACATTCGCCACCGAGCGGTAGCGCATGGTGTGCCCACTGAAAGTCTGCGGATAAACGCAGAACGAGCAGTGATACGGGCATCCGCGGCTGGTGTCGAAAACTACAAGCGGCCAGAGGGAGTGCCCATAGAAGTAATCCGGCGTATGCAGGAATCGCCGATACACTTCGGAGACAAAAGGTAATTCATCAAGATTCTTGATGGCTTCGCGTGGCTTGTTGCTGACTATCTCTCCTGACCCAGTGCGCTTCCACACCAAGCCATCGACGCCAGAAAGATCTGCACCACAGGCTTTCGCTTCCAACCAGTCGCGCACTGTGTATTCATACTCGCGAATCGCAACCGCTTCGAGTGACGCCGACATAGCCAGTGTTTCTTTCGGAAGCGACGACACGTGCCGGCCCACCATCACCACATGCAAAGATGGCTTCGCGGCCACCAGCGAATTGATGACACTGACGTCGTTGAGAATGCTGGGCGTGGAAGTGTCGCACACAACGGCTTCAATGTTCTTGGCATTGATACGGTCGATCACAGCCTGCACGGAGTATCCGGCTGCGGGAGCATCAACCAAGTCCACATCGTGCCCTTGCTTAATTGCAACCCCGGCGGCATGCGCCAGCCACTTGGGGTAATAGAGCGTTCCACTCTTAGTGACCGCAGGGCTACGCTGCTCCCGAGAGAAACGGGGATGGAAGGGCGGGTTTAAAAACAAAACACGCATTCTATACGTCTGGGTTTATCGGACCCTTATGGGATGCTACCGAAACGGTTTAGGTTTAAACCAATTATTGCATACTGTCCCGCTACGCAACCATGGCGAATACGGAACATCGACACAGTCAACACGTTCCCGAATCCCCCGCACCTATGCAGTATCGGGCTTTATCTTCCAGAAATGCTTGATTGCTCGCAGGCGCCGCCGATTCTCGGGCACATCGAAGCTGGCGTCCAACCTTTTCCGCAGCCAGACCCAGAACACGGCCGTGAAGAACGCAAGAACCGTACTTGCTATCACGATCAGCGTGCGGTGCGGCGACGATTTTTTATCCGGAGCCACGGCAGCATCTACTACCTGAACAATCGACCCCTCGCGTGCCTCGTCAAGTTTGGCGATTTCAAATTCCTTCGCTAATAACTCGAAAACGGTTTCCTGGTACTTGAGGTCGCGAAATCGGCGAAGGTATTCCATTCCGGATTGCGTCACTCTGCCCTTCGACAGGTTGATATCGGATCCGGTATCGCTCTCCGATCCGGCCACATGCTGCAGTTGCGATTGCAGCGCAGCGAGTTCCTGCTTCGCGAGCAAGAGATTGGGATTGTCTTCGGTCGCGAACGATCGCATGCCTTCAATCTGCACTTGCTTGGCTACCACCTGCGCCCGCAAGATGGCGGCTGATTCCACCAGCGATCGCGCCTGACTGTCAATCTGCAAAACGCCGGTGGATTGTTCGGTCTTTGTCATGGCCTCTTCGGCCTCAGTCAGTTTGTCTTTCGCCTGCTGCACTTGCTGCTCAAAGAACAGCCGCCGCCGCGCTGCCTCCGTGATCGCCAGCGACGCCGAGAGCTTGCAGAATTCATCCACGTAGGCATTCGCCATTTCGGCAGCCCGCTTCCGATCGCCATCTTCGAGCGTAATGCGGATCAGCCCATCCTTTGCGCCCGCGACCACCGTCGTGCGCTTTTCGAATTCCTTTCGCGTGTCCACCATGCGCTTTTCCTTGTATTCCTTCATCAGGTCGAAACGCTGGATCATTGCATCTTCGACCGTTCGGCTGGTCAGGAAAGACACATACATGTCGGCGGGATTTTTGATACCGAGGCCTCCACCAGCGAGCGAGGCCAGCGATCCCAATGCTCCGAGGCCGCCCAGTTGTCCCATCATCGAACTGATCGACGAATTTTGTGCCGGAGGAAGCAGCACAACTTTGGCCTCGTATCGAACGGGCAGCAAGAATGCGACCACGGTCGCCACCACAGCCGCCCCCATCACAAAACGCGCAATGAAGCGCTTGCGCTCGAGAACGAGAATCAGCAGATCAAGTGCAGAACTCTCGGTTTCGGCGTTTGCGTCGTCTCTCTCGTCGATCATCGGTTCGAGCGGTGTGTCGGTCTGAATGGTCGGATTCATGACTCGCAACTTTGCCTTTCACGCCATTCCGCAAATTGTATTTCAATCAGCCGCATCGCGTGAACCTGCATCTAAGGTAGCCGGAAATCGATTACGACACGTCCAGCCGTACCGTCGAAAGCTTACCTATTCTATTTCGAGCCGGCTTTTGACTGCTATGGTAAGGTGCCAAATACGGCTGCTAGGATGATCAGTCATGTGAAAATGATGCTGTATTTATGTGAAAAGAAGGGTAGTTCTGTGTCCGCTGGATATCAACCCGCAAAATGAAGCTACCTCCCCGGTTTATCAAAATGGCCGAAACTAGGGGCCATTACGCTAATGCCCGCCTAGCCTGGTGGATGGCGGTGGCGCTGGTCGGCTTATGTTTACATCTGCAACGGGTCGCTCATGCGCAGGCCGTTTCAGATCCGCCGGAAAATCCCACGCCTTCTGCAAAGCCGCAGTCCCAGCCTTCGAAACCATACATGCAGCCCGCCGAATTTTGGCCAAGCCCGGCAAGCTTGCAGTCGCTTCCGCGCAATCTGTTTCAGGATCAAAAGAATTTTTGGACGGCTCCATTTCACATGACCGCGAGCGAATGGGAGTGGTCGGTCCCGGTCGTCGCTGCCGGCTTGGGGCTGGTGGCCAGCGATGTAAATATTGAGAAACACGCGCCGACAAATCCGAGCACAGTTTCACACGCGGTCACATTCTCCAATGCTGGTCTAGCAGCCATGACCGCTGCCGGTGGAGGACTCTTCGTTCTCGGACATCTCGACCACAACGACCAACAACGCGAGACTGGCCTGCTAAGCGGCGAAGCCGCGATCGATACCTTCGTGGACACGGAAATTTTCTCCTATGCGTTTGGACGGCAGCGCCCTTTCACCAACGGAGGCCAAGGCCGGTTTTTTCAAGGTGGCGATTCTTTCCCTTCACAGCACGCTGCCATTAGTTGGGCCGTCGCCAGTGTGATCGCTCACGAATATCCCGGGCCGCTCACCGAGATAGTTGCCTACGGCCTGGCCGGAGGCGTGAGCGCCGCGCGATTTGCCGGTCAGAAACATTTTGCCTCTGACGTCGTCGTCGGCAGCGTTCTGGGCTGGTACATGGGCCGCCAGGTTTTCCGCTCCCACTCGTCTTACAGCCAGGCCGAGATCGCAAAATGGGGCACGTTCAGCAAGGGTGACGAAGATGCCGCCCGCGAAACGATAAACTTAGGCTCACCCTACGTGCCACTCGATAACTGGGTCTATCCGGCGCTCGATAGGTTGGCGAGTATGGGATATATCAATAATAAGTTTCTCGCATCGCGCCCCTGGACTCGCATGGAAGTCGCAAATCTCGTGAACGAGGCGAAAAAGAATCTGGAACTGGACGAAATCGCTCCCAAAGAAGCAACCTCGCTTGACCTCGAACTCGAACAGGAATTTGCCTACGAAATGCAGCTGCTGGCCGGCGAATCAAACCTGACTGCGAAAGTTGAATCGGTCTATACCCAGGACATGTCGATCAATGGCATGCCACTGAACGACAGCTACCATTTCGGCCAGACGATTATTAACAACTTCGGCCGTCCCTATCAAAAAGGATTCAACTCCTACGACGGATTTTCTGGTTACGGCGCGGCTGGACCCTTCACGCTTTACGTTCGAGGTGAATATCAGCACGCACCCTCTGCGCCCGGCTTTCCGCTTGCTGCACGGCAAGCGATCGCCACGGCGGATGAAAATCCGCTCCTGCCCTATACTCCGATCGCGACAACCAGTCAGTTCACGCTTCTGGATACGTACGCAGCGGCTAACGCGGATCGATGGAATCTCTCATTCGGCAAACAGAGCCTGTGGTGGGGCCCTGCGGAAGGTGGCGCCCTGATCTTCAGCGACAATGCTGAACCTATTTACATGTTCCGAGCGAGCCGAACCATAGAGAATCCTTTTTGGATTTTCCGCTGGCTCGGTCCGATCAAACTGGATTTTTTCTTTGGCAAATTATCCGGCAACGAATTTCCTCCGAGGCCGCTGATTCACGGCGAAAAAATTAGCTTTAAACCAACGTCCAACTGGGAAATTGGACTCGAGCGCACATCTGAACTCGGCGGCGTGGGCCGTGCCTTGACCGCGGGCGCGATCTGGGAAAGCTACGTCGCCACCAAATCCTCTTTCGAGTATCCCTCCAATCGCGATCCAGGCAAGCGAACGATAGGACTCGATTTCGCCTACCGCGTGCCGCATCTCCGCGACTGGCTATCGATCTATGCTGATGGACTCTTGCCGGCGGCCAATCCCTTCAATCTCGATAACAGCCACAACCCCATTTACGATCCGGCCCGCACTGCGATTCGGTCGGGCCTGTACATGCCACGTTTGCCGCGTCTGCCAAAGGTGGATTTCCGCGTCGAATCCGTGTACACCGACCCTCCGACCGCACGCAGCATTCGCGGCGATTACGTTTATTGGGACGGCTTTTACAAAGACCTCTACACCAACAAAGGCAACTTGATCGGTGACTGGATCGGGCGAGAGGGCATGGGTTTTCAGGCGTGGAGCAATTATTGGTTTACCGCGCGGAGTTCTGTGCAGATTGGTTACCGGCATGCGAAGGTCGACGAAGATTTTATTCCCGGCGGGGAAACCATAAACGACGGTTCAGTGAAAGCGAACTGGTGGTTTCATCGGGACTTGAACTTGTCCGCCTCCGTCCAATATGAAAAGTGGCTCGCTCCTATCCTGGTCACAAATGCTCAGACCAGCTGGACATCCATCGTCGAGTTCGCATTCTGCCCGCAATCCCGGGTAGGAAAATAATTCTGGCAAGAATCTTCAGTAAATAACGTTCCATAAACATAGAGCGATCTTTTCTTAAAGCGGCTCGCAACATTTCTTTTGCTCTCGGGTTCTTAGCAACCAATGAAGCTCAGAGTGACATCTGAGATTCAACGGGAATGGCATAGTGGCGAAATAAAACTGAATTAGATATTCTGGTTACACGGTTCAGTGCTAGGCTGAAGCGTGCTTTAGGGGGCGAAAGAGAGAGTATGATTCGCACTCGCCTCAGTTTCGCGCGGTTGTATTTGAAAATCTTAACGCTGTTGTTGCCGGCGTGCGCCTATTTCATCGCCGTAAGAGTACGCTTCGGGTTCAATTTTTTGTTCTCGCGAACCCCTCCAGCAGGGCTGCCTTCTTACTGGAGCGTTCTGCTCCTCACCACGATCGTCTGGGCCATAGCGGCAGAGGAGTCGGGTCTTTGGAATGTGAAGCAGTTGTACGCGCCGGGCGGGAAATCGCGCCGATTGCTCGAAGCTCTTGCCTTCACCTATGCGGTGGTTATGGCGGCTGGTTTTCTCTATCGCCAGGCGAGTTATTCGCGCCTGGTCGTTGGCATCAGCGCAGTCGCTCTGTTTGCTCTCGCCAGTTTGACGCGTGTGCTTTTCCGCGTCTTCCTCGAATTTTTGCGCAAAGACGGCAGGAACGAAGTCAAGATTCTGATGGTCGGAACCGATAGTTTTGCGCGACGAGTCAGCACGTCGCTATTGCACGGCGAAGTCCTGCCCTGCAGGGTGGTGGGTTTCGTTAGGCTTCCGGATCAAGAGGTTGAAGTGGATGGTCCCGTCTACGAACTGGACCAGATCCCCACATTTTCCAATGGAAATTCAATCCATGATGTCATCATCGCGCTGCCTGCCGCGCGCTTAAAGGATGTTCGGAGAATCGCGCCGTTGCTGGAAAGTCTGTGTGTTCCTACCCGAGTCGTAATCGATCTCGGGGAGGGCGTTGAGTTGCGCGACCGTCTCATCGACCTCGGTGGTTTTCATATGCTCGATCTGCGTCCGACTCTGGCGGAAACCGGATCGTATCTATTCCAGAAACGAATCTTCGATGTAGGCTTCTCGTTTCTTATCCTTTTGGTCACTCTGCCAGTCGCACTGATGATCGCTCTCGCCATAAAACTGGGTAGCCGCGGCCCAATTTTCTTTGTCCAGAATCGAGTTGGATTAAACGGACGCGTCTTTCCCATGCTCAAATTCCGTACCATGAACGTGGGAAGTCGCGAGGAAGAAGACACGCGTTGGACCAGCGCCCAAGATCCGCGCCGCACGGTGTTCGGCGCCTTCCTGCGCCGCACCAACCTCGACGAACTTCCGCAGTTTCTAAACGTTCTTCGAGGCGACATGAGCATTGTCGGCCCGCGTCCGGAGCGTCCCTACTTCGTCGAACGGTTCCTCGAAAAAATCGACCGCTACAACTCCCGCCACATGTTCAAGGCTGGAATCACCGGGTGGGCTCAGGTCAACGGATGGCGCGGGGATTCCTCCATTGCAAAGCGCGTGGAATACGACCTCTACTATCTCCGCAACTGGAGTCTCACCTTCGATCTGCAAATCATCACCATGACCCTGCTCCGCATGTTCAACAGCCGGAACGCATATTGATTGTGAGATCGCGCTCTCCATGTAGAGCAGGAACAAGCAACTTCCAGGATTCATTGCCCGCGAAGATGAATCACAAGTGATGCCGATCAAGTTGCTTTCCGCATTTCCGTAACGAAAATACTTGTGTTTAACGCGCGACCTTTCCGGTACGCAGGAAAGGACTTCGGCACAGCGTAAAACTGCGGCAGATCGTTTCCATGTAGGCGTCAACCGCTTATGATCTACAACATGAACCGTGGTTTTTTCGATCGCCGTGTAGTTGGGCCCAGCATGGCCCTTCTGACCCAGGGAATCACACCCGAGAAAATTGCTCTGAGCCTGGCTTTTGGGATTGTGCTGGGCATCTTTCCTGTGCCCGGTTCCACGACGATGCTATGCGCCGCAGCTGCCGTGGTCTTCCGCCTGAACCTCCCGGCGATCCAGTTGGTGAACTATGTGGTTTATCCCTTGCAACTGTTTTTTTTATTGCCGTTTATCCGCTTGGGCGAAATGTTGTTTCGTGCGACGCCGCTGCGGCTGTCACTGACGCAAATTTTATCCATGGTCCGTGCCGACTCGCGGCATGCGCTAGCTACTTTGTGGCTCGCGGCAGTGCATGCCATGTCAGCCTGGCTGTTGATTGGTCCGCTGGCGATTCTGTTTCTTTATTTTGTGCTGTTGCGCGTGCTGCGACAAATCGCCGCCTCATCCGGACGGTGGCGCGATACCACCGAGGTCACCTAACTCGCCGGGTGCCGACTGCGGCATTCGATCTCGTTCTGGCTCCTGCCGCCTTGATCTCGATAACATCCGTCTTGAGCGCAGTGTAACGCGAGACGATCGTTCGGTTGAAGCCGAGTCATGGATGATCTTTGTTTACCACAATGGCCGCTGGATGAATTCAGGTTGGCACACAGAGGAGGAAAAATTGAGACACACGATTGCGGCTAAGAAATCTACATGTCGAATCGATCATTAGAAGTGGCAAACAGGTCACACGCTCACATTGAACCGTCGCGTCAGCTCCAGTTTTAGTCGCTTCTGCACATCGCTATCCACGAACATCACACCGTGATGCTGGCGAACAGGATGGATCTCAGTTCCTTCCATGCAGGCGCTTCTTTCGGGAACGCTGCCGTCCCCGGCCAGCTCGGCGACTGAACTGATGCTCCGGCAAAGCCCGCTTGCGTCGCAGTCGAAGCGGATCTTTGTAACCGTCTTCAGCCCATAACCGAAGATACTGACGGTGGGTACGCTGGACCGGGTGCCGAGTTCCGTGCGGAACTCCCGTGTCGTGGCCAGCAGTGCGCGCCTCGATTCCGGCAGCCAGCTTCCATTCTCCAAGATGTCCATATCGGTTCCAGTTGGAGTGATGACGCAGGGATACGTCGGTAGTAAGTGATACGTGGACGGCCAGCCGGCCAGCACGTCTCGGAGCCACCGATCCAGCAATCCGAGAGGGAACAGATTCACGCCCTGCACCATGGCCGCAAAAGTATGAGGTGCGCCAGAGTGCGGGCCTCCCATGAGCACCAGCCTGCCGACTCTGTTCTTGCCGCCGAGGCGCTCCACATAGTAGCGGCTTAACAGGCAGCCCAGACTGTGCGCAATAATCGTGATCGGCGCATCGACCTTCCAACCTTCTACAACGGCGGCCAACTTCCGGGCTGAGACCCTCACGTCCTGCCTGAAGTCATAAGCGAACTCCAGCAAGTCTCGTCCTGTCTCGTAACCCAGTTCTTCCACCAGATAATCCGTCAGCAAGCTGTATTGCTGGAGCTTGATGAAGTTGGGAATGATCACCACTTCGTCCAAGACGCCGCGCGCCTCGAGCTGATTGGCGAAGGACAACTCGTCTACATTGGATAGCAGATGACGGACGTTGGGCCAAACCAGCTCGCTGCCGCGCCACAGCTTGGAACCTCCCATGCCCGGAATGACGATTACCGGGTTCCGCGCGGGCTGGTGCGGTTGGTCTACCACAGTGAGATCGTCGCTGGAGAACACCGCCTTGTAAACCAAGCGTGCGTCGCCGATCTTGATAATGTCGCCATCGGCGAGCACGTGCTGATCGATGTTCGCGGCGCCGACTCGGGTGCCGTTGCCGCTTTTCAAATCCTGAATGACGAATTTGTCGCCGCGGCGTTCCAAGCGCGCATGGTGGCGAGATACGCTCTCGCGGTCGAGCACGATGTCGTTCCCCGATGAACGGCCGATGGTCATCGTGTCCTGGTCGAGCGCGACCTCCCAAGTTTTGCCGCCGGCGCGAACCGCCAGGCGCGCAGTGTTTGTCTCGGCGACTTCCATTTGCAGCGAAACTTGCGAGAGCGCGGTATTCATGTCCGCGACCGAATTCATGCTGGTCATCTGCTCGTCGGTTTCAGACACTCCAGCTTCGAAGCGCGCTGTTGCGCCTCCCATCACCAGTGTGTCGCCTGGCTTGAGCAAGTGGCGCTCGGCGCGCACACCGTTGATCCAGATTCCATTGGGCGATCCGGCATCGACGACGGTGCAGCCCGCGGCGCTGCACTCGAGCAAGGCATGGTTGCGCGATACTCTGGAATCTGGCACGACCACATCATTGGTGGTCGCGCGCCCGATACTGATGCGGGCCTTCGATAGAGTGAATTCCTGCCTGCGGTCCCCCGGCAGAAGCAAAACGAGTCTTCCGTAGTTTTCCGGGATCAGCGCGCGGCTACCGGAGCCACCATCGCCATGTTCGAGATCTGACATGGGCATAGCTTATAACAGGAGAAAATTGGAATGCCTGGCTAATAACTCTATGACTGCCGCGTCAGCCACGCAGAAGCTTCAGCCCAGAGCAGAGGCTTCATTTTCTCGCGAAAGAAACCAAAGTGGCCAATCGACCGGAGTGCGAGTTCGCCTGGAAGGATGTGACGCCCAGACTTGGCAGCGCTGGTGTAGAAGCTCATCAAATGTTCAACGGCTGCCTGGGGTGCGTAAATGTCGTCCGCAAAACTGTAGTAGAGAATGGGCCCTTTGAACTTTTCAAAGTGTTCGCGCTTTGGGTTACCCGCGTCGTCGACAATGTAGTTCGGATTGCGGCACCAGCGCGCCCACTCCAGGATAACTCCGCCCGGCAAATCTTCCCCGAGCCCAAGCCACCGAGCCGGAAAATATTTAATCGCGGGTGTGATACTTGGGACGATCAGGTACCACAACGCGGCCATAAGATATTTTCTGGGGGAAGACCACAGTCCCCAGTAACCGCTTTGCCCGGCGATGGAGAGCATCGCGGCTATCCTTTCATTGTTTGGAGCCAGTCCAACAAGCTGCGCGCCGACACTGTGACCGATAACCATGAGCTTTTCGTGAGCATGCTCGGCCGCAATCCAATCGATCATTCCAGCAACATCCTTCTCTCCCCAATCGCTCATGGTGGCTTTGAAACGGAACAAGCTCTTGGGGCGCGAATCACCAACTCCACGGTAATCGAAGCAGAGCACGCTGAAGCCCTGATCGCAGAGATAGGTTGCAAACTTTTTATAGAACGCTCGCTTCACGCCGACGGCCGAAGTGATCAGTACGAACGGATTGCCTTGGGTAGAGTTGTCCGGGCGGAAAATCGTTGCGGCGAGTGGCATGCCGTCTCTCGCCGGCAGGCTGAGTTCTTCGACTTTCATCTCTTGTTGTTTTGCGTCTGGAATTCCATTCTGGAAACTGTGGGCGCAGCCTCGAGATCTGATGCGAAGAAAGCCCGCAATTGATCTGAAACCGCATCTGGAACATTCAAAGGAAGGAAGTGCCCGGAATCAAAGAAGTGAACGCGTGCATCCGGGATCATTTGCGAAGCCTTTTCCGCAAAGCTGACCGGAATGGCTCCATCACGTCGGCCGTGCAGGATCAGCGTTGGAGCAGAAACTTTATTCAAGAGTGCAGCAGTTCTCCCTAGTACTTCTTCAGGGTTACCCCAGCGCACCAGCCAGGTCAGGCGCCGTGCGCCAGCCAATCCGCGGAAAGGCTTGTGAAAGCTTTCCAGAATTTCTGGCAGGGCTGGGTCCGTCCTCTCGATGATGGATTGCATGCCACCGTTCCAAATCGCGTAAATCATGGCTGGCGCAATAATCTCGCCGAGGACCGGCGTGCGAATCAGATGGATAAACCAGGGCGGACGGAACTCGGGAAACAACGGAGGTGAGAGCAGCGCAAGTCGGCGCGTCCGCTGAGGGTAAGCGGCGGCAAGATGAACGGCGATCGTAGAGCCGGCGTCGTGCCCCACTACGTTCCACGAGGCGAAGCCGAGATCGCGGCCGAGTCTATCTAACTCGCCTGCGAACCGCGCGGGGTCGCGGGAACCATCCGACGGAGTGGGAGACTCGCCGAATCCGGGCAGGTCCACAACTACGCACGTGTATTGCTCTTGCAACCGTTCGACGACGAAATCCCAAAGGCGGCCATTGGTGGGTATTCCGTGGATGAGTAAAATGGGTGGGCCGTTTCCGCGCACCCAATAATTCATCGCGCTGGTTGTGTGCCGAATGGCGCTACCTCGTGGGCGCCACTTGAAGATGCCGCGTCTTCAGTCCCGGGCGCAGAAAGCAGTTTACGCGTCCCAGCAAGGCCCAGGCTTCCATCCATGCCCAAACGCCTTTCATCATGCAGCCGAAACACAGCATCGACAGCCATCCTTGCGGCCGGAATCTTGTATACAGGGCATTTACCGTGTAGGAAAATGCGGTGTAGATTTTCTGCGCGGGCATCACGCCGAGGCCCCATCGAATGGAATTGTCGTAAATTGAAGTCTCGATGCTGTGATTGAAAACGTGCCCCATGCGCTGGACGTTGGTGTTGTAGATCCGGCGCTGACGCGCCGTGAGTTCGCCGCGCTCGTTTGACTGGAGAATAAACTTTACTCCCTCCGCGGCGTGCCGGAACGCCGCAGTCACGCCGTTTGCGGTAAGCGGATCGGGCAGCGACGCGGCTTCTCCCACCATCAGCCAGTTGGGGCCGCACGCATTCGTGTGAACATACGATCGGTAGGCGGCGGAATGAACCGCCGCATCAGGCTGCTCCTTCAACAGTCCGTTAAAGCGCGCGTACGGAGCGAGAGCGTCCCACAGGATTTGCGGAGTTTCTTTCCCCAGATGCCGCTGCTGTTTGGCGAAATCAGCTGACATCACGCAACCCACGCTCGTCACTGTCGGCGAGATCGGTATCTCCCAAATCCAGCTCAGGTACTCATCCGAGAAGACGTTGCCGTAGAAAGTAGTTCCTTCGGTGCGAATCGGCGTCTCGAAGTGGCACCACAAGCAAACCTTTTTCTTGCCGTACTCAATTTTTGGAACTTCGAATTTCCGCGCCAGCAACCGCGCGCCCAGCCCGGAGGCATCGATGAACCAACGAGCTTCGATGCATTGTCCATCCGCCGTGCGCACTGCCGTGACGCGCTCTCCGTCGCTTTCAATTTCGGTAACCCGATCCCACAAGAATTCCACACCCGCCTGGCAGGCAGTTTCGAAGATGCGCTGATCCAGTGCCTTTCTGTCCGCGTGCAGAGTGACGGTTTCAAATTTCAGCGGAGGGTTTTGGAACCAGGCTTCCGGCTGGGCTTGATAGGCCGGCCGGTCGGGCTGCACAATTTCAATATGCCGTTTGTAAGTCGCGACCTTATCTGCGATCAACGAATCCCTCGAAATCCCCAACTGCGCCAGCAATCCCGGACCCGACCAGTCGAGCGATTCACCCACGCGGTCGTGCGGAAATTTATCCGGCTCGATGCAGAGCACGCTAAGACCACCACGCCGCAGATGGATCGCCGCGGCGAGTCCTCCCGGACCTGCGCCCATTACGACTGCGTCCCAGTTCTGTGCAAGCGGAGTTTGCCCGGCCGGATTTGTCATGATTTGGCTCCCTGACTCGAAAGGCTCCGCGCGTTATGGGCACGAACCGAAGCGCCAACTTCGTGGAGGTGTTGCAGAATTTCTTTCAACGACTGGAAAATCCCAGTTTCGTGATAACGAATTCCGCGCTCCCGGCAAAAAGGCTTAACGATGGCTTGCGCTGCCGGCAGTTGATCTTGCCTCAGAAACGGAAAAAGATGGTGCTCGATCTGGTAATTCAAACCCCCGTACAAAAAGTCATTGATGAGGCCGGATCGCACGTTGCGTGAGGTTAAGACCTGTCGCCGAAACAAACTGACATCCGAGCCCGAGTCGATCACAAGCATGCCTTTATGATTGGGCGCAAAAACCAGTCCGGCGTATAACCCTCCCAGCGCTTTGCCACACACCAGAAAGGCAATTGCCGGCAGCGGGCGGAGAACGGTGAAAATGATTGCGAAACAAGCAATATGATGGCAGACTAGCAGGATCCCCTCGGTCCAGGGAGCCTTAGCCCGTCCCGAGAGGACATGCGCAGCGGAGACCAGGTGCAGATGCAAGTGCTCCCCAAGCAGCAGGGGAACGAACAGGAATGCTTGGTATTTCACGCTCAACGTCCAGGGCCATTTCTTCGCCATCGCCTGTTCTTCGGAAAAAGCCAGGCCCGCAAACTCTACATCCGGATCGAGATCAACGTGATTCGGATTTCTGTGGTGACGGTTGTGCTTGTCGATCCACCAGGTATAACTCACGCCAACTAATAAATCGCCAAGAAGCATGCCGATAGCACGACTAGTAGCGGATGATCGAAAGATCTGCCGGTGACCGATATCGTGCATCAGAAACGAAACGTGCATGAAGAAGAACGCAAGAAGAATACCGTTGAAGAGTTGCAACACAACACTATCGCGTCCAAAAATCATCGCCGCCGCCATTAAGGCGATCACGAAGAGCAGAATTGCAACCCTGAACCAGAGGCGAGACGCTGTCTTTTTTTGCAGGAGGTGACTGTCTTTGACAAGGCGGCAAAGTTCGCTGAATTCAGCATGCGAAGACGACAACGGATCTTCTTCCTCAGTAAGACGAGGCGGAGCCTCCAGCAGTGACAGCGCTCCTTCCCCAGAGCAAGCGGAGGGGGTTCTCACTTTGAACTCAGAGGTCCTTATCCCGGCCCCATCCCCGCCCTTCGCTGCTTCCACTGCTTATCCTCGCTAAGAAAAATCAAAAGAATACGCATTCCGAAAAAAGGACGCTCGCTCGCTAGCTTTCGCGATAGAGCGGCAAGAGCCCAAACCTCGACCAGGGTAGGCACCGAGTTTAATTCGCGCCCAACATTTGTCAAGAGGAAAGTACCCGCTGAACGGGCGGTTCCATCCGCTAGAGGGAAAAAAGCGTGGCCGTTTCCTGGTAGTTCTGGAAATTCTTGAAGATCGAATAGATCCTCGTTCGGCGGGCGATAGGAGGTGTGATGTGCCGAGCGGAGACGAGTTCCTCGCCTCCGCTCAGATTACAACTTGCGATGTCCCCGGCCTGCCTGGAAACGAAGCAGTGCGGCGACAAGCGCATCAATTTCCTCACAGGTGTTGTAGAAGGCGAGCGACGGCCGGACTGAGCTTTCCACTCCCATGCGGCGCAGAATGGGTTGAGCGCAGTGGTGGCCGGATCGCACGGCGATGCCTTCCTGGTTGAGCGCGACTCCAACATCTTCCGTGCGAACTTCATCGAGAACGAAAGACATCACGCTTGCCTTTTCGCGCGCTGTTCCGATCAACCGCAAGCCGGGCACCGTGAGCAGTCTCGCCGTACCGTAATTCAACAGCTCATGCTCGTAGGCGGCGATGTTTTCCATTCCGATTCCGCTCACGTAATCGAGCGCAGATCCCAGTCCAACGGCATCGGCAATGTTGCCGGTGCCAGCCTCGAACCGTGCGGGCGCCGGCTGATACGTAGTCTTTTCGAATGTGACGTCGGCAATCATGTTGCCGCCACCCTGCCATGGAGGCATGGTGTCGAGCACGTCGAGCTTGCCAAAAACTACGCCGATTCCCGTGGGCCCAAAAACTTTGTGCCCGGAGAATATGTAGAAGTCACAATCGAGAGCCTGCACATCCACTGGCATGTGGGAAACTGCTTGTGCGCCGTCGACCACCACGCGAGCGCCGTAGCGGTGCGCGATCTCAACCATCTCGCGCGCAGGCGTGATGGTTCCAAGCGCGTTCGATACCTGGCTCAACGACACGATTTTTGTGCGCGGACCGAGCAGCCTCTCGTACTCTTCGAGAATGATTTCCCCACGATCGTTGACAGGCGCCACGCGCAGGCGAGCGCCTTTTTCCGAACAGAGCATCTGCCAGGGAACAATATTGGCGTGATGCTCGAGCCAGGTGATGACGATTTCATCGCCTTCGCGAACATTGCGTCGTCCCCAAGCCTGCGCAATAAGGTTGATGCCTTCCGTGGCGCCACGCACGAAAATGATTTCGCGGGTGGTTGACGCATTCAGAAAGCGGCGAGTCTTCTCACGCGCGCTTTCGTAAGCGTCGGTGGCACGTGCGGCGAGTTCGTGAGCGGCGCGATGGATGTTGGAGTTTTCGTGCCGGTAAAAATCCGAGATGCGATCGATGACCGCATTTGGTTTCTGAGTAGTGGCAGCGTTGTCGAGCCAAATCAGCGGACGGCCATGCACGCGCTCTTCAAGAATGGGAAAGTCACGCCGGATCAGCTTGGCGTCAAGCGGACGTTTTGCGATTCCCAAGTCTTCCGGCACGACGTCGGGGCGAAACTCGTAGGCTCCATGTCGCGGAGTCGCCGCAGTGGTTTCGGCAGCGGTCTGCGTTCCTTTGTGAGGTGCTGAGGTCTCGGTGCCTGCGACATTGCCTAACGCAGGAACACCCAGGCCAGGAACGCTCGGATGCGGAGTTGTGTTGCGCAGGTCCGCCTCCGTGGATGGAGGCGCCGACGTCGAAGAAGGGAATGCTGGAACGCCGGGAGCGGACTGCGCTCCGGGCACTCCCGGAAAAGAGAACAATTCACTCAACGGCGGAAGCGATGTTGCCGCGCCGGGATATATTGCTGTTTCTGGATCGACAGAGGTTCCGGATGAGGCCGGTGAACTGGCGGACTGTATGCCACGCAGTTCGGGCGTGGTCATTGCCGGAACTGCGGGCGTGACTGCCTTCACATCGTGCGATTGACCCGCACCAGAATCGGTTGGCCGTGGATAAATCGTTTTGGCAGGTTCGGCAAAAGTTCCGGACGAGCCAGATGTGCCAGTCGATGGCACGCCACTCATCTCAGGCGATGTGGTGGCGGGCACTGTCGGCGTGACTGCTTTCACATCGTGCGGCTGACCCAAGCCGGTAGCGGTTGTCATGGTAGCGTCCGGCGGCGCGGCCGAGGGCGACGTTGGTGGCGCCGGAACGTTGGGAATAGTTTCAATGCCGGAAACATTGGGCATTGCCGGTACGCGTGGAAAAGAGAACAACTCGTTAATCGGCGGCAACACTGACGCAGCTGCCGGAGATGTTCCTTTTTCGCCTTCCACAAAGTAAGGAGCAGAACCGGGTTTTGTTGGAACGCTGCCGGGAGATTGCGGAAGCGTGCTCATATCCGCGCCGCCAGGAGGAGAGGTCGGCGGTGAGCTGAGCATGGTTGGCATACCGGGAAATGAAAAAAGTTCGTTGGCTGTCGGCAGCTTGGGAGCAACCGATAGAGGCGAACTGTTTCCCTCCGCAAAGAATCCTGGAGGCGAGCCCGCAACCGGCGGCATCGGCGCAGTTCCCGGAGTTCCCGGAACAAGCGCCATCGAACCCGCCAAGGATGCGGCAATCGCACGTAGATCGGATTCAGTCAGCGGTCCGGGCGGTGTAGACGGAGCCGAGCCAGGAACAGTGGGAGCGGATTCGAACAACGATGTGCGTTGAGCCGGAAGCATCTCCTCCGTAAACATCACGGTAGGAATTTCTTCCGATTCTACGTCGGGAGAAGCAGCGTATTCCTCCGCGCTGTCTCCGTTCGCCAGATCCTTGGGCATGGCGAGAAAAAACTCGTTCGCCAGCCTCTCGAGTGTCTCTGGATCCGGCAAAGGCATACTGCTGAAAGGGTAATAGCGTGCCCCTTCGGCATTCGCTTTCGACTTTGATCCGCTCGATTTCGGTCTGCTCGCTCCGTTGCCCGTCCCGTTACCGCTATTTGTACTCGTAGTATTTGTCGACATGGACGTTCTCCAGTACACCGAGTGCGTCTTGCGTCAGGACGACGATAGAGCAGTATAGAGAGATCAGATACGACGCGATCGCTTTGTGGTTGATGCCCATGAAGCGAACCGACAAGCTCGGAGACACTTCGCCGGGAAGTCCAGGCTGGAAGAGGCCGATCACGCCTTGCTTCTTCTCGCCAGTGCGCAGCAGGAGAATGTCTGTGGTCTCGGCTTTTACGGCCAGCTTGGGGCACGGTACGATCGGAATTCCGCGCCAGGTCATAAAGGGCGAACCGAACATGGTGACCGTCGGCGGAGGAACGCCGCGTCGCGTGCACTCGCGCCCGAAAGCAGCAATCGCCCGCGGATGCGCCAAAAAGAAACTTGGCTCTTTCCATACTTTCGAAATGAGTTCATCGAGATCGTCTGGAGTGGGAGCGCCGCTGCGGCTCTTCACTTTCATCTCCGGCGCCACATTGTTGAGCAAACCGTACTCGTTGTTGTTGATGAGAGCCAGTTCCTGGCGCTCTTTCACTTTTTCAATCATCAACCGCAGTTGCTCGCGGATCTGATCGTGCGGGCTGCGGTACAAGTCAGAAATTCGCGTCTGCACGTCCAAAACGCTAGTTACGGCATTCAATGCGTATTCGCGAGGCTTCTCGTCGTAATCCACATAAATTTCGGGCAAATCGATTTCGTCGTCCGGCGCACACTCAATGGTGCGGGTTCCAGGACGGGTAGGTTTGACTTTGTTCAGCCGGTAAATGCCGGCTTCGACCGGGACCCAGGAAAGGAAAGTGATCAGCCAGCGCGGCGTGATCGCCTCCATCATTGGGACGGTTTTGGTAACGGTAGCGAGCTGCCGAGCCTGTTGCTCTGTCAGCGTATGACGGACTTCTGCTGTCGCCATGTGATTAGCTCCTTAGCGTAGGGGGATCGAGATTGTAAGAACTCCGCGCGAGCGGACTGCTTTGCACAGGGATTGCCTTCACGAGTAGAGAGTTTTCTCCCATTCGTTCCTGGGAAATATCGGCTGCATCAGCCAGAAAACTTTGAGGCCAATTATCGGGGTGAATTCAGTATACAGCACCGCGAGGGTCCGTTGTCTGTGATTAAACTCACCCTGTGGAGTTTGAGCCCTGACCAGGCGGATGCCACCACTTGTTATCGCTCTTCCGGTAGCGCATCATTCGAAAACTTCACAAACGAGATTAAAAAGTGATTACATTTTTAACTGTTGTACACTTTGTCTATTGAAATACTAGATATTATTCGCTACAGTATGGCAGCCTTGGATTGTGGCTCCGGCTGTCGGGGTGAGCTGCGAAACGAGGCGCCTGCCGATTCATTTCGGCAGGCTTTTTTGTCGATGGAAACTCCCGCTTTGCAACAAGGACATTCGTTCGGGGAAGGAAGTCGTTACTCTGTTTAAAATCCGGACACGCCAGGGAGCGGTGCAAATTTTTATGACACTGTCATCCTGAGAGTAGCCGTTCTTCAGGCGAAGCGAAGGATCTCCCGCTCCTCAGGCCCAACGCGCAAGCCAAATCGCATCACAAAAGCTAGGCGCTTTCCGCAACCGCATATGCCTTGTAGAACATTTTCTTCGCCCGTGATCGAATCTCATCCAGCTGCGATTCTATTCTTCGTAATTCGCAATCAAGCTCGTTAAAAGTCGCGCATCGCGCGGTCATTAGCGCTTCCGCCTCGACGGCATCATCTCCCAACTCGCTTCTCAAATACACGCAGGCTGACGGCTGTCCAGTTCCCTCCTCGTCATCCTGATACAAAAGCTCGATCCTGCCCACATTGGACGAGCCGTTCGCATCGGCCGCATGTTCAAGCACAAATGGCCGCGGGGCCGGTGCGGTTGGATTGTTTTCCTCGATCACCTCCGCGGTTACTGTTGTTGTTACGGCCGAAGAAGTTCGCTCCGCCACCTAGCGAATCAGAAACGGCGAATGGTCATCCCCATCACTGGACCATTCCAGGTTCGCATCCGAATGATTAGGTTTGCAGGTCACGTCGTAGACCTCGCCCGTAGGGCTGGTGATTTCGAACCTGCCGCTCTTGCCGCGCAAAGCCAGTCCCACATCGTAGGTGGCAATGGTTTCACCAATCCGCATGACGATTCTCCTTTTCCTGCAGAGACTACCTGATTGATAGAGATTCGCGCAGCGCCTCTGGATGACGCAAGTAGTAAACCTGATTCCAAGCGTGCGGAGGGGCTAAAAGTTCGCTCGGATAATCCGCGTGTAGTCCGCGTATAAGATTAAAGATGCAACCGCAACCCAGATTGCCGGAGAGGCAAGCCGAGAAATGCCGCGAATAAAAAACCAGCGGTCGAGCCGCTACTTCTAGGCCGCGCCGACAGCCATAGCTTCCGCTTTGTAAAACTTCTTCCTGGCTCTGGCGCGAATCTCTTCCAATTCCGCGTGCAGTCTTCTGATTCCAGCGTCCAGTTCGACGAAATTCAGGCAGGTACGCGTGATCAAGCCGTCCACCTCAGCACTGCCATGAGCTATGCGCATGTCTTCCTTGAGGCATATGCCGGCGGAGGGCAGGTCAGTCAATGGGTCCCTGTCCAAGTAAACGAGATCAAGACTTGAGGTCTCCATAGATCCATTATAGGAAGAAAGTCTCTAGTTTGCAATTTCTTGCATACATGGATTTTCTAAATGGATCAGTGCTGATTTTTTTGTTTTGCGGAACTTCCCCGTCGGCTGAAGAAATATGGAGAGATAAAGATATTAAGGATAAAGCAGGCTAGGCGCCGGCAACAGCCGCATGGGTCTTATAGAACTTCTTCTTCGCGCGGGCACGAACTTCATCGAGTTCCGCATGAAGCCTTCGGATCTCGGCATCCAGTTCGATAAAATTTAAACAGTGCGCCGTCACTAAGCGGTCGGCTTTAACGCCGGCGTAATCCTGCTGGCCTCCCGCCTTCAAATAAATACACGCCGAAGGTTGCTGAGTTCGCGGATCGCTTTCCAGATAGACAAAGTCGAGACTCGAAGTTTCGATCATGCGGCGATTATCCCACGATCACTCTCGCCGCACGTTATCAAACTAGGAACTGGAAGGCACTTCGGTCACTTCTCTCCAACCAAATCGAAACTCATCAAGCTGCGGAATGCAAGCCCGCGCCTGTTTCGCGCTGGATTAGCTTCGGCTTATCCTGCTCGCTGGCAGCCAGCAGTAGAGTGGCCAACTGTGCAGCCTGCACACGAATCTCCGGCACTGCGGTGCTTTCCCACAAACTTCCTTTGCGGGATGGGCCCAGTGAGTAGAGAAAATCCGAAAGCTCACCGCGACCATCGATCAGCGCGCCATCCTCAGAAGCGTCAAGGCCGAGAAAAAGAGGATCGGGACGAACCATTTTCTGGCGCAAGAGATTGTTCAGCAGCGGATTTTCGATCCTGCGGCAATCCGCCTCGGGGCCAGTGCAATTGATCACCAGGCCCACTCGCAAAGACCGCTTTTCTCCGGTGCTGCGGTCACAGTAAGTTACATCGACTCCGTCAGCATCTTCGGCGTAGGCGGTGATCCGTCCGGCATGCGTTTCGATCTGGCCATCCTGAATTTGCGTGGCCAGTGGAACCCCGATTTCCGGCGCGACGCGGTGGCGATGCACTTCCCAATAGGGCCGGACGTGACGGAGAAATCTGCGCCGCTCCGCGCGCGGAAGAGCACGCCAGATTGCTTGCGTAAAAGGACGAAGTGAATCGATCACGGCGCGCCAGCCGCTGCCCGAGTTTTCCGCGACTTCTACGTGAGCTCGAATTAACCGCAAGAGTCCTCGAACGGTTCTGGGCGAATTCTCATCCCAGAACGGCGTCCAAATCGCGGTTGCTTTATGGTTTTGCGGCAACAGGCCTCTGCGCGAAAGAAGATGAATAGTCCCCTTGAATCCTCGTGCGCGCAAAGCGATGGTGACATCGACACTGGTTAGGCCCGAACCGACCAACAGGACGCTCTGCTCTTGCTGATATTGCTCTAGATCGTGATCACGGGAAATATTTTCCAACGCACCCGGCGACCATGGATCTGAGACGTAACGCTGGCTGTGCGGTGTTTTTCCCGGCAAGCGCGGATCGCCCGGAGGAAAATTCCCCAGAGCGAGCACGACTTTGCCGGCAAACAGAGTTTCGCCGGCGCGAAGCTTGATCTCCACTATTCCGCCGGCGTGATCCACGGAGACTGCCTCGTCTTGCACACGTTCAAACCGGCCGGGATGGCGATCGACTTCCTGCTCCAGAACGAACGCAGCATATTGCCCGTAGACCTGGCGGGGAAGAAAGTCCCCCGGCTGGACGTTGACGTCATGGTTCAGCCGCGCCCAGCGCAGCAAGTGCTCGGGATCGTCGGGATAGGCGGTCATGTTCTTCGCCGGAACATTCAGCAGATGTTGCCCGCACGGCGTACCGTAGGCCACCCCTCTGCCCACGCGCGCGCCTCTCTCCACCAGAACAATCGAGGTGTTTCTAGGCGACTGGCGAAGAAGTTGCGCGGCGAGCGCCGCTCCGGCAAACCCTCCGCCGATGATAGCGACCGTGAAGCAGGAAATTTCCCCTTGTTTGGTTCGGTTCATTCCAATCCCTTTACCGCACTATGTCTATCACAACAATAGACAAAATCGTATACCAGGGACGTTCTGAAGGGAATGCCACTTTGGTGGTGTTTTTCAGGGGGGTCTCGAAGGGGATCTCCGCGGGAGGAAAATTGGTCGGGGAGAGAGGATTTGAACCTCCGACCCCCTGGTCCCGAACCATGCAGCCTCGTGTTCGCTCTTGCGAGCCACGAGGCCGGAGCTCTACCAGGCTTATCAGCAGCTTACAGGTGGGTTTCCTGTGGTTGAAGTATAGAAGCAGGGGGTCAATTGGACAAGGAAAATGCGTGTTCCCGAGGCAACATTGAACGGCATGTCCTCCTCCTGGAAATTAAGAGGGCAACCTCACACAGGCTGCCCTCTCCCCTTCTTTGGCTGTTACGCAGTGACCTCCTCAATCAGTCCCAAGCACTCTGCCAATGTGGTGTAGTCTTCGCCTGTCGATTCACGTTGGATTTTGTCCTTCGTGGCATCAAGGTAGCGAATCCAACCATCTCGGAGTTGGTCAAAGTCTCCACGCAGTCGGCTCGTGTCGAACTTTTCGAGCAGCCTTAGCAGAGTCGCTTGGTCGTTCTTGCCTGTGGGCTTTCGGACCTTGCTCTCTCCCAGCTTGCTGTCTTTCACTGCGAAAGCAATCTGCTCGGAGACTGCATCCAGGTTGACGAGAGTCTTTATGCACGTGTCCACTTGGGCAGCAGAAACAGAGTCTTTGAGTTCGGCCATCTTCTTGAGCACGTCTGATGTTCGAGCATTGAACTTCAGACCGGTCAGCAGGTAACCGAGAAATGAAAGACTCTGTAGCCGCCGGTGCTTGCGGAACGTCTTGTTGTTGAGTATCAACTTCGCAATCTCTTCAGGGAAGCCGTGGAACTGCGCATTCAGCAGCTCCCCGCCAGACATGCGTTCGTTGATCTGGTTGTGGTGCTCAAATTCAGCGAGGAACTCGGACAGAGGCAAGTCGTAGTCGCTGACCACGACCCGTGTTTTGTCCAAGCAAGCCTTCCACTCGGAAGCGAACGTGCCTTTCGGCACGTCGTTATTTGCTTCCCAAGTAGACCAGCTCTTGAGTACCAGCATTCTCTTGCGCCCGTCGCCGACCTCGTTATTGCGAGTCATGATGGGCACGACCAGAACTCCCTTCATCGCACTTTCTTTCATTGCAGCGAAGAGAATCTTGGATGGTTGCGTGAGACGCTGGAAAGAGGGCTGAAGGTCCCAACCCTTCGCCAGAGCCTCACGAGCGGAGATAATCGAAACACGAACTGTATTCATTTTGATCTTTCACACTCTCGGGATTGCGGATCAACCGCTTCGACGAGCTTCCTACCTAGGTCGGTCTCCGTAGTCCGTCCACCCAGATGTCGCAGCCCGTTCCTTAGGCTGCCGCCCGTCTGAGCCGGGCTTGTGAAACATGTCGGTTTAGCGCTTTCGAGAGTGGCCGGTTTTTTGTGGGAACGGCAAGCCCAATTTGATTACTCCTCCACCTTGCATCCCTTTTCGTGCGTCCAAACACAATTATTGTTAATACGCTAACCTTGTGATATACCGCTTAACAGTGAGGTTTTTGATGAGAACAAAGGAGCACGAGCAGTATCTAAAGGGTCCGATTCAATCGGTCGGCGGCAAACAAGGTAGGTTTCTCTACGCAACCTCTTCCTCAAGGCCGTCAACGAAGGTGCAGCACTTGAGGTTTGACTTTTACTTTAAGCTAGCCCGTCCTTGGTATGACAAGAACGATGTAGTGTTCGTAGACGAACACGGCATTCCACGTGACGTGGCGGGCCTATCCAAGCTAAATGAGGGATTCCAGGCTACTTTTGCCTCCATTGGAGCTACACGCCTCAGCTCTCAAAAATGGGAGGACCCGAAGGAGAAAACTTGTGAGAATCCAGAGTGCAGAAAGAGTTTTACAGCGAAGCGAAGCACAGCACGTTTCTGCGAGGACTGCCGTGAAAATGTTTATGCGCTGAGAAAGCGGGACCCGAAATACGCAAAGCTAAATCAGGAGAGAGCCAGGAGGGGTATGCGGAAACTGAGGGACAAGCGTATCAGAGAGTTAGTCGAGAAGACGGCAAAGCTGAAACGCTCTCTACGGTAAGGGTGTCCAATGATGGACACTTCTTAGGGTGGGGTGGGAACGCAACGCCTGTGTTGGCCAGCTAGTGCCTGGCGTCACTGGGATTGACGCCCAGTATCAGATCCGCCGCCTTCTGAGCTTGACTGGCTGCGACGAGCACCATGCGAGAATCGTTCTTCAGTGCACCAAGCCAGTTCGCCAGATATGCCGCACTGTTGTTGATGGTTCGATTCTCGATGCCACAGGACCCCGCAAGAAATGCAGCACCCATTTCGGCAACGAGCTCCTCACGGCTGTAGTTCTGATCTCCAAATCGTTCGAAATCTGTGAGGCTTGACCTGTTCAGACGGGTCGGGTGCCCTGTGGAATGCGTCAACTCGTGGAAGAGCGTGCTGTAGTATTCCTCAGCACTGCTGAAGCGGTCCCGTTCGGGCATCTGGACGCAGTCGAGAGCCTTGCTGTAGCTGGCATGATTTCCGCCATGTTTGATCGTTGGCTTCCCCAACCAGGCGCTGATCACTTGCTCACAGGCATCGATTGGCTGTACCTGCGGTTGATTGTGAGCGGGCTCGACTGGCTGAATCCTGAGCCCTTCGCATTGCTCCACGTTGAAGACGGTGTAGTAGCGGCACAATACCGAGGGCTTCTCGATGGTTTCGTCCCCGTCCTGTACTTCCCGAGTGCCGAACTTCCAGTAGACAACTGGAAGTCCAGCCTCACCCTGGCGCACGTGCCCTCCGAGTTCTCTTGCCTGACGGAACGTCAGCCAGTGCGGAGAAGCGAATCCGCTGCTGAGCAATATCCACAAGTTGATGCCACGGTATTCCTTACCGCTGACAACATTTCGTGGAAGACCGTTTTTGCCGCTGACTTTCCACGGCTTGTGCCACGGTGCTGTTCCAGATTCGAGTTGCTTAACAATCCTGCTGGTGATGACTTCGTAGACGTTTGGCATAGTTTTCTCCTTTTATGGGTGGAATGATTTGGGACAGGAAAAACAACGACTGGCTGTTCAGTGCTAACAGTCCGTTGTTACGGTGTTACGGGTTCTGGATCAGAGTGTTCAGGGGAGGGCCTACCGGGTGAGATGGAAAACTATTGTGTTGGGCAACTCATGCTTGGGATTGCACCGAGCACACGAGTTGCGGAACGATGCGCTCGATTTCTTCCCACTTCACGACATGACAACCGGCGTGTACTGTGCCATCCGGCTCGATGCGGTCAATGACATAATGCCCGAGATGGATGGCGTGACCGTTGCGAACGTACTCTTGGCCCGATTGGCGCACGTTCTGAATGAAGGCCAGACCTCGCCTAGCGTGCGCTATAGGGAAGCGTGCGCCCAGTGAGGTCTGTACTTCTTCGCCAACGACTCGCAGCATGGGCGAGACGCCTGAGATGTAACTGACATGCGGGTCACCAGCGAGGAACCGCTGGATTTGTTCCGCCTGTTCTCTACGATGTTCCTCTTCAGCGAGCCGTGCTGCTTCTTCCCGGCGTTGCCGTTCCTCTTCCTGGTGCGCCGTTATCCATGATTGCAGCGCATCGAGTTCGTCGCTTTCTGGGACAGCGACATCAGTGAGGTCGAAGAACGTCGCATATCGACGTAGCTGCTCTCGCAGTCCTAGCGCCTCCCGCTGGTGCCAGTCACGATTTATGCGAGCACGATTTGCTTTGCCAAGAAGTTCCGATATACGGCGAACATAGCTCCCTACATTGTCGGTATGGTTCGGCAGATCGTCCCAACTATTCCGTATGTGAGGGACACGGAAGACTGGAACGTTTGATGGAATGGCTCTGGCGACAGCAGAGCAGTGCCCGGATGTCGTGACGGAATGGTGTGCGGTGGTAAACAGAACCGCTCGCTCGCCACGTTCGTTTGTGATGTGCCTGGCGATGGGAAAATGCGAGCCGTAGCTGTAGATCGTCGGTCCTGAAAAGTACAAACTGCCGGTGGAGTTGCGGGCTTCATCTTGCGACTGATGCGCCCAAAGATGCGGGACTTCGTGATTCGGATAAACGTGACGCATGACTTCCTCCAGTGATTGAATTGACTGCATGACAGAAAAGGCCCGGAACCGTTGCCGATTCCGAGCCTGTGTTGTTTGGGCCGAGCGATTGCCCGGTCTTGGTTTGTCAGACTGCCGTGGGGAACAAGATGTGGTGGGAGTAATTAGCTAAAGCAGATTGGAGTAGGTGGGCTTTGATTGAAACGAAGCGTCGGCGAAACAATCGGCGTCTTGACCCTGGCCACGCAACTCCCACACTCGTGTGCGAATTTTGACGGTACGGGTGCCATCAGTTTCGTCCCCGAAATAATGGGAGACCTCCAGCACTGCCCAAGTGATTGAGCAGGACTGGAAATCGCCATCATTCGTGAGGTGGAGCAAAGCATCCCGCAAGCAGGTGATTTCCATTGATCGAGGTGCGATGCCTGGATACGTGCGAGTCTTGCTATTGCGTGGAATACGGGTTAGCTCGATGTGGAATGTTTTGGAGCATTCGACCGCAGGCATCCAGATGTTGCCAGCGATCTCGCCGTAGAAAGTGATTTTCGTTCGCATGTTAATTTCCTCCGTAGCACTGGTTGTTAATGCAGTCGCCACAGACCTGGAATTCGTAGAGTTCCCGGTCTTCTAGGCTTCTATAGCCGTGTAGGTCGTAGACCTCTGCACCCAGTCCATCTGCGCAATGCTCACAGCCTTGCCAGTTGAAATGGGTTTCATCGTCAAATGAGAAAAGCCCAGAACTGATCACTTGTTCGATCAGCTCTGGCGTATTCAGACGTTCTTGCGAGTTCGACATGGAGATATCCTTTCTCTTGGTTTGTGGAATGTCGGGGAAGCGGAAATGAAAAAGGGCGGCATTGGCTGCCGCCCTTAATCAGGATTCGTGCTGAGTTTTGCTAAAATTACAGGTTGAGGGTCTTGCCACCTCGCTTTACTCTGTCCAGGATAGGAATCAGGATGTAAATAACGAGCAGGTTTGTGAGTGTCCCGCCCAGGGCGAACGTCACCCCCAGCGGATCTAACCCCGTGTGTGCGTAGTTGAAGAGCTCTGTCCCAATAAGGGAAGTGCTCTTGTGGTTACGTATCCAGCGGAAGCATCGGTCAGAGCTGACCCAACGCCCGAAGCCGCCGGCTTTAGCGATCTCGTCGCCCTTAAACAACATGGCCCAGACGAGAACCCACAGACCGATTCCTGCCAGGAACGATCCACGCATGCTCGGAGTTACTTGCATATAGTCATCCTCCTTTGAGTGTTGTTGAAGTATTTGCTGCGACGGTTGATGACCGTTCGAATCAGGTGTAGGACCAGATACTCGAACGACCGTGTGTGAACTGCTCGGCGGCAGATTTCCGCCAGCTTCGAAGCAACGAATACCTGGCCTCTGCTTGCCCCGGCGGTCTTCCGCTTGAGGTAGTCATCGACATGGGGTAGAGCACGGACCGAGTCCAGGCTGTTGCCCATCAGCACTTGCTGCCTCTGGGCTTGTTGCCGTTTGGACCTGGAGACGGCGTACATCATGGTTTCTGCCGCTGCAATGAAACCGATGAGCATGGTCATCGACCTCCCACAAGGTGGAATCCAACGTTGACCAAGCCAGCCATAGCTCCCATGAGGAAGAGTGCCAGCGGTATCACGACCACGGCGACGCATGTGAGCGTGCCATAGTTCTTCGTCGGAGGAGGAACGGACAGTCCTACCAACTTGGCAAGGCCAGGAATCCGTGCCCTGAGAAGATCAACATCGAGAGCCCAGCGTTTGGCGAACTCGGTGCAAACCGAGTCCGCTTCAGTGCTGAGCAGTTGATAGTGGTGGTCGCCAGATGGCAACGAGTTCCCCTCGTGACCAGCGGCGGCCCTGAGAATGCCTTCGAGCCTCGACTCGAAAGCACGTTTCGCAAAGAAGAAGAGAATCAACTTCCACTTGCGGTTGAGAAAACTGGTCTCGCTTGAGGCCGCAGCATTGGTGGATTGAATAGTTTCTGACATTGTGCGTAACTCCTTGTTTTGATTTGGGCGTGTGAAAGGCAGGGAAAATGACCCCGGTGGCCTCGAACGGAACAGATCCAATCGAGACCGATACACATCACCTAGGGCTTCTATCCGAGTAAAAGTTCTGGCTTGCGTGGAAGTTGAAAACACCAGGATGGAATCGAGTGGAAGGGAGTTGCTTGCGGGGCGCTCTTTGTTGCCCAGGGACCTGTCACATGCAGGAGTGCGTATACTCACATCAAGGCCGACGAATCAGATTCAACATCATCCTCACGCTGCCAGAGCGAGGAGGAGCAATTCAGCGGAAGGACAGAAGATGAAGCGTCTGATTGTCGCTTGTTGTGGACTGTTGTTCATTGCTGGGATTGTTGGAGGGGTTGCACTGTGGCGTAGCCCCAAAAACCAACGATTCGCACCGGGACCAGGGTTCAACAATGGAGTGGTGCCCGTGGAGATCTCTGGTAAGTGGGGATTCATAAACAAAAGCGGACGAATAGTGATCCAGCCGCAATTTGCACAGGCAGATGCGTTTTCTGAGGGCGTTGCATCTGTGCTGGTCGGCGAATTCACTAACCCTAACAGCAAGTGGGGTTATATCGATACCGCAGGACAGTTTGTCATTTCGCCGCAACTTAGGTACCAGAACATTGTGGACCGTCCCGGTGCTTTCTCTGAGGGGCTTGCCACGTTTCACGAAGGCGAAAAAATTGGCTACATCAATCGATCCGGCCAGGTTGTAATTCCGCCTCAGTTCACCTACGCCTGCCCGTTTTCCGACAACCGAGCAGGCGTTCTGTTACAAAGACAGCATTTTGTCATCGATCGAAGCGGGCACTTTGTTCTTGGTCCGCTGCAAGCAGGTCTCGGCTGCTTTTCGGAAGGAGTTGCCCCAATCAATACAGGCCATGGTTGGAGTTATATAGATACTCAAGGGAACGTAGTAATTAGGGAGCTTTTCGATTTCGCTTCTGAGTTTTCGGAGGGTCTTGCGTCCGTGGTAGTTGGTGGAAAATACGCCTATATCAACAAGACTGGAAAAACGGTGATCCCTCCGTTTGTATGTCGCTGGGCTGGCAATTTCAAAGAAGGACTTGCGAGAGTCGCAACGGAACCCCAGTCCTGGGAATATTGGGAATACATAGATAAGACTGGCAAGGTGGTGATTCCGCCCTTTCAAGTCATCGGTGCAGGCGGCACGGCAGAGGATTTTTCGGAAGGACTCGCCCGTGTGGGAGGCAGGTCTAACCTAAGATTTGTGGATCGTCATGGCAAAACGGTTCTCTCTAGCGTTGCGGATACTAAAGACCAGCCGAACATGCCGACTGCGGCTCCAGCTACGCCTTCACAACCGGCAATTGTGGCTCCAGAACAGCAGCAGGCCGATGTGCCGGGTGCTTGGGACATTGCAAGGGCAATGAAGCTGGTTTATGGTTCCTATGACCCGGTAACCAGAACGGCGTTCTGGAGTGATCCCAACCCGCCCGCCGACAAGCACTTCGACTTTCACTCCGAGAAGGGCGGAACGGTACAACCGGTTCTCGATGCTCCATTTGTGGATGGTACGGCTCAGAAGCGCTTTGTCGTCACGGCAACATCTCCCGCAGGCGAGGATTTTGACTGTCATGGATGCGGGCCCCTTCTGGGAGTCTTTGTTTTCGTGAACTCTGACGCCGGGTGGGCTCTTGAGAGCCAAGAACGGTTTTTTGCGCAAGAGGGATCGTGGGGAAAACCGCCAGACACAGAACTGGTCCGACTTGCAGGTGGGCACTACGGCGTAAAATTTACTGCCAGCTATATTTTCCAGGGAGAAACATCATCTTCAACGTTTATAGCAGAACCTGTCGGCAGTAAGATTCTCGTACGCCAGCAAAAAGCTCCATATAAACCTCGTCCCGAGTAAAGCCCGAGTTAAAGGAGTGGCAAAATGCCCGACTTCAGTGTGGTCGGGAGGAGAAAAGCATTGACTCCGGCAAACCTGAATGGACCCCAGTTCTGGAAGGCCCGCAAACTTCTGACCGAAGCACGCTTTCATCCTCAAATAGAGGTCAAGTTCGGTCCATATCATGTAGATCTCTTGCTCAGGACGTACCCGCACGAAAGTGGCGGTCGTTTGAGAAATCAAAGCGTCGAGTTCGTTTGTTCGGAAGGCTGGTTGGGCCAATTCCCCGTTGGTGCAACTATCCTGTCGGAACGGATCTGGATTTACGTCCAATTGAAAACACGGCAGAGAAACGTTCTGCCATAATCTCTTCCATGTGCGGACCCGCTCTCCACGCCTACAGCTAGCCTTGGCTAACTCTGACTAGGAGGAGCTGAAACTACTTTGTATCAACTCCGACCGCTCGTAAACACTTCACAGGAACATCAGCCTTGATCCAATTGTGACCGTCTTGATAGTCATCGTGGAATGTAGCTCTTGCTTCTTTTGTGTTACAAAGCATTTGTAGAGCAGCCTTTGTGTTTCCAGCAATGAGAAACAGCCTAGCTATGTCTCTCTTTTCACACTCCGAAACCACATCACTCGGAGTACCGCCAGAGGTTCCTCCAGTAGCGTGACAGACAGTTACAGGTCCACTGGTTGCCGCTGCCTCTGATTTATCCTGCCCCAAAGCCAGCGAGCTTAACAACAAGCAAACTACTCCAACAATCTTCTTCATCATATTCATAATCTTGTTCTCCTAGTCAGATTGCCGTCCCAACCTCAGTGATCACTTCAAAAGCGGCCAACGGGTTTGGCCGTTCGGGGACTGAGAATGTTCTACCCTGCCGCCTCCTGTAGTGGCAAGTCGATTTTGGTGCGCCAGTTCCGGGGGCCGCACTTGAGCTGGTTCCCAGGTGCCTCTTGCTCTGGGGCTGCTATCCGAAACGGAAGTTTGGGATCGTGCGGAGATTGATAAGGGGCGTGAGAGTTGCGTAGTGGGAGGGAAGTGAATTCCGCAGTTGGTGCGTCGGCTCGTATACTCCTTAGATGGATGCCGAAACTAAACATCGCTGAGGTATTGGAAACTGCACTGTAAACCCATAATTAGCGGTGGAAAGGCCGTCCCCATCCGATCTCGACATGAATTCTTCCCGAGATGTGAAATGTGTCCGGTGCCCCGAAGTTGAGCGTGGTGTAACTATCCTGGCGGAGGACTTTCGCTCCTGCGATCAATTGAAAACACGAAGCCACCGGGGGTGGGACTGGTGCATCTGGTGCTCGTTACGAATCTCTGTCCTTCAATTCCAGGTCGAGCTTCAGCGACATACCAAGACCGTCGAGGCCAGGGAACAGAGAAGCTCGATGAATGTTCATCGCACCTAAACGCTTGAGTAACTTGATCCGCAGATCGCTCCTGATATCGAGCCTTCTGATAACGGGCCTGTCCATCAACGTCGGATACATCACCATCGCCATCAAGAGTTGTCCGACCGATGCCTGCTCAATGAGCTTGCAAAGAAACAGCCCTTGTTGGGCGAACAAACGAGGATTGGACATCGCCGGGTTGATTCTGAGAACGAGGGGCGCTTCCGTCCCTCTGAGTAGCCGGTTGGTGTCTATATCCGGCGGAGAGCTTTTGGGAGCACGTTGTTCGACCAGAGCCAATTTGATCTCTTTCTGTTCCAAAACCTCTCTTCCTCTTTTTTCCAACCAATCGGAGTCGATTGCCCAAACAGCAGAGTGGCTCTCTGAAGTCTTGTTCTCGATTGCGAAATACAGGCCGACATACGGCGACTCAGTCCAATCAAGCAACGGCGTCGGAGCACAATAGTGCTGCATCAAGGCGTACCAGCTACTCAGGTCATCCGTCGCTGGGACATGCGGAAGATACGTGTGAGCGTACTGCTGAAAACGATAGAGCAAACCCTGCATCTCCGTCTTTCGGTTAAGGTGATAGAGGGTCGAACTATGTGGGGAGAACTTTTCTCGTCTCACGCCCCGGTCGAGAGAAGTTTCAAGGCCCCATGAGGCTTCACGTTGCCCACGAAAACACCAGCACCCGTCCAACTCGTCGATCCATCGTAAGAAGGAATCCCACGATTCGGCTTTCTCGACGACGACAAAGCGCTCGAACGGATTGTCTCCGAGATACTCATCGCCGATGTACTCTTTGCTATCAGACTTCCGTTTCCACTCGGTGACGAACGCCTTGAAGTTCTGAGACCAATCGGATGGAATGGGCATATCGTTTCTGTCAGCCTCACTCACTGGCTCGAAGTGTTCGGAACAGATTGTCAGGAGCAAACGCCTGAACAAAATGATCGCACAGAGCCTTGACCGTACTTTGAGGAACCCGTGAACAGAAGTCTCTAATCATCTGTGCAGCGGTGCGGCACGACCACTCGGCAACGGCTTTCGTCTCAAAGAGAAATGTCCACGTGCCATCACTCCCTTGGGTATCTTCAGTAACGATGTTCTTGCTCCTGAATTTCTTGAAAAGCTCCTGATGAACCTCTTCGAGAGGAGTGCTCTGTTCAAATGCAGGATTCGCATTGAAGTGCAGCAGAGTGTTTCGGAGATGTACGAGCAAAATGAAATCCTGATACATCTGCGTTCCTTTGTCCAACCGCTCGCCCGACAGAATCCAGTTCCCGAGGAGGAATTTTGATTGGAGGGATGCGTGAGAGCTTTCAGCTTCAGTCATGCAATCACCGAACGCCGAGATCACAGGAGGGTCTACCTGCGATGGATAATTTTTGGCATCAAGAGCCAGTTCGGTCAATTCATTCACGAATGCTTCGAGTGCGACAACTGAGAAGACGATGCTGACGAGGGCGGGCTTCTGCCCACCATAACGAGCGGGAGCCTTGATGCTTTTCGCTGCATCGAGTGCGACTCCCAAGAGCGATCCGGTCTCGAAAATTCTCATCAGCATCGTCCTTATTTTCGCACAAATCACAATGGCGAATCAAAGGCGAAAGGCGTACCATGCTGCGATGGATGAAGGTAGAAAACGAGTTCTGCTGATCGCAGCCAGCATTATCGCCGTCCGTCGGCTTGCAAACTGGGATGGTCGCCCGTCTCCGGCATTTGAATCCGGCATCGCTGATGCGATTACGATTGCCGAGAGGATCATGGCAAGGATCGACGCTCGATGGCCGGTCAAAGCAGATGAGAGACTCACGAGATCAGCCCAAGATCGACGGTAGAATCTAACAAGGGGCACAGCAGAGAATGCCGAAAAAGAAGATGCCTGAGTTAGCTGACGTGTTTGACAAGATCAGACCGACAATAGTGGCCTTTGGGTCAAGAGTAGTTATCACGGCTCCGGGAGGCCAACCTCAATTCCCAGAAATTGTCGGGACCGGATTCATCGTGGACAGTAGAGGGATCGTTGTCACCAATGCTCATGTAATCAAAGCCCTTCAAAATCTTCCGAAGCATCAAACCCGACCAGAGTCTCCTGCCCTAGCGATACTGACAACCGAGACAGAACACAAGGATGGAATACACCACTTGGGAACTCTGTTCACGAGCATATTGAGTTACAACCTGCTCGAATCGTTTATTTCAGAAGGGCCATTCTATGGAGAAAAGCTGCCGGACTTTGGTTTTGTGCAACTCAATGCCCGTGATGTTCCGTTCCTTCCTTTGGCTGACGAACCTGACCTGCTCCGAGCGGGCGTCGAGATCGCCACGGCGGGATTTCCCTTAGGCACCGGCGCTCTCACTCCGTTCCAGAAGATTTCCCAACTAACGCCTTTCCTGCGGCACGGCATCATCAGCAGCGTTCTGCCATTTCCATGCCCACACCCTCACGGCTTCACCATTGACATAATGTCTCAAGGAGGAGCCAGTGGCTCCCCGATCTTTCTCCCGCATGAACCTAAAGCCGTTGGAATTCTTCACGCAGGATTCAGTGGATCGAACATCACATACGCAGTACCCTCGGACATTGTGGCGAAGGGTATGGCTGCTGCACTGGAGGCTGATCCGCCCCGACTCGATTCGGTTCCAACATTCTCAGAATTGATCGCACAAAGTGAGCGGAGTAGCGAATTGACATGGGAGTCCGCTGTGATCCCAAAGCCTAATCCTTAGCCCGATTGGAAGTGGGCTGTTTGACTTTTATTGCTCTTGGTTGATCTCAAAGCGGTGCTTGCAGCTTCGGCATTCATAAGTGTGCGTGTCTTGTGATACTGTGCCATCCTTCCGCTTGTACCCCTTTGAGCGCATCTCGTCTCGGGCGATGTTACGCAGATCACCCTTGCAATGAGGGCAGAACAGCACGTCGGGCTGAGGACCGGGAAGATTAGCCATAGTTGGACCCATTCTATACTTCGGTCGCTTCTGTAGTTCGGGCAAGCCTGCTATCATCGGCGGTTTAGACCTAACGCCATGCCTGCAAATCATACCGATCTTGAAAAACGGCTGTGGGACGCCGCCGACGAACTTCGGGCGAACTCCAAGCTCAAATCGTCCGAGTACTCCGTCCCAGTGCTTGGGCTAATCTTCCTCCGCTACGCCGACCAGAAGTTCACGGAGGCCGAGAAGAAGATGCCTGCCGCCAGCGGACGCCGGAAGATCGGCAAGGCCGACTACCAAGCACAGGGGGTTCTCTACCTTCCCGAGAAGTCCCGGTTCAGCTACCTGCTGAATCTTCCAGAAGGGACTGACATCGGCAAGGCGATCAATGAAGCAATGAAGGCGATTGAGGCGGACAACGAAGACCTCAAAGATGTCCTTCCCAAGACCTACAACGGTTTGGAAAAGAGCCTGTTGGTTTCATTGCTGAAGAACTTTGCAGCGATCCCGATGACGGTTGAGGGAGATACCTTCGGCAAAATTTATGAATACTTCCTCGGAGAGTTCGCAATGGCCGAGGGACAAAAGGGTGGAGAGTTTTTCACTCCGACGAGCATCGTTAAGTTGATTGTCGAGATCATTGAGCCGTTTCACGGGAAGATTTTCGACCCGGCGTGTGGATCAGGTGGCATGTTCGTCCAGTCGGCTGCGTTCGTCGAACACCATCAGAAGACTGTCAATGAAATCTCGATCTACGGACAGGAGAAGGTAGCTGAGACCATCCGTCTCTGCAAGATGAACCTTGCCGTTCACGGTCTTTCTGGCGATATCCGACAGGCGGTCACATACTACGAGGACATTCACAAGAGCGTCGGCAAGTTCGATTTTGTAATGGCGAATCCGCCGTTCAATGTCGATAAGGTCGATAAGGAAAGGATCAAGGACGACCCACGTTACTCGTTCGGAGTGCCGAGGGCGGACAATGCGAACTATCTCTGGATTGAGGTTTTCTACAGTGCTTTGAACCAGACTGGACGTGCTGGGTTTGTGATGGCGAACTCTGCCGGAGATGCAAGAGGATCAGAGCTAGAAGTCCGCCGACAGTTGCTCGAAGCTCGGGCCGTGGACGTGATGATCTCTATTGGTCCGAATTTCTTTTATACGGTCACCCTACCTTGCACACTTTGGTTCTTAGACCGTGGCAAGACCAAGACGAAACGTAAAGACACGGTCTTGTTCATCGATGCCAGACATGTTTTTCGCCAGATTGATCGAGCACATCGAGACTTCCTACCCAAACAAACTGAGTTCATCGCTAACATTGTTCGGCTCTATCGATGCGAGAGTGCTGAAGCCGAAGCAGGAAGCTCCGAACTGATGAAGCAGAATTTTCCAAAGGGCAAGTACGTGGATGTCGCAGGACTTTGCAGAGTTGCAACGCTTGCTGAGATTGAAGCACAGGGATGGAGCCTTAATCCGGGTCGCTACGTCGGGGCTGCGGAACGAGCAGCAGACGATTTTGAGTTCAGTGTGCGGTTGGAGGAACTGCACGAGGAACTGGAAACCTTGAATAGCGAAGCCCGAGAACTGGAAGACCTGATAGCTGAGAATGTCTCTGCTATTTTACGAAATGCATGATAGTTAGCCGCCCCAAGAATCGATGGCCGCTCGTTCCACTTAGCACCCTTGCTGAGTTCAGGAATGGCGTCAATTTTTCCAAAGCCAACTTCGGGAGTGGAATCAAGGTCATCGGTGTTGGGGATTTCCAAAACAACGTCAGGGCTTCTTTCGACAATCTTGAACAGATCAATCCTGAGGGCGTTGTGCGGAAGGAACATCTCCTGAAGAACGGAGACATTCTTTTTGTTCGGTCGAACGGAAACAGAGAACTGATCGGACGAAGTATGTTCGTTGACGGCCTCCGTGAAGATGTGACGCATTCTGCCTTTTCGATCAGGCTCAGATTTATTTCCGACACCTGTCTGCCTCGCTTCTACGCATATCTGTTCAGATCGAGGTTGATTCGACAAGCTCTATCGCTGCATGGTGGAGGCACGAACATCTCCAACCTCAATCAGGACATCCTTGGAAGATTGGAAGTCCCCCTGCCGCCCAAACCAGTTCAGTACAAAATATCTTCCATCCTCGCCGCCTACGACGATCTGATCGAAAACAACACTCGCCGGATCAAGATTCTCGAAGGGATGGCAAAGATGATTTACCGGGAATGGTTTGTGAACTTCCGCTTCCCCGGCCACGAGAGGGTCGAGATGGTGGAATCGGAAGCAGGACTGATTCCCGAAGGATGGAGCGTCGAGCCTTTAGAAGGAAACTTAAGCGTTCTGGAAACAGGCAACCGCCCAAAGGGGGGCATTGCTAGCTTTAGTGAGGGAGTACCCAGCATAGGGGCGGAGAGTATTTCAGGTGTTGGACGCTTCGACTATGCAAAGACGAGATACGTGCCAGTCGAATACTTTGACAAAATGAATCAGGGAGTTCTCCAAGACAGGGATGTGCTGGTGTACAAGGATGGCGGACAGCCCGGAAACTTTCATCCGCACGTTTCGCTCGTGGGCGACGGATTCCCATTTTCACAGATGGTGATTAACAGCCATGTGTACCGGCTCAGAACAACCGACCGCACCACACAAGACTACCTGTACTATCACCTGAGTTCTGATGAGACACTGAAGTGGATGCATCTACATGGCACTGGATCAGCCATTCCGGGACTCGCACGAAAAGACCTGTTGCAATTGCCCATCATTTTGCCGCCGAAAACCTTGGTGCAACGGTTTGACAATTTCGCCAAGCCTCTAACCTCGTTGATCCTCATCACCGCTAGACAAAACCAAAACCTCCGCATCACCAGAGAATATTTGCTACCTAAACTGATATCTGGCGAGATCAGTGTGGGCGTCGCCGAGGCGGTCGCTCAAAGCGTATGACCTTCAATCCCGATTCTGAAGATACACTTGAACGGAATACCGTCCGTTTGTTTCAAGACCTCGGATGGAAATCGGCCAACTGCTATCACGAAGTCTGCGGGGCGAATTCCACGCTAGGACGGGAGACGACCGAGCAAGTCGTCCTTGAATCCCGGCTCAAAACAGCACTCGAAAAGTTGAACCCCGGCGTGCCGCCTCTGGCCTTGGATATTGCTGTCGATGAAGTGTCGAAGGACAGAAGCGTCCTGAGTCCTGTCCGTGCGAATCAGGAAGTCTACAAGCTCCTGAAGGACGGGGTTAAGGTCACCTACCGAGCCGCTGACGACAACGAAGCTATCGAGACAGTAAAAATCATCGACTGGGAGAACCCCGGCGAGAACGATTTCTTTCTCGCCTCGCAGTTTTGGATTTCTGGCGACTACGGCAGAAAGCGGGCCGATCTCATCGGGTTCGTCAATGGCATCCCGCTACTATTCATCGAACTGAAGACATCGCACAAGTCGCTTGAGAATGCCTTCAAGTACAACCTCTCCGATTACCGGGACACGATCCCGCAAGTCTTCCGGTACAACGCAGTCATCATCTTGTCGAACGGATCGAAGAGTCGCATCGGGAGCATGACGGCGGGCTGGGAGCACTTTGCTGAATGGAAAAAGATCAATGACGAGGGCGAGGAAGGCCGTGTCAGTCTGGAGACGATGATCCGAGGCGTTTGTGAGCCTGCACGGTTTCTCGATATCGTGGAGAACTTCACCCTGTTCAGCGAAGCGAGAGGCGAGACGGCGAAGCTCGTTGCGAAGAATCACCAGTTCCTTGGAGTCAACAAGGCGATTTCAGCCGCCCAGCAGATCAAAGAAAACCAAGGGAAGCTCGGGGTATTCTGGCACACGCAAGGCTCGGGCAAGAGCTACTCGATGGTCTTCTTCTCCCAGAAAGTCTTGCGGACGCTTCCTGGCAACTGGACATTTGTCATTGTCACTGACAGAGAGGATTTGGACGGCCAGATTTATCGGAACTTCGCTTCGACCGGAGCAGTGATCGAAGATGAAGCGAGTGTCCGAGCACAGAGTGCTGACCATCTCAAGACACTTCTCAACGCCGAAGATCACCGCTACGTGTTCACGCTGATTCAGAAGTTCCGCACGGAAGAGGGCGGGACGTACCCGAAATTGTCTGACAGGGATGACATCGTCGTCATCACGGATGAGGCGCATCGGAGCCAATACGATGTGTTCGCATTGAACATGAGGAACGCTCTCCCGAACGCTGCGTTCATCGGGTTCACAGGAACGCCGTTGATTGCCGGGGAAGAACGGACGAAGGAAGTCTTCGGCGATTATGTCTCGATCTACAATTTCAAGCAGTCAATCGACGACGGGAATACCGTCCCCCTGTATTACGAGAACCGCATCCCCGAACTGCAACTGACGAACGATAATTTGAGGGACGACATTGCGGCGATCATCGACGACGCAGAACTCGATGAGGATCAACAGACGAAACTGGAACGGGAGTTCGCCCGAGAGTATCACCTGATTACGAGAGAAGAACGTCTCGACCGAATCGCTGAAGACATCGTCGCCCATTACACGGGCCGGGGCGTCTTAGCGAAGGCGATGGTCATTTCGATAGATAAGGCGACGGCAGTCCGCATGTACGACAAGGTGCAGAAGCACTGGAAGGCGGCGTTGGCAAAGTTCGAAGCGTCAGCGGTTCGGGCGACTGACGATAAAGACGAATTGGAACAGCGGCTCAAATTTCTCCGAGGGACCGACATGGCTGTGGTCGTGTCGTCATCGCAGAACGAGATTGAGGAGTTCAAGAAGAAGGGTCTGGACATCGCCAAGCACCGGAAGCGGATGGTCAAGGAGGACCTGGAAACGAAGTTCAAGAAGTCTGACGACCCACTGCGGATTGTCTTTGTCTGTGCGATGTGGATCACTGGTTTCGACGTGCCGTCTTGCTCAACTATTTACCTCGACAAGCCGTTGAAGAATCACACACTGATGCAGACGATTGCTAGGGCGAATCGGGTCTGGCGGGACAAGCTAAACGGGCTGATCGTCGATTACGTCGGCATCTTCCGAAATCTTCAGAAGGCACTCGCAATCTATGGTGCGGCTCGGGGCGGAGCCGCTGGCGAATCTCCGATTAAGGACAAGAGCGAACTCGTTGACGAGCTTGCCGACGCAATTACTGAAGCGACGACGTTCAGTGAAGAGAGAGGCGTTGACCCGGCTGCGATTCGAGATGCGACGGGCTTTGATCGTGAAAAGCTGAAGGATGATGCTGTCGCTGCGTTCGTCATCAACGATGAGACGAGGCGACAGTATTTGCAGTTGGCCGGGAATGTGGATCGGCTTTTCAAGTCTCTTCTGCCGGATCTTGCTGCTAACGAGTACGCACCGATCTGCAAAGTATTCTCGGTGATCGCTGCGAAGATCAAGGTTGATATTCCGGCGACGGATATCTCTGAAGTGATGAGCGATGTCGCCTCTCTGCTCGACTACTCGATTGCGACACAAGGGTATGTGATCAAGGCGTCAGAGACGACGAATTACATCGACCTGAGCCAGATTGACTTCGATGCTCTCCGTTCCAAATTCGACAAAGGCCGAAAAACGACAGAGGCACAGAAACTCCGCAGCCAGATCACACAGAACTTGACCCGAATGGTTCGCCTGAATCGGACCCGGATCGACTTCCTGCAAGAATTTCAAAAGATGATTGATGAATACAACTCGGGTGCATTGAACATCGAGACTTGGTTCGCCAAGTTGACTGCGTTCGCCCGGAAATTGTCTGAGGAGGAGAAGCGGGGAATCTCGGAGCAATTGACTGAAGAGGAGTTGGTGATCTTTGACCTGCTAACGAAGCCAGAGATCAAGCTGACAAAGGGGGAGGAACAACAGGTTAAGAAGGTCGCCAAGGATTTACTCGCCACGCTGAAACGAGAGCGCCTCGTCCTTGACTGGAAGAAGAGACAGACGACTCGGGCGGCAGTCCTGGTCACGATTGAGACCGTGCTCGATCAACTCCCACGGGTTTACACGCCGGAGGTTTATGAGCAGAAGTGCCAGTCGGTCTATCAGCACGTCTTCGATTCTTATCAGGAGCAGAACAAGAGTTTGTACGTCAACTGATCGACTGGAGTATAATTGATTCGCCTTTTATTCGCTGCTGGCGGATTGGCGTTGGAGTGGTCTCAATGACGAAAGCAAGTGCGGCAAAACCAGCGAAGAACGGTCAGTTCCTTTTCGGTTCGGACTTCCTGCACGACCACGTCGGCCAGATCATTGACGAGCCAACCGTGGCGGCTCTCGAACTCGTTGCAAACTGCTACGACGCAGGAGCCGATAGGGTCGAGATTGTCTGGCCGGCTCTACCCGGCGAAAGCCTGTCAGTCACCGACAACGGAACAGGGATGACCCGCAAGGAATTTGAGACTCGATGGCGAACGCTGAAGTATGACAGGGTAGCGGAGCAAGGAATGGAGGTTGCGTTTCCCTCCGGCGTTCCCAACAAGAAGAGAACAGCATTCGGCCACAACGGCAAGGGAAGGTTCAGTCCATTGTGCTTCGCTGATGAATACCAGATCGAGACGTGGAAGGATGGGAACTGCACGACTGCAATAGTCCAACTAGCCAAGGGCGGGGTATTTCCGTTTCGTTGCGATGTACAGAGCGAAAAACGAAAGTTGGGTCACGGCACGTGTATTTCACTAATTGCTCGGCGGAACATCCTGCCCAGCCCGTCGGTCTGCGAACTAATTGGATTCAAATTTGCCGTTGATCCCAGTTTCGTCGTGACTGTGAACAATCAAACTGTGAAGCTCCTGACTCTGGATCGTCTATCGACCGAGCAGGTTCAAATCGAGGGTCATGGCAGTGTAACCGTCTACCGACTTGACCCGATCAAGCAAGAGCGAACCACCAGATTGAAGGGAATAGCTTGGTGGGTGAACAAGCGAATGGTCGGCGAGCCGTCGTGGGAAGGCCTGGATGGACCGGGGCAATACTTAGACGGTCGCAGCACGGAAGCGAAACGTTTCAGCTTCGTTGTGGAAGCTGACATCTTGCGTCACGAAACGAATGCCGACTGGACTGGGTTCAAGGATTCGGAAAAGGCGGGAGCCGTGCGAAAGACTGTCCATTCATTCATCACAGATGAACTTCGTGGACTGATGGCGGATGATCGAAAGGCAGTCAAGAAGGATGCGATTCAGCAAAACCGAGGTCTGATAGCGCAACTGCCGCCAGCTTCTAGGCGACAGGTGGGCAAGTTCATAGACGAAGTTCAAGAGAAGTGCCCTAGTCTTTCGACCAGAGAACTCTCACAGACGATTGAAATCCTTGGCAAGTTGGAACAAAGCCGCTCTGGTTACGATCTCCTGCGCCAACTGGTGAATTGCTCGCCCAATGACCTTGACACGTGGAACTCCCTGATGCTGCGATGGTCAGCCACGAATGCGGAGATTGTTCTTGGGGAACTGGAAAGACGACTCCGGGTATTAAAAGAATTGCAGGAGCTAATTCGTGACAAGGGTGCGGATGAGCTTCACGAGTTGCAGCCACTCTTTCAGCGAAGTTTGTGGATGTTCGGCCCAGAGTATGAAGCGGTGGAATTCACATCAAATCGAAGCATGAACACTGTCGTGCGAGAGCTTTTCAACAAGAAAGGGATCGACGCTTCCCGATCACGCCCAGACTTTGTAGTTCTTCCCGACACTTCCATCGGCTTCTATGCCGCAGACGAGTTCACCAAAGGAGAAGTGTCCGGCGTTCGCAAGATTCTCATTGTCGAACTCAAGCGTGGCGGCTTTTGCGTCACTCAGAAAGAGCTCGACCAAGCGAGAGATTACTCAAAGGAATTACGAGCAAAGGGTTGCGCTCAGGTGACGACGGAGATTGAAGCATACGTTCTCGGTGCCTCCGCCGAGAGCGGGTTAGACGACTTGATCCAAGGCAAAATAGTGGTTAAGCCTTTCCCGTATGACGTGATCTTGAACCGTGCTCACGCTCGGACGTTCAACCTCCAAAAGCGTATTCAGGAAAGCAAACCAGAAATCAAACAGGATGAGGAGATCGCTCAGGTCTTAGAGGAAACTCTAGACTTCGAGGCTGATCGTTCTACGAAGATCAACTGACTCCCGCTAAGAGTGCGTCGAAATTCCGGCGATAAGCTGTCACGTCGAGGCAGGTATCCTCTGTAATCTCGTCGAAGCGGGTCGCCCTGCGGAGAACCCAGCGTTCAGCCTCGCCATATAGTCTCGACAGATAAATCTTGCGTTGGCCTTTGCTCGGGATGCCACAGCGGATCACTCTGTCGAAGTCACGAACGGGGAAGATGAAAATGTCGCCTTGGTACGCTGGCTTATCTGGAGTTGGATCACGAGACAGGACGTATGCGATGAAAAAGTCTTTCTGGTCGATCTGGGCGGCGAACTCGTCTTCCTTGAAAAAGCGCCAGGATGTGAAATCGAAGAGTCGCCGCTCCCACTCGGGGCCGACAGGATAGAGCTTACCGAACTTAACCTGAATCTCTCGATAGTGCCTTCCTGTTGCCGTGCGTCTTCGGAGGATCAAATCGACCTTATCGACATCAAGGAATCGGCTGTACGGATTCCAGCCCTTCTCGAAGAACTCGAACTTGGCGTAGGTTTCGCCGAGCACTTCATAGTGTCCGGCCTTGCTCCGCATGTCGGCTGCAAGAAGCTCTGGCTCCGCCATCGCTGCTATTTTATGTCCCGAGTGCGCCCGAACGAAAGTGACTGATGTTGAACCCCGGCCCGTTGCTGTCGATCACTCAAGAACTTCTGGTAAGACCTTCTTCAACGCCACGGCGTACTCTTGATTCACAACGTAGAAAGTATGAATACGCTTACTGTCCTGTTCAACTTGTATCAGCCCACGCTTCACTGCAATCTGCATCTGCTTGTTTTGCGTCTCAAGCGAGACTTCCTGAACTAACTGTCTTCCAAATTCCGCTTTGCCAACGGTCAACAGGTGCTTCAACACAATCTGGCCTTCATGTGTCATTTCAAAGCCGACGATCTGATGAACCTGCCGTTCCAGTTGCACGTTCCAGGCATTTCTGTTGGGATCAGAAATCTCCAACTGTAATGTGTTCCTCAAATTGTCGAAGCTGATTTCGACACGGCTGAGTGGGAAGGAATGCGCCGGTTCGTGATCGAATTTCTTGAGGGTCACGTAAAACTGATTGCAAGCAACGAGGACCGTGCTGGTCGGCCAAGGAATCTCCGAATCCTTAGTTCGGATGAACACTGTGACACTCTTGCCCTTAGACTGGAGAAGCAGGGCAGTTTTGCTGTTGCGTTGTGCGATCAATTCCGAGAACTGTTCCTCGGAACTCTCAATGTTTTCTGAACCTCTGCGGACGTATGACAGACCTGCGAAATGAGGGCGTAACTCGCTGCCCGGAATAACAACGGCGAGGGCTTGGAGTCCGTTGTCCGTGATGATCTTTGGAACATAGGCGAACCGAGGGTAGACCTTTTCCATGTGTCGATTGAACTTCTTCTCGACCTCGTCCAAGTTGTGCTGTGGCGTTTCGATCTCGCCGGTGTCCCGAACACCGATATAGAGCACGGCAGGTAGGCCGACTGGGACTGAGTTTGCGAAGGCGACCGCCGTTTTCTTCCAGTCTCTTTCGTCTTTGACTACCTTCCGCTCCACAAGATGGTCTTCAAAGTTCCGCATCCGTGCCAAAAGGTCCGCCTCGTTAAGCTCAACTTTGATCGTCATTTGTCACCAGCCTGCTCCGCTCGTGGGGTCGATGTACCAACATACAGCAACAACACTTCGTATGATAATGAGCGAAGAGTGGACCCGAGTCCACTGAGAGAGAAGGAATGCGAATCAAAATACTTGCAAGCACTAAGGAGCAGTTCCCGACACCGGGACCGTACAGGACGATTGACATCGTTGAGAGGGAATCCCCATATCAAGTCGGCGACATCACGCACTATGGGGAGGTCATTCTGAATCTGCCGCCTGCTCTACTCGATGATGCTGTGGGGCAGGGCGTAGTGGTCAAACTCGATCCTGCGAGCTTCGGCACTTGGTGTGAAGAAAGTGTGATGGAGAAACCGCCAGCCTTGTACGACAAGATTCAATTCACCCCGGTTAACGCAAATTCTTTCGGCTTGGATGAAGAACCTCCGCTCATTGGACCTTACCCGATTTTGGCGTCCGAGAACCTTACGATTGAGAACCTATCCCACCTGATTGCAGAGAAGACCTTTTCGCTTTGGAAGGCTGACTGCGGCGTATCGAAACGGACGGCAAACTCCCTCGAATCCATCAAGTTTGCAATTGTGCATCGTCGCTCCTCTTCCAACCCGAGCGATGAAGGAGTCCTAGATCCCTCGACTTGGTTAATCGAGTCCGCTGGCTCATGTTTGTCATTGATTCGACCAACCAGAAAAAGTCGAGTGATGAACATTCGGGGCATCATAAAGGCTGATGGCACTTTTGACCCGCAAGGATTCAGCGTTCGAGAAGACCTTGCGGATGTGCCAGAGATTCAAAAGATATTCGGAGTCCGAGAAAAGGACATCCGCCTGCTGATCTCAATTCTTCCCGAGTTCATGGAGCTTTACCGAACGGATCAAGACGGCAGAATGCCAGACTACGAACCCTTGAGGATGGCGGTGCAGCTATACGGCGAGGGTTATGCACTCTCTTACTGGAAAGCCCGACACATTCTCTGGTGGTCTGCTATCGAGGCGCTCTACGGTAGCAATGAGGACGCTGCGATGGCAAGGATTTATGCGTTCTTCGGAAACAAGAGTCTTCTGGACGGACACAACTGCCCGATTTACGAAAAGGGAGATATCCCAACGTACTTCTACGCCTCACCCGACAGCCTTCACACTCTCGGGGGAATGGTGCCGCTGATCTACGAGGTACGCAATGCCTCCGCTCACGGTCAGAAGGTTTCCGACTCACATTTTGTCCCGATTCCGCATCCCCTCGGTCAAGGAGTAGTCGGCCTAGAAGCTCTCGCTGAAGCCGCTACGTTTGTCATCCGCAAAACGGTCATCGAAATTCTGAAGCGTGGCTGGCGGGATAAGTTCAAAGATCGTGACAGCCGGGACGATTTCTGGCTCTACGAATACGGCCTCGACAGGAAGCAGAGCAAGAAGCGATTGAGAGAGTTGGAAGACAGTTTGAAGGCGGGACAACCATGAACGTGAAGGCGTATCAGCTATACGAGGATGAGAATAACTGGAGGGGCTTCATCTATGACAAAGACTCGAACTCGGAAGTGGTGAAGAAATTCTTTCCCGACGGAGTGTTGACGACCAAGAAATATGACCGGGAGACGGTCAAAGAGGCCCGAGATGAAGGCAAGACCGTCATAACCTCGAACGAAAACGACTTCATTCGGTTCATGCTGGAGGCCCAGAACCGGAGCATCTTCCCACGATGTGAAGACTGCTGGGGATTGGTGATTATTCCCAACGCTGACCTTCAGAGACAGCGAGCATTTGCAAAAGCGAAGATTCGGAGCGGCGTGAAACTCGGAGGCTGGAGACTAACTTGGAAGGCTGCGATGTGGGCGAATCTGTGCGTCAAAATCACGAGTGAAGGAAAAATTACGGTGAGGAAGTTTGAACGTTGCGAACACTGCCAGCATGATCTGGCGATTGATGCCGAGTGGTATAAGTCTTTACCTTCCATCGGATAGACAACGATGAGACCGACAACGCTTCGAGTTAGCTCGACCGTCCTTCTCCGTTGGGTTCGTGACCATTCGGGTGAAGATTTCAAACCTTCGATGGTGGTAATTGCCAACGACTGGACAACACGGATTGTCTGGGCACAGCTTGATACTCTCCTTCGTGGCCCGCCTTTTTGGGATGGTCCTGAACCTCCCAGCCAAGCCTTAATCAAACAGCGACCAGGGATGAGTTTCATTCACTTCATTCCAGCAACTCGTCCATCCCCGATGGACGGCAGCGTTCGACGCTATGGCCTCACGGCCTTCGGCCTCTACTATCTGAAAGCCCTAGAGAACCCCGATGCCGCTCACGGGGAGTACCTGCGGATAGCGTTGAAGCATCCCGAGATCGAGTCCGCTGAAGCGTTGGCCATCTATAACGAAGTTTCCACACGGAAGAAACTTCTAGGCTGGCTCAGTGTAGTTGGTGTGCAGGTTGCTCTGCGTAAACAATGGCTGCGACATAAGCTGGGCGGTCTAGGAGAACATATTGTCTACATCGCTATCGCCGAAGGGGTGTGCTTCGCCCTTACAGGGCACGAAATAGCTTGGTGGATTGGTAAGGCCATCGAGCATCTGAAGTCGAAATAATTAGAAGAGAGTCGTCTGCGTCTGAACTGGAGTGATCTGAGTAGGCGTCGAACACTCTGCGTCATCATTCGCAACGGAGTTGACCCGATTGCTCACCGGGTAGCACCGCATCATCCTGGCGTCATACGGCTTCAGCATTTCGGACACTGCTCTCATGTGGTGCATCCCCGGATCGAGCCACAGATCGTAACAGTCTGGATCGAGAATGACCGGCATCCGGTCGTGAACGGAGGAAGTCACTGCGTTCGGGGTCGTCGTCAGTATCGAGCATGACTTGATCCACTGCCCGCTCGGATCTTTCCAACAATCCCAAAGCCCTGCGAATGCGAACAACGCCCCGTCGTTGACCTCAAAGCAGTACGGCTGCTTCGCTTTTCCCGTCCGCTGCCACTCGTAAAACCCGTCCGCCGGGATGAGGCATCTGCGGTTAGCGAGTGGATCACGGAACGCTGGCTTGGTCGCCGCCGTCTCCGATCTGGCGTTAATCATCATCGCTGCGCCCGACATATCCTTCGCCCAAGAGGGAATGAGTCCCCAGCGCATCAGCGACAATTCCCGGTGGGGTTCTTTCGGGTTCTGGCGGATGACGGGGACAGGTTGGGTTGGTGCGATGTTGTAGCGGGGATTCCACTCAGGTTCGTGGGATGCCGTCTCGAAGTATTCCTCGACAAGCTGTTTCCTTCGAGACAGTCGGTAGCGTCCGCACATTGAAAGATTATGGCAGATCGAGTGAATTCTTCGCCAACGTGTCAAGCCAAACCATCAAGTCTGATCTGCGGATGCGCTTCGCCTTCGCACGAGTGTTAAAAGCTGGAACCGGATGTTCCATTCGTTCGATGCTCCGTCGCCTGGTCAACTCGTAAAACCTGCTTCTCGGTCATCTTCAGAATCGCCGCCGCTTCGTTCATTGTCAAGATTTCTTCAGACATGGGCACTTTTCCTTACACAGGTGCTTTGCCACGGTTCGTTGCCTGCATCACCATGGGCGACTACTGGGGTTCGACGAGCTCGCCCGAAAGGTATTGACATTGCGCCTCCCCGAATGGCAGAATCCAGCCCCACTAGTTTTTACGTCAATTCCCCATCTCAGACTGCGCTTACGAAGGACAATTATGCAGGCCACATTTTGTCGGCACTCGACATTACGCTACGGCGGGTTCTTAGGGGCGGATGGATTCCGAAGAAGTATCCTCTTTCCGCTTGCTCTGATTGCGACGTTGATGGCCGTTTCTGCTCAAGCTCTGTACGCCCAAACAGTAACGATAAAGGGACTCTGCACCGATGCGAAGGGCAAGCCCCTTGTCAGTGCGGTCGTCGAATATGTGGGGTTGGACAACAACAATAAATACACGCTCAAGACAAATCACAGCGGCGAATATTTTTCGTTCGGCATTTCTCCGGGCAAGTACAAGGTTGTGCTTTATAAGAGTGACCAGGATCGACAATCCGGAAAAATCCTTTACCAAATCAGCGAATTCGAAGTTGAACTCGATGTGAACAGGTTGGACGTTAACCCCGGAGCGGAAACAAGCAGAAATCTTGTCGGGAATTTTGACCCTCAACCAGTACGGAATCAGAATCCGGGGTATCAAGGGCAAGTTCAAAGTTCTCAGTTCTCCAGCGACTTTGAGAAAATTAAATATCTTAACAACCAGCTTTCTCTTGCCCAAAAAGCTATGGCGTCCGGCAATATCGATCAGTCGATATCGATCTTGAACTCAGCAGTGGAAGTCGATGCAGCGCAAGACCTGCTCTGGTTTAAGTTAGGCGAGACGTACCGCCTCTCGGGAGATTCCATAAAAGCGATAACTGCCTACCAAAAGGCCATTCAGATTAAGCCCACGCAAGGTGCCTACCATAACAATTTGGGAGAAGCGTATTGGAAACTAAAGAGAGTTGACGATGCGCTCAGCGAATATGCCTTAGCGGCTCAGGTGGATAGTACGGATGCGGCTAATTATATTTTCAATATGGGAGCTGTCCTTACAAATAGTGGAAAGTGGTGGGAGGCGATTTCTGCTTTTACACTTACGATCAAGCTCGATCCCACAAGAGCGGATGCATATTACCAGAAAGGCGTCAATTTGTTAGGTCAGTCTATGATGCAGAGTAACGGGATGATCTCGCCTCATGGGACGAAGGCAGCCTTCCAGATGTACTTGAATTTAAGCCCAAGCGGTCAACACGCCAAAGATGCTGCACAGCTCATTTCGAGTATCACGGGTGAGAGCACCGCCCCAGTACCGTACGAGCACGCCTTGACCCAGGCATTCGACGCAGCGCAACCTTTCAATTCAAGCGAGGATTACAAGGCCGGAATGCAGGCGGAAGTCGCCGAATTGAAACGGCAGAACAGTTCTCCAATATGGGCCCAGAAAGCCTCCGACTTCTGGAACGACCCCACCATTGCTTCGGCTCTCCAACGACAACTCGCCATCGAGCGTTTGGCAAAAGAGCAAGCGCAGGCCAACGCTCAATATCGAGCCAACGCTCAAGCAGCTACCTCTAGCGAGCCGACAGACGACTTTGTCGATCATTCGAAGACAGCCTCGTTCCTCTCGGCGCTGGGGCTGATGCTCAACACAGCAAATACTACTTTCCAGCAAGTGGAAGCGAATAAGATGGCACAGCAACAAGCCCGTTTCGCAGCCCAACAATCCGCAGCACAGGCAGCGGCACAAAGGCAGCCCATCCCTCCACCGACATCCACCTATCCGAAGCCGCCAACCCAAACACAGCCGCAATCGAGTTCGTCTAGCAGTTCGTCGGGAGGCACTCGCTCTAGCGGCCCAAGTTCCGGCGGCTCGTCAGGATCAGCATTGCCCACTCCGAAACCGTCTGATCTGGGTATCACACAAAACTGGGTTGATCCAGCGTGCAATGGCACAACAAATGCACATTACGAGATCGCCAACAACTCTTATTACAGCGCAAGTGTGACGGTTCAACTTTCTTACCAAGTTGGCGGAGTACAGAGTGCGTGGACGGTGACACAAAACGTCGGCCCCAGAGCGGCTAACGACTACATACAGCAGATTCCTTGCGGCGACCAGTCGCAGCCGGGTGATTATGGGAATTCAAACATCGCCCAATGGCAGTTCCAATGAACAACTATCCCTAGACGCCAGATGCAACCCCTCGTGTGCGGAGGCCCCCCGATCCCGATCATTGCTGAGTTTCGGCACTCAGAGGGTAGGGCAGCCGGTGTACCAGGTACTCGCCGAACGTCGGTTCCTCTACCCACCTTGAAACTAAGATGGAGGAGATCGATACGTTAGTCATCAAACTGCTGAGTAAGTAGTGCGCTGGCGAATCAGAAAAAGGTGTACGATGTTTCGGGATCGATTCACAGCGCAATGAAGTCAGGTTATACGAGAGAACAGATTCTCATCTGGGCGAAGACCTACCCAGAGCTAAGTAGCAAGTACCTCGAAACGGTCTGCACAGCCGGGATGCTTCCATCCGGCAAACCCCTGCGTCTCTATCCCATCCCATACAGATATCTTGGTGGTGAGAAGGAACAGTTCAGCCTGTACCAGTGGATCACCGCCGACATCAAAAGAAAGCAGGACGACCCTCGGCCCGAGAGTTTCCGAATCGACTGCGACTCAATCGAAGCGGGCGAGGTTCTTCACCCCACACAGGACGAATGGGGTAAGCGTGCGGAATTGATGTTCCGTGATCCGTCTTGGCAGTTCGAGTCCGTTGAAGACTTGAAGAAGGCACAGAAAGAAAAGGGCACGTCGATTGGAGTCGTAGCGCCGAGAGAAATCACGAAGGTTGAAATCGCCAAACGTTCCGAGGAAGAGGCGAAGAGTTTCGAACAGAAGTTGGCCGATGTCAGGAAAACCCAAACGGCGAAGCGGGCGCAAATAAATATGTTCGAGGAGACTCTGCCGCCGGAGATGAAGAATCTCGAATTTATGAAGTACCGAGTGCAGGTCTCCTGGCTGTGCCCTAACCCAGAGTGCCGGGGACATCGGATGCAAGTGCTTGATTGGGGATTGTGCGAACTTCAGCGACGGGATGGTGACGAGAAGGCACTCGATCGGATGAAGGATTTGTGCGATCTCAAGAAACACGATCTGAAATTCTTCTTAGGTAATCTGTTCATGCACCCTGCGAGTTTCCTGATCGTTGGCATGTGGTATCCGAAGCGACGGGAAGACCTGTTGAGATTCACAGGTGGACTGGACGTATCCTGATCCGCTTCTTCATCGCATCGACGAGGATCGAACGATGGCAGTCGTCTGCGTCTCGCTCAAAGCATGTGAGGCAGACTGTTCGATTGCGTGACGCCGCCGTGCGGATCACGTCGATTAGATCAGTGATCCCTGTCGGGTTCTCATCGAGATAAATTCTGTAGCGCCTCAAGCACTCGGCCAAGTCTGGTGCCGTACGTCGGTTCTCTTTTGGATTGCCTGCTGACTTGACGTGAACGTAGTCGATTCCTGCCTTCGATAGCTCACCGCTCAAAATGTTCTTGCAGAATCCTCGCTTGTGGCTCCACGGAGTCTCACGCACGTCAGCGACGATGCCGACGCCCGCAGCTTTCAATTTTGAGACGTAACAATCCACGTCCACTCCCTGATAGCCGAGGGTGTAGATGTTCAAGTGTTGAAAGTCGCAAGCGTCACCAGAGCGGGTGATCGGATGACTAACCATAGCTGAACCGGATGAGCTGCGGCCAGTTCCTTACAAGATGCGTGGCTCGAACCGTGGGAGAATACATGGTCTAGTGGTAGGTGCGCTGGTGAGCGCCGACTCGCCCATCAACGACGATTCCAAACACCGTCAGCATTGAAATACGGGGAAGCGTCAGGTCCGAATTACCCTGGTGTGGGTGTCTGCGATGAGCAGTGCTAAAATCCATGGCCATGGAACGGAAGTGATGGAAGACCGAGAGTACGAACTAAAGAAGGCCGAACTCGCATTGAAAGAGCGAGAGGTCACTGCAAAGGAAAAGGAATCTCACGTCACTTGGTGGAAGAACCCCCTCATCGTTGGTCTCATTGGTGCCACCTTGGCATTGGGGGGAAATATCGTCACCAACATCTTGAACAACCAAGCGTCGGCAGAGGCTGAACGCTTTCGTGCCCAATCGGGTCTGGTGTTGTCAGTCATCAAGACGGGCGGCAATGAGGAAGATGCGTGCAAGAATCTCAATTTTTTCGTCAACATTGGTTGGCTTGATGACCCAAAGGGCACTATTCACGGCGTCTGTGGAACGAAGGGCGGAATCCCAACTTTGCCTGCGAGTTCGGGTGTGTCGGTGTTGGACAATGTGTGGCCGGGTAGCATTACATTCGGAGTAGCAATCACGCTCAACGTCAGAGTCGAGGATGCGGATTCACACAAACCGATTGAAGGCGCTGCGGTGGCTCAGATCATAGGTACGGTATCCGGCTCCGCTGTCACCAATTCGGTATCCCGCTCCGCTGTCACCAGTGCAGAAGGTAACGCAATTCTGAACTTTGTATCCTCTTCGGACAACTTGACCGTGAGCAAGGACGGTTACCAGACCGTTTCGACACCTGTGGCCAACTTCGGAGTGATTGTGGGGGCAGTCCCCCCGACTATAACAATTGACTTGCATCGAGCACCCAACTCAAAACACTGAATCGGCTGCTCAGTGGAAGTGAGGAATTGATGAAGCGTCTTCTGGTTTTCACTGGCCTGATTCTGACGGGTTCGCTCGTTGGACAGGAAATCAAGCAGGGTGGGGAATAGTTCCACTCGGTGAGCTTCATCCTGGCTGCAAATGTTGGGAAACCGAGCTTCTATCAGGACGACAACAGGAAACGTATAGGCACACGTATAGCTGTTGAATCCCTCGTAGTATGCCTACGATTATCCAACAGCTCAATCAGGAACGCATAACGAGGTTTCCGTTGAGGTATCCGCTGAGAGCCACGCTCAGAGCGCCTTGGCGATTACCAGGTAGCCCATGCACAGCACCGATTGGGGCTCCTCTTCAAATACGACTTGGGTGGGGTCTTCACTCCCTCTAGCTTCCGTGTCCAGGAAATCCAGTTGCCTGGCTCCACATCTGACCTGCCTTCATCCCAAGAAGACCTCAGTTGGCTTTGTGCTCTGACGGTTACTTTCTCCCTTGAGGGGTCACTGTAGGACTGCTTCAATCGGTTAATCCCTACCGTGGGCCAGGTCGTCGTTCGGCTGTCGCCTAAGACCGTTGCTTGCATCACCTGACTGGCTACCGTGTTCCTTCGGCCAACTGCTTTCTGATACCTTGTGTGCTTATAGCGGCGTACCAGTTACCGCACTACTCCTGCCCGTTGTTCACTCCACCTCAGCGGTTTCCGATCCCTCGGGGCAGGCACATCAATGAAGATCACGGCCAACGCCGATCCCTATTGGGAGTCGGCGGCCGCAGAAGTTGTTGCCTGGGCAGAAGGACAACGCAGGTTTGACTGCCAAAGCGTAGTTGCACCTCTCGAATGTTTATCGTTCCTGCGAACGAGCCCTCCGCTGACAATGACGCCTAGATCTCTCGCTTCCTGAAGCACGCCGCCGACGGCACGCAAATCGTGGGTCCGAACGTCTGGCGATTTAGCAAGTTCCTGTAGAACATCGTAGGAGGTAAATGTTTGCTGGCGGGCAGCGAGACGCATTATTGCAGCGAGAGCTGCGGTTTTCCATGTCGGGTTCGCATGGGTCGAACAGGCGTCAATGTGTAACTGCGTGGTTGTCTGTGAAGGAGTGATAGCAGATTCCATAAAAACCTCTTTCGGCGACTGAGTTGCCGCTCAATGTCGAGCCTCGTTTGGCTGCTACCACTATCTAGTATGTAGTTTCCTAGGCTCACATGCCTCGCACCTGAGATTTTCTTTTGTGCTGGGCGCTGCAGCGGTCGCATCCATCCCAGAGCAAGACGGGACGCTTCGGCCACTCGACGATTCGTCAAAGGACTGAGGCACTACCTCGGACGATCCTCTCGTTCCCCTCACACGGCACTTAGACTGGACTGTATCCCATGAAAGCTGCTAGCCCTGCCACTCGCCGGAAGACCCTAGTACGTTTCGATGCAGCCAATCCAGCAATGACCGTGTTCAAGACTCGCTACTGGAAGCCTCGCATGGTCTATGTTCTTCGGGCTGACAAAGCGATTCGATACAAGAAGGGTCGCTCTCGCATTGTCTATATCGGAGAAACTAAGAGAGAAACTCGCCGGCCTGCCGGATCTGCTGCATCGAAAGCAATGCGGACGTTTGGAGTGCTGCCGGGAATCCGGCGGATTGACGTTCACCCGTTGACATTCCGAGGAATCCAAAGCGTGCGAATGTGGGAGATTTTAGAGCGAGACTTGTTGGCGACGTTCAAGGCCACGCATGGAGAAATTCCTTTCTACAATCGACAAGGCAAAGGGAAGAAATTCTCGGTAGATCGAATCAAGTATTTTCGGAAGAGCAGACTGGAAAAAGTTATCACGTTACTCTCCTAGCGTTGTACTCGTTCAGGCTTCACGACGTTGAGGATCTCACGTCATCATCTGGGATTAGTTGAGCTGGCTCTTCAGCTCAGAAACCATGTTTTGGCGCAGACCACGCAGATTGGTTGCAAGGTCTCGGAGAGCAGCAGGATTCCCGCTGTTGCCTTGCAAGGCGACTCCCGCATCGTGAACAAGCGTGGACTTCGCTTTTACAAATGCCTCTAGGAAATCCATTAGAGACTTCAACTCATTGTAGGCTACGTCAGCATCGTTCATGTCGTTTCTCCTTGAATCTCCTTCAGCACTCGTCCGTATTCGTTGATGTTTTCACAGAATCGGACATCCGCAGAAGCAGGCGTCAGTCAGCATTCTTTCTGAAGTTTTCGATCATCTTGTCGAGGTCTGCTTGAGGTGTGCCTGCAATAGCATTCACCGTGAGCCACACCGCATCGTGAATTCGAATCTTTCGATTTCGGTAATCTTTGTAGAAGACATCGAGACCATCAGCAAGCTGGGCGTTGGTTACATCTTTGAAAAATTTGTCGTTATAGAAACGGAACGACTCGATTATCTTGGGGGCACAATCCTTATCATCGATATTCTTCCAAAGGGTGAACTGGCGTCCGAGGTCCATTCCATCGAAAAACCCGACCATGTACGTGAATTTGTCCGATTGCGGTTGTTCCCTCCACCAGTTGCCATCTCGTCGAGAGTCCTGTGCTTGGAGTGAAAAAGATAGTGCGAACAACAGTGCGGCCAGCCAGAAGGATTTCATGCACGGCATTGTGCCACCGGAGCGAACCAAGTTCAATCAAGAATGCGAGAGCATCGAGCACCACCCAATCTCATCATCGCCGCACCAGGGAGCATCCTGTCGTGCGCTGACGAGCGTCGAGGTGCGCTGCGGGAGGGTTTCGGGCATTGCCATCACGCTCATCAAATTCGCAGCGGAACGCCGATGCAGACGGAAGGATTTCAGAAGCGGAAGACCGTCATGCTGTTCATTCTGCTGACTTCGACTCTGGCATTCGCAGGCATTCACGACGCCTGCCACACCGAGAAGCGGGAGTTACGAATCCTTGCCGTTTGCTTATACGGGAGCTGCCATTGATCTGAAAGCCGAGGAGACGGTAGCAGGCAAGAAGGTCTATTAAGTTTGCAAGGTCGTTGACGAGCATCCCGAGTTTTGGACCCGACCGTCACGAGAAGCGGTCGTGTTCGCAGTCAAAGTGTTGTGGAAGCGGAAGGATTAGCCTCTATTCGTTTCGCTTTTGTTTGGACAGCAGCATCGAAGACGGCGACTCGACGCCAACCTAACTTTTCCATTTCCTTCTGGAAGTTGTCAGCCTCTTCACGGGTCTGCACGAAGCCGAGGTACTTCGGGTCGTCATGCGAATCGCAGCCGACAACGGCAAAGTTCCAACTTTCAACTTTGGCGGACACAGTTCCTTCGGACTGAGGAGGCTTGCCACGAGTTATCAGTGAGACTTCGTATTCGCAACGGTGCCCAACAGGACATTCGAGCATGCCGTGCTTCTTCATAAACTCTGCGATTGGAAAAGTGATTATCAACGGACACTCAGAGCACTGTACCCATCCTTCTTCAGCCATTCTCTCCTCCGGTTAACACTCTGTGTCCTACTGTCGCTTCCTTGTTGCCTCTGCTGTGTACGATGCTGATTCCCTGTTACTAAACCCGAACACCGAACGGAGTCTTCCAACCAGTCAGGCAAGTGGACACTGACCTGCGAGTTGTCGTGCGAGGGTGACCAAGTCGTGACCAGTCCCTTCTAAAACCCTACATCAGTAAAGTCCATAGTGGAGAAGTGTTCCTCTGTTGGCGACCGTCGTCGGGACGCCAGCCCGTACATCTCTTGCCTTGGACTAGAGTCCCAATAATAGTTCGGTCGGTTAGCTACTTCCAACCAGATCCGAGCGTGACAGAACGCTGCCTTGTTAGGTCCGTCCTGCTCGCACCAACACAAGAGGTGTCTTCCACGTAGCCATTTCACTTCATCTCGGAAGTCAGCATCCTTTACAGTATGTCCTTCCATTTTCTGTTTGACGTATTCACGGAAAGACTTTGCGTCTGTTGCGACCCACGGGTTGTTTTTCTTGTTTCTGACCTTCAACGGGTTCACCGCATTCCCGAAGATGGAGCCGTCCCACTTTTGTCCCCTCACTGTCTTACAGCCGACGTACACGGCATACTTGGGATAAGTCCTGCCCGCCTTGCAGCACCAAACTCTCGGGATTGACTCGATAAACCCTGGCGTGTGTTTTGTCGGCGCCCACGGTCCCTCAGCCGACAGGTCTGGGCTGCGAAACGTGAGACTGATCCGTGGAGCCGAGAAATGCTTCTGGGGCAGAACTGCGTGACGGTAGGCAAGCTTCTCATGAAAGCCAACAGGCATTTCCACGAGGTCTCCACTCTGAGTTAGTTCCTCCCATTGTTGTCTTTGTACACAAGTTCCAGCAGGGAGGTTCGCTGTCCTTATAGAGAAGGTTCTCGTCCCGCCAAGACACAGCATCTTGACTGGGATTTGAGATCCGATCTCTTCCGCATCATTGTGCCAACCGATGCCGATAGATTCGTCAGCGTAGTAGTTTATATAGCAAGCCGAGAATGAGAAGTCATACTCAGCTTGCAGACGACTACGGACAGCCCGCAACTCTGCGGGTCCGTCAGCATAAGGTATCGGCGGTTCTTTGTCCGTGGCTTTCACGGTGTAGGCTCGTGCCGCTACGGGATCGCCTTCATAGAAGACGATGTTCTTTCGTTTTATTTCTTTTCCACGAATCAATGCTCGATGCCAGGGACCAGCGGCAAGAGCGTTGAACAACGGTGTCTGCTCTCGGAACGGGAGGTAACCCTTTATGACTTTCACAGGGGATTCGGTCATGCTTCCTCCCCGATGACTTCAACAACGGTCACCTTGAACTTGCGGCAAGGGATCAGCCCTTCCAACAAGTCATTCATTTTTTCTTCAATTGCACTCACCGAATCTAAGTTGTTGAAAAACTTCCTTACCTTTTTCTTGGCTTCACTTTTGGCATTTTCCCAGTCCTCGACTACGGCTTCTGGCTCGTCATCATCTGCTACGAGGTTGGAAGCCGCTTCGTGTGACGCATCGCAAGTGCTTTTCGCTTCATCGGAAGCAGCGGAACTTTCTTCCGCTCGAACTTCCCTGTCCTCACTCTTTGAGTTTGCCAGCAACTGGCGGACAGCACGGTCGGTACGGTGCAGTTTGTCGGAGCAGAATTGCTCCCAAGTGCGGCAACCTTCGATCCGATCTCCCTTGCTCAACGTCTTAAAACACTGTCGCAGTTCTTCCAATTGCGGCTTCAACTCTCGGAGCTTGACGGTCAGCACACCTTCAAGCTGCCCTAGAATATCCGCTGCCAACTTCTTCGCCCGAGCGACTTCTTCGGGATTGGGTTTCTTTTTCTGCTCGCTCATTGCGTCCTCCAACTCTTCGCTGCGGACTTGCGAGCGATATCAGCTTCAAGAATGGTTTCAGGAGTGCGGTACAGCGTGCGTGATCCTTCATTGAGATTGACCTGGAAGATACAGGTCCTTCCGAGATGCGGGGAGTCAAGTGCTTGAGTTTTTGTTCTCGTTTTGCTGGACAGATACCAGTCCAGTGCGGCAGTTTTTTCCTCTAACATGGCGAACCTCTTTATCTGTTTGGGAATCGCCGTCTCAGCGGGAACCGCTGGTTTTCCCCGGCTTGCGGGTCTTGAGAGCCTCTAGCGGGCTGCCCTGCACTCTAACCTGCTCACCGTCAGAGGATGACGACTCGCAGAGGTTTTCTGAAATCACTGGCGTGATTTCATCACAAAGCAATTATAGCACTTTGAGGTGGCTGTTCGAAACGGGATCAACGAGATTTAGTGGGCTACTTTGAATTTTCCAGCCCAAGGAGTTTGTTTATGTCATCGTCTGGATTTGGCTCGGTTCCGGTGAGATGACACTTTATTTCTTCACTAAACTTACAGAGAAGGGACAATTGCGCACAGATATGCACTAATGCTCTCCGAGCGCTCCACGCAAAGTAGGTGATCACGAGCAGCAAAACGATCACTATTAGGTCTGCCATGCCTCAACACTCCCTTCTTTCAGTTTCATGCCGCTCTTTCCGCCCTCCGCTGCTCATAGGCTTCCCAGAGGGATACCAAATCCTCCACCCTCCACAGCCGATCCGCCACGCCAGCGGCCATTGCCGGAGACAGTCCGAAGTGTACGTGAATCTTGATGAAATTGTAGGCGGAAAATAGTTCAATTTCCTGGCAGTGGTGTTATGCTTCCGTTCTTCTCAGCATACCTCGCCCTGGGTCACCGCACCCACGCTTCTAGCAGGGTGAGTCTGCCCGAATCCCGCTGTCGTTGCTACAGTGCAGCCGACAGTAGCGACACCTTCTGATGGATCTTTTGCAAGTCCTCGGTCAGAAGATTGGCATATTTTCGGGTCATGGCAAGATCTGAATGCCCAAGCGTCTTCTGCAGGTGGAATACGCTACCACCCGCCCTCAGATAATGAATGGCAAAGCTGTGCCTGAGGGCGTGTAGGGTTCTCTCTGGAATCCGAATGCTGAGCTTGCGACACAGATTCTTCGTGTCCCTCAGCACGTTCCTTCTGCTCAGCTTCCCCCCGTCACGAGTGGGAAACACCAAGTCCTCATCCTGATGATTCTTGGCGGTTACCTGGCGATTCTTGGCGATTATCTGACGATATTTCCAGAGATACTTCCTCAATTCCAAGCTGAATGGAATCCGGCGTTCCTTACTCCCCTTCCCCCGCACGAGAAGCAGCAGATTGTCAAAGTCTACTTCCGCCCAATGCAAGCTCATGACCTCGTCAATGCGAGTGCCAGTATCGGCCAGCATGAGCAGGAGAGCCTGGAGTCGTACGGCAGGAAAACGCTTCGGCTTCCAGGTTGCAAACTTGGCAATGTCTTCCTTGGAGAACGTTGGCAGCACCCGCTGCTCGTCTTTGAGCTTGGGCACTCTCAACGCTGAGCCGGTCCAGTTCAGGTAGGAGTTGATGGCACAAATGTAAGAATTACAGGAGCGGGCCTTCAGGCCCTTTTCCCGCATACGCACGATGCAATCTTTGAGCGTTGCCTCATCTGGCTCAGGAATCCGAAGCCATTTGAAAGCTTCGCCATACCACTGAATTGTGCGTGGAGAAACGTTGTGCAGGTACTGCCGCTCACGGATGAACTGCTCGAAGCCAGTATTCATTGGAATTCCCTCCCAGGGGCTCAAATTTGGAGGAAACTCCCGTAAGTTGTTGATGGTCGGGGAGAGAGGATTTGAACCTCCGACCCCCTGGTCCCGAACCAGGTGCTCTACCAGGCTGAGCCACTCCCCGACGACGTGGGCGGCGACGAGAGATTGTCATCAGCCGCGCACTTTGCTTTCGATAGGCAATACGATTATAGCATCGCCGCTGTTCCCCGCTTGCCCGGGCAATTTCGGGTTACACTGTTGGCGACCGTGGCTAAGCCCATGGGGACCAGTTCATGTTGTCATCCTGAGCGAGGATTGATCTTCGCGCCCAAGCGCGAAGATCAACCGCAGTCGAAGGACCCATGCAACCTGTGTACCATTAAAGATACGGCAGGGAATTCTGACGATAAACGGCAGTCGCGATGAGCACGGACGAAACAATGGCCACCGTAACCGCAACACTCACCATCACGCTCACCCACGACGTCACCGGCCGCCCACATCGGAATCACGACTTGAGAGACATAATCAAAGAACCAAGATCTGAACGACCATGATCGTCCTCTGCGCTGATCGTCTCTTTACACCGCAGCAAGAGATCCAGAACCCGCTCCTGTTTGTCGAGGACGGCCTCATCTCCGCAGTGTCATCGCGTGCTGAACAGGAGATCCCTCATCACGCTACCGTTCTTGACCTCACCAAAGACGTTGCCGGCGCCATCCTCGCGCCGGGTTTCGTCGACATTCATATGCACGGCGGAGCTGGCCTCGATGTTATGCGCGCGTCGACCGCCGAACTACCGCATCTGAATAAATTTCTGACCACGCACGGCGTCACGGGCTATTTCCCTACCACGGTCGCTGCGCCGCTCGATCAGACTTGCGCCGCTCTGGAACGCCTTGCCGACGCCGTTGCAGTGGCTACCATCTCCAACAACGGCAACGCGGTGCAGGCTCGGCCGCTCGGCATCCACCTGGAAGGGCCATTTCTCAGCCACAAGCGCCGCGGAGTGCATCCTCCGGAATATCTCGTCGCGCCTACGCTCGCAATCTTTGAGCGCCTCTGGCAGGCCGCCCGCGGTCAGGTGCGCATGATGACCATCGCCCCGGAACTTCCGGGAGCACTCGAGGTAATCGCCGAAGCCGCGCGGCGCAAGGTTTGCGTGAGCATTGGCCACTCCAACGCCGAACTGGATGCAGCCCGCGCCGGTGTTCGCGCCGGCGCCCGCCATGCCACCCATACTTTCAATGCCATGCGACCGCTCGACCATCGCGATCCCGGCATCCTCGCCGAAGTTCTTACCGACGGCCAACTCACAGCCGATATCATCGCGGATGGAATTCATGTTGCACCCGAGGTCGTGCAACTTTTTCTGAAGGCCAAGGGCATCGAGCGCTCAGTGCTCATCACCGACGCGACCGCCGCAGCGGGCATGCCCGACGGTGCTTACCAACTCGGCCCCATCCAGGTCGAAGTCAAAGACGGCAGATGCACGATGGATGGAAAACTCGCGGGCAGCGTCCTGACGATGGACCGCGCGGTTCGAAACGTAATGCAATGTGCCGGATGGAGCCTGCAAGACGCCGTGCGCGCCGCCACCCTGAACCCGGCGAGGGCCACAGGTTTGCCGCAGCACGGGAAACTCGTCCCTGGCGCGGAAGCCAACCTTGTTGTATTGAGTCCGAACGGTGAAGTAAGAAAAACGATAGTCCGCGGCCGCAGCTGTTAAACACAAATTCTAAACGCGGGGACAACCGCAGAGAAAGCAAGCCGAAAGACTCGTCTAAATCTCGCGCTTCCACATCGTCTTGTGTCGCGCCTGCCATATGGCTGGGGCAACCGCCCAGAAAACCCCAAAAAGCGAGACAAACTCTAACCGCCTACTATTGAACGACGCTTGCGCGTACGTCTGGGCTTCGGGTAAGTGCCATAATAGGATCCATACCGTCGCGGCCCATATCACTAAACCTGCAATCCATAACCACTTCAAAAACTGGTTTACAGCTGTAATCCGGATCGGGCTGTTTCCTGCAAGGTTGCTGGAAGGCATTTAGGGTCTCTTTTCACGCTAATGGAATTATACGTCACTAGGATTTCGGGAGATGCTTTTTCTCTTGTGTTTTCCGCCATTCAGCTTCCCACCCGGCGCAGGGTGTCTTGGTATTCGTCAGGATTGCGGGTTCATTCAACTCCAGTTCATTCCACTCGGGCCATCGGTGGCATGTTGGCGCCATACTGGAAAGGGCAAGGCAGCCCGCATTTTAAGGGGCTAATTCGGCTTGCGATCTTTCGCGTCCGCCAGATAGCGCAACAGTACCGCTTCATCGGCCCGCGTGAGCTTATCGAGAAAAGAAGTATCCACCTTGCTATCTTCGAAGGTCTGCGAAGCATTCGACTGGCGCAGCTTGTCGCCCAGCTCCGGATCGTTGCTCATCACCTGGGTGTAGAACCACAGGAAGTGGCGCATCTGGTCGAGCGACTTGGTCAGCACCTGGATAGCTTCAGTTTCCGGCAGCGTGCTCAACATCTCCATCAATTCCGGATCGCTGGGCGCCTGCATGGCGGCGCAGTTCAACTCCCGCTGAATCGCGCGCAAGTCTTCGGTAACTCGCACCATCCGCGTGTGAAGGTCATCCATCTGAGTGTCATTTCCCATGGGCCGCAATAATAATGAAAATGTTAACGCTGTCATCCCGAGCGAAGCGAGGGATCTTGGTTCTTGCCCGCACCAGTTTGCACCGCCGCCCGAGGCAAACACCAAGATCCCTCGCTTCGCTCGGGATGACAGCTGGTGCGCGTGCTTGAACATCTCATCGGCAGCGCCGAGCGGATAGATGTCCCACGATCATGCGCTTTCGTAATTCAAGCAATTACTTTGGTCTGCAAGGTAACTTGCCTGAGCGCATAGCCCCGAACGCGGCCACTGGCAAGGCTTCTCACCGCACAGGACGACGTCACGTTCGGCGCAGTCAGATTTTAATCCAATGTGCGGGCTTCTCGGGTATCGACCATCAGTGCACTCGCCGCTAGCTCCAAAGTCACCAGAGCCCTTTGGGATTCATAGAGACCATGTGGCGACAGCCGCCTCGTGAGTTTGCCCTGAGCTAAGCCGAAGGGTTTAAGCCTGCGCGAAGCGCGGCGCCCCGCACAGAACTCCCAGTTTCAGCGCCTCTTATGATACAAACGCACGGATGGAATCCGCCGCCGCAGCCCAACCCCCGCGCCAACTGATCCGCGCCATCGGACGCTGGAGCCTGGTCGCGCTCGTCGTGAACTCCATCATCGGCAGTGGAGTCTTCGGCCTTCCCTCGACTGTGGCCGCGCTCATCGGCAACTTCAGCCCGTATGCCGTGCTCGCCGCCGGCGCCGGCATGAGCGTCATCATCGCCTGCTTCGCCGAGGTTGCGTCGCGCTTTCACCAGGCCGGCGGCCCCTACCTCTACGCCCGCGTCGCCTTCGGGCGCCTCATGGGCATTCAGACCGCATGGATGCTCTGGCTCGGGCAAGTCGCCGCGCCCGCCGCAAACGCCAATCTGTTTGTGATTTACCTGGGAGAATTTTTCCCCCACGCCAAAGATCCGCTGCCACGCGCCATCATCCTCACCGCGCTGGTGGGCCTTTTAACTTTCATCAACATTCGCGGAGTGCGTGCCGGAGCGCACGTGAGCAACTTCTTTACCGCCGCCAAACTTGTGCCGCTATTCGCGGTTATTGTTTTGGGGCTGTTCGTGCTTCAACAACACCACTGGACGATCGCGAGCCCAGCAGTCGCGTCTCCCAACACCAGCCAATGGCTGAAGGCCATGCTGCTTCTGGTCTTCGCCTATGGCGGATTCGAGACCGCGCTCGCGCCCATGAGCGAAGCGAAAGATCCCCGCCGCGACGCTCCCTTCGCGCTTTTCATGGCATTGCTGGCATGCACAGTGATCTACGCGCTGATCCAGTGGGTCGTCGTCGGAGTTCTGCCTGACGCTGCTCACAGTCAGCGACCTCTCGCCGACGTGGCGAGGCTGGCGGTCGGTCCCGTAGGCGCGGCGCTGGTTGCGATCGGCGCACTGATTTCTTTCTACGGATATCTCAGCGCAAAAATTCTAGCGATGCCGCGCGTCCCCTTCGCCCTGGCCGAACAAGGAGACTTCCCCAAGGTGTTCGCCACGATCCATCGCCGTTTTCACACGCCGTATGTGTCGATCCTCGTCTTCGCAGCCATGGTCTGGGGATTGGCGCTGCTCGGCGACTTCAAATGGAACGTAACTTTATCCGCCGTAGCGCGTCTGCTCTATTACGCCGTAGGCTGCGCAGCCCTGCCCATTCTCCGCCGCAAGAATCCCGAAGGCGCAAACGCAATGTTCCAACTACCCGCAGGAAATTTCCTCGCCGTGCTGGGCGTGATCCTGTGCCTGATTCTGGCCACGCGCGTGGACTTTGGCCAGTCCCTGATTCTGATTGCCACGATCGCTCTGGCCCTCCTTAACTGGGCTGTCGTTCGAAACCACGAGCGCCCATCCCGTTCGCGCTCGTAGAGATGTCGACGTCGGAATTATGCGGGATTACTCACTTCGCGCCGAATTCCACTAAAATCCTCTAATGCCAGAGTGTGCGTTCTGCACGGAGACAGCCAACCTGTCCCTCGAACACTTATGGAGCGATTGGATGAATGCTCTTTTTCCCGGCAAAAAGAGATTCACCCGCCGCGATCAGCACGGCAACATACTTCAGCAATGGGTATCCGACAATCTTAACTGGAAAGCAAGAGTCGTCTGCAAGCCGTGCAACGAAGGCTGGATGAGCAAAATTGAGAACAATCATGCGAAACCAGCAATGACGGAATTGATCCACCTTAAACCCGGCACAGTTCTGGATAAGGCGCGCGCCCAATCACTTGCTATTTTTGCGTTTAAGACTGCCGTCGTTTTTGACCATGTGAGCCGCAACAGGCCGCCATTCTTTTCGAGAGAGGTTCGCCATCGGTTCCGAGAGACGCTTGCTATTCCTACCACGACCGTGGCTATGTGGATGGCTGCGTCCATTGCTCCGAGAAACGGCGAGGTTCTTACGTGTTACACGAAAGGTAACCTTACCCCGAAAAGTGACATCGAGACATACGTATGTACATACGCGATTGGCCGTTTGGTCTTCCAGGTCGTTGGGGTCGTTCTCCCGAGCAAGCAAGGTCTCAAGTTTGGCCCCGCCGCCGAATTCGAAAGTTTGTCTGTACCGTTCTGGCCCTTGCAATGGCTTCCCGTTGGTTTGTGCTGGCCGCCGTTTGATGTCCTGAGAACCAACAGGGACTTTAAGGACTACGCCGTCAGGTGGAAAACTCTCAAGGTTGAAAGTGTTGCGAGCTAGTTTCGGCCTCGGCCACTCTGAGCAGCTCGCCGTTAGAAATCCTGTCCCAGCCGCGCTCTATCGCCTCCGTAACGTCGTGGTCCGAAAGCGACGCGGCAATGCCGCTTGGAGTGCCGTGATCAAAGAGAATGCGCATCGGCCGAGGCAGTTGCACCAGCAGGAATCGGCGGCGCGTCGAGGCTGCGGGCGGCAAATTCGAGCACTGCCTGAATTTGCTCCCGCGTCACGCCGAACCACTCCATGATTTCTTCGATGCTTGCGCCGGATTCGAGGTTCTCAAAAACCGTGGCGACCAGCCTACGAGTGTCCTTAAACACCCATGCGCCACTGCGCTTGCCAGGGACGCTCTCCACGGCGGGACATCGCGACCAATCGAGAGCTGCCATGTTCCTACCTCATCTTGATCTTAGCATCCAGGCCAGCGTATCAGACCTAAGCGTTGACGCTCGCTCTTGACGCCAGCCAATCCTGTTAGCTTCCCTGTTCATCGACAACGGCAAACTTCACGCCAAGAGCGCGCAGCACACAACTGATAGTTTCAAATCGCGGATGTGCGCCTGCGCTCAGCGCCTTGTACAAGCTCTCCCGGCCAAGCCCTGAGTCTTTCGCGATCTGCGCCATGCCTCGCGCCTTTGCCACATCGCCGAGTGCGGCAATGAAGACATCGGGATTTGAGTCTTCGGCAGCCGCCGAAAGATACTCCGCAATGACCGCATCGTTATCGAGATACTCTGCCGCATCAAATGCTTTGTAGGTTTTTTTCCTTTTCAACGTTTCTTCCCCTTGAGTTCACGAGCCATCTTTTTCGCTCGCATGATGTCCTTCGCCTGCGATGCCTTCACGCCGCCAGCCAGCAGAGCATAGAGAGTTGTTCCGGTTCGCGTGTAATAAACCCGATATCCTGCTCCGACATGAATGCGCATTTCCGACACGCCCTCGCCGACGGGCTCACAATCGCCGAAATTCCCGAATGCCGCACTGAGAAGGCGAGCCAGAATTCTGGCTTTTGCTTTTTGGTCGGCAAGGGTGGATAGCCACACATCGAAATCGGATGACCGAACGAACGTATTCACATCGCTTTATTGTATCCGTTTGGATACACAACGGGCAAGGGGATAATTTTGCGCCTTTCAACACTGAAGAGTGATCGAAGCCGGATCGATTAACCGTAGCCTACTCATTCACGGTGCTCTGGTTAAATCGGTCCGCTAATTCCTATGTGGGATCAATTGCCGAAGCCCGAGTTCTCGCATTCAAACTCCGCGCTGTTCTATCGCCAGCAGCGCCTTCTTGCGATCGGCGCCCCAGCGGTAGCCGCTGATGTTGCCATCTTCGCGGACCACGCGATGACACGGAATCGCAACCGCCACGGGATTCGTCGCGCAGGCCCGCGCCACAGCTCGGCTCGCGCTGGGTTGCCCGATACCTTCCGCCACTTGCTTGTACGATTGCGTCGCGCCGAACGGAATCGACTGCAGATAAGTCCACACGCGCCGCTGAAATGCTGTTGCGCGAATATCTAAAGGCAGAGCGGCGTTCAGCTCGCGCCCGGTCATCTTCGCCAGCACAGCTTCGATCCACGCCTGCAATCCGCCATCGTCGAGTTTGCGCACGGCGAAGGGGAACTCGCGCTTCAGGCCTTCGAGCAACTCTCCATCGGAGCGCGCGAACTGAATCGAGCAGACGCCGCGATCGGTGGCCGCGATCAGCATGCGTCCCAGAGGCGAATCTGCGCAGGCGTAGCGAATCGAGGCAGCGATCGCGCCGCGCCGATATTTATCTGGCGTCATGCCGAGTTGCGACGCTGTCTTCTCGTAGAGCCGGCTACTGGAGCCGTATCCAGCGTCATACATGGCGCGAGTCACGTTGTCTCCGGCTTGCAGGTTGCGCTTGAGTTGGCGCAGGCGGCAGGAATCGGCGTACTCGCGCGGCGTAATTCCAAGCGCAGCCTTGAAGCGCCGCTGCAAGTGAAACGGGCTTTGATGAAATACTTTGCCCAGGCGCTCGAGCGTGATCGGCTCATCAAGGTGCTGCTCAATGTAGCGGCAGATTTCTTTGGCTGAGTCTGATTGCGGATTGCCACTGGCCGATGCAGAGCGCGGCCGGCAGCGCAGGCACGCGCGATAGCCAGCTTTCTCGGCCTGGTCAGGATGCAAGTAGAACGCGACATTCTCGCGCCTCGGCCGCCGCGCCGCACACGATGGCCGGCAATAGATGCCCGTGCTGGCGACAGCGAAAACGAACTTTCCATCGTGCTCGGGATCGCGCGCGCAGACTGCGTTCCAGCGCAGGTCGTCGGCTGGCTTGATCTCTTTGGGCTTGATCGAGGCGGGCTTGATCGAGCTGGGCTTAATCGAGTTGGAGTGGGCCACAGGCATGGAGCGGGTTACGACCTCAACGAGTATGGCATCGTCAGTCAAGGCTGGGAAAGTCGCGTTGGTGGAAATCATGATAGAGACAGCGTAAGGCGTGAGCGCGGCAATGGACTATCCGAATCTTGCGGGCAAAGCAAGAAAGCAGGCTCAACGTCATCGCCCCTTTTTGGATGGTGTCATCCCGAGCAGAGCGAGAGACGACAGTGTGGGTTCCCAAGGCTAAGCCTCTCTCATCTCGCTAACTCCTTAGCCTGCAGCAATTGCCTACGCGCCGCGCATTGGTCGATTACCGCCGCCTGACTTTCATCGGTCGCCGGCCTTCGTGCACATGGCCGCTAGAGCGTCCTGGAGGCCGTGGAGCGCGAGAAAATCAAAATGCACACTTCTAGGGTCACCCTTTTTCGGGAGCCGCGCCACCGGCGAGGTAAATCGATTTACCTACAAGGCCCGAAATCGATCCTTTGGATTCATGCACTTAGAGACGCTTTTGCTATATCTTTATGCTATATGCGAGAACCCCGCCGCGAGGCCCGCTGCAGAATCAACAACTTGGCGGCTTTTGACTTTGCAAAGGGACAATTTTCCCGCAGGATTTGCGCCCCGACGCCGGGATAGACTAGATTTCCCATGAGCTTTCCAACTCCCATATTGATCGAGGACAAATCATTGATGAAGAACGCGCGCGTGACGGTCATGACTTTCGTAGCCCTGCTTCTTGCTTCAGCCCTTTTTACTCCAGCCCTGGCGCAGAAAACCACGCAGCATCTGTTGAGCAGCGACGAACTCACGAAGGTAGCGCCGGCGGAATTTTTCTTTCGCGGACAGAAGGCCACGGTGCAACTGCGGAACGCGACAGGATTTGAAACCGCCGGCGGCATGGTCACATTCGGCGCGCTGGTGGACGCCTCGGGATATTCGTCGGGGATCAAAGAGAAATATCAGGGCATGCTGATCACCGAATCCAAACTGAATATCGGCGGCTCTGAGCTTGCGCCGGGAGAATACGGCTTCGGGTTTACCAAGGACAAGTTCATCGTCATGAACGTGGCCAGCGAAGACGTACTCAGCGTTCCTTACTCCACCGATGCGGAGTTGAAGCGGGCTGTGCCGCTGAAGATGGTTGAGGACGGAACCGGGTACAAGTTATACGCGGGAAAGAAATGGGTCGCGGTGAAGCCGGAATAGTTCGCTTCCCTACAAATCACTGCTCACCGCTCTAATGGCAGATCTGATCAATTGCCCAACGGCTGAAATGGGCCGAGCAGGCTGGAGACTCCGGAGCGCTTGCGCAATTCGCTGAGCAGAGCGCTGGCCGCGTTGGTGTAAGTCTTGCTGGGGTCTGAGGGATCGGCCCAGACTGCGTCGTAGATAATCTGCGCCGCTTCTTTCAGGTCGATGTGCAGGGCAGCTTCGTAAACATCCGCGCGTTCTTGCAGGCGGTCGTAACAAGGCTTGCAGATCGAGGCCGCCTCGGCGCCCGGGCCGTGATGTTCGCCCAGCGTACACGCCACAGGCGAAGTCGTGACTTCCGCATGCGCGGCAAAAAGCTGAGACTTAAACTCTTTCAGAAAAGCTTCCCGCTCCTGCTCAACGACGGCGGTATCGGGCAACGGTTCAGCTGCGGCCTGCGTTTTTGGAATGGCCGGAACCACGTTAGGAGAAACCCGCACTTTACTGTTGCACGCCGGGCACGAGTCAAGATCGGCGGGGTAATAGAGACGGCAACTGGCGCAAGGCATGCCGTAGCCAGAGGTCGAGGGCTTACGCGAGGTGGCTGACTCATGGCGCACCGCGTTGCGCAGATCGTTGCGAACGTTACTTCGAGGATCGGTGCTTAGGGAATCAGTTTTCCGGACATCGGTTTCCGGCACGGCGGACTTTGCCGGTTGAGCGGCTGCGGCTGTTGTGGATCGCGTCATATCCATGATCGAATCTCCCCGAATGCCTGTCTTCAAGTCTAAGCAGTCTTACGGCCCCGCCGTTAATGCCGGGAGTACAGTGCCCGGCAGTGTCCTCCGGCGCTACGCTGCCGGCAGATCGCGGCTTTCATTTACTCTGCACTTCTGACTGCGTCTGTATCAGCTTCTGCAGCTCGTCGCGGCGAGCCTGGTAGAGCTTGCGCTCCGGGTCGAGGCGCGCGGCGGTTTCCAGTTCTGACAACGCTTCTTCGTAACGGTCCATGGTCATCAGGCAGGCCGCGAGTGCGTAATGGTTGTCCGGCGACGCATTGAGGCGAAGCGCTTCGCGGAATTCTTTTTCCGCCGCGGGAAGCAGGCGTTGCTGAAAGAGCGCTGTGCCGAGAGCGCGATGCGTAGCGTCAGAATCGGGATTGAGGCTGACTGCGAGGCGCAACTCTTTCACGCCGTCGTCGATCTTGTCATTCAACAACAAAGCTTCGCCCAGGACGCGGTGTTCTGTTGCGCCGGTGGGATTCTGGCGAACCGACAGCTGTAATTCGTCGATGGCGTTCGGGTAATCCTTCTTCGACATGTAGGCGCGAGCCAGGCATCCGTGCCCTTGCTCCCATTCGGGATGCTGGCGGTAAAGTTCGCGCATTTCGACGATGGCAGCGTCGAAGTCGCCTTTATCGCAGTAAGTGTTGCCCAGGTTGTTGCGAACGGACGCTTCCTCGGGCGCGAGGCGCTTGGCTTCCTGATATTCGGCAACGGCTTCGTCGAGCTTGTGTTGCTCGTGCAAAATCAGCGCGAGATTGGAATGGGCCTGCCAGAAAGCCGGATTCAGATGAAGAGCCTGGCGATAGGCGGCGATAGCTGCGGAATCATTTCCCTCGGCATTAAAGGTGATGCCGAGATCGTAATAGGCATCGACGTTGCTGGCATCGCGGGCGAGAGATTCGTCGAAAGCGTGAACCGCCGCGCCGTATTTTCCGTTCGAGTACAAAGCCAGACCCAAGAACTGATAGCCCTCGGCGTTTTGCGGATCCATACTCAGGGCGGTGCGCGCTTCGGCGATCGCGTTCGGGCCGTCATCCACGAGATAGAAAATGTAAGCGAGGGCGCTGTGGTTTTCGGGGAGGTCGGGCATGAGTTGCGCGGAGCGCGTGAACTCCTCGAAGGCCTCGTCGAAATTTCCTAGTTGGCGAAGCATCGCTGCCAGGGCGAAGTGCAGCGCAGCGTTTTCGGAATCGGTGGTCAGAGCTTGGCGCAGGGCTAGTTCGGCTTCGTGGAAGCGTTGAGCATGGGCTTGAGCCGCGGCTTGCACAATCGCTGCGGGAATCTTTGCCTCGGAAATTCCGGAAGCTGCGCTCGCGGAAGAACTTGTGGCGGACGACTTCGCATCCGTCAGCGTCCGGAGCAGATTTGCATCCGCGCCGGCGACCTCTAGCTGATGAATCTGGTCTTTGCCGGGAACGCTTGCCAGGCCGCGTTCTTGCACGATGCGTACCAGGCGATTGTTCGGTACGCCCGCAGTCAACCAAGCCATCAACTGGATGGAATTTACCGGCTGGCTTTCGCTGGAGTGAGCGGCGAGAGCCACTCCAAGAAGAAATAAGAATACTGAAAGGCCCTTGTGCTTCACTCGACTTCTCCGGCAACGATTTGGTTTGCTGGGTGCGATGACTGGGTTGCGTTGACTCGATTGCGTTTGCACGGTCCTACAAGTTCGGAGCCGCAATCCCACATTAGCCCGGGGATGGAGCCGCAGGTAAGGTCACGGAAGTAATAGGGCGCGGAGATGACGAGGTTGGCATGGTCCAGACAGCTTGCAGGCGATCACAGTGCGGTGTGATTTTCGTCACCGCATTCATCGTCCCCGGGTGCGAGACTGCGGGAGTGGGGATAGAAACCCAGTAGCCCAAACAGAGCAGGAACTGGGGTTCTGAACCGAGTTTGATTCCGGAGGAGAGGTTTGACTTCCCTATACCCCTCCGGTACCGTATAAACAGCTAGCAGTATGGTTTCCTGGAGGTTCCGATGTTTGAAGGCCTGTTTCAACCTACGCACCTGATCATCATTTTCGCGATTGCCCTGCTGATTTTTGGTCCCAGGAAGTTGCCTGAGCTGGGCAAGGGTCTGGGCGAGGGGATTCGTGCCCTGAAAGAGGGCATGAAGGACAATGCTTCGGCTCCGACCGAGCAGAGCAAGAACACAGAATCCAAAGACTCCAAGGAAATCAAGAGCTGACTGTTCGCTTCGCGAGCAGCAATCTTCTTTACTTTAGCCGCCGCTTTGTTGCCGTTTTCTGTTCCGAACGTTTTCTGTTTCCGTGCGTTTTCTGTTCCGCATCTAAGAAGCCCCGTGCCGTTAAATAGCATCTGAGCTGTAAAACTGACTCTAAAAATCTGGAGGTAGGCAGCATTGCGTAAAGTTGAGTTTATTGCGTTCATCATGTTTCTGGGATTGGCTTCGGCAGCTTTCGCCGATCAGATCACTTTGAAGAATGGCGACCACTTGACGGGCACAATCGTTAAATCCGACGGCAAGACTTTGGTGCTGCACACGGAGTTCGCCGGCGACGTCACGCTGCAGTTTGGCGCGATCACGCAGATTACATCCGACAAAGAATTGCACGTCAGCACTTCGGATAAGAAAACGGTTGTCGGCTCCGTCACCACCAGCGATGGAAAGATAGAAGTCGCCACCAAGACGGGCGGCACGGTGGAAGTTCCTCCGGCCAATGTCGTGTTGATCAGAAATGACGCCGAGCAGGCCGCTTACGACAAGTCGTTAAGTCCGGGCCTGCTGCACGGCTGGAATGGCGGCGTGAATGTAGGCTTCTCGCTGGCGCGCGGCAACAGCGAAACGGAAAATCTTGCGCTGGCTTTTAACGCCGTGCATGCGACCTTGCATGACAAAATAACTTTGTATACGAGTTCGATCGATACGCAGAACCAGTTGTCGACTCCCAGCACGGTGGCTAATTTGACCGAGGGAGGGCTTCGCTACGATCGCAATGTTGGCGCGCGACTATTCGGCTTTGGAGCGGCGGACTTTATGGCCAACGCGCTGCAAGATTTGGATCTGCGCGCGGTTTACACGGGCGGTCTGGGCTACCACGCGATCAAGTCCGATAAGACGGTGCTCGATTTTCTGGCCGGCCTTAACTACACGCATGAAACTTATTCGAATGGGCCGCCGAACCCGCCGGTCCCGCCTGCCACTGTGGGCGTCGGTTACACTTCGTACGGCGTGACGAATAAATTTGCCGCTCTTACCCTGGGTGAAGAGTTGACGCACAAGGCGGGGAAGACGACCGTCCTGACTGAGAAGTTGTATTTCTTTCCGGATTTGTCGGATACCGGGAACTACCGGATGACGTTTGGCTTTGGATCGGTGACGAAGATCAGCAAATGGCTGGGCTGGCAGAACCAGTTCGGCGACATCTACGTTTCGAACCCGCCCTCTACCGCGAAGAAGAACGACGTGATTTTTACGACTGGGCTGAATATCGCGTTCACGCACTGAAGCGGTTTTGATTGTGGGAGTGTGAGAGCCGCCCGCGAGGGCGGCGTTTTTTCGTCAGTTAAGTGCGGGCGATCCAAACCTGGTAAGCGACGACAACGATCATGAAAATCAGGTAGAGGCGAAGCGCCCATAGGATGAGGAGTTCGAAGCCTTTGAGCCTCCGCCGCGGAATGGGATGCTTTTTGGCTCGCGCGAGTTGATCGGGCTCGAGCGATGATAGAACCAGGATTCGATCTGAGACCGCCGCGGGCGTGTTGTCCGTTGTCACTCTTTTAAACCTCAGGGGCTGAAGCCTTTGTTCGCTGTGAAACTTTACGCGGCGCTAAAGCGCCGCTCTTCCACGGTGCTGCACGCTTTCTCTTCCACGTTCCGCGTCTCATTTACTTCTATGTCTACGTTAATGCGTGCCCTCTCCTCCGCGTTATTGCTTGCGCTCCTACGTCCCGCCTAGCGCGGCGAAGATGTTGGGGGCGATTATGCTGATTCCGAAAAGTACGCCGGCGGCGGTCAGGATGAGTACGACGGCCGTAGCGAGTACGTTCGCCCACCACGGACTGACCAGGTTGCCCATGATTTCTTTGTCATTGACCAGCATAAAAAGAAACACCAGCGCTGGCGGCATCGCGAGAACCGCTACAACGTTTACGAGTAGAACCACGTAAACCAGCGGCAGTCCCGGAATTAGAACGATGCCTGCGGCAGCCAGTGCGCACAAAGTGAGCACCGCGTAAAAGGATTTGCCTTCGCCCATCGGCAGGTTGAGGCTGTGAGGTTTGTGCGCGACCTCGCCGAAGGCATAGGCGGAAGAAGCTGAGATGGTGATGGCGGCCACGATTCCGGCCTCTACCATCCCGAGAGCGAAGAGAGACGCGCCGAAGCGGCCGATGATCGGCTGAAGAGCCTGGGCGAATTCGGCGGCCTGAAAATTGTCGGCGGTCATCTGATGGGCGAACAGAGGCGCGGTCGCGAGAATCGTGGCGATGGCCGCGGCGCTTGCTAACGCGGCGCCGAGCACGGTGTCGATGCGGCCGAAGCGAATGTCTTTAACGGTCATTCCTTTGTCGACAGTTGCGCTTTGCTGGAAGAAGAGCATCCACGGCGTGACCGTTGCGCCGATATCGGCGAGGACGATCAGAAGAGTGTCTTTGTTGAAGCCGGGAAGCGGCTGCCAGGTGAGGAACGCGTGGGCGACCGAGTGGCCGCTGGGATGAGTCATGAGCGCGACCGGAATGAAGATTAAGTTGAATAATGCGGCGGCGAGCGTGATGCGTTCCCAGGTCCAATAGCGGTGACTCATGAGCGCGGCGTAGAGGATGACGAGAGCGATCAGAATTGCAATCCAGGGAGGCACTCCAAAGAAACCCAGCCCGGCGCGGACGGCGATGAACTCGGTGATGAGGGTGAGAAAGTTGCCGATGCCGAGGTCGACCATGGAAAACCATCCCCAGAAGGGACCGAAGCGCTCGAAGATTAATTCGGCGTGGCCGCGATGTGTGGCAGCTCCGAGGCGCACGGTCATTTCCTGGACGATGATCGCCATGCAAAACGTGAGGGCGACGAACGGGATGAAGAAGCCGATGCCGAATTTGGCGCCGGTCGCGGCGTAGGAGAGCATGCTGGGTCCGTCGTTCTCTCCGAGCATGACCAGGACGCCGGGACCGACCAGCAGCCACAGCAGACGCGCTCTGGAGAAAAATCCACGCTGCGCGCGGGCTGTGGACACGCGAACACGATCATGGGCGCGGTCAACATCTTCGTGAGTGATGACTACGGCTTCGTCTTCGGCTTGGGGGACAACAGGCTTCATCGGCTGAGGGCTGAAATGATTTGCAGTGAGTCGGTCCGTCTCTCCAGCGGGCGAGCGATCCGCTGAGGAGATTAGCGCAAGTATACACGATCACATAAACCATAGTTAACCGATAGCCGAATCCCCAGGAACTACTTTTTGCATGAGTCTTTGCAAGAACCCATATGCGAGATGGCTAGCGCGAGGGATGCGGGTCAGCGGAAACCCATACGCGTTCAGCCGCTGCACGGCCCAAGGAGATGTTGCCGGTGCGCGTGGATAAAGTGAGGGTCTGGTCGTAATTGCGTTCGAGAATGCGGAGCTTGGCTCCCGGACGAATGCCGCGCGCTTCGAGAAATTCGAGCAGTCGCCGGTCGCGTTCATAGATGCCGCTGACGGCATAACTGGATCCGGGCGAAGCATCGGCAAGTAACTGCAGGCCGCGCCGGCGGCGACTGGCGGGGCTTTCCATCTCGCTGAGGTTGCCATGCGGACAAATGCCGCGCTTGCCTAATTTCGCGAGAAGTTTGGCTTCGAAGTCGGGCGACACAGCGTGCTCCAATCGTTCCGCTTCGTCGTGCACCTTCCACCACTCCATGCCGAAGAGTTCCGCCAACATGCGTTCGATTAAGTGATGGCGGAGCGTGAGTTTGCGGGCGATCTTGCGTCCGGCGGCCGTGAGGCGCACATGGCCGTCAGCCTGCACGCGCACCAGACCGTCCTTCCGCAGCCGGCGAACCGCCATAGTGACGGCGGGCGCTGAGACTTTCAGCCAGTCCGCGAGCCGCGCGGAGATCACAGATTCTCCTTCGCTCTCGGCTTCGAGAATGGCCTTGAGATAGTCCTCTTTGGAGACTGTGATCATCTTGGGAGATTATACGACGGAGTTAAGCGTGGTTAATACGATCAAGATAAAACCTTTACCCCAGGGGACACGGAGGAACACGGGGTAAGTTAAAAGCGAAGGCTTCGCTCGGCGTTTGACAGCCTTCCTGCTCTGCCCCTAACCTTGATTCTTCTGCTATGAAAGTTTTGGTTCTCGGCAACGGTGGGCGCGAGCACGCGCTGGTGTGGAAGCTGCGGCAGTCCCCGCGCGTTTCTAAGCTTTACTGCGCGCCGGGCAACGGCGGCATCGAAGACGAAGCAGAATGTCTGCCGGTTAATCTCAAGAGTCTGGAGTCACTCGTGGCGCTGGGCGAGAAGATTCGTCCGGATCTTACTGTGGTAGGGCCTGAGTTGCCGCTGACGCTGGGCGTCGTGGATGAATTCACGCGCCGCGGATGGCCTGTGTTCGGTCCGACGAAAGCTGCGGCGCAACTGGAAGCGAGCAAGAGCTTCGCGAAGGAGTTCTTGCAGCGGCATCATATTCCCACGGCTCCTTATGCGGTGTGCGATTCAATCGACGAGGTGCGTTCAGCGCTGACGCATTTTCATTTGCCGGTGGTAGTGAAGGCTGACGGGCTGGCGGCTGGCAAGGGCGTGGTGATTGCCGCAACGAAAGAGGAAGCGGCTGCCGTGGCGGCTGAAATGCTCAACGGCAAAATGGTCGGCGCGGCGGGCGCGCGCGTGGTTCTGGAAGAGTGTTTGGAAGGCGACGAACTTTCGTTTCTTGTGCTGAGCGATGGCGAGCGGGTGGCTCCGCTGGTTGCCGCGCAGGATCACAAGCGCGTGGGCGATGGCGACACGGGGCCGAATACGGGTGGGATGGGCGCGTATTCGACGGCGAGCATCATTGACGACGAGATGCGCGATTGGCTCGTGCATCACATTGCGCGGCCTGTGGTTGAGGGCATGAAGGCTGAGGGCGCGGAGTATAAGGGCGTGCTTTATTGCGGGCTGATGATGACGGCGCGCGGCCCGATGGTGCTGGAATTTAATTGCCGCCTTGGCGATCCGGAGACGCAGCCGATTCTGATGCGGCTGGAGAGTGATCTGGTCGAGGCGCTAGAGGCTTCGATTGAAGGGCGCGTGAGCGATGGCGATTTCAAGTGGTCGCCGGATGCGTCGGTGTGCGTCGTGATGGCTTCGGGAGGATATCCGGGGACGTACGATGTGGGGAAAAATATTGTGGGGCTGGGCGCAGCTGCGGGGATTGAAGGCGTGAAAGTTTTTCACGCTGGCACTTCGAAGCGCGCTGGAGAATTTTATACTGCAGGTGGACGCGTGTTAGGTGTTTCGGCGCGGGCGCCGGAGTTGCAGACTGCGGTTGCGCGGGCCTACGAGGCTTGCGAGAAGATTCGCTTTGACGGCGCGCACTATCGGAAAGATATTGCCGCGCGCGCGCTGAAGAAATAGGCCCAACCAGTTTGCGGCTGCGTCGAGTGACGTGCTGGAAATTCCGGTTGAGGCCGCAGGTAATTTGAGCGAAAGGGATCCTTCGACTGCGGTTGTGCTTCGTTTCACGAAGCACAACCTTCGCTCAGGATGACAAATTACAGGGTGACGGGAGAGTTCATGAGCAAGGTTCTGGTTTCGATTGTGATGGGCAGCGATTCGGATCTCGAGATTATGCGGGAGTCTGGAAAGGCGTTGGAAGAGTTCGGGATCGCTTATGAGATCGACGTTACTTCGGCGCACCGTTCGCCGGATCGTACGGCGGATTTCGCGCGCAAGGCCGCGGAGCGCGGGATTCGCGTGATCATCGCCGGAGCTGGAGGCGCGGCACACCTGGCGGGCGTCATCGCGGCTCATACTACTCTGCCTGTGATTGGAGTGCCGATTCCTTCCACTTCATTGCAAGGGATGGATTCTTTGCTGGCTACGGTGCAGATGCCGGCTGGGATTCCGGTGGCGACTGTGGCTATTGGGAAGCCGGGGGCGACTAATGCAGGGATTCTTGCGGCGCAGATGATTGGGTTGAGTGATGCTGCGATTGCTAAGAAGCTTGTGGCGCACAAAGAGAAGCTGGCGCGTGGGGTGGAGGAGAAGTCGAAGAAGCTGAAGAGTTCTGTCTGAGCTCGGTAATGGCGCCGCGCCTCGCTTTGCTCGGCTGGACGGACTAATGCGTCCGTCCCCACACAAGCAATCTCCACACCAGCATCTACAACTTTAATCCCTTTAGGTATTCGCGGAAGGGTTGTCCCAGGTCTTCTCGCTTTAGAGCGAACTCTACTGTGGCTTTCAGGAAGCCTAGCTTGTCGCCGGTGTCGTGGCGGCGGCCTTCGTAGACGTAGGCGTACATTTTTTCTTTCTGCAACAGCAGGCGCATGCCGTCAGTTAATTGCAGCTCGCCGCCCGCTCCGGTCGGCGTGTTGGCCAGGCAATCAAAAATTGCGGGCGTGAGAATGTAGCGGCCGATGATGGCAAGGTTCGAAGGCGCGTCCTCGGGCTTCGGTTTCTCGACCATGTTTTTTATTTCATACAGTCGCTCGCCGAATCGACTGTCGACAGGCTTCACGTCGAGAACTCCGTAGGAAGAAATCATTTTGCCTTCGACGATCTGAGTTGCGATTACCGAGCACTGGGTCTGGTCGAAGACCTCGACCATCTGCTTGAGGCATGGAACTTTGGCGTCGATCACGTCATCGGCGAGCAGTACGGCGAAAGGTTCGTTTCCTACCATCTCGCGCGCCATGAGAACGGCGTGGCCGAGGCCGAGAGCCTCTTTCTGCCGGACGTAGGCGATGTACATCATGTCGGAGATGGAGCGCACGATCTGGAGAAGATCCGTCTTGTGGCGTTCCTCGAGCATCTTCTCGAGTTCGTAACTCACGTCGAAGTGGTCTTCGATGGCCTGCTTACCGCGGCCGGTGATGATGAGAATCTGATTGCAACCCGAGGCCATCGCCTCTTCGACGCCGTATTGAATGATGGGCTTGTCGACGAGAGGAAGCATTTCTTTCGGCTGGGCCTTGGTTGCAGGCAGGAAGCGGGTGCCGAGGCCGGCTGCGGGGAAAACGGCTTTGCGGACTTTCATGGGCATAGGGGCAGTCTTTAGTGTCGATCGTTTAGTCGTTAGTCGTTTGCGGTGCGACTCTGGTTGCCGGACAATTGTACCTGCTGTAGTTTGTGGCTGGCGATAGTGGGAATCAGCAGACAGTGTCTGGATTGATGAACGTGGGATCTACAGTCTCATTTTCAGTCGGGTGATAAATGCCTGCTTTCTTTCCAACGGTATAGGTCGCACGAGGAGGCATTCTTATGAAGGCCGCGATCGTTTGCGTCGTAGGGGTATCCATGATCCTCGCTAGCTACGCGCAAGTGGGCGCGCGCGACTCCGACAAAGCGCGCGTGCTTTCGCTGGAAAACGCGTGGAACGAAGCGGAGAAACACAAAGACGCGAAAGCCATTGACGGCCTGCTCGCGCCCTTTTTCGCTTTTACGGATTCCGATGGGTCATTCGTGAACAAGCAAGAATTTCTTGCCAACATCGCGGGTGCCAGCTACCGTCCCGAACAGATCGTGAATGACTCAATGAATGCGCAGCCCTACGATCATGCGGTGGTGGTTACTGGAACCTATCGGGAGCACGGTATGGAAAAAGGTAAGGCCTATACTCGTCGCGGACGCTTCACTGACATTTGGATCGAGGAAAAAGGTGCTTGGCTCTGTGCCGCGAGCCAAGAAACGTTGACTGCTCGTTAGCGGACCTCACGGGATATCGCTACTGAGAGCTGGTTTCGCTGACTCCGGTTCGAACTTCTGACGCTATCTCCGCGCTGGCGAGTTGTTCCAGAACGGCGCGCAGAGCGCGGAGCACTTCATCTGCCGCGGTTGCCTTCAAAACAAATTTCAACATGCCATCCGGAGTGAATTGTGCGCCGCGCTGGGCGGAGACGAAGCGGGCCAACTGCTCCGGGTCGACCGTCGCATCGTGGCGGAATTTCAACGTTATGAAGTCGCGTTTGCGCTCGATCGCGTTCACACCGATCTTCATGCATAGCAATTTGAGCGAGGCGTAGTCGAGCAGGTTGCGGACTGCGGGCGGAGGTGGGCCGAAGCGGTCTTGCAGTTCTCCGGCAACGTCCGTAAGTTGCGATTCGGTTTCAACTCGCGCTACTCGCTTGTACATCTGCAGGCGCTGGTTTTCTTCGGGCACGTAATCCGCGGGAATGCGAATGTTGAGGCCGAGATTGAGCTGGGTTTCGGCTTCGTCGGGCGCTGATTCGCCTTTCATCTCACGAACCGCGCGCTCGAGCATCTGCGTGTAGAGTTCGAAGCCGATGGCCTCGATGTGGCCGCTCTGCTCGCCGCCTAGCATGTTGCCTGCGCCGCGCAGTTCGAGATCGAGCGCGGCGATTTTGAATCCTGCGCCCAGGTCGGAGAATTCTTTCAACGCGGCGAGACGGCGGCGGGCGATCGGCGTTAGTTCGATCTCCGGCGGAAGCATTAGATAGGCGTAGGCGCGGCGACTGGATCGGCCGACTCGTCCGCGGAGTTGGTAAAGCTCTGACAAGCCGAGGCGGTCGGCGCGGTTGATCAGAATTGTGTTGCACAGCGGGATATCGAGGCCGTTCTCGATGATCGTGGTCGAAACCAGAATGTCGGCTTCGTGATGCATAAACTTCAGCATCACTTTTTCGAGTTCGCCTTCTGACATTTGTCCGTGGCCGACGATGATTCGTGCGGGCGGAACGAGCGCCTGAAGCTTGGCGGCGATTTCCCAGATAGTGTCGACGCGGTTGTGGACGAAATAAACCTGGCCGCCGCGCTCGAGTTCTTGCTCGATGGCCGACTGGATCAGCTTTTCATCCCAGGCGGCGACTACCGTCTGAATCGCCATGCGATCTTTTGGCGGAGTTTCGATCACGCTCATGTCGCGCAGGCCGATCAGCGACATGTGCAGAGTGCGCGGGATGGGCGTTGCCGACATGGTGAGCACGTCCACTTGCTTGCGCATTTGCTTGATGCGTTCTTTGTGGCGAACGCCAAAGCGCTGCTCTTCGTCAACGATGAGCAGACCGAGATCGGAAAATTTTATATCTTTCGACAGTATGCGGTGCGTGCCGATGAGGACATCGATCTTGCCGGCTTCAGTTTTCTGCAGAATTTCTTTTTGCTGCTTCGCATTGCGGAAGCGGCTGATCATTTCGATAGTGACCGGGAACGGCGCGAACCGCTGCTTGAAAGTTTCGAAATGCTGAAAAGCTAGAACCGTCGTCGGCGCGAGCACTGCGACCTGCTTGTTGTCGTTGATCGCCTTGAACGCAGCACGCATTGCGACTTCTGTTTTGCCGTAGCCGACGTCGCCACAGAGCAGGCGATCCATGGGCTGCGAAGATTCCATGTCGCGGATTACATCTTTGATGGCTTGAGCCTTATCTTCCGTCTCGTTGAATTCGAAGGCGTCTTCGAACTCGCGGAACCACTCGTTGGCCGGCGGATACGCGTGTCCCACGGCCGTTTTGCGCTCAGCGTACAGCTTGAGAAGTTCGTCGGCCATATCTTTCATGGCCTTACGTACGCGAGCTTTGGTCTTCGACCAGGATTGCGTGCCGAGATGACTCAGTGCCGGCTTGGCGCCTTCTGACGAACGATACTTCTGCACGAGGTCGAGGCGCGTAAGCGGAACATAGAGGCGCGCGGCATCGGCGAATTCGAGCAGCATGAACTCGGCGGGGCCGTCTCCGTGATTGATTTCCTTCAGGCCCTGGTACTGGCCGATGCCATGTTCGACGTGCACGACGTAATCGCCGACCTGGAGATCGCGGAAGTCAGAAAGAAATGCGGAGACTTTGGATTTCTGACGTTGCGGACGCGAAGCGACGGATTCAGATTCGTCGAACAGATCGCGCGCGCCGAAGACTGCGAGATTTGCCTCGGGCAAGAGCACGCCGTCTGGAACGTAGGCCGTGGCCAGCGTCGTAGTGAGGACTTCGCCGGCGAAGTAGCTGGTTTCGTCGGCGTAGCTCTCGCCACCGCGAGTGCGGCTTCCTAGTTTGAATGAAACGTTGTACTCCGTGAAAACATCGGCAAGGCGCTCGACCTCACCGATGTTGGGGACTGCGAAGAGAACGCTCTTTCCATCGAGGTTGAGCTTCTGCACTTCTTCGAGCATCGCGGGAACCGCGCCGTGAAAACGCGGCGACGGCTGAGTGAGAAAAGTGATTACGTCTTCGTTGAGGCTGCGGGTGATGCCGAGATGCTCGACGTCGGCGCCTGCGAGGCTTGCGGTTTTCTGCCACCAATCGTCCGGCGGCAGGAATAAATCTTCTGGGCGCACCAGATTGCCGACGCCGCTGCGCTCGTGCGCTTCTTCCACGCGAGTCCAGAAGCGGTCGAACTCCTGCTTGAGCTGATCGGTTTCGTCGAGCAAAACCGCGGCTCGCGGGATGAGATCGAAAATAGTGCTGTCGGCTCCTGCGACGGGAGAATAAAACTCCCAGCCGGGAAAAACGTTGACACCGCCGGCGCGGACGGCGGCTTCTACGATCTCTTCTGCGCCCTCAATTCTTTTGCCGCTGAGACGCGCATGAATTGCGCCGAGCAGCTGTTCGCTTACAGGCGTTTCGGTGAGCGGAAGCAGCAAAGCCTCGTCAACTGGATTCGACGACCGCTGCGAGGTGGGGTCGAATTTGCGAATGGAATCGGCTTCGTCGCCGAAGAATTCGATGCGCAAGGGGCGATCGGCTTCGGGAGAATAAACATCAAGAATGCCGCCGCGAACTGCATATTGTCCCGGCATTTCGACCACATCGGTTGACTCGTAGCCGACGGTGTTGAGGTGAGCGAGCAGGGCATCGAGATCGAAGGACTCGCCGCGGCGGATGGTGCGGGCGAGATCGGCATAGTAATCGCTGGAGCGCAGGCGGACTGCGGTGGCTGCGACCGGAGAAACGACAATCGACGCCGCGCCGGTTGCGATTTTCCATAAGGCGGTCGCGCGTTCCTCCTGGAGTTCGGGGTGCGGCGAGAGGTTCTGATAGGGAAGCACATCGCGCGCGGGCAGGGAGATGACGGAGTCCGAATTGCACGCGCCGGTGAGTTCGCAGAAGCCGCGAAGAATGGGAACGAAGTCTTCGACGGCGCGGTTGTCGTTGACAACAAAGATCAAAGGTCGTGCCGCGGCACGTTGAAACATCACGAGCAGCAAGGCTTTCGCAGTGGGCGTGAGGCCAGAGACACGAATACGCCCCGTGCCCTCCTTGAGGTGGGAGGCTACACGCGCGAAGGCGGGAAGCTTTTCTACGTCCACGAAGAGTTCGCGGACGAAGGGAAGAAGCATGCAGGATCATTTTAGCAGGGATGGGAGGAGAACTGATGAGCGGCCAGCGAGCTTCGCTCTGCCGGGACAGCCGAGGCGGCTATCACCACATGGTTCTTAGTCACCACGCAGCAGTGGACGCGTTAAGCACGTCGGGCCGCCGCTGCCGTTGATGCAGAGTTCGCTGCCGGGGAAGGCGCGGACGTCGAATCCGGCGCGGCGCAGGCGGTCGTTCGTCTTGTGATTTTCTTCGATTGCCAGCAGGCAATTATTTCCGAGCGCGAGCACGTTGCAGGCTAGCGTGTCACGCTCGGACGCATCGATTTCGATGAAGCTGAATCTTCGCGCCTTGAGCAATTCGACAGTCTCTACCGCCAGCCACGCCAAATCGACGAGAGCGGTGTGCTCGTCGAGCAGGCTGATCAGCGACATCAAATGCAGGCACGCGGATGGGCCGGCACCGTAGGGCAGTGGCGCGGAAAGAACTTCGATGCCCTTGGGCGACAAAACATCGCGCATCTGCTGGATGCCTTCTGCGTTGGTGCGATAGCCGCGGCCGACCAGCAGAGTGTTTCGATCTAGCCAGACAATGTCTCCGGCCTCGGCCGTGCCGGGAGAAGTGATCTTGCCTAGCATCGGAATCTCGAGCGTCTCGCAGAACGCGGCGTGGGCCGGACCCTCAGCCACGCGGTTCGGCTTGCCGGGACGCATCACGATTAAGCCGTGGTCGGTCGCGAGAGACGCGTCGTGGGCATAGACGGCGTCGAGGGAAAGATCGGACGCAGCAGGCATTTCCACAAGCTCTGCGCCTGCTGCCTTCAGCTCGCGGCAGAGTGCTTCATGCTGGGCTTGAGCTTTCGCGAAGTCCGGCGCGTGATGAAATCCTAATTCTTGCCAACGCGCGGCGGGCTCCGGCTGGTTCCAGCCCGCGGTGCGCGGAGAGCACACCATGACGCGCTCCAGTGCGCCGACCATCGAGTGTCCGTTGAAGCGCGCTTTTGTTGCTGTCTCTGGCATCTAGTCTCAAAAAACGTTCTGAACCTGCTGAGGCTGATAGGAATCTATATGGGCATTATGGCAAAAGCAATCTGGGAAGGCGCAGTGCTCGCAGAGAGCGACAAGACAGTGGAAGTAGAAGGCAACCAGTATTTTCCGCCGGACGCGATCCACAAGGAATATTTCAAGCCGAGCGACACGCATACAGTTTGTCCGTGGAAGGGCACGGCTAGCTATTACGACCTTGAAGTCAACGGGAAACGGAACGCCGGAGCGGCCTGGTTTTATCCCGAGCCCAAGCCGGAGGCGAAGCAGATCAAGGGACATATGGCGTTCTGGAAGGGCGTGAAGGTGGAGAAGTAAATCGCCGTTTTTCTAGAACTCCGCGTGGGCGCGGAACGCGGGCACCAGCACGGGACCGCGATCGCGATTGTAGCCGGGGTCAACAATGTGTTGCAGGCCCGGCCCCATATAAATGCCGCGCCACACGTGGATCGTATAGTAGGTCTCCAGAACATTTTCGCGGCCGTAGTTCAGCTTGCCATCGCCAAGAAGAAAGCCGAGGCCGCCATCCGCGAGGTAGGTCTGGTGATCCTTCTTGATCGCATTCGACACAAAAGCGACGCCGGCGAGGTCGTGCTTGCGATGCCACCAGGCGCCGTTTGCGCCCACTCCTTCGGCGAATGTTTGATCGACTTCGGTGTAGGCGAAGGATTCGGTCTTGCCGTTGTCCCAGCCGAAGCGCGCGAATGCCGTAACGTAGCGCGTGAGATTCTGCTCGAGGTTCACCCCGAATCCATATTTGCGAGTGATGTGCCAGGGATGATCCGTGATTTCTGGAATTGATGTAAGGCCGGCTTCGAAGTTGGCGATGGCCTGGCGGTAGATGCCCATGTTGGCATAGTTGGTGTAAGCCAACAGTCGAACCACTCCGGCTTTTTTCGGGATCAGGCCGCGGCGTAGCTCGTATTCAAAGTTCTCCGCGTGAACTTGCCACGGCTTCCAAACCAGATCGATTCCGTTCGCGACCTTGGGCATGAGCCCCTCGACGAAGCGAAGGCCCCAGTTGCGGTCTTCGAAGTCCGCAGTGAGGCCGACAGTGTAGCCGCGCGTGTCGGCGGCATAGTCCCAGGCGCCGTTGTTGTCGATGGTCCAATTGGCGAATTGACGGTGAGTGTCGGAACCCACGGAATTCAGGTCCATGAAGTCTGGCAGCGTGAACTTGCCGAAGCGGATCTCCAAGCGACGGCGCGGCAGTTCGTCGAAAAGCGAGAGATAGCTGCGCTGGTTTTCGACTTTATCCTTGCTCAACGCAAACACTTTGTGAATCATGCCGCGGCCCAGGTAAGGCACTTTGCTCAATAGCGGATTGCGCACGATATCGAGGTCGGTATTGCCGGCGAGACCGAAACCCTGGCTGAGCGCAGCTCCGCCGGCCTCTTCAATGTCGACCAGAATTTCCGTCGAGTGATTGAGCCGCACGCCCGTGTAGAGCGTCATCACGCGGGACGTCGCTTTCTCATAATTGGGCCCGAGACTGTGAGTGCCGCTGTACGCGGCATCAAACGGAGGATGAGTTTGAAAAATGAAGTTCGCCTGGCCGGAAATCCAGAAGCGCGTGTTTTTGAAATGAGGGAACATCACTTCGGGATCGTCATCTGCAGGAGGATCGGGCGTAGGAGCCGGCGCCGCTGCGCCTGTCTGCGGATTCGCCGCAGAGTTGGAAGCAGAAGGCGGGTCTGACTGCTGCGCCTCACCCTCAAACGTAACGCCGGCCAGACTCGCCAAGCACAGTGCAAAAACCACGCCAAGAGTAGGGAGAACCCCCGCCGCGGCAGGCTTCGGGCCTAGGGCCGAATCTCCTTTGGCGCCTGCCGGCTGCCGCGCGATATTGAAAATGAATTTCAATTTCATAATTACAACTTAGGCCAGCAAAGGACTCGGCTCAAGGCGTGATCTCACCCATGGCTGTGATATAGGTCACGCCGCCCAGGCTGGAGAGATTTCTTGCGCTTTCTCAGCCTTTGCCAAAAACTTGGTTAACGCAAGTATATCATTCTAACTTAACTACAGTTAACTAAAGCGGGTCTACAGCGCTGCCGCGTGCCACTCATTCTCCATTCAACGGAAATGCCAAACGTAGAGATTACGCAGCGCGGGTTAAGGGAATGTTACAGACGAAACCTCTTGACCATTGCTCTTATTGTCGCCCCATTCACTAAATAAAAAATCCACAAAAACTGGCCGCAGGAACAGGCTATGGAATATTTGCTAGAAATCTTATAGCATACCCCCCTAGGGTACACGCAAGAGGAAAGTGCCACAGAGGTCGACGATGCAAGATAAGATTCCCGTGATTTCAAAAGAGAAACAAAAGCTCCTGTTCCGGATCAAGCGCATCCGCGGCCAGTTCGCTGCCGTCGAACGCGCGCTCACTGCCGGAGATGAATGCGCCGACATCCTCATGCTGCTGGCCGCGATTCGCGGCGGGGTGAACGGCTTGATGGCGGAGATTCTGGAAGACCACATCCGCCTCCACATGATGAATCCCGATCACGAAATGGAGTCGCCCGAAGAGTTGGGCGAGGATTTGATCGGCCTGGTTCGCGCCTATCTGAAGTGACGCGCGTCAGTTGGCCGGCCAAAAAAATAAGGACAGCCCGGAGCCCCCGAAGCCGTCCTTGGGAAACCCTCCCGGTTAGAAGGGCAACTTGATGACTCGACATTACCGAAGCGATGTTGCAAGATGATGGCGAAATCGTGAATATCTGGTGAATTCGTCCGCGGCAGCGCTGGTATAGTATTCGCGCGGTCCTGTTCTATTCATACCGTTCTGTTCATAACTTATTGTGGGAGCCTCGATGCCGTCCACAACATCTCGAAAAGTCGAGCAGTCGCGCCGTTTGCAGCAACGCGCCGAGAGCATGATTCCCGGCGGAGTGAATTCGCCGGTGCGCGCATTTGGTTCCGTGGGCGGCGATCCGCCGTTTATTGTGCGCGGCAAAGGCTCGCACATTTGGGACGCCGACGAGAACGAGTTCATCGACTACGTCGGTTCCTGGGGACCGCTCATTCTCGGCCACGCCGCGCCCGACGTACTCGACGCCATCGTCAGCGCTGCCTGCAACGGCACCAGTTTCGGCGCTTCCACGCCCTCTGAGGCCGACCTCGCAGAGTTGGTGCTGGCCGCGGTTCCTTCCATGCAGAAAGTTCGCTTCGTGAGTTCTGGAACCGAAGCTACGATGTCGGCGATTCGTTTGGCTCGCGCGTACACAAAACGCAAATACATTGTGAAGTTCGAGGGCTGCTACCACGGTCACTCGGATTCGCTGCTGGTGAAAGCGGGTTCAGGCGTTGCGACGCTCGGAATCCCAGGATCGGCGGGCGTTCCCGAGGAGTTTACGCAATTTACGCTGGCCTTGCCCTTCAATAACATCACCGCTGTCGAATACGCCTTCCAGAAATTCAAGCATCAGATCGCCTGCGTGATTGTTGAGCCGGTGGTCGGCAACATGGGATGCGTCCCCGCCGCGGACGATTACCTGGTGGCCCTGCGCTTGTTAACCGAGCGCGAGAAGGCAGTGCTGATTTTCGATGAGGTGATGACTGGATTTCGCGTGGCTTACGGCGGTGCACAGGAACTCTACAGCATTCGTCCAGATCTCACGACCATGGGGAAGATCATCGGCGGAGGCTTGCCGGTCGGCGCTTATGGCGGTCCCAGCGAGATTATGAATCTGGTCGCGCCGCTGGGTCCGATGTATCAGGCGGGAACTCTGTCGGGCAATCCTCTGGCGATGGCGGCTGGGTGCGCGATGTTGAAGCATCTGCGCGATCACAAGCAGGAGATTTATTCGCGCATCGACAAATTGAGCGGAGAGTTAGTCGAAGGAGTCGCCGCAGCAGCAACAAATGCGGACGTGGAGCTCTGTTACAACCGCGTCGGGTCGATGTTCACCTGGTTCTTCACGCCGGGCCCGGTAACCGATTGGGATTCAGCGTCGAAATCGAACACAGAGGCATTCGGCAAATTCTTCCGCAGCACGCTCGACAGCGGAGTGTATCTTCCACCATCGCAGTACGAAGCGGCGTTCCTGAGCGCGGCGCACTCGCCCGAAGATGTTCAGCAGACGATCGCAGCGGCGAAGCAGGCGTTCGCAAAGTCGTAATCGTTATTTGTGCGAGGGCAGCACGGTCCATATTTCAGGATCCTCGGTTCCCAGCACCCACGAACAAAAGCCCTGTAGACTGCGGTCGCGGGCTAGGTTCCAGCGTTCCTGAAATCCGCGCTTGTCGGTGTAGAAGACCCACTCACGATTGTCGTCTTTGTAAAAATAAAACCAGGCGACGCGATCGAACGAGTCCCACTCGACATGCGGGTGGTAGGCAGTGACATATTGATCGACATCCTGCTGCCCGATATATTCGGCACTCGGATTCGGTTTCTCATCCTTCCCCGGATCTCCCGCGAACCAGTGATATCCATAGATGGGAATGCCCAACGACAACTTTTCTTTCGGCACCGATTGCAGCGCGTATTCCAGTTGCTGCACCGTCCACGGATAACCCGCGACCGGTCCGGGCGCCGTCCAGCGCGTGTTTTGATCGTAGGTCATCAGGCAGATCAGATCGACGGACTGGGACAGCGCCTTCAGATCGTATGCGCCGCGCCAGTTCGCATAGAGCCAATGAGCGTAGGTACTCTTACCCGGAGCGCCGGGAGCGTTCGGCACAGTTGCAATAGTGAGTTGCAAGCCGGCCTTGTGCAGCGAAGCCGCCGTCTCGGCCACCAGGTTCGAGAGCAAATCGCGATCGGTCCATAACACATTTTCGAAATCGATTTGAAAGCCGCTGTATCCGTTCTTCTTGCATTCGCTGAGAACCGAATCGATGAAAGCCTTTCGCGCCTCGGGAGTCGTGAAAAGTTTGTGCAGGTCAGCCTGAACAAAGGTGGCGACGATGGGCATGACCGGCACGTGGTGCTGCGCGGCCGTCTCCAGGACATGAGGATTCGGACCGCCCCACATGAGTCCGTTGCCGTCGATCCAATACCAGGCGGGCACAAGTACGTCGATCTTGTCGGCATGGTCGGTAAATGATTTAACGGAATTGGGATTCTCTGTCATGTAGAAAAGCGCCTTGGGCTGCGCCGCGAACATGAACGTACTCGCCAGAAAAAGGAAAACAAGTTGCTTCATCGGACAGCCCCTGAATGCTCGCATGTGAATTTCGATTCGAGTTTTCAACATTGATTTATCGCACCGGCGACGTCGTCATCGCCCCATCATCTGCGGAATGGTGAGGAAGTCATAGCCTTCGGATTTGTACGTGGCAATCAGATGATCGGTGGCGATTACGGTATTGGAGCGATCCGCGCCCATCTGCTTGTGCCCGCCATCGTGCAGCAGGATGACATCGCCGCCGCGAATTTGTTTCGCCACCTTGCGCTCGATCGCCTCAGCCGGCGGAGCGTTCCAATCGTAACCGGTTACGTTCCACATCACGGGCGCAAGGCCGAGTTCACGCGCCACGCGCAGCACAGCAGGGCGTCGCCCTCCAAAGGGCGGACGGAAAAGATTGGAATGTTGGCCGACGGCATCCTGCAAAGCGGAGCGGCATTGGCTGAGTTCCTCGCGGATTTCACTTTCTCTTTTGAAAATCAGCAGAGGATGCGTGAATGTGTGATTACCGACAACGTGGCCAGCTTGAACAATTTCGCGGGCGATGTCCGGACGTTGTTGGACGTACCGCCCGATCAGAAAAAAAGTAGCATGAATCCCGTGCCGCGCAAGCACTTCCAGCAATCGCATCGTATGCGGGTCGTTAGGCCCGTCGTCGAAGGTGAGCGCAAGCGAGCGCGAGCCGCGCGCAAGTCCTATGAATGTCTTTCCATACCACTGCCCCGTAGGTGCCATCGACTGATAACCCGCGGCGCAAGCGGCCGCGGCCGATGCAGCAGTCAGGGCAAGCGCAAGCATGCAGGGATTGTATTGCATTGAGTGATTGAGTGATTGAGTGATCGGGCCATTGAGCGATTGAAAATCTCAAACCTCCGGTTCCAATCACTCGATCACTCAATCGCTCAATGACTCAATTTCCTCTGTTAACTCTTCCCTCAATTGCCACTCAGCCGCATCCGAGCTATCCTGCAGTTTCCGAAATATCGCGAAACCATGGCTAATCTTTTCGAGCTGCCCCGCTACATTGCAGTGGAGGGCCCCATCCGAGTGGGCAAGAGCACGCTGGCCCGCATCCTGGCAGAGCGCCTGAATGCGCAGCGTGTGATCGAGCCTGAATCGAATCCGTTTCTCACAGCTTTTTACGAGGGCGAGCGCGGCGCGGCGTTTCAGGCGCAGTTCACGTTTCTCGTGAAGCGCTTTGAACAGTTGCAGGCCCTCGATCTCGGCCCGCGCTCGCAAAAAACAATCGTCGCCGACTATATCATCGAAAAAGACAAACTCTTCGCCTGCCTCAACCTCACCGATCAGGAACTCGATACCTACAACCGCTATTACAACCACTTCCGCGAGAAATTGCCCACGCCCGACCTTGTGATTTATTTGCAGGCCACGCCTGACGTTCTAAAGAAGCGGCTGAAGAAAAAGAATGCCCCCGGCGAGCGCGCCGTCAGCGACGAATATTTGGAAGAAGTCGTCAAGGCCTACGAGCACTTCTTTTTTCACTACACATCGTCGGACCTGCTGATCGTGAACACGTCCGACATTGATTTCGTCGACCGCAACGAAGACCTGCAGGAACTGCTGCGCAAAGTAACGGAGCCGATCAAAGGCACGCAATACTTCTTGCCGCTCGGCGGGCAGGAAGCGGTGGGAGCTTGAAGACCGTCGTTGGTCGTTAGTCGTTGGCCCGCGCTAACAGCAGTCAGCCGTTACTTTGCCAAGGCGCGAAAAGTGCTGCGATAACGCTTCATGATCTTCTCCGCCTTGCCCGTCTTTCTCTTGAACTCAGCATCGTACTGTGCCGCCTTAGGGTCTTCCCGGCGCCGCTCCCGCGCCCTCTCTTTGAAAGATTCCTCGAACATGGATGGCTCGCCGGGTTTAGGTTTTTGAAATCCTCGGATTTCTCTTATCCGCCGCGAGGTCATCGGAGCCAGAATGAGTCGGCCTTTCTCTTCGAGCCAAGTGACACGAGTGCCCAAGGACGCGAACATCATTCGCTTCGTGTGCTGTTGTCGCCCTTAAGCAATTGTGGCACATGTATTTAGAGGCCGCCATCAATCACTGGTAAATGCGCGATGTTGAGGTTAGAATACCTTCAGCATCCTCGAAGATGCTGAACAGGCTCTATCCGGCCGCGCCGGAGGGGCACTGGAGGACATAATGAGCATTACCCCGATTAGCGGGCATTTCCACGACGCAACCCGCCCAAAGGTAACAACTGCTTCCATCCGGGAACAGAAACTCCGTCGCGAACCCATCACCTGCCTCACCGCCTACGATTACGCCACCGCTCGCCTGATCGACGAGGCTGGTATCGAGATGATTCTGGTCGGCGATTCGCTGGCCCAGGCTATGCTCGGCTACGAAAACACGCTCTCGGTCACCATGGACGAGATGCTGCACCACGTGAAGGCAGTTCGCCGCGGCGTGAAGCACGCACTACTGCTCGCTGACATGCCTTACGGGTCGTACCACGTTGACCCTCAAACCGCTCTTAGCAATGCCACGCGCTTTGTGAAAGAAGGCGGCGCGGAAGTGGTGAAGATCGAGGGCGGCGAAAAACGTGCCGACCTGATTCGCCGCATCATCGACGCGGAAATTCCCGTGGCCGGCCACATTGGACTGACTCCGCAATCGGTCAACGTCATGGGCGGCTATAAAGTGCAGGGGAAAAATCTCAGCGGCATCGAGCAACTCATGCGCGATGCTGTGGCTCTCGATCGCGCGGGCGTCGCCTGCCTTGTGCTCGAAGGCATTCCCCGCGAAGTAGCCGCGATGATTACGGCCGAAGTTGGCACGCCCACCATCGGCATCGGCGCTGGTCCGGAGTGCGATGGACAGGTGCTGGTAATCCACGACTTGCTAAACCTCACGTTCGCGCCTCCGGCCAAGTTTGTGCGCCGCTACGGCGACGCGGCTGCGCTGATCACGCAATCAGTACAGGCGTTTCGCGCCGATGTGAAGTCGCTGCAATATCCGTCAGATGAGGAGTCGTACCATCTGCCGAAAGAGACCAAAGCCGGGCTGGATACGGTTCTCGCGCGCAAGCACGCGATGCGGTCGTAAGAACTAAGCCACGGATTTACACGGATCACACGGACGCGTGATGGAAGGCTTCAAATCCGGGCGGCGATAGTGCTAGGCTAGTGCGTTGAGGAGGTTCCTATGACACACCTCTTGCCCGCGTTTTTCTTGCCATTTTTTGGCTTCGGCTTTGTGCTGTATTTTCTGCCGTCGATCATCGCTCTCGCCCGCAGTAAGCGCGACATCGCCGCGATCATCCTGCTGAACTTCTTTCTGGGATGGACAGCGATCGGATGGGTGATCGCGTTGATTTGGGCGGTGAAGACCGATGCGCCGATGGTAGCGCGGTGAGTTTGTCGGCGGCCCGAGGTTGCCCGCCGGCCCGGCTCGTACCCGCTTTCGTGTTTCTTCTTTCGACGAGTCTTTGGTCTGCGGCCTGTTGGCAGCAGCCTGCCCCACTTCCGCGGGATGCGCTCATGCTGCAGGTCGTCCCTCCCGCTGATCCAGCGAAGTACCCAGCCTTGCGAGAGGCTAAACACTGGAGCAATCCGTATCTCGTGATTCGCCCTGACGCCGTTGGACTTCTGACCAGTGTCGCTGCGAATGAAGAGCAGATTCTAAAACCGGATGAGGTGTTGCATGCGCTCGTCCATTTACCCGCATCCGCCTGGCCTTACGGTCGCGCAGTGGCAATTCTGGTAGATGAGAAACCGACCAGCTCTGAGCAAGATAAGGCCGCGCTCCGCCGCAACCGTGGTATTGTCGCCGGTGACCTCGAAGGTGCGAACGTCGCGATCACTTGGATCCCTGCGCCCTGAAATTTCCCAAGAATGAGAATCTGCAACACCATCGAAGACATGCGTGCCGCAAGCCGCGCGGTACGCCACGCAGGCAAGCGATTAGGGTTCGTGCCCACCATGGGAGCGCTGCACGAAGGCCACTTATCGCTGGCGCGGGCTGCAAAAGCTTCGTGCGATGCCGTCGCGGCTTCGATCTTCGTGAATCCTGCGCAGTTCGGGCCGACAGAAGATTTGGCAAAGTATCCGCGAAACTTCGAGCGCGACCGGGAGTTGCTCGAAAAAGAAGGTGTGGAATTGCTTTTCGCGCCATCGGTTGAGGAAATGTATCCGGCGGGCGCCGTAACCTGGGTGACGGTCGAGGGCTTGAGCGCCAAGCTGGACGGCCGTTCCCGCCCCGGTCATTTTCGCGGAGTCACCACTGTTGTTGCCAAACTATTCCACATCGTCGAGCCCGACGCTGCCTTCTTCGGCCAGAAGGACGCCGCGCAGGTCGCCATCATTCGCCGCATGGCCGCCGACCTGAACTTTCCAGTGGAAATCGTCGCCTGCCCGATCATGCGCGAACCCGACGGCTTGGCCATGAGTTCGCGCAACGCCTATCTCGATCCGCAGCAAAGAAAACAAGCGCTGCTATTGCATCGTTCGCTGTTCCGCGCGAATAAATTATGGGAAGCCGGCGAACGCGATGCCGCCAAAATCGTAGCTACGGCTCAGGAAGAATTTGCCGCAGAAAAATCAGTTCGTCTCGATTATTTCGAAATCGTCGATCCCGACAATCTGGATCCGCTCGATGACGTCGGGAACGGCGCGCTGGTCGCGGTCGCCGCATTCGTAGGCCAGACGCGGCTCATCGACAACCTCGTGCTGCCGAAACGATCCCAGTAAGACGTGTCATTCCCCCTGCAAGAAAGTCATCCCGAAGCGAAGCGAAGCGAGGGATCTTGGTGTTTGCTCGCGGCGGCAATGCAGTCGCGGCAAGCACAAACCAAGATCCCTCGCTTCGCTTCGGGATGACAATCCGGAGTTGGAGATGACAAATAATCGGTACGTACTAGCGCTGCGCAGGCTCCCCGGCAGAAACAGCCGCAGAAGTGTTCGAAGCAATTCGGTCGGACGCCAGCCGCAGCCGCACCAGATCCCCAATCTGCGACCAGACATGGTCGTCGCACTCGCTATACATGTGGTCGGGGGTGAACGTGCGATCGAACCAGGAAGTTCCGGTGCACACGATCGGATTCTTCTGATAATCCTTGAGGTAATTTCCCAGAATCTCAGTCTTCGCCGGGTCGGCGGCGGTGATTCTCGTCCGCCCATGCACAAAGCCGTGCGGCTGATAAAAGTTCACGGCCTCCGCGACGTTGTCGGGAATCACAGAATCGTTTTGCCAGACTTTGGCGACGCTATCCACCTGCACCGTCAGCAAAACCGGAACGCCTTCACGGCGCAAGTCGCGCGCCAGCAGCACCGCCGCCGACGCTCCCCAACTGTGACCGAAGAGAATAATTCGCGCCCGCGATTTTTCTTCGCTGGAAAGGACGCCGTCATGATTCGTATCCAGTTGGCGCAGGATCGTCTCATAAGCCAGCCTTCTGCGCCGGTTTTCAAAAACCTGCACATAGGTGTCTTTGGGAACGGTGCGCCGGATCTGCTTCGCAAGTCGCACCGGGCCGTGATGCGGATTGTCATGGCGGACGAAACCACCAACGAAACCGATTACGATGTTAGAAGGAGCGGCAATGGTCTGAGTCGTAGGAGACGCGGCATTCGCCTCGCGCGACAAGCCCGGTCGAGGCGCACCGAGAATCGCCGCAGCGACAAGCAAAATAACGAGTATGGTGCGAAATAAAACGAACCGGCTCACCGGGGCTCCCGCTTATCAGATGACTCGTCCGGTCAGGGGTTGCTAGAAAAACGGACGAATCACAGCCGGGCGTTCATTCGGCGGGCATAACTCGCTAATCGTTCCCCGCCGGCGCTTCGGAACTTCCCGGCACTTCGGTCAAATGCCTTGAACAAAGCGGCGTTCCCGCATTTGGCCTGGGGGTCAGTCTACACCCGTTTGTCAATCGCAACTGCCAGACCGGCGTCGTACTTTAGTCTCTAGCAAGAGTTTTTCTGCCGGAGACGAACTTGTTCCCGCCAAGGATGTACCGCAGGGGATTGTCCGCTGCCTTGGTAATGCCAATGCGCACAGTGACCTGGATATTTCGTGCGCGAAAGCCGTCGTCCCCAATCCACAAGCCGGAACTGGAAGAGGTCAGGTCGCAGCCGTTGTCGCGCTCGCGCGTGACGCCGAAAGCTTCGGCCATGCGGCCCGGTCCGCTGGTAAGTCGAACCAGATCGCGCGGGCCCAGCAGCTCGATTTGCCGCGCCCGCGCCATTTCCTCAATGCCCTCCAGCGGTTCGAGCGCGCGGAAAAGAACTCCGCCGGCTTTTCCGTCGCGCTCGCAGGAAACGTTGAGACAGTAGTGGGCGCCGTAGATGAAATA
>Ga0302176_10000017_pt1 | contig 169459 bp, 151 predicted proteins | sample I_Palsa_E1_1_FD_198787 | JGI IMG/M metagenome (GOLD analysis project Ga0302176, IMG submission 198787) | Peat permafrost microbial communities from Stordalen Mire near Abisko, Sweden - I_Palsa_E1_1 | ecosystem: Environmental > Terrestrial > Soil > Palsa > Peat permafrost | place: Sweden...
AACCAAATGGACGAGTAACGGGCAACCCGGAAGTTGGAGCAGGCGTAGCAAGGAAATGGCGAGGTGGGGTTTGCGCTATCTGCGAAAGCTAGGTGTTTTTTTCTCGATCCAGCCCGACGAATCTGTGGGATACTGTCGTCGCTATGTGGGTCTGCCGGACTCCAGGTCGGAAGCATTTTCGTACAATAAACGTACAATGGATCGGGCAATGAGGCCTTTTTAGCCGTTGTGGCACTTCCTAGAATCAGTAACTTACATGCTGTCAGCACGCTAGATAGTTCGACTCCCGCCGCCTCCACCACTTAATTCTATTTTCAACCGGTACACATCGACCACCTAAGTTGTTCCCTACACTTTAGCTCCTGACCATTTCACGATGCCGTCTGCGTGCGGCTATCAACTGCACATGCCGCGCTAATTTGGTGCGCGCTCGATGTAGCCTCGCTTTCACTGTTCCCACCGGCACGTGCAAAAGTCTTGCTGTTTCTGTGGCCGACAATTCTTGCACGTTGGAGAACCTCAACATAGATCGGTCTTAATCTCTTAAGTCCTTCTTCGAACAAAGCTCGGCCCTCTTTCGATAAGTACTCTTGCTCGGGGTTCAGACTGGTTTCAACTGGATAGAATCTCGTCCGAGTCTCACCTGTTTCAGTTACATCCTCAAGGGATGTTTCCTTTTTTCGCCGGCTCACGCGCACGCGCATCAAGGCCGCGTTCATAGCGATGCGAGTCAGCCACGAGGAGAATTGCGAATGCCCACGGAAGCCATTCAGATTACGAAAAGCGTCGAGAAATGCGGTTTGAACAGCGTCCTCCGCATCTTCTCGATTGCGAAGAATTCGTTGGGTGACACGAAGAAGAGTGTGCCGGTGCGGCATAACAAGGCACTCAAATGCCACCGCGTCACCAGCTCGAGCAGACGCCAGGAGTGTGGTCTCGTCACTTGTGATGAATAAAGGTCCAATGGCCGCTGCATCGTTCAATTGGTAGTTTGTCGCTGCTGACATTGTGTTACCTCTCATTTTCTGTTTTGCCCTGGCTTGCCCAGTTGCAAACAGGCTGGCGTTTGTTTGTGAATGCAGATGCGATTAAGCCAGAACTAACGAGAGGAATCTATTGGACGATGGTATGGGTCGATACCATCGTATGAATAAGCATTACGCGGAACTTTGATCCTTCGCAACTTTGATAGGTCGCGGTGCTCCTGCCAGATATTAGAGATCGAGAGTGACGGCCGCGCTTGGCTGGGAACAGCATACGAGAACGTTGCCGGGAGCGGGTCTTTCCAGAGGCTCAGGATCGTAAACAATCGATCCGGCAATCAGGCCAGTCATGCAGGTGTGGCAGACTCCGGTCCGGCATGACCATCTGACTGGAACGTCGCACGCCTCCGCCAGTTCCAGCAAGCTCGCGAATTTCGGATCCCAGGCAGCGGTAATCCCGCTGCGCGCGAATGAGACCGAAGGGCCAGAACCGGGCGGCCCTTGCGGCAGGTGAGGGGCGTTAGCAACCTGCGCCATTCCAGGAGTGACCGCATCGAGAGAACCGAAGATTTCGGTGTGCACACGCCCGGCCGGTACACCCCAGGTTTGCAGCCCATCGAGCATGCTCTTCAGGAATGAAGGCGGGCCGCAGAGATAGAAGTCACTACCCAGCGACACTCCGATTTTTTCCAGCAAAGCTATGTCAATGTGGCCGGGCGCATCGAAGTCTGTTCCTGCAACGTCGCTTGCCGTCGGCTTGCTGTAGACAACATATGCGCGTCCGCGAGAAAGCTGTTTCAGCAATGAACGCGACTCTTCTGCGAATGGATGCTCGGCGCGATTGCGCGCTCCATAGATCCACCAGATCTCTCGTTGCGATTTTTTAGCCGCGAGTGCGTGCAGCATCGCCATCACTGGCGTTGCGCCCACTCCGGCGCTCAACAGAACCACAGGATTCTGGCTGGGATGCAACGTGAAGCTTCCTCGTGGCGCACTCACATCCAATACATCTCCTTCGCGCGCGCGGTTGCAGAGAAATGAACTTCCAACTCCGTTGGGTTCGCTCTTGACGCTGATTCGTAAATGATCAGCCGCCGGCAGGTCAGACAACGAATAGCTGCGAAGAACTGGCGGTTTGTTCGGATCGACGAGCATTCGCATGACGACAAACTGACCTGCCTGGAAGAGAGGAAGCGTTTGCCCATCGGCCGGAGCCAGAACTAAGGAAGTTACGTTATCGCTTTCCTTCTGAATACGCGCGACTCGCATCTGTCGAAATCCTTGCCAAGCTGGCGCTTGCGCCTCGTAGGCGAGTCCCGGATTCCCCAACTTAGTTTGGGAGCTGTCTTGTTCGAGCATTGCCTCGAATGAACCCTGCCAACCTTTGCTGAGTGCAGAAACTCGCAGTGCGCGTTGCAGTTGCTCGGTGGTTTGTCCCGGCAAATACAGGAGCGCGTCAACCTCGGCCACGGTCATCCGCTCGGGACCGTCCGCAATTTTTACAATGTCGTCGCCTGCGCCAACTTCTCCCTCCTGCAAAACGCGAAAGTAGAATCCCGGCCTGTGATGTTCAACGAGCAATGCGGGCATACGAGGTTCATTCATGCGGATACCGACGCGGTAACACGTCACGCGCGGCTGTGACACTTCGAATATCGCGTCACCAATGCGGTATCGATCGCCGATGCAGACGTCGGCATCCGAAAGTCCCTCGACTGTGAAGTTTTCTCCGAACTGGCCAAAAGTAAAATCACTGCGGCTGAGAAAGGTCTCCCAGTAATGGTAAGAATCCATCTGGTAGACGAATACGGCGCGGTTCTCGCCGCCGTGACCGGCGAGATCGGCTTGCGCATCCCCATCGATATCGAGCTTGCGCACCATTCGACGTCCATCGACTGGAGATTTCCAGATCGCGGTACGAACGGTCTTGCCGTTCCAAGTTACGTCGCGTGGAAGGCCGACGTTTACTGACAGCAACCGGGGCATTCCCACCTCGTCGAAGTCCAGCATGTGGATAGCATCTCTTTATTTCTACCATCGACGAGCGGGAGCGGCACCATCCACGTGGAGTATCTCTCCGTTCACATGACCTGCCTGTGCCAGGTAAAGAACGGCATCGACGATATCTTTGACCGTCGCCCTTTTTATAGCAGGCCGCAACACCGGATCACTGGAATCACTCTGATGCATCGCTGAATCCACTTCACCGGGGGCTACGGCATTGAAGCGGATGCCGTCATTTGCATACTCGACCGCGAGATTCTGCGTTGCTGAATTCAACCCACCTTTTGTCATCATCGAAACCGAGCCATTGGTGCCGGCGATTGGCCGATCGGCAAGCGCGGCAGTGATGGTGACAACGCATCCTGATTTCCGTTTCAGCATTTCTTTCACGCTGCGCTGAGTCATGTAGAAGAATCCAAGCAGATTTATAGAGACAAGGGCGTCGAAGTCCTCTTTAGTGAAGTCGGTGAAAGGCTTGTTGAGGAAGATGCCGGCGTTATTCACCAAAACATCGATGGTTCCGAAGTTGTTGATTGCCGCTTCGACAGCATCGGCAGCAGTCTGCTGCTCGCCGATATCGCCCTCGAGCAGAACCAGGCTGCCTGAGGCGGTCAACTTTCGATTGGTGTCACGAGAGGTCGCGACGACGTTATAACCCGCCTGCAGAAACGCTTCAACTAACCCGGCGCCAATGCCTCCCGATGCTTCGGTTATGATTGCAGTTTTCTTCCCCGGCACAAATAGCCTTTCGCACTAATGGTTCGAACGCAATACACGGCGGGTCGCGGGTCTTGCTAAAGCGGCTTCATCCCGCCCGCCGCGCAGATTCCTCGCGTAAAGAAATCAGGAACCCTTGCACCTGCGCGGCAATCTGATCTGCGGCCGTGTCCAACGCGAAATGACCGCCGTCGACGATGTGAATTTCAGCGTCCGGAACGTCTTTGCGGTAACGCTCCGGCTCGCCCGAGTCGAACGAGAGTTCGTACTTGCCCCAGATCACCAGCAGGCGCGGCTGCTTCTGCCGCATCCACGCTTGCCATTTCGGATAGGCGTCCACGTTGGTTCGATAGTCGTAGAACAAATCGCTTTGAATCTCTGCCTGGCCGGGCCGGTTTAGAAAATAGAATTCGTCGGTCCAGAGATCGGGGTCATAACGTTCGACGTTCGGATCGTTTCCAACATGACGAGTACGTGTTGCGGCCAGCGACAGGAGATTTGTGCGCAGTGCAGTTTCGTTTGGAGCGCGATCTGCCCAAAATTCGCGCCGCGTCTTCCAATTCGCACCCAGGCCTTCATTGTGCGCAACCGCGTCCTGAACGATGAGAGCCTCGACCCGATCGGGATGCGCCAACGCCATGCGAAAACCGACCGGACCGCCATAATCCTGCATGTAGAGTGTGTAGTGCGAAAGTCCGAGCGCTTCGGTGAAGTGATTCATGACCTCGGCGTAGTGATCGAACGTGTATGCGAATGTTTTCGGATCCGGCCAGTCGCTGTGTCCAAAACCAGGGTAATCAGGGGCGATCAAGTGATAGCGATCCGAGAGCCGCGTAAAGAGCGGCTCGAACATTCGCGATGAAGACGGAAGCCCGTGCAGCAGAAGGAGCGTAGGCGCGTCTTTCGGACCGGCCTCCCGATAGAAGATCGAGAGGCCGTCGACCTGTGTCGTGCGATAGGAAGTTGGAAACTTCATGGGATATTCCTTTCGTTGGCTCAGGCGGCCACGCGTTGCGCAGAGCGATCCTTGTGCGGCGGAGCCACATAAGGGAATTCAGTGAGCAGATCCTTGTGCGGTCCTACGTTATCTTGCGTCACCTTTCCATTGGTAAGGAGAGGAAGAAAGAAATCTACGACGTCGTCGGTGAGTGCCCGGCCATTGTCCGGGTAGGACGCCGGCCGCGTGGGATCATAGTGGAGGACATCTGGCAGCAGGGTTCCGGCGACCCGCGTGGCTTCCACCGACGTATAGCCGCCGGTGTGCTCGAGAGCGTGCGCGAAGACGGGGATGAAACGGGCATCGTCGGCCGGCTCCGCAGCGAGATAGGCGGCGTTTGCCTCGCCGGCGAGAAAGGGAGTTTGATTTGACCGCGCACCGCGATCCGCCTGCACCAACTTCCCGCTTGTGCCTTCCAGCGTGCGAGCCCACAGGCCCATCTTTTTGCCGAGGGCAGAGTTGGGTATTTCCAGCACGATGCTGCACACGTCTTTGTCGGCGAAGTAATCGTCACCGGTGAATTGCAGGTTGTTCAGCGCGCCCAACGTATCGAAGAAAAAAGGGTCGCCACGCCAGCCGGCGAAGAAGCGGTAGTCCCCGGCCTCCGTCCCCCTCGTATCCAGCCCCGCCGAGACTGGCGCCCCCTCGACGATGACTTGCCCGTCGTCGCCCGTCCCAGCGGCTTGCGCGCCCTCAACGCGGCGAAGTGTCGCAGTCTGCGCGCGGCCTTTGTCTGAGGTGAAACGGATTCGATATGCGATATCGGCGACGGCATCGCCGTTGGTATCAATCTTGAGTTCATATAAGGCATCAGTCGCGAAGGGTTCGTCTGTCGTGGGCCCCTGCGGGTTCACGCCTACCGAGGGATGCACGTTCATAATCAAAATCGACTTGCTAGCGTCCCCAGGCTTCGCGAAAGCATACAAGTCAGTAAAATCAAGGCGAGCGTCCCCGTGGGGAAAGCCAAAATTCGGACCCGAGTAATGGTGCGACATATTATCTTCTCCTTATTCTCTGGATACCTATCGATCAAAATCCTTCGCCTTCTACTGTCGTCGTTTTCAGCATCAAGGAGCGTAACGAGTAAACACAAGATCGGTCGCTTTGGTTTTCTCGTGGCAAGGGAAACAGGTTTTCATAAACGTGGCGTCGCCCGGTTTGCCGTCTGCGAAGTGGCCGAACCCCCAGCCGCCGGTGGCAGCGTACTTTGTTGAGTCCTTAACCATAAACTGAACGTTCGTGGGAGGCCCGGGAACGAAAGATTGAGCCTGGCCAAAGACTTTGTTGTTTTCATCCGAGGGCACGTTACGGTAATGCAAAGCGGCAATGATCGAGCCGTCCGGGAACGGAAGCTTTCCATCCCGCCACGCGTTGAATGCTATATCGTTGCCCAAGACGGCGCCCAAACTGTTGAGCTTGCCGGCTTCATGGGCCGAGGAAATCCACCTCCAATCGCGGTACCCATGAGGGATCTCAGTGACGAAGGGGGCGGGTTGCCCATCCGCCCGGCTTGGGTCAGGAGCGATGAGGATGACAACGGCGGCCATTGTTGCAAGTGCGGTCAAGAAGAAAGTGAAGCGCTTCATGATGGTTCCTCCATTTGATATGTCTCGGTAAATCGAAAATCCATATTTCTAGGGGCGACGATTATGTCCTCTTGCATCAGGGTGCGTATTGAGTGAAAACGAAGTCGCGAGCTTTGGCAGGCTCGTGACACGGGAAGCAGGTTTTCAGCGCCGCCGTGGCGTCAGGCTTGCCGTCTTTAAATTGAGCGAACCCCCAGCCGCCTGTCGCGGCGTATTTTTTCGAATCTTTTACCATGAACTGCACGTTCGTGACGGGCCCGGCCACGAAAGATTGAGCGCGTCCAAAGGCTTTGTTGTTTTCCTCAGAGGGAACATAACTCCAGGCGAGCCGGGCAATAATTGTGCCGTCCGGGAACGGCAGCTTCCCATCGCGGTAGGCTTTGATCGCTGTGTCGTTGCCGAGTAGAGCGCGAAGATCGTTCAGGTTGCCTTCTTCGTGCGCGACGGAGATCAGCTTCCAGTCGCGGTATCCGGGGGGAATCTTGATTCCGAAGATCAGGTCAGCCTCTTCATCGGAGCGTTCGGAGGCATGGGCCATATAGACGACAACGCCGGTCAGCGCCACGAGTGCAAGCAACACATACGCAGTTGCTTTCATGCAGTGCACTCCTTCCATGAAATTCGTTCGACGCGACACATCAGAACAGAAGGTCCGGGGGTTGAACAATTGGACGATGGTATCGACGATACTTTGGTATTGGTTCTGGTGTGAATGAGTGCTTTCCGACGTCAATTTCGGGTCGAAATGACGGTCGCGGCTTCCCCCAAGGCAAATGAAGGAATATCTGATAGAATTTCGTGCTAAATGGGGCGTCGTCAGTCAATCGCAGCAAGGATGGGGTTGACCTATGCCGGAAGTTTCGCCGATCGTGTTTGTTGTCGACGATGACGTCTCTGTGCGCGAATCGCTGGAATCGCTGATCCGCTGCGAAGGCTGGCAGCCGAAGACATTCGCGTCCGCTCAGGAATTCCTCGACCACCCAAGAGTTGCTTTTCCCAACTGCCTCGTACTGGATGTTTCCCTGCCGGGCCTTAATGGGCTGGACCTTCAGACCCTGGTAGCCGGCGAGCGCAGGGATATGCCGATCATCTTCATCACGGGCTACGGCGATGTGCCCATGACGGTCCAAGCTATGAAGGCGGGGGCTGTCGAATTCTTGACGAAGCCCTTTAGCGATGACGTGCTGTTGCGGGCCATTCGTGCAGCCCTCGACCGCAGTCGCGCCGCGCTCGGTCACGAAGCCGAGATGCGGGTGCTCCGCGACCGTTACGAGTCGCTTTCGCAGCGCGAACGGCAGGTTATGGCGCTGGTGGTTTCTGGCCTGTTGAATAAACAAGTTGGTGGCGAGCTTGGCATTAGCGAGATCACGGTGAAGGCACACCGAGGCAAGGTGATGCAAAAGATGAAGGCCGATTCTCTTGCCGACCTTGTAAGAATGGCTTCGAGGCTACGCGCGCCGACTGCAGCGACTACCGCAGCATAACGGCCACATTCACTGTCGCATTTATCTGTGAAGACGCGGAATTCGCGGACTCCGTCTTTCAAGTATTTTGCCGGAGCGTCGGAGGAGAACACCATGAAGAAGAGTACAGCACCGATCTCCCTTGCCGGTTCCCAACTCGGCGACGTACGTCACGTGTGCGCATTCTTCAATAGCGACGAGGAGGAGTATCGCATCCTGCTTCCGTTCATCAAGGACGGGTTCGAGTGCGGCGACAAGGCGGTGCACGTCGTGAATCCGGATCAGCGTCACGACCATCTGCAGCGGTTGTCCGCGGCAGGCGTCGATCCAACAGTCGCGGAGCACAGTGGGCAATTAGAGGTTAGGATCAACACCGAAGCTCACATCCGGGACGGCCGTTTTGATCAGGATCGAATGCTGGCGGCGTTCGAGCAGATGGCTAGCGGCAATGCCAAAGGTGGATTCCCGCTGAGCCGCATTTGTTGCCGCATGGACTGGGTCCTCGAAGATCAATCCTACATTGACGATTTCGTTGAATTCGAATCGCGCGTGAACGATGTGTGGCGTGATCACGACGACGCAGTGATCTGCACTTACCAGCTTGGCAAGTTTGGAGGCGACACGGTGATCGACATCATGCGGACGCATCCGATGATCATCATCGGCGGCCTCTTACATCGAAATCCGTTCTACGTTCCGCCCGAGGAATTCCTGCGCGAGGTACGCCAACGGCGGTCCACGCGGCCTACCTCGTCCTCCACGGCTGCCTGATATGGAAGTCCTTCCCGAACTTGCTACCGGCGACGTCAAGCATCTTCAACGGTGCATCAACGATCTGGTAAGCCTGCTTGCTCTTCCCGCCGTCTGGAGTGGTGGCGACCCATCCCAAGTTCTCCACACATTGATGGATGCGCTCATGCGCATGCTGCGCCTCGACTTGATTTCTGTGAGGCTGACAAATTCAGTTGGTGAGACGCCGCTTGAGATCGTACGGAGCGCCGAACGGCGTGGGCCTATGCCTTCGGCGCACGAGATCTGCGAAGCGCTCAACCAGTGTTTGATAAACGACTCACGGAAATGGCCTCCACTGCTTCGAAGCCTTATGGGTAACGGGGACGTTTCGATCGTGCTTTTGCCGCTGGGGTTACAAGGCGAACTCGGCGTGATCGTGGCGGCGGCTGAGCGGGCCGATTTTCCGCAGCAGACGGAGGCACTTCTTCTGAGCGTGGCGGCGAATCAGGCATCGATCGGGCTACAAGAGGCGCGGCTTCTAAGCCACCAGAAGCGCGTCGCCAGCGAGCTCGATCAACGCGTCGTGCAACGGACTGCCGAACTTGCCGCCGCCAACCAAGAACTTAAGAAGGAACTTGATGAACGCAGGCTGATAGAAGAGAAGCTCGGGCAAGAGGAGCGTGAACTGAAGCGCAGTGAGGTCCGCAAGGCAGCCATCGTAGACTCGGCGCTCGACTGCATTGTGACGATCGATCACGAAGGGCGTATTACTGAGTTCAATCCGGCGGCAGAGCACACCTTCGGCTATCGCCGGGACGAAGTGTTGGGAAGGCATTTGGCGGACGTCATCATTCCACCATCGCTCCGGGAGAAGCATCGGGAGGGCTTCGCCCACTACCTGGCCACAGGCGAAGCGCGAGTGCTTGGGAAACGCCTCGAGATGACGGCAGTACGTGCTAACGGAAGCGAGTTCCCCGTCGAGCTGGCAATCACGCGCATTCCGTTGGAAGGGCCGCCATCCTTCACCGGCTATCTGCGCGACATTACGGAACGCAAACGGGCGAGGCAGGAACTACTGCGCAGCGAGGCGTTTCTCGCGGAGGCCCAGCACCTTAGCCGAATCGGAAGTTTTTCCTGGCGTATACAGACAGACGAAATTACCTGGTCGGAGCAGCTCTATCGCATCTTCCAGATTGACCGGGACGCGCAGTTGACCTTCGAACTGATCGGTACGCGAATCCATCCGGAAGACTTGTCAATATTCCAGGAACATATCGGGCGGTCTCGCCGGGAACGCAGCGACGTGCAAATTGAGTTGCGCCTGCAGTTGCCGGACGGAGCGGTTAAGTATGTACACGTCGCCGCTCACATCAGGGGCGGGCACGAGTACATTGGCGCGGTTCAGGACGTGACGGAACGCCGATCCTCCGAAGAAGCGCTCAGCAAGGCCCGGTCCGAGCTCGCACACGTGGCGAGGGTTACGAGCCTTGGAGTATTGACGGCATCCGTCGCGCATGAAGTGAACCAGCCGCTCTCGGGCATTGTCACCAACGCCAGCACTTGTCTGCGGATGCTGGCCGCGGATCCTCCAAATGTGGATGGCGCTCGCGAAACGGCCCGGCGCACGATTCGCGATGGCAACCGAGCCTCTGAGGTGGTTACGCGATTGCGCGCGCTCTATGCCAAGAAGGACCCCACGATTGAATCGATGGACCTGAATGAAGCTACACGAGAGGTTATTGCGCTGTCATTGAGCGACCTTCAGAGAAACCGTGTAACCCTGCGGCAAGAACTCGCCGACGACCTCCCAGTGGTGACAGCCGATCGCGTGCAGCTTCAGCAGGTTATTTTGAACCTGCTGCGCAATGCTTCGGAAGCCATGAGCGTTGTCGATGATCGTCCGAGGGATTTACTGATTCGAACCGAACCGGATGAAAACGATCGGGTGCGCCTGAGCGTGAGAGACGCTGGAATCGGCTTCGAACCTCAAGCTGCGGGCAAGCTTTTCGAAGCCTTCTACACGACGAAGAACGAGGGTATGGGAATCGGATTGTCGGTCAGCCGTTCGATAATCGAGCGCCATCATGGGCGCCTGTGGGCGTCGCCGAATGATGGTCCGGGAGTTACATTTTCGTTTTCTATCCCATGCAAGCCGGAGGGTTTGACGAGCGACGATACGCACGCCAGTCGAATACCTTCCGTGTCGGATGCGGCATGAAATATCCACAGCCATCACTCACCCGCAACTGATCTCTCGGGTGAACCGATACCTAAGTCTAATAGACGCGCTCGCACGCGAGGCGCATTCTTAAGGTTATGGTATTGCGCCAGGAAAGGCGTGCGGCTGAACGTCTACTGGTCTCAGTCATCGATGACGACGAGTCGGTGCGCGAATCGTTGCCCGACCTGCTTGGCGAATTCGGATTTGCAGCCCGTACTTTCTCATCCGCGGAGGAGTTCCTTGCGTCCGACTGCATCGACCAGACCCGTTGCCTGATCCTCGACATCGCCATGCCGGGAATGAGCGGACCGGACCTTCAGAGGAAATTGAAACTGCGCGAGCAAGAGATTCCGATTATCTTTATCACGGCTAGCACCGATAAAGCTGTTCGCCCTCAACTCATTGAACGGGGTGCAGTAGAGTGCCTGTTCAAGCCATTCAGCGACACGGCTATGCTTGAGGCTCTGAATTCGGTATTTCACCCAACGCAATAATTCCGCGGTCGGTCATCGATTGAAGTTCGAGGCGACTCGTCGTAGCGTCAACGTACTCCCTCGACGTGGAGCTTGCCGTCTTTGGCTGCCTCTTCGGGTGTCTTGCCATTCTGACGCGCGACAATGTAGGTGGCATACCAGTCTGACCAGTTGTGCTTCGGCGCGGTAGGTTCATATTCGCTGTGGTGCTTCTCAGCCTCTTGCAAGAGCTCGGTCAGGGTCGCGACATCCAAAGTACTAAGCCCTCGGCCGGGCAGCCGGGTTGTTACTTCCTGAAACAGCCACCCATTCCCGTCTGGATCACGAAACGTGGCGAACGAGTTGTAGGTGCCATGCTTGGGATCTGGTCCGCTGATGCGGCCGCTGCCATCGATCTGGAACTGAGCGCCGGGCGTTCCGGGATGGAACACATCTCTCACCTCGATCCCGCGTGCGACAAGATCTTTGCGCGCCGCCGCAACGTCGGAGACGATCAGGTAGAGGCCTTGCGCCGATCCCGGTGCAGCCGCGGTTATCTTCGCGCCAAACTGAACCGAGCACCCCGAGCCGGGCGGAGTGAACTGTACAACCCGGAAGCCGTTATCAAAAGGAAAGTCGGCGTCGAGACGCCACCCGAGTTTGGTGTAGAACTTCTTCGAGCGGTCAACGTCCGCGACGGGGATGACGACCGCCTCGAACTTCATGTCTACTCTCTGCGCGCTGGCGCCGCTCTGGATTTGAGAAGCGATGGGTGCAGTGTTCATGATTCCTCCGATTCAGCTTAGCCGCCATTAAGCCAGAATCACAACGACGAATCTATTGGACGAACGTATCGGTTGCCCGAGGTGATTGCTTTTCAGCAACAAGCAGTTGATCACCCAAGCAACTTGCCGACAAGCCAGTAGTCGACACTGAACTTTCCCGGACCGGAGCAGATCAGCCAGATAAAGAAGAGCACGTACAAGACTTCCGGCAGGTAAAGGAAATCGTCGAGCCAGCTAAGAGGCGATAGTCTTTTCGGCAGGGTCGCAAGCGCGCTGGTCAAGATGGCGACAGTCATATCGATCAGTAAGGCCGCGCAAGCCGGGCTCGAAAGAAAACCCACGACCATCAAGGATCCACAAAGGAACTCGACGCCCGCCACGAAATAAGCCGTTTGGCGCGGAAACGGGACTTTGGCCTGAACGAGCGTATCGTAAACAGGTTTCGTGCCGCCGGCGACAAACAATTTGTTTCCACCGGAGATGGCGAAGAACAACCCGATCGAGACGCGCACCAGCAGAATGGCGTATTGTTCCGACTCACTGCTGCCCTGCAGCGCAAACTGGATCAACCATTTCCAATCCATTTCTTCTCCCTTCGCGCCTCAAGATTATGTATCGATTCGTTCGACCCACTGCGCGCGTGATGCGGGAGCCACGAACGGGTCCGCAAAGTATTGTGTTTCACGCGCCACCTTGTCGCCCGTGAACTCCATGATGCTCACGGTGAAAGACGGCTTGCCGTCATACGTCAGAATGTATTCGGTGACCCAAAGATCGCCGCTGCCAATGATTCGTTGGACGGTGAACCGCTTTTTGTTCGGCTGGCTGGCGCGTTGGCCCTGTATATTGTGCCGACCGCGAGTGCGCTCGCCCGATTGCGGGTAGTCCAGCACCGCGTCCTCGTGATAGATGAGGTGTTCGGTTTCAAAATCGTTGGCATCAGACGCCGCCCAATGCTGATCGAGTGCCGCACGGATCTCTTGATCTCGCGCTCCGGAACACTGCACATTGTTTTGTTGATCGTTCTTTTGTTGATCGGCCATCTTGAGCCCTCAATTTGAAACAGAATCGAGATGTTTCAGCGAATCGGAGTCTAGAACTCGTCAACTCGCGCTGTTTCTTCGATCACCCCAGAGTTTAGCGCGCGCCGGCCTGTGGCACGATTTGGCCCAGGTAGTATCCGAGCCGATTTTCGACGTCCCCAGGCTTGTGGAAGCCGAGCGCGATGAGCGCCTTGATCCCTTCCTGGGCGGCTGGTCGCCCGAGTGAAGCGATGCACGCATCCCACCCGGCGCCGAGTTCAACATCCGGCGGCAGGCTGGTATTGACGAGCCGCTTGGTCTGGGCGATCGCCCATTTGTCAAACCTGGCGATGCGGGTCGCGAGCGCCTCTACAAACGCATCCAGATCAGCGTCAGGCAAAGCGCGATTGATGTAGCCATAGGCCTCAGCCTGGTCCGCTCTAATATCTTCCGAACTCAGGAGCACTTCGAGGGCGCGGTTTCGGCCGATGAGTCGCGGAAGCCGGGCCATGGGGCCGCCGCCGGCGACCATCCCCACACCCACCTCCCATTGCGAAATGATGGCCTTTTCGCGACTCGCAAAACTCATGTCGCACGCCAGGGTAATCTCGCTACCGTTACCCGTCGCACGGCCGCGGATGAGGGCGATGGGAGCGACTGGCAAGCGGGTCAGACGCACGAGAAAGTCCGGCCAAGGCGGCAAGCCCGTGGGGCCCTCCGGTAGTAACGTCAGATCCTCAATTTTGGCCGTGAAATCGGAGTGATTCAGGAAGTAGTCGTCGACCGCGCTGTCGAAGACCACAACCTTGATTTGCTCATCGGCTTCGAGGGCGTTGATGACCTCTTGGAACTGCTTGACCATTTCCGGCCCCATGACGTTGATCGGCGGGTTGTCGATCGTGACACGCCAATAGGCAGGCGAACGCCGGGTCACGCAAATCTGTGCGGACTTCGCAGCTGAGTTTATCGGTGTGAGTTTGCTGGGCACGTTCATAGTTGCCATGGATTTTCCTCCGCGTCCGTTTATCTCGGAAATCCATTGAGCCAGATTAGAATGGTCCGCGCAATTGGACGATGGTATTGCTTGTATTTTATTATCGCCTCTTCATCTGGTCGTTAAAATCAATCGAATCGAGAAGACTCTAACGCACACTCGATACGAAAGTATCGTCGATACCAAGGTCCAATTGTTTTACCCCCTCATGTCTGGCCTAATCGCAATCGTTCGCAATGCACGTCAATCGGACCTACAAAATTTTTGGTGAAGGAGAACACACCGTGTCTGAACTTGTGAAGAAATCTGCGGCACAAGCACAACAAGAACAGAAGGTAAAAGCACACTCCGGCGCGGAACGCTTCGCCCGCCTTACCGTCGTCGCTACAGCGGTTGCAGTGCTCGCCGTCCTCGGCGCCGCGGTCCTTTTCGCGCAAGGACAAAACGAGGAGAAGTACTCGCTGAAATCTCCGAGTGGAATCGCGTTCTCCGACTTCAGGGGATATGAAGACTGGGCTGACGTCTCTTCCGCTCGAACCGACGAAATACTCAAGGTGATCGTCGCTAATCCGAAGATGATCAAGGCGTACAAATCGGGCATTCCGGTCAACGGCCAGCCTTTCCCCGACGGCTCCATGATCGTGAAGCTGCAGTGGAAGCACAAGAAGAGCACAGAGGCCCCCTTCGTCGTGGAGGTCCCAGACGTCTTCAGCCAGGCTTTCGTAATGGAGAAGGACAGCAAGAGGTTTGCGAAAAGTGGAGGGTGGGGATATGCGGTGTTCAACTACGATCCCGTATCGGACAAGTTCTCGGCCGATGCCAAAAGCCCGTCAGACTGCGGTTTCGCGTGTCACACGCCAGTGAAGGCGAAGGATTATATTTTTCACCCGTACCAGAAACGTTGAACCTCGCTGTAAAACCGTAGGCGAAATTGTCTGTTCTTTCCAAAAGGCACGCCGCGTCGATCCTCCACGCGGCGTTCGCTACTCTTCGTTGCTCATATAATTCAGTCATGTCTGAGCTTGATCATTCTGCAATGCTCGCGGTGGCGTTGGCGGAGGCCCGCAAAGGGCTGGCCGAAGGAGGCATCCCGATCGGAGCTGCGATCTTTGATGCTGCGGGGAAACTCGTCGGCTCGGGTCACAATCGCCGCGTGCAGAACGGGGATCCATCGCTGCATGGCGAGACTGATGCGTTCCGTAATGCAGGTCGCCAGCGTAGCTATCGCAAGCTCACCATGGTGACCACGCTTGCTCCGTGCTGGTACTGCAGCGGGTTGATTCGCCAGTTTGGCTTTGCCGCGGTGGTGGTCGGCGAGAGCCGCAATTTTCAGGGCGGGATGGATTGGCTTCGCTCGCTCGGAGTAAAAGTCATTGATCTCGATTCCGAAGAGTGCGCGTCGCTCTTGGGCGAGTACATCCGCAAGAATCCCGAAGTGTGGAACGAGGACATCGGCGAAGAGTGACCACCGGTGCAGTCACAGACGAAGAAACGGCCCACGGCAGGCCGCCCCATGAAGTAGCGAATTAGAAGTTGAACTGAAGTGTCATCTGGACCTCTCGCGGAAGGCCTATGATTTTGTTGACGGCACCGAGCGAGGCCGGACAGTTGTAGAAACTGGAATTGGTTTGTGTGGGGCATGGACTGGGCAACGGCGTGGTTCCGGCCACTGGGAATTGGTTGTAGTACTGGTTCTGCGAGACGTCGTCGATGGGAACGTCAAAGCTGGCGGTATTGGTGACGTTGAAGACGTCAAAGCTGTATTTCATGGTGACGCGCTCGGTAAGTGACGTCATCTTCACCAGTGAAATGTTGGCCTGTCTTTGCCAGGTTTGCCGGAAGATGTTGCGCTGGCCGGTGGTGAAGTTGGTTTCGAAACTGTCGCCCGCAGGAATTGCCCCTCCGAGATCACCAGGATTAAGCAACGGCAGAGTGAAACAGCTTGGATTGAGCGCCGTCTCGTTTGGGTTAAAGTACGCATTGGCGCCGGAATAACTGGTGCGCGCACTCTTGGCGGTACAACCCGGTGCCAGCGGCACGATGGGATTAGTAATGCCATCGTAGACGCTATAGAAGATGCTGCCCACGGCACCGGTGTAATCGATGACGCTGTAGGGTTGTCCGCTCTGCAAAATCGCGTCCCCGTGTATGCTCCATCCGTTCGCCGCTTTACCTTTCAAAGTCGACGCGGCAAAGAACTTCGGCAATTCATAGTTGTAGCTGAAGTTGAACACGTGAGTGCGGTCAAAGTCAGACGATCCATACGCCGAGCGCAGGTTCAGCGGATTGTTTCCGTTGAAGAACAGTCCCATGCCGCTTTGCTCATCCAGCGCGTGCGAATAAGTGTAGGAGAAGCCGACCTGCAATCCATGGCTCATGCGTTTCTCAACGTGAGTCTGCAACGCGTTGTAAGCCGAAACGCCGGCGGCTGTGTAGCTCTCCGATTCCGCCGAGTATCCCAGGTAAGGAACGCGCAGGTCGACATTGCCGCCCTCGTAGTTCGCCACCATCTGTTGGCCGTTCGGCAAATTGATGGCGCAGGCGTACGGCGACGTTGTACATCCCGGCGTCTGCACGGTGTAGCCGTAAGTATAGGACTGCGGATTCTGAGAATTAGGATGCAGGATATTGGTCGGCGAGGCGACGCCAGGTTGGTTGAAAGGAATGGGGATCACTCCATGCCGGCCCAGGTTGCCAACGTAGCCGATCTCGATGGCAAGGTCATTGCGCGGCTGCCATTGAAAATCAAGCGTGTTGTTGATGGTGTATGGCAACTTATTGGCGCGGTTATAGGTAGCGAAGGAAAAGAGCTGCTCCCCGTCCAGGATTCCGGCCTGTATACCGACTCCGGGCGCAGTCGTATAAGGCAGGTAATTGTTGACGTCCATCGGGTTCCCGGTAGGAACGGGACCGGGAGTGGGACCCCAGGGGCTCGAAAGCGAATAGTTCGGAACGCCGGCAATGCCGGAGGGACAAGTCGGAATGAAGCCCTCGTAATAAGAGATGGAAGGCGCAGCGAGAGGATCGTTGCCACAAGACTGCGCGTTGACGTAAGGCGGAGTCTGGTTTACGCCGAACGGTCCGCCGTTGATCACGCCCTCTGCAAATCCCGGTGAGAGATACGTGAACAGTTCGCCGCGGTCATAGTAAAGCCCGGTTCCAGCGCGGACGACAAGCTTGTCGTTGAATTTCTTCGGACTCCAGGCTACGCCCAGGCGCGGCGCAAATCCCCATTGCCGCCCGGTGAGCGTGGTGTTGCTGACACCTTTGGTGGGAAACAGCTTGTTGTTGCCAGCAATGATGATGCCGTTCGACGTAAGTGTATCGGTGGCGTCGTCATAGGAATAAAGCGAAGGATCGAAGTTGTAAATGCGGCCGTATTTTTCGGTGAGGCCGCCATCCCAATCCCAGCGCAGCCCGGCAGTCAGGCTCAGATTCGAGCGAAACCGGAATTTGTCCTGAATGTAAGCGCCCGATTGCCCGGCTCGAAAATAGCGATTGGCATTTCCCTGCAAGAACTTAGTAGTTGTGAAATCGTCGTTGGTGGTAACGAAGCCTTGCAGGAACTGTCCAAAGTCCGCGGAGGCAATAATGCCCTGATTCGTTCTCTCATCGCGAGTGTTGAGCTGTGTGTAGGAGTAGCTGCCGCCGAAGGTGAAGGTGTGCTTGCCTTTCATCCAGATGGCGTTGGCGGAAGGCATAATGCGATTCTGAAATACTCCGGTAAAAGCTCCCTGAGAAGCCGCACCCTGGCCGATATTGAGAAAGTCGTTGGGCACGGGGGAAGCTCCCGTAAGAATATTCACGATGCTGATTCCCGGGAAATAGGGCGAACCGAAAGTATTGATGTTCAGCTGCTGCGGGCTGAACGGCTGCGCGATCGTGCTATAGACCTTCTCGCGAAGAGCGCCGAGAACCTCGACGACGCTTAAATTCGGTCGCAGGTTTTGCGTGTTCGTGAGCGAAGCGACCTGACTGCCGGCATCGAGATGCTGCGTGAATCCGGCTACGTTGGAGTAGGCGTAAGGCGCCCGGGTTGGATCGAGCTGGAAATAGTATTTGGCCGAGAGCGTGTCCTTGGAACTCTTGTTCCAGTCTAGATTCGCCACCACCTGGTGCGCCAGAAAGTAGGCAGTGCCGGGAATGGTCGCATCTTCCGGAAAATCCGGGGACGGCGTGACGCCGTTGGAATACGGAATCAGGTACTGGCCGCTGGGAAACTGATACGAAAAGAGAGCGAGTGCGACCGGGTTTGGCGCGGTGGTCAGGGGATTCGCGATCCCGGCACCGAAGTCATTGTTCGCGAGGAGATTCAAACAACCAGCAAATGAAGGGCTCTGACGGTTAGTGAAGCCGCAGGGCAGCGACGACAGGTACGTGGGATTGAAATCGATGGGAACCATCAGCCGCGAGAGGCCGATTTCCTGATCGGAATCGTGCAGGTGCTGGTAGCTGACATATCCGAACAGCTTGTCTTTGATCAACGCACCACCGACAGCGCCACCCAGCGTTTCGCGATGCAACTGCGGCACGGCGTCGTTGGCAAGAATAATATTTGGGTCCTGCTTGTTGAAGAATGGCGCCGCATTTAGCCAGTCCGTTCCACGATGCCAGTAAGCCGTCCCGTGAATGATGTTGGTTCCGGACGCGGTGCTCATGTCAATGTGCGCGCCGCTGGTCGAGCCTTGTTGCGCGTCATACATCGACGTATTCACGCGAACTTCTTGAATGGTTTCCGGGGCCGGACTTGGCAATGCCTGACCGACCGAGAGGTACACAGACGCCGTGCCCTGGACGGGGGCAGCGTTCGTGCTCGCAACTCCGGCTACACCGGTATTATTCACGATGCGCGAAGATGCGACTTGGCTCGTGCTCTTGCCGTTGAACAGGTTGCTGGCGTCGACGCCGTTGAGCAGGAAGCTGTTGCTGGTATCGCGCTGGCCATTGGCCCAGATCGGCTGATTGCCCAGGCCACTGTTGGCGCCAGTGCCGCCGGGCAGTTCGGCATTTACTCCTGGAGAAAGAATGGCCAGCCCCGTGAAACTGCCGGTCGGCAGCGGCACGGCATCGATCTGCTCTTTTTCCAGGACGTAACCGTTCGTGGTGTCGACCGCGTTCATCAAAGGGGTCGCGTCTACTTCAACAACCGTGCCTACTTTGCCGACGGGCAACGTGGCGTTGACGGTGGCAGTGCGGTCGGCCTGCACCGTGATGGAAGGAACTTTTTCGCTTTCAAATCCCTCGTGCGTGAAGGTAAGCGTGTAGGATCCGATGGGCAGGTTCACGAAGTCATAGCTGCCATTTGCGTTGGTCTTCTGAGTGCGCGTGAGTTTTGTCTGATCACCAACAATGGTCACATCCGTATTTGGCAGAACGCTACCGGTTTTGTCAGCGACGGTGCCCGTGACTCCGCCGAGCGTTTGTTGAGCGCGCGCATCCGGTGTGAAGACAATCAGCGCGATAAGAAGAGCAAAGAGAAAGATGACGAAAGCGGATTTCTTGTTAAGTGTTTTTCCGTTGAACGTACTTTTATTAAACATTTTCGTATTAAACATGGATGACCTCTTGCAAGTCTGTAAGCAAACTCGTGCGCTACCGCATGCCGGCGATCGAAAGGCCAATCTGTTGTTCACCGATGTTGGCGCAGAGCTGGTTTACCCTGTGCATCCGCAAGCCCATATGATTGACACAAGAATCTACGCGAGTCGGCTGCGGAACGAAAGGATTATATCCAGTAAAAATTTCTTTGCCACATATTAGATATTTTTATCGGAGCGACTTTTTGTCGGGGGTAATGTTCCGCGGTCAAGATTGCAAGGGCGCTAACTTTCCTGCGCTTTTTGTCGGCCACGAAACCAGAACCACGCTAACCCCGCGGTCAGGTAAGCGAGATAAATGTAAGGCAGCTTTCCGTAAGGACCTTCCGGCACCGGATAAAAGTTGCCCACGAGCGCCAGCAGCATCGCAATACCGGCCAACCAGGGAATGATCTGCGCCGCCGGACGGTAAACGCCATGGGTGCGCAAGTACCTGGGCAGGGCGACGCAAACTAACGCATAGGCGACGATGAAGCCGTAGGTCGCAAGCGATCCCAGCCAACCGTAGACATCCAGTCCACTCGCTCCGCGGGCCGCGAGCACAGCCGCGGGAAGCACGGCCGCAATGCCGGTGAGCATGACGGCGCGACTGGGCGTCTGATTCAGGGCATGAGTCGCGCTCAGGGAGCCGTGGGCAAGCCCATTGTGCGCCATCAACAGCAACACGCGCGCCGCGGCGGTAATGCATCCGAGGGTGCAGGCAAATAGACTCACCAGCGCTCCAATATCGATCAGCAATCCCAGCACGCGGCTGCCGGCTACTTGCGCCAGCACACGCATCGGAGCCTGGCTCGTACCCAGGTCTTGCCCTGCGGCGTGGAACCCCAGCACTTCCGCATACGCACATATGGTGAAGAAGGCCCCCGAGAGAATCGCACTCGTGATCACCGCGCGTGGAATCGCTCGCAAGGGATCGCGCGCTTCCGAACCCAAAGCAGTCGAGCTTTCGAATCCAACAAAACTAAACAGCGCCAGCACCAATCCAAGCCGCAGCCCGCTGCCCGTCATGCCACGCAGATGAAGTTCGTCCTGATCCCAGTGCCAGCCATGGCGCACCAGCAACAAAGTCACCAGGATCACAATGACCGTGACAGAAGCTGCTTCGATCCACAGCATCAAGCGCGCGGAGATCTTCACATCGCGATAAGCAATCCACATCGAAACGCCAGCGACGAGCAAAGCCAGCAGAACCGCGGAGTAGCCACGGCCCGTGGCATCGCGCAGCAAAAGGTTCGCGTAGTGGTAGAAGCCGCCAATCACGCTCGATCCTGTCGCCACATACGCCAGCAAAAGACTCCATGCAACAGTTGCGGCGAGCCAGGGCGGCAGGGTCAGCGAAGCATACGTGTACAACGAGCCGGGAGACGCCGAAATGCGCGCATAGCGCCCGATGCAGAGTGCGACCAGAACTACAGCCACGGTCGCGAGCACATAGGCAAGCCACGTGCCGTTGCCGGCGAGAGCGCAAACCAGCGGAATAGTGGCGGCAGGCGAAGTTGTGGGAGCCATGGTGGAGACTGATTGCGCCAGTGTCTCCATGGGAGAAAGGATCCCGCGGCGCAAACCATAATCCGTCGTCGGCGACTGCGCTGGGGCGGTTTGCATTATTCGGTTTTCCTTCCTCAAGTTGAGGTGGGATTGTACAACACGATGGAATGTGATCAGCAGAGCGGTATATTTATCTAGTGCCTTTTTGCGGCGCTCTGGCCGCCGTTGCTCGGAGGAAGAACACTCCATGAAACTTGACAAAGAGTTCTTGCGCAGCCTTCCCAAAGTTCTTTTGCACGAGCATTTGGATGGCGTGCTGCGACCTCAGACCGTGATCGAATTGGCAAAGGAAGTGGGTTATGCAGAGCTTCCCACTGCAGATTCGCAGGCATTGGCGCAATGGTTTCACCGCGGCGCGAACCAGGGAAGTCTCGCTAAATACCTTGAGGGCTTCGCACACACGATCGCTGTCATGCAGACCGAGGAGGCCTTGGAGCGCGTGGCTTATGAACAGGCCGAGGATCTCAGCAAAGACGGTGTGGTTTATTTTGAAACCCGCTTCGCTCCGGTCTTTCACACCCAGAAACAATTAACCCACCAACAAATTGTCTCGGCTGTCTTGAGGGGCCTGGAACGAGGCCGCAAGGATTTTGGGATTTCCTCCGGATTAATTATCTGCGCCATGCGCAACCGGCACGAGTCGCTTGAGATGGCGGAGCTTGCCGTGGATTTTCGTGCGCGCGGTGTTGTCGGCTTCGATCTTGCCGGAGAAGAAGGCGGCTATCCTGCCAAGAAACACGTCGACGCTTTTCATTACATTCAACGCGAGAATTTCAACATCACGATTCATGCTGGGGAAGGTTATGGAAAGGAATCGATCTGGCAGGCGATCCAGTATTGCGGGGCGCACCGGATTGGGCACGGCACGCGCTTGATCGACGACATCGCCGTGGTAGATGGCAAGGCGGTAAAGCTGGGCGACCTTGCGCAGTACGTGCTCGACAAAAGAATCCCGCTGGAGCTTTGCCTGCTCAGCAATGTCCACACCGGCGCCACGCCAAGTTTGGCGGAGCATCCCTTCAAGATTCTCTATCAAGAGAAATTCCGCGTTACGCTCAACACCGACAATCGATTGATGAGCCATACCAGCATGACGCAGGAATTTGAAGCAGCCGCAGACACGTTTGGCTTGTCGATGGACGATTTCGAAAAGATCACCATCAATGCGATGAAGAGCGCTTTCTTGCCGTACAAGCAGCGCATCGATTTCATCTATTCGATCATTAAGCCGGGCTACGCCAGAATTCGCAAGTCCTCGAGCCCTTCGAATTAATTCCAGGCAAATCAGGCTGCCAGTGCCGCCAACGTTTCCGCAAGCACAAGCGTGCCTCGCACGATATCTTCGGGAGATGCGTACTCATCCGGACGATGACTGTATCCATTCCGGCAGGGGATAAACAACATGGCGACGGGAGCGATGCGTCCCATAAATAGCGAATCATGATAAGCGCGGCTCACCATGGAGAGAAATGTAAACCTGTGCTTCCTGCAGGATTGTGAGAGTGCGTCGATCACGAGCGGCGAGCAATCTCCGGGAGCGTCTGCATTCAATAATTCAGTGCGAATCGAAACCTGGCGCCTTTCCGCAATCGCGCGCCCCTCCGTTTCCAACGCTTGCATCACCGCATCGCGCCGCGCAAGATCGGTATCGCGAATGTCTACGCTAAGACGAACTTGGCTGGGAATACTGTTGACCGCGCCGGGAAATACCTCGCAGATTCCGACCGTTGCAACCGTGTCGACCGCGCCGCTCGTGCGGGCTGCGTTCTCAATCGCCAGAATCAGTTCGGCCGCGGCGCACAGAGCGTCGTGGCGATCGGGCATCAAGACTCCACCGGCATGTCCTCCCGAGCCCTCGATCACAACGCGCAGACTCGCAGGCGCCGCGATCTTCGCGACAATGCCGAGCGGGACATGCTCGCGTTCTAACAGCGGACCTTGTTCGATATGCAACTCCGCGAACGCTTTGTAGTAGCCAGCCGGCAATTTCACGTCTTCGATTTCGCCTGCGAACCCGACCATGCGGCGAACCTGCTCCACTGCGGCACCATCTTTGTCCGTCAGCTTTTTCGCGGCATCCGGCGAAAGAGTGCCAGACAATAGCCTGCTGCCGAGACAACCGATTCCGAAGCGCGTTGGTTCTTCAGCTGTGAACACAAGCAGCTCAATCGAATGCTTCGGATGAAATCCGCACCGCTGCAGCGCACGTATAGCCTGGAGGCCTCCCAATACGCCGACGACTCCGTCGTACTTGCCTGCGTTCGGAATAGCGTCGATGTGCGAGCCCGTGCCGACTACTGCCGCCGACGGGGCCGATCCATTCCAGCGAGCGAACGTATTTCCGATCGCGTCATAGCGCACCGTAAGACCGGCTTCCTCGCAACGAGCCTTCATCCAGGCGCGAGCCTTCAAATCCGTTGGCGTGAAAACAATTCGCGTTACCGCGGGAGCCTCTGCGTCAGAAAATGAAGCGAGCGCTTCGATTTCAGCAAGCAGGCGGTTGCGATCGATCTCAAGATTCATGGTTGCTGACTCGCCCAGGGATGGCGATGAAAATCTTTGTAGATAAGATATTTTGCGGGCACCTTGCCGATCGCTCCAAACCACTGCGGGCACCACGGTCCCATCCAGATGAAGTCGCCCGCCGTCACTGGATACCACGAATCGCCGAGCCGGTAGATGCCGCCGCCTTCGAGCATGATGAGGCCGTGCTCCATCACGTGCATCTCGACCATGCTCAGTGCTGCTCCGGGTTGATACACCATCGTGTTCACGGCGAAGTCGAAGTTCATTTCATCGGGGAGTAAACATTTCACTTGCAAGCCAGGATCATCGTCGAGTGGATGCGACGTGATTGCATCTTCACTCGACACAATAAACTTTGGCGGCTCGACGGAATCGAGCGCATGATACGGCTTTTCAATCACAGCTATGCGTGTCTTGCTCGTGCCCACCACTCGATGAGGAAAGTCTTGCGGAAAATAAGCATAGCCGCGGGGACTGAGGTCGCTCACTTTGCCGTTCACTTCCACACTCGCGCGGCCCTCCATTACAAACACGAAACGTTGCGCCACCGTGCTGCCAAGCTCGCCACCCGCCTCGAACTCGGCTGTATATTCGGTGAACTGTGCACCCATCGCCGGACCAATGTGCACAATCGCCGCGCATGCTTTCATCCCAGGCAGAGTGGTGCGCACAAAAGTGTCCGCAGTCAAGAGGAGATGATTGCGCTGATGGGAGCTGCGCGTCTGGCCAAGATTATGCACGTCACATCCTCTCTCGAACTATGCGCGACGCGGCAAGCTGATCCAGCAAATGCAAGCCGCATTCGATCGCCTTCTCTACATCCTCAACTGCAACCGATTCCGCAGGATCGTGGCTGATACCGCCGGGAGTTCGCAGAAAAATCATGGCAGCGGGAACCTTCTCGGCCAGGATCATAGCATCGTGACCGGCGCCGCTCACCATACGGTGGGGCGTCGATCCTGTCTTCGCGATCGCGCACTCGATTTCAGAAACCAGAAAAGTATCCATCGCAACCGCGGGTTGCTCCAGCAATGTTTTCCACCGCGCTGTGAGTCCGCGCCTTTCGGCGATATCCTGTGCTCGCTCGACGAGATCCTTCGCCGCCCGAGTTCGAATCTCGTCCGAACCGTGGCGAACGTCGAGCGTCGCTCGCGTCTCCCCGGCAATCACGTTGGTCGCTCCTGGCTTTGCTTCGATCTTCCCTACCGTGGCGACAAGACCGGGCACGCTGCGGGCGCAGTTCTCGACTGCGGTAATCCACTCCGCCGCCGCTGCAAGAGCATCACGTCGAAGATGCATCGGAGTTGTACCGGCGTGATTGCTGCGGCCATGAAATGTGAACTCCAGCCGGCTCTGCCCGGCGATCGAGTCGACAGAGGCGAGCGGCAATCTAAGTTCTTCCAGAACCGGTCCCTGCTCGATGTGAAACTCTATGTATCCAAAGTATTCACTGTTCAAGCTCGCTTGAGAAATCTCCGCCGGATTTAAGCCGAAGTCTTCAATTACCTTTTTCACAGAAAGCCCTCGGCTGTCCTGAACCTTTAGCAGTTCGGCATCGAGCCGCCCCACAAGAGCCCGGCTGCCGATAAACGGAACTCCGAAGCGAACTCCTTCTTCTTCAGAAAAGCCAACGACCTCGATTCCAAAGGGAAGACGCCGCCCGTGTAGAGCTTCCAGCAAGCTAATCGCAAGCATCACTCCGAGAACGCCATCGTATGCTCCCGCATTTGGAACGGTATCCAGATGAGAGCCGAAGAGCAGCTTCGGAGCCGCGGATTGAGCGGCTGGATACGATGCGCGCAAATTCCCGGCGGCATCTAGGCGAACCGGAAGACCGAGAGGTTCCAGCCAGCACGCGATTTCGCGGTGGCAGTCGCGCATTGGCGAAGAAAGAAACGTTCGCCGCGTGCCGATCTGATCTTCGGAAAACGTCGCCAGCCTTCGGCATCGAGCATTCACTTCTTCCGCGCGCTCGCGCATTTCTGTGGTCGTCATCTTTTGCACAGTCGGGATTTATGCACTCAGGCCTCGCGGATGAGTTTCGCCGCCACCCATCCGATGACAACCAAGGCAACCAGAATTTCCCAGCCATACGCGTTTCCGTAAGTTGCCACGGGAAAGTGATTGCTAATCATGATAAAGACAACAGGAACCGCAATAAAAGTATTGTGTTTGGAACGTAGCTTGGCCTGCGCTCCGAGCGACGCATCGAACTGTGTGCCCGCCGCAGCCGTAGCAATCATCTTGCGCTGGGATGGAAGAATGCGGAACCACACGTTGGCCGTCATGATGGTTCCCAACATTGCCCCCACGTGGATGTAAGCTGCGCGTCCGCTGAACACATGCATCAATCCATAGGAAATTGCCGCGATCATGACCAGAGAAAATCCCGCAAATGCCGCTTCCGACTTGCCCAGAGGCGACCTTGCCGCCAGATCGTAGATGAGCCAACCACCCACCAACAGGGCGAGTCCGATTGCAATGCCGGCTGCCTGGGAGATATTAGCCACGTCCGTGTCAATGAGGCCGGCACTGGAATAATAAACAAGGAAGAGAAGAACCATGCCGCTCAGCCACGTCATCAACGCTTCCCAACGGAACCAGCGGACCTGCTCGGGTAACACGCCCAACGACTTTTGTTTTGCGACCGCATAGAAACCACCGCTGTGCACCATCCACACCTGCGGCGGCTGTCCGCCCGCTCCGGTTGCCTTCTCCAGTCTTCCGAATTGGCCGTCCAACCATGTGAAGTAATAGGTCTGGCCAACCCACATGATCGCCGCGAAAACGTGGAACCAGCGCACGCTCAGGTTGAGCCATTCACGGATTGAAGAAGTCAACTCGTTAGCTCCTTGGCGAACGATCTTGCACTCAGCTTCCACGGTAAGTCGTGTAGCCGTTCGGGCTGAGCAACAACGGAATATGCAGTTGAGTCTCGCCGTCCCTTACGCGAAACGTAACTTCGACGACGGGGTAAAGCGCTTGAATCTTCTGTGTGTCGTAGTAACTCGCGATGTCGAAAGACAAACGGCAGTGCCCCGCAGACAAATCTTCTCCCTCGGGCAGCAATTGGGAGCATCGGCCATCATGGTCCGTCCGGTCCGACGCCACCACGCGCCAACCGGAAGGTTCTTGCTTCTCTAATCGCACAGGCACATCGCTTGCGGGCTTACCGAGAGCTAGATCGAGAATGTGGGTTGAAATGCGTTTCATCCCTGAAGCCATTTTCTCAAGCGAATCTGTGTAATCTGCCGCTGCTGTTCGGCCGCTTCTTGGAACTCAGTTCCAGCATCATTCTGCAGCCTTTGTCTAAGGGTTTCCAGCAACTCCGTCGCCGATCTTCCCGTAGCACACACGATGAAGATACGCCCGAACTTCCGTTCGTACTCGTGATTCCCCTTCGCCAATGCGATCTTAACCGCATCGCCAGCTTCCGCGACCTCTTTTTGTTCTTGCTTCGCCCAAGCCAAAGACGAAGTCCCATGAGTCGCGGAATTGGGTGAAGAATTGAGCGCGGTCGACTCGCCAATCCGCGGATGGCTCTGGAAGGCTTCTATCCAATCAGATTCGTTCAGCTTGTACCACGCATCGTCGGAGGCAGCCATTAGAGCAGCTTCGTCTTGGAACGGTCTTCGAACTGTCATCTCGCGAGCCCACGCCTTTGAGCCGCAACACGGCAAAATCTGCGCCGCGGCCGCCTCGAAGGAAGCATCGTTCCAGCGTGCCAGAATTTCATTCATGCCTTTCCGTCCGCGCTGAGCAGGTTCAGAAATTCGGCGACAAGATTGCCCGTCACTGCTGCCCGATATTTTGCCGTCGATCGAATGTCATCGATGGGCCGAATTTCTGCCACAGCCATCTTCTTTGCCGCCGAAACCAGCGATTCGTTGATAACCTTCCCTCGCAGCATCAACTCCGTCTCGCTTAGGCGCAGCGGAACCGGCGCCACGCTTCCCACGGCAATGTGAACGTCTTCGACCGTTTGGCCCGCCACCCGTCCCAGTGCCGCCATGCACACTTTCGAAATTGCCTGAGCATTGCGGCTCCCAACTTTTCGCGCGTGACAAACATATCCTGAGAACCGCCTCGGGAGGCACACAGCTCGAATCAATTCGTCAGGCGCAAGCTTGGTCTTTTTGTAACCGGCGTGGAACCCAGCGTAAGGAAGCCGGCGCTCACCCCGAACTGAGATCAGAATCAACTCCGCATCATAGGCCAGCAGCGCGGGAAGTGAATCCGCGGCAGGCGATGCATTCACGATGTTGCCCCCGAGTGTGCCGCGATTCTGATTTGCAATTCCGCCGGTCCAGCGAGCCGCGCTTGACAGCATGGGAAATTCACGCCCAATGACCCCATGTTCACGAATATTTGTATAAGTACATCCAGCGCCCAAGCGAATTTCATTTGCCAGAACTTCAATGCTCCGCAACTCAGCAAGATTCCATATGCTAACCAGCTTGCGAGATGGCAACTTCCCGGCCGCATACTGCACCATGACGTCGGTGCCCCCGGCGATCGGGAGCCATTCGCCCGGACTTCGCGCCAGCAGCCCGACAGCGGCCTGCAAGCTGCCCGGAGCAACCAGTTCGTAATCCTTCGGATCGGACCTCATTCAGGCCTCATGACGATGCCGCCGTCTCGCGACCCGCCGCTGTCGCAATGGCTTCGAAGATTTGCAGGTAGCCGGTGCAGCGGCACAAATTGCCGGAGAGTCCTTCTTTTATCTCTTCGAGCGTGGGCCTTGGATTCTTGTTCAAAAGATGCGACGCGGCCAGAATCATCCCTGGAGTGCAAATGCCGCACTGCGCACCGCCGCATTCCAGAAAAGCCTCCTGCAGCCTCTGCGATCCTGCACTTGCATCCAGCCCTTCAATCGTGACGATGCTCGCTCCTTGCGCCTGCAGCGCCGGAACCAGGCAGCTATTCACCAGCGTTCCGTCCATCAATAGCGAGCAAGAACCGCATTCACCCTCCCCACATCCTTCCTTGGCGCCGGTCAATCCGAGTTGTAGCCGCAGCACATCCAACAACCGTTCCATAGGGAAGGCAAGCACAGTCTTTTGCTCGCCATTCACAGTGAATGAGATCTCCGACTTGCTGCGATCTTCCCCGGAACTGCTCATCGAATTACACTCGCAACTTCGTCTTCGCCCCGAAGAGACCGCGCTGTGATCGCGTCGTAAATATCTTCCGGCATCAGCGGAATCGAATCGAAGCGCACTCCTAACGCGTCTTCAATCGCATTCACAATTGCCGGCGCCGGCCCATCCATCGGAAGCTCCCCGATTCCCTTAGCGCCAAAGGCGCCGTGGACATTCCCCAACTCTTCGAAGAACACTCGAATCGGCGGCAGGTCGCTGGAAGTCGGCATGATGTAGTTTGTCATCTGATTGTTTTGCATGCGTCCCTGCTGCCAAATTACTTTCTCGAACAATGCGAACCCAATGCCTTGCGCGACTCCGCCCACAATTTGCCCGATGGCAAGAACCGGGTGAAGCACTCTGCCAACTTCCTGCAACGCAACGAAGTCGTTCACTGAGACGCTATACGTCGTCAGGTCAACCGAGACTTCGGCAATGTAAACCGCCCATGAATACGCAGCGTAAGCCTCGCCTCGATATTTTTCATCGTCCCAAAAGACATCGGGAGGCGGATCGTATTGCGCCCACGAACGTAGTTGGCCATGCCCCGCAACGTAGGCCTGGCATGCGGCGCGGAATTCCTCTGCCGAATACGAATCGCCGAGCATGCCGCTCAACTTCAAAGTCTGATGGATCCCTCGCGCCGCGGATTCCACCAGTTTTCCCACCACCATCACCGTGCGCGATGCAACTGTGGGACCGCTGTTCGGCACCTCCGTCGTATCCGGCTGCGCAATTGTGACGTCTTCATAGCGCAGCCCCAACGCCTCCGCTGCAATTTGACACAGGACCGTTTTTGTTCCCTGACCAAACTCCGTGCTCGATACCAGTATGCGAACGCCGCCATCGGCACATCCTTCCACGCCAACCACGGAACTCAGGTAGCGCTCGCCCGAGCCCGTAAATCCCGCACCGTGAAGAAACGCTGCGATGCCAATCCCCTTCTTCGTCGCCCCGGTTCCATTCTCGATCGCGAACTCCTGTTTCTTCGTTTGATACTCCGAAACGCTGATGGCGCGATCAAGTAGTTTTCCAAGATCGATCAGTTCGCGTACAACCTGTTCCGTGGTGGTCGTCTGTCCGGGCTGCAGAAAATTCCTGCGCCGGATCTCGACCGGCGAAAGCCCGACGACTTGCGCGATTCGATCCATGTGCCGCTCCATCGCAAAAATACTCTGGGGCCCGCCGAAACCGCGAAACGCCCCGTGTGGCGGCGCGTTCGTGGCGACCGCCTTCGCGCGGATTCGCACACTAGGCCAATAATACGGGCCGCCGGCATGAATGGCGCCGCGAGAAAGAACTACCGAAGACAACGTAGCGTACGCTCCTCCATCAATCGTGAACTCGATTTCTCCGCCGAGAATCTTGCCATCCCTGCTTAAGGCAGTACGATGGCGCGTGCGCGAAGGATGCCGTTTCGTCGTAGCGGCCATATCCTCCGCGCGGTCGTACACGATTTTCACGGGCTTCCCAGACTTCATCGCGAGCAGTGCAGCGTGCCCCGCGATCATCGATGGATAATCTTCCTTCCCGCCAAACGCGCCTCCGGTCTCCATCTGCACCACGCGAACTTTTTCAGCCGGCAGGTCGCATAAGGCCATCAAAGCCTTGTGCACGTAGTATGGGCATTGCAAAGAGCCCCACACCGTGATGCCTTGCTTCGCGTCGTAAGCGGCAACCATCCCGTTATTCTCTATGTAAAGCTGCTCTTGCGCTCCAGTCGAATATTCGCCCTCGATAATGTAGTCGGCCCTCGACCAGACATCATCCACATTGCCTTTTTGAATAAGGTAGGTTTTGAAAACATTGTCCGTGCCCCAAACAATCTCAGAGCCGCGCTCACTTTCTTCCATCGTAAATATCGCGGGGAGGGGATTGTATTCGATCGAAACCGCATCAACCGCTTTCCGCAGCGCGTGGCGATCCGGGTGGGCTAACAACAGCACAGGCTCTTCGGGATGGTTAATCGAATCGCTCGCCAGGCATGGTTGATCGTCTCCGATGAGAGCGATGCAGTTTTTTCCAGGGATGTCTTTCGCGGATACAATCACAAACTCGCTCCAGGCCACGCTGGTTTCGAACGTAATTTTCTTGATTCTGCCGCGGGGAATCTGGCTGCGAACCGTCGCGCCGTAAAGCATTCCCGGCAAAACCATGTCGTCGACATACACAGCTTTTCCGGTTACCTTCTCGCGTCCCTCTTTGCGCGGAACCGCAGTGCCGACGATGCGTTCATGGTTCATGATTCAACTTCGTTTCGAGGCGTGATCCGTCGAAGCGCGACGATGCGATAGTGTATACGACAAGCTCGACTACTTTGCGCTTATCGCATGCATGGCCCGAAACTCCCGCCCAGCAGGCTTTCCCGGAAACTCGCCTTCCAGGAACACAGGCTTTCCTCTCAGATAAGTGGCCTTCACGACTCCACGAAGCGTCTCTCCCATATATGGAGAAATAGGATGACGATAGTGCAATCGTTCTTCAGTCACCACGAAGTCGCCCTCGGGATCGAACACCACGAAGTCGGCGTCGAACCCCGGTGCGATGCGTCCTTTCTGCGTCTCGCAACCTGCTAGCCGCGCGGGCGCTGCGGCCATCCAGCGCGCAATGTCGAGCAGCGTGAATCCTCGATTGCTGGCCTCTGTCCACATCAGTGACAGTGCAACCGAAAGACTCGATAGACCGCCCCAGGCGGTTCTGAAGTTGCCTTCGTCGAGCTTCTTCATTCCCGGCGGGCAGGGAGAATGATCGGTGACCACCATATCGATTACTCCATCCCGCAGCCCTTGCCACAGCCGTTCGCAATTGTCGCGGCTGCGGATTGGCGGCGCGCACTTGCACACTGTCGCTCCATCTTTAACTGTCTCGGAGGTGAGATGCAGATAGTGCGGACAAATCTCTACGCTTACTGCAAGCCCTTGGGATCGTGCGGTTTTCAACTCCTGCAGCCCTGCGCTCGCCGAGAGATGAACTATGTGCAATCGAAATTTGTACTCGCGGCACAAGGATAAGAGCAGTCGAATCGCCGCCAGTTCTGCTTCCTCCGGACGCGATTGCAGATAGGTCGAATAGCGTCGCCAATCGGCATCATTCAACTTTTCTGTGGCAGCGTCGATCGGTCCGGGCAGTTCTGCGTGCACCAGCAACGGTAGGCCAGTTCGCGCGACACCAGGCAACGCCGCTCGAAGTTGCTGCTCTGTCACCATCGTAAAGCCATCAATGCCGGGATGAATCAGAAAGCATTTGAACCCCGGCACGCCCGCGGCAGCAAGTGCTTCGATCTCGCCCTGATTGTCTTGCACGACCCCACCCCACGCGGCCCAGTCTACGCGGCATCGCCCCTGGGCAACTGCACGCTTCGCATCGAGAGCGGCAACCGTGGTCGTCGCCGGCAGGCAGTTCAGAGGCATATCCACCAGGAGCGTGTAGCCCCCGGCCGCGGCGGCGCGTGTCGCTGTATCGAAACCCTCCCATTCCGCGCGTCCGGGATCGTTGATATGCACATGCGAATCCACCAGCCCGGGGAGAATCGCCGCATCGCCAAAATCGAACGTCTCGAAAGTTTTCGGAATTTGATCCGGAGAAACAACAGCCTGAATCTTCTCTCCTTCTACAAGAATCGCCGCCGGGCGAACTCCTTCCGGAGTCACCAACCGACGCGATAAAAAAGCTTGCAACTGCAAACGTAACCTCCGCCGAAAATTCAATGCGCTAAGCTCAAAAGAATATTTTACGAACTCCCGGCTCCCAGCTTATACTCCCTTTTCAGCGAAGCGGCTGCGCAACGGTCCATGTCGACGAAGAACGTGCTCGCGGGTTCGCGGATTGCAGGCCTGGGCAAAATGTCGCCGATCAGGCGATAACAAGGCAATCACATGGACAATCCTTTCATGGCGCGCGCCATTCAGCTCTCGATTGAAAATGTCCACTCCGGACGCGGCGGCCCATTCGGCGCGGTGATTGTGAAAGACGGCAACGCGATTGCCGAAGCCGCGAACCAGGTTACCGCAACAAACGATCCGACGGCGCACGCCGAAATATTAGCCATTCGCGCAGCCTGCGACCAACTCGGCGCCTTCGACCTGCAGGGCTGCGAAATTTACACTTCCTGCGAACCGTGCCCCATGTGTCTGGGCGCAATCTATTGGGCTCGGCTCGCTCGCATTTATTTTGCAGGCGCCGCGGCAGACGCATCCCGCATCGGCTTCGACGATTCCATGATCTACCGCGAGATCGCACAGCCGCTCGCCGACCGCACGATCCCAATGGTTCAGCTGATGCGCGAGGAATCGCTGGCAGCCTTTCGAGCATGGGAAGCGAAGCCCAACAAAATAGTCTACTGAGAAACGATTTGATCGCCCGCTACTTCAAGCTCGCCGAGAACCACACCTCTGTGAAACAAGAGATGCTCGGCGGCCTCACCACATTCGTCACCATGGCCTACATCGTTGTGGTGAATCCGCAGATTCTCGCCCAGGCGGGAATGCCGCCCGAAGGCGTCGTCTTCGCGACCTGCATTTCAGCCGCGGTCGCCACGCTCGTGATGGGACTCTACGCCAACTATCCCATCGCTCTCGCGCCGGGAATGTCACTGAACGCCTACTTCACATATTCGGTTTGCATGGCGATGCACGTTCCGTGGCGAACGGCGCTCGCGGTCGTCTTCTGCTCGGGCATGCTCTTCTTAGTTCTCACGGTGACGAAGGTTCGCGAGCAGATTGTGAACGGCATGCCCGATTGCCTGAAACATTCCACCGCAGCCGGCATCGGAATGTTCATCGCGTTCGTCGGTCTGCGCAACGCCAAGCTGGTCGTGGCCAACCCCGCCACATTTGTAGGCCTCGGCAGTTTCTCCGACAAAGAAGTACAGACCGCCTGTTTCGGCCTTGCTCTCACGTTGATCTTGATGTCGCGAAAGTTCCATGGTGCAATCTTGCTCGGCATCTTCGGCACCGCTCTTCTCGGAATCCTTCGCGGCATCACGAACTGGCCGGCCGCAATTTTCTCCATGCCGCATCCGTCGTCCACATTCCTGCAACTGGATTTTCGCGGCCTCACGCATCTCGGCCTGTTGGAAATAGCATTTGCCTTCCTCTTTGTGGATCTGTTCGACAACGTGGGTACACTCGTGGGAGTCTGCGAGCAAGGGGGTTTCATCAAAGACGGCAAGATTCCGCGCGTAGGCCGCGTGCTGCTGGCCGACGCGGTGGGCACGGTGTTCGGCGCATTAACGGGCACATCCACGGTCACCAGCTACATTGAAAGTGCCGCCGGAGTCGCAGCGGGCGCGCGTACCGGTCTAAGCAATATCGCGGTCGCCGCGCTGTTCGTGCTGGCGGCGTTTTGCTCACCTCTGGCCACGGCGATTCCCGGTTATGCCACAGCTCCAGCTCTGATTCTTGTCGGTGTGCTGATGTCGGAATCGATCGCGCAAATCCAGTGGCGGGACTTCACGGAAGCCGTCCCAGCCTTCATCACCATTCTCGCCACACCACTCACATTCAGCATCGCCACCGGACTCAGCCTCGGTCTGATTTCCTACACGGTCGTGAAGCTCGCGGCCGGAAGATTTCGCGAGATCAACACCCTGGTGTGGATTCTCACCGTTCTGTTCATTCTTCGCTACGTATATCTTGCCGTGGCTTAGGCGCCCATATTGGAAGAAGAAATGATCATGACATTAAAACTTCGCGGCATTGAGGCCTGCGTGTTCGACGCCTACGGCACGCTGTTCGACGTCAACAGTGCTGCACGCGCGGCTCAGAATTCTTTGGGAGAGAAGTGGCAGCCACTCGCCGAGTTATGGCGCTCGAAGCAACTGCAATACACCTGGCTGCGCGGCCTCTCCGGTCACCACGCAGATTTCTGGCAGGTCACGGGCGATGCTCTCGACTTCGCCCTCTCGACGCTGCATCTCGACGACCCGCCTCTGCGCGCACGCCTCATGAATCTGTACCTGACACTGGACGCTTATCCGGAAGTCCCCGACACATTGAAGCGACTGAAAGCAGCCGGGATGAAGCTCGCGATCCTCTCCAATGGAACGCCAGCAATGCTCGCTGCGGCAGCAGCCAGCGCAGGCATCGGCGAATTGTTTGATGAGATTTTGTCTGTGGAGGAGGTGAAGGTCTACAAGCCGCACCCTTCGGTCTACGGTCTGGCCTGTAAGCGGCTCAGAGTTGCCCCGCCCGCAGTCTGCTTTGTATCTTCCAATGGCTGGGACGCGTACTCCGCCAAGGCGTTCGGCTTTCACACCTTGTGGTGCAATCGCTTCAACCAGGCGCCCGAGCGAATTCCCGAAACACCTGACGCGCAAATCACAACGCTCGCCGAAGTACCCGACATCGTTATTCTGCAAAAGTAGAAGTTGTATCGAAATCCAAACTTGACAACGGGCCCCTGCGACGGTGCTATTCGCCGGAGAACTTGGTCTCCTGTACTCCCGTAACCCGCGCGCCGCTGCGTCCACCTCCAGCCGTGTGTATATTTGAAAATGATTCGTGCTCGTGCTTGAAAACATTCCGCTCGCGCCCCTCACCACCATCAAAATTGGAGGTCCGGCGAAGTATTTCGTCGACGCCAGAACCACCAGTGAAGTGCAGGAGGCGATTGCATTCGCGCGCTCGCGCGATTTGCCTCTGTTCGTCTTGGGCGGAGGCAGCAACCTGGTAGTCGCCGACGCCGGTTGGCCGGGCCTGGTGCTGAAAATCTCGATTCAAGGAATCGACCAACAGAGCGGGCACGATGAAAACGGCAAGATCCTTTTCGACGCAGGCTCCGGCGAATCCTGGGATAAGTTCGTCTCTCACACGGTCATCGCACGCTGTGCTGGGGTCGAGTGCCTGAGCGGCATTCCGGGCAGCGTCGGCGGCACGCCCGTTCAGAACGTCGGCGCCTACGGTCAGGAAGTCGCCGAGACCATTGCCTCAGTGCAGGTCTTCGACGTCAGAGATAATCAGGTGCGAGAACTTTGCCCTGAAGCCTGTGAGTTCAGCTATCGCGCCAGCATCTTCAACACGACCGAGCGCGGACGCTTCGTCGTTCTCCGCGTCACCTACGCGCTCACGCCCGGAGGCAGCCCGCGCATCACCTATGCAGACCTAAAAAGGCATTTCGAGGGACGCGAAACTCCTCCCGATCTAGCTGAAACCCGTGAGGCCGTGCGCCACATTCGCGCCCTAAAAGGCATGCTCATCACCTCGGGTGATCCGGATAGCAAGAGCGCAGGCTCTTTCTTCAAGAACCCTGTGCTTTCGGCAGAACAGCACGAAGACTTGAAGCAGCGCGCCGCCACACGAGGACTAACCGTGCCCAGCTATCCCGCACTCGAGACCCGCAAGAAAGTTTCTGCGGCGTGGCTGGTCGAGCGCTCCGGATTCGCCAAAGGATTCGGCTTTGGCCGCGTTGGCATTTCCACAAGGCACGCGCTCGCAATCGTCAATCGCGGTGGGGCCGCCGCCGCCGATGTCCTCGCCTTAAAACAAGAGATCCAGCATCGCGTGGAAGAAATCTGGGGCGTCCACTTGGAGCCGGAACCGGTCATGGTGGGCTTCTAGAGTAGCCTGCACTGTTGCCGTAATAACGGCCTGTCATTCCGACCGGAGCATGCCGCTCTCCTCGCAACTAATTTCCGCGGGCGAGTTTCGGGCGCGGCGACTCGCCCGCGCCGTTTAGCCGCAATCAAGCTTCCAGGTTTACTCCCCCGGTTTCTTCTCTTCCTTCATCTCTCCTTCCATCATCTTCCGCAGCGCACGATTGATGCGCGTCTGGTAGCCGCGACCAGATGTCTTAAACCAGGCAATCACGTCGGCGTCCAGCCGTAGAGTGACTGGTTTCTTGATCGGTCGGTATAAGACCCCCACATTCCGAAGCAAAGCATAGCGCCGCTTCGCCTTGGCATCCTCCGCTACCGCCTGCAAACCGATCGTTTTGGAGTTCTTCTTGGTTTTAGGGCTCTCTTGGGCCCTCGCCCGTCTGGCCTTCTTAACCGCTTTGGATGGTTTCATTTACAAGAATTATACATACATCTCGATCCTTACGCGATTGCCTGTACAAAATGCTCCGGCTGCAACATACCTCCAGTATGTTCCGGTTGGAACATTTCTCGACTTTGTCAGCCCATCTCAACCGAACGGCGCCGCCCCAGATCGTGACCCGAGTTTCTCGATCATGACCCCGTTGCGATGGGGTGAGGTACAACGACCCAGCCCTGGCGGCGCCTCACGTTACTCATCGGCAAGTCTTGCCGCCTCTTTAAATATCTTCACAAACATTTCGCGCGTGAGCTTTCCAGTCTGCGTGTTCTGGTTCGATGGATGGTAAGAAGCCAGTAACACCTTACCATCGGGTAACCGGTAACTAGCGCCGTGTTTAAAAGGATAATTCCTAAAGATCGAACGCTCGCTGGCGAACAGCCCGCGCCGTTTCACGTAGTTCAGATAAGCGTCGAAGCCAATCTTACCTAGCGCGACCACAACCTTTACTTTCTCTAATCCTGCGAGTTCGCGATCAAGAAATTGCGAGCAGTTCAACAGTTCCTGGGGAAGCGGCTTGTTGTCAGGCGGGGCGCAGCGCACGGCGGCTGTGATGTACAAATCTTTCAGAGTGAGACCATCGTTGCGGTCGGTGGCATTGGGCTGGCTGGCGAATCCCGTTTCATACAGCACAGGGAACATGAACTTGCCGGAGGCATCGCCTGTAAACGGGCGTCCAGTGCGGTTGGAGCCGTGGGCGCCAGGAGCCAGACCCATAATGAGGACGCGCGCCGCGGGATCGCCGAACCCGGGCACAGGCTTGCCCCAGTATTCACAGTCGCGGTACGCGCGACGCTTCTCGCGGGCGATCAGTTCGCGATAGGCGACCAGCCGTGGGCAACGCGTGCAGGCAATGACCTCGCGGTTGAGAGCCGTTAGCCAATTAAGATTATTATTAATCACGTTATTGCTTATAGATATTCGATCATTGAGCCGATGCTGAGGCGGGGGTCCGCTGCTCCGAGCTAGTTTCGGCTGAGACTCCCGCCGGGGTTTGCTTGGTCGGCGGAATTTCCGTTCCGGTTGGGTAGATGAGAATCCGCACCGTACCCCAAGCGCCATCCGAACCCGCGTCAGTCTGTTTGCCGGCTCCAAATGTCTTCAATTGACTATCGTCGAATCCGTAATTTTCCACCAGATACTCGCGCACCACCATGGCTCGCGCTTCCGTCAGCACCAAATCCTTCTGAGTATCGCCCGCCATGCCGGCGGATACAACCACCACTGCAAACCCAAACTGATTATCGCGCAAGAACTCGCCGCCAGCCTTAAGAGATTTCTGGTTCTTCAACTTGGCGGAATCCTGTTTATCGAAGAGCTGTTTGGCCGAGTAGCTAAACTCCTTCGTCGGTTCACTTTGCGGAAGCCGTTCTACTTCATTCTTGGCGAGCTCGGCCGAGTCCTGATAGCCTCGGCTTTTGAAATACCCGCGCAGCAGAAAGTTATGCTTCATAGCTTCCATATTTTCCTCGAAGTCGGTAACCCCAGCTTGCGCGTGGACCATGGTGTCGCGCATGGCAGAAGACGTCTGTTCGAGGTTGGTGTAGAGCTGCTTGTCATTCACCAAGGCTCCCGCGGTTCCCTGGCCTGCGTTGATCTTGGCGCTGATTGAATTTAGATTCGCCGTTGCCTCAGTCGCATTCTGAATCGCTTGCTGGCTGGTATCGAGAATTCCGCTCATCTTATTCAACAGGTCCGCCATTTCGAGTGGAGGCTGGCTTGAGATTGTGTCGCCGTCCCGGACGTCGGCCGCCTTGGGCGATCCAAAAGAAATCGCCATATATTGGTTGCCCAACAATCCCTCAGTTTCGATCGAGGCTACGGAATCCTGCTTGATGATCTGATGAGTCGATTTGCCCAGATCCATCACGATTGTGACCTTGTCGCCCGGTTTGTTGGGCAGCAAGATGGAGTGCACGGTTCCCACGTGAACTCCACCCACGCGCACGTCTCCGCCAGCATCAAGACCGACGACGTCATTGAATTGCGCCTTCAACTCATAGGTAGAGGTGAATAGATATTGCTTGCCGCCAATGACGAAGATGCCCGCTATTAGAATTGCCAGCGTCGCTATGATGAAAGCTCCCAACCGCACCGATCTCGACATTGTGTTCTCCTACGAATGCTTTAGAAATTCCCGAACGAACTCGATCTCACTTTTCTGAAGATCTTCAAAACTGCCTTGAATCACCACGTTTCCCTTATCGAGCAGCGCGAGACGGCTGGCGATGGCCTTTGCGCTGTGCAGATCGTGCGTCACTACGATGAAAGCGACCTGATGTTCCTGCTGGAGCTTGAGGACGAGGTCGTCGATCTCCCCGGAACTGATGGGGTCAAGGCCGGCGGTGGGCTCGTCGAGCAGAAGAATATCCGGCTCCAAAGCCATCGCACGCGCCAGCCCTACGCGTTTCTGCATGCCACCGGAAATGTCGGATGGCATCTTGGCGCGAGCGGCCTCCATTCCAACTTCCGCGAGCAACTCTTTCACGCGAACAGCGCGATCGGATTTCGACATTTCTTTCTTATGGTGCAGCAGCGGAAAAGCTACGTTCTCTTCGACAGTCAGCGAATCGTAGAGTGCGGCGTGCTGAAACAGAAAACCCATCTTCTTTCTGATTTCGCCCATCCGGTCGATCGCCAGGCCGGCGATGTCCTGGCCATGAATGAGAATCGATCCGGAGTCTGGGGTTTCCAAGCCGATGATGAGCCGCAGCAACACACTCTTGCCGGTGCCGCTCCGCCCCAGCACCGCCAGGGTTTCGCCGCGCTTCACATCGAGATTAATTCCGTTCAAAACTTTTTGAGATCCGAATGACTTATGTACGTTCTCGACGGCAATCGCCGCTGCGCTTCCGTTTCCTTCGGCTCCCGGCCGCTTCGCCGCGGTTTGAATCGGAATTTGATTGATTGTGCTCATAAGTATTTCGCGGCTCGGAAGCGCCCTCACGGGAAAAGTATGATGATCAGTTTCACCAGCACGACATCAGCGAGGATGACGAACAGCGAAGACAAAACCACCGAACTGGTGGCGGCACGACCCACGCCCGCCGCACCCCCCTGGGTTCGCATCCCCTGGAAACATGCGATCAGGCCAATGATCAAGCCGAAAACCATTGTCTTGAAAGTAGGGGGCAGAAAGTCGCTGAAGTCGGAGCCCTTGAACCCGCTGTTGATGAACTGATGGAACGAGAGCGGCTCAGACAAAGCCTGTGTCACCCAACCCATGATCAGGCCGGAAAAATCTGCGGCGAGCGTCAGCAAAGGCAGCATCAGGATGCAGGCCAGGATGCGCGTCGCCGCCAGTAATCTGTATGGGTTTACTGCGGATGCTTCAATGGCATCAATCTGTTCGGTGACTTTCATCGACGCCAACTCTGCGCCGATGCCCGCGCCCACGCGCCCGCTCACGACCAGCCCGGTGATGATCGGACCCGTCTCGTGAATAATCGAAAAAACGATTGCCGCCGGAAGCAGTGACTTCGCGCCAAAACGCGTCAGGCTGAAACGGGCTTCCATGGAGAGAACAATGCCGGTAGCAGCGCCGGCCAATGCGACCAAAGGCAGAGACATTGATCCAATCTCATCGAGTTGCCGGAATAATTCGCGGAACTCGAACGGAGGCGTCACTGCGGCCCGCAACACGTTCCAGAAAAATATTCCCAGATCTCCGAACCATTCCAGAAATTGGGTGATCAGGCCCTTGTTGGGAAGCGCGGCGGGCACTGGCACGGTCGACGGTTCAGGAACTAAAACGGGCATATTCGCAGCTGCACTGACGCTATGGTCGATCACGGGTTTGCTCCCGAACTGGGCGCCTCGCGCGTGCTATTGAGATGCATTCGGGAGAGCAATGAGTGGGGTCCGCTGTAAAAAAACTCCAGGCCGATGTTCCCGCCAACATACCCCAGCATGGTGTAGTTGCCCATGCGAAGCGCGTCCTTGGCGTTGTAGCGGCCGGGATACCACGCATAAACAGCAGTCATCGTGCCCGCGTACGGAGCGATGAGCGCCGGGAAAGAAAATACACGATGCCCGTCATCGCGCTGGCGTGCTGTAAGGGTCGAGATCATGGCGTGGCGCAGCCGTGGCACCACGCCTCTGCACTCACAACGGTAGTACAGCGTGTCTTGCCGGAAGGCTTGCGCCAGTCCGTAGCGCGCCGTAGTACTGATTGCCGCGATGCCGAAGTCGGACCCAAACCGCCTGCTATAACCGTCTGCGCCTTGTTTCCACTCCGGCGGGGTGTTGTGGGCTTGATTAAGGCCAGCCGCGAAGCCAGCGCCGATGATGGGATAAGGACCAAATGCATCGAACAAATAGTTGTGAAGTTTCGTTGCTTGCGTGGGACGCGTGTAGGTCAGAACTGGCGTCGCCGAAGTCGTTGTGGCAGTCGTTGTCGCAGTCGTAGCCGGGGAATCTCCCAAATCGTCCAATGCTTGCGCGTTCGACGGCACCGACTGGACGGCAAAGGCCGCGCTCATCAACAGCAAGCCACGACTCATCTTCATGACGAGATTCTCCCTGCCGATTCTGGCCAGTCCTCGGCAGCCGTTGCTTTCAAAGCGTAAGCGGACACGGCTCGTGGTCGCACTGGCAGGCAATCTCTACATCCTTGGATCCTGCATCCTTACAGGCCAAGCCGCAGTATTTGTCTCCCGCTTGCGCGAAGCACAGGCAGGGTAGATGTGCACACTTCACTTGCCCATTCGTGGTCATCGTAGGTTCTCCTTTGAAGTTTTTCTTCGCTGATGCTGGTGCTAAAGCGCGTATATCTCGCGGTATATCTTCGGACCGTTTAACTTCGTCTCATCATCCAGCCGAGCAACGCGCCTGCGGTGATACCGATGGCAAACGTGGCCGCAATCGTCAGCAGCGGGTTTCGCTGCAGGCGGTCAGACGTGTCATTCAAGAGTTCTTCAGCGGCATCGCCGCTCTTCTTAGCGGCACGCTTCACCGCTCCCACGCCATCTTCGATCGCATCGGCAACTGCCTTAGTTGCGCACGAAGCCTGGCGAGCTGAGTCTGCGATGTGCCCAGCCGTTTCTTCCACTACTGTTTGAGACATGATTCGCTCCTGTGCCCTTGCGGGCGGATATTGATGCATTCTCTGGATCCCACTTCTTTTCTGATTCCTGGCCCGATCATAATGCGCTGCCGTTACGCCACCGCTTTTGTCTCCACTAGCGGCACGACCTGCACCAGTTCTTCAAATAGAGAGCGATAGTGAATCATTGCCGTCCTCAAGTCTTCGGTCGTGGCCTGGTCCTTGCCAACCCGCAGCGCGATGGCATGGGCAGCCCTGTAGTTTTCCACAACGCGCGGATGATCGACAGAAATGTCAGCGCTACGTTGATCGAAATCGGCGACGGGGTAGCCACGCGCCTTCATCACAGAAGACACCAGATCATCAGCTTCGGCGACTGCTCCTTTAGGAGAATCGACGAATCGAGATTGCACAGCCTGCCAATCCCTGGAAAACTTCTCGCTCTCCGCACGATCGAGATCGCGAAGGTTGAGCTTTTCAACTCGCTCTTTGCGACCTTCCAAGGTAGCTTCAGCTTTTCTCTCCGATCCATGCGTGAGCACGGCGCGGTCGTACTCAGGTCCGAATTTTTGCCGCAAGTCAGCAGTAGTACTTCTGCGTTTTTTTCGGACAATCATGAAGGCGATTAGAGCGATGATCACAATCACCGCGGCGGCGATTGCGATCAGCTTAGGGTCTTGTAGATTCAGGTTCATTGAAAACCTCCGTTACATCGAAAATTTCGGACTAACTTTTGTTCGCAAGGTCGGGCGAAGGTCGCTCACCAGCGCGCGTGTCTCTCTTGCGTCGATCCGCGTTGACGTCGAGAAATTCATACTGCACGACGAACATGGTTCGCCCGCCGGCACTAGAGTGTGTGGATGTTCAGATACGGCCGAGAACCAGCAGGATGACAACGATGAGAAGCACCAGTCCTAGTCCCCCGGTCGGGGCATAACCCCACGACCTGCTGTGCGACCAGCGTGGCAGCGCACCAACCAGCGCCAGAATCAAAATTACGATCAATATGGTTCCAAGCATGTCTTGCTCCTTTAATTTCCAGGGTCAGCTTTAGTTATAGGCTTTGCGCCAGTCCTTTAATGGTCAAAACTGCTCAAGGAAAAAAATGCGCGGATGGAGTCTCCGGGGCAGATGGCGTCTGCTTTACAGAAAGAAATGCGAGCCCGATGAATGGGCTCGCACTGTGACCTAAGCGAAGTTTCTATTTTGATCGGCCTGACGCGAACGCTCCGATCAGTTCACTGACGTGGCTTCTCTTCTGATTTAGGCGCCTCTTTCACAGGAGGCGGCGTAGCTTTTGCATGAGTCGCCGGCGCTGGATGCGAAGCTGGCTGTGCTTTTGGCGCGGCCTCGGCGTGAGGTGCAGCGGGCTTGCTGGGAGCGGGCTGCGCATGGGCCGTCGTTGTCGCCGGATGCGAAGCTGGCTGCGTATGAGTCGCAGTCGGCTTGCTGGATTCAGCAGCGGCACGCGTCTGCTTGGGCTCGGCGGCCTTGTTCTCATTCGAGGGAGGCGTGGCTGCTTTGTTCGTGGGCGCCTTAGTTTCATTCGTCCGAGGTGCGGGTGCCTTGCTTGCAGCTGGCGTACTCGCTGCGGGCCTGTTTGCTGCAGGCTTGGTGTTGGCCGTCTTGTTCTCGTTCGTTGCAGTCGCGGCTGGTTTAGTTTCCGCGGGCTTGTTCGCCGCTGATTTATTCTCGGCAGGCGGAGCCTTGTAGGGCGATCCTGCCTGCTTTGCCGGAACTGCCCCTGCGCCAGTAAACTCTCCGGGCTTGGCAGTGGCCGCAATTGCCGGACGTCCCTGATTCACCGACGCCAGCAGCGCGTGGTTTGTGCTGGCAGTCTTCACGTGCTCCGTTTGCATGGAGGTCGGCGGCGTATGCCGCGCGTTCGTCGCAGTCTGTTCTGCCGCGGTCGGACGGGCGGAAATTCCACCGCTGCCGCCGTTATAGCTGACGTAGTTCACAGTGGTATTGTTGATTACGGTTTTGTTGTAGACGTTGTGAATTATTGTGGTGTTCACATTATTCACTGTCGTGTTGTAACTGAAGGCGCCGTTGTTCCAATATCCGCCTCCGTAGCCGATGCCGCCGTAACCAAAGCCGTAGTTAACGCCTCCATAAAAGCCGACCTGCTCGCCCCAGTAGCCGCCGTTCCAGGCGAAGGCTGAGCCGTTCCATCCCCAATAGCCGGGAGTCCAGAGCAAGCCAGCTTGAGGAGGCATCACCCATGTACCCGGAACCCAGAAATATCCTTCATCGCCATTTGCCCAGTAACCGGGCGTCCACAGGTAACCGTCGGCGGGGATCATTGGCTGCTCGTACACAGGCAGCGCGGGCGGCGCAATCGTGATCGATATCGCGAACTGCGCGAGTGCGGCGGCCGGTATGGCCAATATCAGAAGTGCGAGCGTTAGAAAACGGGAAGTACGCATTTTGGTCACCTTGCCCTCATCCTTCGATTGCCCGCTTGAACCTTGCTGCTGCGGGCTGCGTGGAGTGAAAGGGCGATCGGTAAGATGCAAGACTTTCACTTTTGTATTGTGCAGTCTGAGCAATAAGACACACTTTTCGAAAATGCTCGGAATGAAAAGCGGCGCGAGTCCAGAAAAGCGAACTCGCGCCGATAGGGGCGAACTTAGTTGTCGAATCAGCAGCGTTAGAGCGTGAAGCTGAGTTCAAGGTTAACGCCCGGGTACATCGGGTTGCATAGGTAATACACGCCGTTGATCTCGATCACATAAACATTTTGCGTGTAGAGCCAATTGCTCGGCCACACGCCAACGAATCCGAAATTATAGCCGCCGTATTGAAAGCGGTGATTGTTGTAATCACCCTGGCTGACGCGGAAGGTGTGTCCGCTTCCAAAGTTGGCCTTGTAGCGGTCGGCGGGAATGCGGTTGCCGTTGCCGGCAGCATGCTGTTCGGGCTGCGCGTTTCTCTCGGCAGGCATCGCCTTATTCTCATCCCGCGCGTTTTTCTCGGCGGGCATCGCCTTATTTTCCTCCTGCGCATTCCGTTCTTCCGGCTTGGCGTTATTTTCCTGTCGTTCCGCAGGTTTTTCCTCCGCCTTCGCAGCGGGCTTTGAAGGTTCTGCTTTTTTCTCGTCCTGGGCAGGCTTGGCTTTATCATCCTGCTCGCGATCCTGGGTGAACGCCGGAACTGCTGCTCCGAGCGCTAAAGTTAGAACTGCTGTGCTAAGAACTCCTACTAGTTTCATGGGTGTTTCCTCCATTAATCGATTCGATCGTTTACATACTCCTGCTCTACTGCAAGCTTCCTGTAGTCGCGTTCACCGGGCTTCCGATGGCGTCGCCCGATACGAGCAGTTCCACTCTCCGGTTTTGCTGCCGGCCGGCGGAGTTGCCGTTCGAGGCTACGGGCAAAGTGTTGCCGAAGCCTTTGGCGCTGACGGAACCCGTCGCTACGCCTTCCTGCACCAGATAATCGCGCACCGAGTCAGCGCGGTTTTCGGACAAGGTTTGATTCATGGCATCGCCGCCGACGTTATCGGTATAGCCGCCGACTTCAATGTTGAGTCCGGGATACGCGAGCAGAATGCCGGCCACTTTTGCCAGCTTCTCGCGTGCACCCGACTTCAATGAAAATTTCCCAGTGTCGAACAAAACATCGGACATGCTGACGATAAGGCCGCGCGCGCTGTCGCGCGTCTGCAGAATCGAATTCAACTGCTCAGACAATTTCGCGCGCATCGCCGCTTTGTCGGTGTCTGCCTGTTGCGCCGCCAGTTGAGCCTGCTGAGCCGCCAGGCGGGATTGTTCGGCATCGGCCTGGGCCGCTGATAGCGCCGTTGCGGATGCAGCCTGGTTTGCCGCCATGTCAGATTGAGCCTTCGTGTTTGCCGCTTGTGCATCGGCCGCATCTGAGCGCGCCCTTGCCGCCTCGGACTGTGCCTGCGCTTTATCAGCCTGGGCTTGCGCCCTATCGGATTGAGCCTGCGCCGTATCGGATTGCGCTTGTGCCCTGTCGGACTGCGCTTGTTCCTTCTGCCGGCGAGCGTTTTCTGCGTCCAGTTGCGCTTGGGCTTGCGCGTCCGCTGCACTCTGGCGTTCGCTGGCCAGGCGCATTTCGTCTTCCTTCTTCACTGCGATTTCGCGTGCATCTTCCGCGGTCTGCACTGCTTCACGCGAGACTGCGATCAACGGCTTCCGGTCCATGTGTCTGCTGATGGCATAGCCATCCGCGGTATTCATCAACTGGACGGCATGCTGGTAGCTGCCTGTGGCATACTGCTCCGCTCCCTCAGATTGAGCGATTCGCAGCGCATTGCGTGCTTCGTAAAACTCGAGGGGCAACTTCGCATTCAAAACTACCGGATCGAATTTGTAGCCGGTCGGAAGGTATCCGCCGCGCTCCATCAGTTCGTACTTTGCGTTAACTGCCTCGCTGGTTCCTTTGGTATCTTCGCGAACGATGTTCTCGAGAATGACTGCGTTGCTCGGCTGCCGCACCGCATAATAAGGTTCTGCGGTAACGATCAGCGCGAAGGCTTGAAGGTCTGTAGTTACGTGTAGTTTGCTGCGCTCGTTGCCGCCAACTAACACTTCGCCAAGGTTCTGCGCCCGCCCTTCTGGTGAAATCGCCCACAGCACGTAGGTCAGATATTCGTTGCCGAAAGTCGTGGGCCTTTGCAGGTCGCCGAACTCTGCTTCGATCTCAATCGATCCCCGCTTGCTGTTTACTTTCGCCCAGCCATTGGCCGACGGCATTAAGGTGGTGCCGGCAAAATCGACCTTCGAGCTTCCGCTACGGTGCTCATAGTTCACAGCCTGCACGCTGCGGCTGACGACTACTACGCGGAATGTGGGCGTCGAACTCATATGCTCCACTTCAACCGTAGCTTGAGAATTGTTCTGAGCTGCTGCTGCCGGCAAACTCAACGCGACGGTTGCGACTAACAACAAATTTGTCTTCACACGATCTCCCTTGTGGCAGGTTTCTGCCGTGTTGCATTTTCTTCGAGCGTCAAGCGTGCCACGTGTCTTGTAGACAGTGCCGCACCTCAGCCTTTTCCGAGACGGATACCGGAAAGCGAATGAAACAGCCCAAAAACATTCAGCAGCCAAAGCACAACAGCGATGACCACAACGCCGTTCAAAATTGATTTGATCGATGACTGCATGGGGATGAACCGATTCACCAGCCACAAAAGAACACCCACCACAATCAGAACTTCCAGGAGTTGAATTAAAGGCATGATCTTTGACCTTTCTTTATCTGTCAGGCGAACGCCTCTTTATCCAGCCGAGGGGTTTGTCCGTTTCTATCTTCGAAAAAATCTTTAGGGTCGAAGCGCGTCCGCCGCAGGTTCGGGGCGGACACGCGAATCCGAAATGCTGTTTGGCTGGATGTGGCCACTTCGCCGGAACTTGTGATCCGGCCACGAGCGACCTAAGAATGAGAGCTGCGAATCAGCGTCCGCTGCTCTCGAAACACACTCAGGAGATTAAAGAATGACAGGTGTTGACTTGCGCGTCTGAGCAAGATAGCTCACATGCGGAGATTCAAGTTCTTGCAGCGCCGACGAGCGCGACGTCGGCGCTGCAAATCCTCACAATTCTGTTCGCTGCCGGCGCTCGCTACTCCCATTGTTGTCCAGCCAATTGAGTAGAGATCGCACGCTAGCCCGAGCCAGCGCAATCGAGCAATCCGCTGCGCCGTAATAAATGTTCAAAGTGTCGCCGTCGGCATCCATCGTATAACCGCACGGAAACACAACGTCGTCAACATCCCCGTGCCGTTCATACTCGGCTTCCGGCCCGAAAATCCACGAGTCGCCGCGCAGCAGGCATTTCTCCGGATTCTCCAAGTCGAACAGCGCCACTCCCAGCCGATACAGACAGCCCGAAGGAGTTTGCCGCACTCCGTGGTAAAACGTAAGCCATCCCCTCGAAGTCTCAATCGGCGGCGGTGACAAACCAATTTTGTTGGCGTCCCACCATGCACCGCGACGCGCCTCCAGCATGAGGCGATGCCGGCCCCAATAGCGCAGGTCAGGCGAATAAGAAATCCACATGTGCGCCCCAAGGTTGGTTGCGGGCCGATGGATCAGCGCCCAGTATCCATTAATTCTTCGCGGCAGCAGCGCCGAGTCCTTATCATCCGGCGGCATGATTACACCGTAGCGCTCGAATGTTCGAAAATCTTTGGTCAGAGCCAGCGACACTCCGGGCCCACCGCGCGAATAGGACGTATACGTGACCACATACTGCTGCAGTTCCGGCACGAACGTGATGCGCGGATCTTCAATGCCCCAAATCTCCTCAGGGAAATCCTTCGCATCCGGCATCAACGTTGGCTCGCGATCAATTTCCCATCCATCAACACCGTTGGCCGAGCGCGCGGCGCACAGATGCGACAATCCGCGCCGGTCTTCCACGCGGCAAAGCAGCAACGTAGTTCCATCCGCCAGCAGCGTCGCGCCAGCATTGAACACGCTGTTGATGGAATATGGCCAATCCTTCTTACTCAGAATCGGGTTGGCGGGATGCCGAAGCAGCAGAGGCTCGTAGCGATTACTCACAAGGGTTACAGGCTCTTTCGTGTGAATTGTCATGGCTGAATTTCCATTTGTTCATCCTCGTGCAGCGATCGCATTTCCAGAAGTGCCGTTAAGAATGACAGCGTTGATTCCGCGCCCTGATTCTCATTGGCGCGATCAGGATGCAGCCCGTCCCGGCAACCGCCGGTGATGGAATCATAGAGAGGAACTTGCAGATCGTTGTCTCCCAGAAACCAGTTGAAGGCCGACCACGCCCGATCACGCCAGCAACTCTCGCGCGTTATCCGATACGCCTGCAGGCACGCAGAAACCGCGCCTGCGGCCTCAATCGGCTGTTGATCGAAGCGCGCCTTTTCACCAGCCTGACGATAAAAACCTTGCGACCCGATGGGCACAAAGTGGCCGTGAGTCTCCGAGCCTTGACTCTCCGAGCCTTGGCTCTCCGAGCGTTGACTTTCCATAAGCCAGTCCAACGATTCCAGTCCCGCCGAAACCATACGATCATCCGCTCCGGCCGAACCCACAAGCAGCATGGCCTCAGGCAGCCTCGCGTTCCCGTAGGCCGCAACGTCTTCAAACCACTTCCAATCCGGGCGCCGGATCGATTCATACATTTCCAGCAATCTGCCGGCCAGCACTGATCGAACTTTCTGCGCGTCGCGGTCGCCAGCGTATGAGTCGAGATACTCCTGAATCCCAAGCAGTGCGTAGGCACACGCGCGAGGACTGTAAAACTCCACGACCGCGGGCAACGAAAACTCAAACAAACGCCCTGCCGCGGACCTCAGCGCCCGATCCTTCGACCGCCCGAGCACAGTTCCCAGCGCCCACAAAGCGCGCCCATGGCTATCTTCCGAGCCCTCAGTCTCATTCCAGCGGCGATCATAGCCGAGAAAGTTTCTGAATCTGCCCCTCTCCGCATTAAACGCGTGTTCCAGAAACGACAAATACCGGCAAGCCGAATTCGGAGATATAGGGTCGACAACCACGTCGACTGCAGGCGGGGCAGATCCGGCAAACTTTTTCTTCTCCATTTCCTCCAGCCGCACTGCCAGAATCAGAGCGCGGGCATTGTCGTCGGTGGTATAGCCCTCGCCGCGGTTCGGCACGGTGAAGATTGCATGCTGCAACATTCCTGTGTCGTCGGTGAGCCGATGCAAATGATCCAGTTTTAACGTTGCCAACTGATTCAGCGATTTAGGAATTGCGCGCGCAGAAAATTGAACGCGCGGAGTCTCCATGCGGTCGTTGCGCACGTGCGAAAAACTTTCCATGTAGCCCTGCGCCACTCGTTTCCACACCATCTCTCGCGCGAACTGGTAAGCGCGTTTCCGCATGGCGTGGCGTATGGCGGGCGTATCCAGCAGTTCGATGGTCTTTTTTGCAATCGCATCGGGATTTTGAAACGGGACCAGCGCGCCCCGGCCGTCGTCCAACAATTCGATCGCGTGCCAATACGGAGTCGAAATGATCGCCTTACCAGCGCCCAGCGCATACGCCAGTGTTCCGGAGACCACCTGCGCCTCATGCCGGTACGGAGTGATGTAAATATCCGCGGCGCCTATGAACTCCACCATCTCCTCGGGAGCGACAAATCTGTCATGGAAAATTACTTGCGATTCCACGCCCACTTCCTTGGCCAGAGCCTGAAGACTGGCTCGATACTGATCTCCCTCACGGCGAAGAATATGAGGATGGGTCGCGCCCGCAACCAGGTAAACAACGTTCTTGTGCTTCGCTAAAATCTGCGGCAGCGCCTGAATTACGTTTTCGATGCCCTTGTTCGGCGAGAGCAGGCCGAATGTAAGCAGCACCGCCTTCCCTTCCACACCGAAGCGGTCTTTGTAAAAATTCGGATCGAGAAAAGGTAGATCCGGAACTCCGTGAGGAACCATATCGATCTTGCTGCCGGGAATCTTGAAAACTTCCTGCAAGATCTGGGACGACAGCCGGCTCATCACGATGAGCCGATCCGAAAGTTCTGCGATCTCTTCCATCACCATCAGTTGGTCGGGATTGGGCTCACGCAGAACCGTGTGCAGCGTGGTCACTACCGGCATCTTCAATTGGCGCAGCAAATGCAAAATGTGGCTTCCGGCCGGCCCGCCGAAAATTCCATACTCGTGCTGCAGGCACACCATGTCGATGTTGTTGAAGTTCAGAAACTCAGCCGCTTCCTCGTAGGACTTTGAATCATCCTGGGAAAGCGCCCAGCGCACGCGCGCGGGATAGTCGTACCCCTCTTCGGTGTCGTTGACCGGAAGCGCCAGCAGTCGGGCCGTCCCGTATTCTGCCGCAATGGCAGCACACAGGTCGGTGGTGAACGTCGCGATTCCACACTGCCGCGGAAGATGATTCCCGATCACCGCGATGCGGCTCGGCAGCGACAGTTTCGTGGGCAATCGCGGGCGCGGCACCGGAGCTACCTCCAGCAAGAGCGGGCGCGGACTGACGATTTCCAGAGCGCGATTTGGAAATACTGTGATCGGCATCGCCATCTTTGTCTCGTTTCTGGTGAAAACAATTACCGCAAGGCTTTTCACCGGCGGTGCAAGCCAGCACTGAGGATGATTGAAGTTTGTCTCTTTAGAGTATTCAACGAAAGTGGATGCGCGAACTGGTCAAAATTGATCAGCGCATCCTAATCGCGACAGCGCAGTATGTCGGGTATGAATGCCAAGAAAGACCAGGCTGCTCTAGCCGTTCGGTGCCCCACCTGCGGCGCCAAACCAGGAAACCCATGTGAACTGAGTACCGGCGAGCCCCGCACTGCACCCCATCGAGAGCGGCGACTGGAAGCCTCAGAAAAATAAGAGTTTGACGCTTCGGGGTTTCCGGCAAACTGTGCAGAATTGCTCACTCTTGCCTTGCCTAAAGTTCTATAATTTAATTCTATGGCGCCGTCTGCGGCAGTCCAAAAAAACCGCGGATTCAATCCTGACACTTTCCTCGCCACCATCGGCGACGGCAGGAAGATTCTGTCTGTCGAAAAGAAACAGACGATCTTCGCGCAAGGGGATGCGGCCGACGCAGTGTTCTACGTTCAAAAAGGCAAAGTAAGGCTCACCGTCGTATCCAAGATTGGCAAGGAAGCGACCATCGCCATCGTCGGCGAAGGCAACTTTTTCGGCGAGGGTGCCTTGGCTGGCCAGCTTCTGCGCATGGGTTCCGCGGCTGCCATGACCGATTGCGAGATTCTGCGCGTAGACAAAAAAACCATGATCAGCGCCCTTCACCGCGAACCTGCCTTGTCTGAAATGTTCGTGGCTTATCTGCTGGCGCGTAATATCCGATACGAAGAGGACCTCGTCGATCAGCTGTTCAACTCCAGCGAAAAGAGGCTGGCCCGCGTCCTCTTACTGCTCGCTCATTTCGGCAAGGAAGGCATTCCCGAAACCGTCGTCCCGAAAATCAGCCAGGAGACTCTCGCCGAAATGGTTGGAACCACTCGCTCGCGAGTCAGCTTCTTCATGAACCGCTTCAGAAAGTTAGGCTTCATTCATTACGCCGGCGGAGATGAGGGCGGCCTGCAGGTGCACAGTTCCCTGCTCAATGTCGTTCTGCACGATTAAGCGCCTCCGCGTATGCGGCTTCCGAATGCCCCGAACGTCCCACCACCTTGATGTTTACATTCTCCCACTCAATCGGGAAAAAATAACGCGGACGCCCCGGTTCGGTTGCCTTGTCTTGCCGATGGCCGCACGATATGCAGATTGCTCCCACCGCACTGATCTCACTCTCCTTCGAGATTTCGTTCTCTCGTACTCCAAGCGATCCGGCAATCACTGGGCCGGAGCATATGTCGCACGTGTAAGCGGATAGGTGAAGGTACTGTTTTTTCATTGATGCCCTCGCAACACTAAATAGATCTACTGCACATCCTAGACATTGATGATCTGAATTTCTGGTCACTATTGCTCGCCTTACCCGCGATGGATCGGGAAGGGCACGACTTTAATCGTGCCGTAAGTCGCTCAAAATGAGTCCGCGCTTCAGCGCCTGGGGGCCCTCGCTTCTAAGCGCTCCCGGGCATGGGAAAGTCTGTTTTCGCCCTCCAACCACAGAAAACCTCAAGTGGTCAATTTTGAACAGATTCGCGGGAGGGCACACCTGTATACCTTCCTTTCATGGTTACCAATAGCACTCTGCTCTGCATCCACAGGGATCCGGCACAACTGAGCTCCTTAAAGGAGCAAGGCTACGACTTGGTGACCGCAACCAATGGATCGGAAGGCCTGCGGCTTTTTATGTCGCGGACTGTCAATGCAATTGTGCTCGAATACCATCTCGGCCTGCTCGATGGCGCAACCATCGCCAGCTCGATCAAGCAGGTTCGGCCAGAAGTTCCTATTATCATGCTGGCCGACAACCTTGAATTGCCCGATGGAGCTTTGAATTGTGTGGATGCGGTGGTGACTAAAGCCGACGGCGCGCACTTTCTGTGGGCCACCGTTCACTTTGTTCTGAACGTGAAGCGGGATTTCGTTCAGGAACGAAAAGGAACGAGTAAGAAGGCGGCGCATTTGCGTCTCGTCAGCAGACCCAGCAACGTTCTGGCCCGTCGGCATAAGGCCCCAGAACGCGAGAGCATCGAAAAGGAAAATCCTTTTCCGCCACGAGTGTGGCGAGAAATCCGCAATGGAACCATCCAGTTTTGATCGCCTTCAGTTGATCTTCATCAGTCTTCGCCGATTCAGTTCCTGCTGATCCGGTCTGCGCCTGATATGGTCTGCGCCTGATTAAGAGCTGCGCTGATAAGCTATGCGCTGAAAGACGGCCTCTGCGTCCTTTCCAGACATCAGTCCGGACGCAGGCCAGCGACTTACAACGCTCGAACCATCACACTCTGGAACGTCCGCTAAACAGATTGATCACGAGAACTACGAGGGCCACGACAAGCAACAAATGGATCAACCCTCCTGCTATGTGCAGACTGAACCCCAGAAGCCACAGAACCAGCAGTACAACAAAAATTGTCCAAAGCATGTTGGTCTCCTTATTGTCACAGCTGTATCGATTCTGCCCATTGGCGTTCGGAAATACTGAGCCGAATTGCTCAGTCGCGGAGCAATTGCATTTGCCGCGGTTACAAGTCTTCGCGCGGGGCAAACTTGAAGTGTGCAATTTAGACCATCTATTGTTTCAGGCTTGCGAGATTATGGTTTCAGAGACGAGTTCTTCTTCTCTCTCTTTCAGGTCCACTGAACTAAGTCAGCCATCTGAAGTTGTTTCTCCTTAGTTCCAAAAGATTCGAAAGGAATCATTCATGAAAACGACAATTTCACTCGTGTTGATAAGCTTGATGGGCATGGTCGGAACGTATGCCTTTGCCGGTTCCGACCGGGAAGAAACCGTCGAGCGCATGCAAAAATCCGTTGACGTTCTGCAATCGATCATGTCGACTCCCGACAAAGGCATTCCCGAAGAAGTGTTAAGCGGCGCAAAGTGCATCGTTGTAGTTCCGAACCTGCTCAAGGGCGGCTTCATCATTGGCGGCAAGCACGGACGTGGCGTGGCTTCCTGCCGCACTCCTGATGGCTGGAGCGCTCCCGCATTCGTCTCCGTTGGCGGCGGAAGCTGGGGATTGCAGATCGGTGTCGAAGGCGTCGACCTGGTTATGCTGGTCATGAACGACCGCGGTTTGCAGCATCTCCTTTCGACCAAGTTCGAATTGACTGGTGAAGGATCCGTTGCAGCTGGCCCAGTTGGCCGTCACACGTCTGCTGGCACTGACATTCTGTTGAACACTGAAGTGCTTACCTACTCGCGCTCGAAAGGCGCATTCGCTGGCCTCACGTTGGAAGGCGCGGTCATCGAGCAGGATAACGACTCCACTCGCGCCATTTACGGCCATCACATGATGTTCCGCAACATTCTTTCGGGCAAGGCTTCTACGCCTGCAAGCGCGCAAGAGTTTGTGAAGGCTGTCTCAGAAGCTGGACATCAAGCGCACGTTGCCGAAGCAAGATAAGACGGCAAGTAAGTAGTCACGTTAGGAGCTGTTGACTATTCGAGATTTATAGCTGACCGGAGCCGCGCAGGCTTCCGGTCAGCTTTATTTTTTGCTCCGACATTGGCGTGGCCGCGAGCCTCTTGTGATACATCTACTTTCACGAGGCCGCTACGGCGCGAGGCACGCGATTGCATAACCTTCACGCAGCGCACAGCATTCGGAGAGTGGAATGAGCACCAGGAACCACGTGCTGGCGCTCATCTTCTTAATGGCTGTGCTGGCGTTCACCGTCTTCGCGGCGAAACGGCTACTCTTTCGACCGAGTCCGGCGGGAAGCGGCGCGGCAGTGCCTCCGCATGCGGTGAATCCCGCGACAAAACCGTCGGCGCCGAAACCCAGCGCCGCAGTGCCAGCGCCGTCGACGGCGACTCCAGCGCCCGCCAAGCCTGCACCTGCTTCACCGCCTGCCGCTCCAACACCTGCCGCTCCATCGCCCGCCGTTCCAGCACCCGCTCCAGCAAATCCCAGACCTGCGCCTGCCGCTCCTGTTCCGGCTGCTCCAACTCATACTGTCCCCGCATCGTCTGCTCCGGCACATCCTGCTCCGGTGCCAACACCTGCACCGCGAAGCCGTCCAGCACCAACCGCGCCGGCACATGCCGTTCCGCTGCCAGCGCCTAAGGCGCGCTCGACTCCGGCGCCTTCTGCTCGCGCGCATGTCGCTCCAGCGCCCGCGCCTAAGGCGCGTGAAAAAGTATCAACTCCTGCCGCGAAGAAAGCAGTTGCCGCTCCGCCGAAAGCGCAACCTCCCGCGGCGAAGCGCCCTGCAGTCGTCCCCAAGGATCATCATTCAGAAGATCGCCATGCTGACGGTCGTCAGTCAGATAAGCGTCATACAGAAGATGACCGCTCTCAACTGCGGTTCGGCTCTGGAGTTCGCTTGTGGATTCAAGTCACTGCCATCAACCGCAAGCCGGGAGGCAGCTTCACCTTCCGCGGAACTCTGTTGCAGCCGGTCACCCTGGCAAACCGGAACCAACTGAACCCCGGCACCGGCGTTGCCGGCTCGGGAACGGCAGACAACGGACACGTCCATGTTCTGGTCTCAGGATTCACCGTTGCTGGAGCAAACTACGAACTCCTCGATTCCGGCGGATCCAACGGTCACTCCGGGACCGGACTGGCCGTCGAACTCGACCCCGGCAAACTGATCGAAGTATGGCTTGCCTCGTCATCGGTTTATCGGAGAACTCCGTGAAAATAAACTTGCGGAACTGTTTCAGGTTTTTGCCTCTCGCGTCGGCGGCGGTCTGTTTTTGACTGAAATATTAGGGTACCCCCCCTCCCCCCCTTTTTGCAAAATCTCTGGAATCATCGTCTTAGCGGGAAATTCCCCGCAAGATCGGGAGTCTAAAGGACTTAGATACTAAGTTCTTTAGCGCCAATGACTTACGAAGGCGACCATTTGGGTTCGCTTGACCGTCACGGCCTCGACCATGATCGCGCAAGTTTGATGGGCGGCGCAAGGTCAGATGTCACAATGGGGCTGTGGAAATCTTTGCGAGCAGGTGAGCGCTACGATCAGGCGACGCTAGTTGCGCCCGGCAGGCTGCGGCCCGATACGGCTGGGCCGCTGGATCCTTCGGCTTCGCTCAGGACAGGCAGCCGAGGGCGGCTGTCCCCACATGAGCCGGGAGGACTTAAGATTTGGCTGTAGTGCATGGGTTCTTGGTGCCACCTTCGGCTCGGCTCAGGGAAGGTTCCGTCGAAACCGCGACATATGGGACGGGCTTCGCCTCAGTGGAAAACTCCCAACATGTAGGCTATGAGGAGGATCAACAATATAGTGCCCAGCCCTATGCCCGCACCCCCGCCATAACCCCACCGGCTATGGCCGTAGTATCCTCCACCGCCCCCTAAGACCAACACTAGGATGATAATCAGTATTAACATGTGGATCTTCCTTTCCTCCGAACGATAACCCCCAAAGTAGTAGCGCGGCGGAAGTGATTACTCTCTGCCTGACACGCGGAGCAACAATCTACTCGACGAAAACCTGGCCCGCTCTCTACTCCGAACTCTGACCAACTGTTGGAAAAAAACAGACAACGACATCAGCCACTCGGCAGCGTCCTGTCTGGGAAATCCAATCCAGACAAGAATAAAAACCTTATGGATGGAGCGTCTGCTCAAAAGTGCTCACTTTGGCGCGAACTCAAGAACGCCCCGGCGATTAAAGGCCGGGGCGCTTAGTCTTGCACTGTTTGCCCCGAAGAGAACTGCTCAGGAGGCACGCCGCTTCTCATCTTCCGGTTTCTCTTGACCTTGGTGCTTAGGGTCGCTGTCCTGTGTTGGATTCTTCTTAGAACTGTCCTGTGGACGGTTGCTCTGGCCCTGATTTCCCGGTGAAGGGTTGGTCTTCGTATCTGGAGTGTTCACCGCTCCGGTTGGTGCTTGCTGGCCCTGCTGCGGTTGCTGCTGCTTTGGATCTTTTTCAGCTTCGTTACTCATATGGCTCCTTCTAACACGTGACTTGGCGCCAGGTGGGGGTCGGTAGCATTACCCGCGCGACCCTTATAACGCCATTCGACTGCGATGCTATGCCTTCACGGGACGGTACCGCTGGTCACAATTGAACAGTTTGGAACAGAATCCGGAGGCAGGAGTGGGGCAGCGCCCGGACTTTGCGGTGCAGAGGCGGGCCATGCCGCTGCATCCCATCCGGCTCGTTCTGACTGCGTTCGTGGTACGCATCCGTCGAAAACCGCGACGGATGGGGCAGACGTAATCTTGGGGATCCAAACGTGGGATAGCCTCGCTTCATTGTGCGAGCGCATTGAGCGCAGCTAGGGTCGTGTCGTATTCCGCCTGCGTGATTTGGCCCTCCTGGAGACATTGCTTCAACTGGAGCCTGTCGCCCGCTACCTCGCCGACCGGTACTCTCCGGTTCTGAATCAGGACTCTCAGGCTCGCCAGAAACTCCTGGCATTGATTCGGTGAGGGTGAAATCAACCCGTTGATGAGACCGGACTGGGGCGAGCCCAGCCCTGTGACCAGATCGTAACCGGGTCCGGCACAGTACTGGTTATTGGCGTGATTCGGGTTGCACCCCGACACGACGTCGTGGAAAGATGGGCCAAAAGAGTTATCGGATTGCAGCACGTAAAGGGCGGGGTTGGCGAAGCCGACGCTCGCTACACCGAAGTTGGCGGCTTGTTCATTTACCAGGGCCATGAAGCCTGCCCAGAGCGGTGCAGCCTGACTTGTTCCGAACCAGTTTTGGAGGCTGCCGTTCAGGATGATATTTCCTCCCGCAGCCTGTGCGCTCACGTCTGGCGCGTTCCGATTGGTCGAAGACGCCCCATTCACTCCGGCGATGCTCAACTGATAGTACGGGATCGGGACAGACGGTATGACTCCGCCGGAACTGCCTTCTCCGGGGCCGAAGGACCACGCCGTCTCGATCGTTCCGTAATTACGTTCCGTTGTCACTCATGTTGAGGCTCGTACCTCCAACCAGCGTTATGTACGGAAACTGGCGGCAGTCCAGTGTCCCTCTGCTGTACGTTGGAAACATCCCCATTGTGTAGGCTGCAGCATCCCCGGTTATCTGGAAAAACGATTGCCCCTGCAAGGCCAGCTCCTCCATCAGGCATGTATCGGTTGTGGTGCCGTTGTACCAGGTCCAGGAAGAGGTGAACTGCTTGATGTCACTGCGGTCCGCCATGTTCGTGAGAATTTCGGTATGGTCGCCGAAGAAGCCGACAATCTGAGCTGCCGGAGCCATGGAGAGCGCCATATCGACGTCTAGGGTGCCTTCCCCGCCGGCGGTCGTGACGGTGCCCGCCGGCACTTCCTGCACCGGAAGGAAGCTTTGATTGATAAGCGTCGCGTAGCTGTTGATGTCGATCTGATTAAAACCGTCTGACGTGCTCGCCATAAAGATACCGATCGTCTGCCCGGCGCCGGTCAGCGTCACGGAAGGAGCGTAGGCATGGCGGTAGTCCATCCCCTGATAAGTACCACCTGGACCAGAGCCGCCCGCCCTTTTTGGCAGGATGAAGTTTTCGAGGCCGCCGATATGCTCTACCGGCAACGCGAGTTCGAGAGATGGCTCGACATTAGGAGCGAAGAACTGCGTTCCGTCTGGTCGCTTGCGATAGCTGAGTTGAATGTCGAGCGCCTTTTCGATGTCGGCGACCGAGCCCGCGAAGGTGGCCACAAAACGATTCTTGTGCGCGGTGACGGCGAGGTGATTCGATGACCCCCAACTGAGCAGCGTCTGATAGTCTGCGGGCGACGCCCCAAACTGGTCGGCGAACTGCTCCGGGCTCAAATACTTTCGATACGATGGGCTCTTAGGGTCCGATGCCTGGTCGGCCGCCGCAGTGAGCCCCGTCATGTTTTTGATCACCAGTCCGATGGTCAGGGTCAACTGAGTTGTCGGCGGGACACGGCCCACGACCGGCGCATTCAGCATTTCCTGGGTCAGTTGCCCCTTCAGATGCTGCCGCCGGTCGCTGGCCCCCGCAAATTGACCGCTCAGCAGCAACGTGAACCCTAGGAAAAGGGCCAACGCGGTTTCCCAGACAAAGGCGGCTTTTCGGGCGTGCGTTTTTTCTTGCATCGATTCCGTCCATGTGCGCGAAGTTGTCGACGAGATACGACTGATCGTATAGTGGCGCGGAATGAAGAATCGTTACAAGGGGAGTTGGGCGCTGATGAGATAACCGTGTCGGCTCCTAACGAGCGAGCTGGCTTTGAAGCGATGGTTGTCGTGAAGCGCGTCCGGACTATGGCCTTCCCCGATATCTACCGCCTTGAAGGGATCTTACGGCGATCAGGGTTGTGCTGGGGTGCCGACTCTTCGCAAAGAACGTGAAAGGATGGGGCGGCCCACGTCCCAGGCCGGGCCAACGAGCAACGACGCGTGACCAATGATTGAGTCCCTCGTTTGACGCTACTCCCCTCCCGTCTTTACACTCAAGTTAACGCCGTATGAATTCGGGAGGGTTCCATTTGCTCGACGGAGCCTCCGGACGCAGCGGTCGAAAGGCGGAATGTGAGCCCCACAGAAACTACCAACGCGGCAAAGGCCAAATTGGCAGAAGAATTGGCTAGTCAGGCCCTGGCGAGTCACAAAGACATCAAGCGGGAGATCTCGGTTGAGATTCCGGCGGCGGAGGTTGCGCGCGAGACTGAGTTGCAGATTCAGCGCTATCAGAAGAGTGCGCGGCTGCCGGGGTTTCGGGCTGGGCATGTGCCGGCTTCGATCATCAAGCAGCGCTTTGGCGATGGGCTGAAGAACGATGTTGCCGAGGCTTTGATCCCGAAATATTTTCGGCGGGAGGCTGAGAGGCTGGGGCTGATTCCGGTTTCGCAGCCACGGGTTACCGAACTGCATCAGCATGAGGGCGAGCCGCTGACATTTAAGGCTACGTTTGAAGTGCTGCCTGAGATTCAGGTCGAGGGCTACAAAGAACTGCGCGCCGACCATCCAGAGATTGCCGTTACCGACGACGATGTCGAGCAGGCGCTCGCTAGCGTGCGTGAGCAGCATGCGACTTACGCTACGGTGGAAGGGCGTCCGCTGGCCGAGGGCGATTTTGCGCAGGCTTCGATGGACGGCAAGCCGAAGGATGGCAAAGATGTTGCAGACGCGAAAGCCAATCCCGTGCACATGGACGACGTGCTGATCGAAATGGGCGGCAAGAATACTGTGCCGGAATTCTCGCAGAATCTTACCGGGGCTTCGGCCGGCGATGAGCGGACTTTCGATGTGGTTTATCCCGACGACATTTCCGACAAGCGGCTCGCGGGCAAGACTTTTGTGTACACGGTGAAGGTGAACGGCATCAAGCAGAAGAGCCTGCCTGAGCTGAACGATGACTTCGCGAAAGAATTGGGCGAGTTCGCGAGTCTCGACGCGGTTCGCAAGCAGATTCGCGAAAACATGGAAGCCGAGAAGCGGCACACGGCCGAGCACGAGGCGAAAGATAAACTTGTTGCCGAACTGGTGAAGCGCAATGATTTTGAGGTGCCGGAGTCTCTGGTCGACCGGCAGATTGATGTGCGCCTGGAACGCGGGCTTCGGGCTCTGGCCGCGCAAGGCATGAAGATGGAAGACTTAAAGAAGATGGACTTGCCGCGGCTTCGCGCTGGTCAGCGCGAGCAAGCGGTGCAGGATGTGAAGTCTTCTTTGTTGCTGGAACGAGTCGCCGACCTTGAGAAGATCCAAGTAAGCGACGAGGAAGTGAACCGCGAGTTGGAAGCGATCGCCAAACAGTCAAAACAAACGTCAGAAGCGGTGCGCGCTCGTTTGACAGAGGATGGGGGCCTCGATAGAATCCGGATTAGAATCCGCAGTGAGAAGACCCTCGATTTTCTTTATCACCAGTCCGCGTAGAATAAGTAAGGATGCGAGCCAAACGCGCGATTATTGCGTCGCAAAGAACGCGCCGCTTCGGCAGGCTCAGGGCAAGCTGCATCGCGCGGCTCGCCCGGATTCCTCGCGGCGCAAAAACCGCTTGCTCGGAATGACAACTAGGTTGGTGGCAGGTCCCGTTCAACAAGTCAGGTAAAACCATGAAGCAAAACGATCCGCAAATGATGCTGGTACCGATGGTCATCGAGCAGACTGGGCGGGGCGAACGCGCCTACGACATTTATTCCCGGCTGCTCCGCGATAACATTATTTTTATCGGCACGCCGATTGACGACAACATCGCCAACCTGGTGATTGCGCAGATGCTGTTTCTGGCGCAGGAAGATCCGGAGAAAGACATTCAGCTCTATGTCAACTCCCCGGGAGGTTCGATCACGGCCGGCATGGCGATTTACGACACCATGCAATACGTGAAGAATGATGTGATGACTCTGTGCGTGGGGCAGGCGGCGTCGATGGCGGCGTTGCTGTTGGCCGCCGGCGAGCCGAAGAAGCGGCTGGCGTTGCCCAATTCGCGCATCCTTATTCATCAGCCTTCGATGGGCGGATTGTCGGGGCAGGCGACGGATATCGACATCCACGCGCGCGAGATTCTGCGCATGCGGGAGATTACCAATCAGCTACTCTCCAAGCACAGCGGGCAGAAGCTCGATAAAGTGGAAAAGGACGTGGAGCGTGATTTCATCATGAACGCGCAGCAGGCTAAGGAATACGGAATCATAGATGACATCATCTATAAGACCGCAAAGGCGGTAGTATAGGCCTTCGCAAGGAAGCGAGCCAAACGCGCGATTGTTGCGTCGCAAAGAACGCGACGCTTCGCGCGACTCGCCCAGATCCTTCGGAGGGCAGAAAGCGCCCTCCTCAGGATGACAAATATTATAAGGAGTAGAGCCGAGTGAAAACCAAGTCGTCTGACGAGATTTTGCGCTGTTCGTTCTGCCACAAGTCGCAGGATGCGGTCGCCAAGCTGATCTCGTCGCCCAGCGATTATCCCCGCGCCTATATTTGCGATGAGTGCGTGGCGGTGTGCAACTCGATTCTCGAAGACGACCGCACGGCCACTCCGCAGACTTCGACGCCGAATCAGTTGCCCAAGCCGCAGGAGGTCAAGACCTTCCTCGACGAATACGTGATCGGGCAGGAGCAGACCAAGAAGAAGCTGGCGGTCGCGGTCTACAACCACTACAAGCGCATCTTCATGAACCGGCAGAAGGCTGCCGGCGATGGCATCGAACTGAGCAAGTCGAATATTCTGCTCATCGGTCCTACCGGAACCGGAAAAACTTTGCTGGCGCAGACTCTGGCGCGCATGCTTGACGTGCCTTTCGCGATCGTCGATGCCACCACGCTCACCGAAGCGGGCTACGTGGGCGAGGATGTGGAGAATATTATCCTCAAGCTGCTGCAAGCGGCCGAGGGTGATGTGAGCCGCGCCCAGACTGGCATGATCTATATCGATGAAATCGATAAGATCGGGCGCAAGGATGAAAATCCGTCGATTACGCGCGATGTTTCCGGCGAAGGCGTGCAGCAGGCGCTGCTGAAAATTCTGGAAGGAACCATTGCTAACGTTCCGCCGCAAGGTGGACGCAAGCATCCGCATCAGGAATTTACTCCGGTCGACACCACCAACATCCTCTTTATTTGCGGAGGAGCGTTCGTGGGCCTGGAGAAAATTATCGGAAGGCGCGTCGGCAAGAAGTCGCTGGGCTTCCGCGGCGGCGAAGAAGCGGATAAAGAAGATGCCGTGGTCGCACGCAAGCGCAACTTCGAACTGCTTAGCGAAATCCAGCCGGAAGATTTGATCAAGTTTGGGCTGATTCCTGAATTCGTCGGCCGCATGCCGGTGGTCGGCATGCTCGAAGATCTGGACGAGTTTGCGCTCATCGAAATTCTCACGCGCCCGAAGAATGCCATCGTCAAGCAATACCAGCGGCTGTTCGAGTTCGAAAATGTGCGCCTGAAGTTCAGCGACGAAGCCCTGCGCGCCATCGCCCGCCAGGCGCTGTCCCGCAAGGTCGGTGCCCGCGGCCTGCGCATGATTCTCGAAGAGCTCATGCTCGACTTGATGTTCCACCTGCCCAGCCAGAAGAAACTAAAGGAGTTTGAGGTCACGCGCGAGATGGTGGAGAAACGCAACGCCTCGGTCGGCGCGCTGGAAAAGGCCGGATAGTATAAGAGATTAAGAGATAAGCTAAGCGCTAAAACAGGAGTAAACTGTTTAGGTGTACGGTTGGCTAGCGGACCGGCGATTGTTATTCGGCACGAAACCATTAGCACGGCACCATTAGCACGGCATGCTCGAAGCACGTCATTCGGCTGAACTCGCGAAAGCATTTTCCGAAACCCAGGGGAGATTGAGTGACCACATCCAAGGAAAAATTCGAAACCAAGAAGCTGCCCATGATGCCCATTCGGGACGTGGTCATCTTCCCTTTCATGATGACGCCATTCGTCGTGGGGCGCGAGTCGAGCGTGCGCGCCCTCGAAGAGGCGCTGGCCGCGGATAAGAAAATTTTCCTCGCCACGCAGCACGACGCCTCCATCGACGAACCGAAGTCGAATGAAATCTACCAGGTGGGCACCATCGTCAATATCGTCCAGAGCCTCAAGCTGCCCGATGGAAACATTAAAGTTTTGGTCGAAGGAATTGAGCGCGGCCGGCTTCTGCAGGCCACCGATTCCGATGGTTACATGCAGGCCTCGGTACGGGTCGCTCGCTATCCCGTGGAGATGAACGCGCAGATCGAAGCTGGAATGCAGCGCGTGACTACGTTGTTTGAGCAGTATGTAAAGCTTTGCCAGGCGCTGAATTACGAGACCATGATTTCAGCGGTTCGCATGGAAGATCCGGCCAAGCTCACCGACATCATTGCCGCCAACCTGCAGCTTTCCATTGAAGAAAAGCAGGAACTGCTCGAAATCTTCGATCCTTCCGAGCGCTTGAACCGCATTGCCGATGTGCTCGATGTCGAGATTGAAAAGCTCAACGTCGATCGAACCATCCAGTCGCGCGTGAAGCGCCAGATGGAGAAGGCGCAAAAAGAGTATTACCTCAACGAAAAGATCAAGGCCATTCAGAAAGAACTGGGCCGCGGCGAGAAGAGCGAATTCGACGAACTGAAGAAGAAGGTCGAAGCCGCGGGAATGCCGAAGGACGTGAAAGACAAGGCGCTGCAGGAACTGAAGAAGCTTGAAGCCATGCCGCCCATGTCGGCCGAGTCCACGGTGTCACGCAACTATCTCGACTGGCTGCTGGCCGTGCCGTGGAAGAAGCGGTCCAAAGAAATCCGAAATATTTCCCGCGCCGAGAAAGTTCTTAACGAAGATCATTACGGCCTCGAGAAAATCAAGGAACGCATCCTCGAATTCCTTGCCGTGCGGCAACTCGTAAAAAATCCCAAGGGCTCGATTCTCTGTTTCGTTGGACCTCCAGGTGTAGGCAAAACTTCGCTCGGGATGTCGATCGCCAAGGCCACCGGACGCAAGTTCGTCCGCATGTCCCTCGGCGGAGTGCGCGATGAAGCCGAAATTCGCGGCCACCGTCGCACCTACATCGGCGCATTGCCGGGCCAGATTATTCAGATGATGAAGAAGGCTGGCACCAAGAATCCGGTCTTCATGCTCGACGAAGTCGACAAGATGTCGATGGATTTCCGCGGCGACCCATCGGCCGCGCTGCTCGAAGTGCTCGATCCCGAGCAGAACTTCATGTTCGTCGATCACTATCTCGACGTCGAATACGACCTCTCGCAGGTTTTCTTTATCGCTACCGCCAACGTGATGCACACCATCCCTGCCGCGCTGCAGGACCGCATGGAAGTGCTGCGCCTGCACGGCTACACCGAGCAGGAAAAAGTTGAGATCGCCAAGCAGTTCCTGGTCAAGAAGCAAATGGCGCAGGCCGGCCTGTCGGACAAGAACATCAATTTCACCGACGAAGCCATCATGGGGCTGATTCGCTCCTACACGCGCGAAGCTGGAGTGCGCAATCTCGAGCGCGAAATCGGCAACGTCTGCCGCAAGGTCGCGCGCAAGGTGGTCAAAGAAGGCGAGAACTATACTTCTGCGGTCACTGGCGAGAATGTTACCGACTTCCTGGGCGTGATCAAGTACCGCGACACTTTGGCTCATGAAAAGAGTGAAGTGGGATTAGTCACAGGCCTGGCTTGGACCGAAGTCGGCGGCTCGATTCTCAGCACCGAAGCCACCGTGGTCGATGGCAAGGGCAAGCTCACGCTGACCGGCAAACTTGGAGATGTGATGCAAGAGTCAGCGCAGGCTGCGCTATCTTACATCCGCTCGCGCGCGCACCGTCTTGGCCTCACCCGCGACTTCTACCGCACCCTCGATCTGCATGTGCACGTGCCGGAAGGCGCGATCCCGAAGGACGGGCCATCGGCTGGCATCACCATTGCGACAGCAATCGCAAGCGCGCTCAGCAAGATTCCGGTGCGTCGCGATCTGGCCATGACCGGGGAAATCACGCTGCGCGGCAAAGTTCTGCCCATCGGCGGCCTCAAAGAAAAACTTCTGGCTGCGCATCGCGCCGGACTTTTCGAAGTCATCCTGCCGCGCGACAACGAAAAAGATCTGGCCGAGGTTCCCGAAAATCTGCGCAGCGCCATGAAGATGCACTTCGTCGACACCATGGACCAGGTGCTGCAGATTGCGCTGGAGTCTCCTCTGCCCTTGATCGGCGAAGATATCACCGCGCAGCCGATTGCGCCTCTGACCTCCGAAACCGGGGATAGCCCTGCGGCACATCAGTAGGCTGCAACGCTGCGCCGACCATTAACCGCGAACTCTCTGCTGTGCTCATTTCGGCACCCGGCATGCAAGGGGTCCTTCGACTCCGCAGATGGCCCGCTGTCGCGAGCCATCCGCTCCGCTCAGGATGACAATTCTTGGTGGGCCTGCCTCGTCCCGGTTTCCCGCGAAGCGTTACAATAGAGGCACTCACGATGTCCACATCCAATCAAAGTCAGATTGCCTTTGAAAACGGGATCGAGCGGCCTTCCGAGCAAGCTCAGACTCGCTCTACCGGAATCCTGCCCTCGCAGGACATCGCCAATTTAATCGCGCGCGGAAACATCATCGCCTCGCCCGGAATTAACCCGGATCACATCCAGCCGGCAAGCCTCGACCTGCGCCTCGGCGACATGGCGCATCGCGTGCGCGCAAGTTTTCTGCCGGGGCCGAATAGCACGGTCGAGGCCAAAATCAAAGAACTCCGGATGACGCGCGTCGATCTGACTGGCGCGCCCGTCTTCGAAAAAGATTGCGTCTACATCATTCCCCTGGTTGAGGAGTTGAAGCTGCCGGAAAACATTTCCGGCAACGCAAATCCGAAAAGCACCACCGGACGTCTCGATATTTTCACGCGCCTGATCACAGATTACGGCACCGAGTTCGACCGCGTGCCGCCGGGATACAAGGGCAAACTCTACGCTGAAGTTGTTTCCCGCACATTTACCGTTGCCCTGCGAGCCGGGATGCGTCTGAGCCAGTTGCGCTTTGTGCAGGGAAATCCGCGATCGAGCGACAGCGCGATCCGGGGACTGGATCGCGAAGAGCCGCTGGTCTACGAGGAAGACAGTCCAAGCAAGGCGCGTGTGGAGCGCGGGCTGAGAATCACGATCAATCTGGAAGGTGCTGAAGGCGAGATTATTGCCTACAAGGCGAAGCGTTATGCTCCCGCCATTGAACTGGACAAAATTAATTTCTATGCGACGGAAGAGTTCTGGGAAGTTCGTCATCAGAATGCTAACAAGAGTCTGATCCTCGAACCTGGTGACTTCTATATTCTCGCGTCCAAAGAGAGGGTGAGCGTTCCTCCGGAGTTCGCGGCCGAGATGGTGCCTTTCGATCCATCAGACGGCGAGTTCCGCATTCACTATGCCGGCTTCTTCGATCCTGGGTTCGGCTATGGTTCCAACGACATCAAGGGAACACCAGCGGTGCTCGAAGTTCGAGCCCATGAGGTTCCGTTTCTCATGGAGCACGGCCAGCTTGTCGGCCGACTGAACTATATGCCTCTCTTGTCGCGGCCGCACAAGATCTACGGAACGAATATCGGATCGTCGTACCAGCATCAGGCGCTCACACTGAGCAAACAGTTTCGCCGCGAGAAATAGTATGTCCAAGATGCCCAAGGTCTATATTCCTACCGCCGGCCCGGATGATTGGCGGTGTTTTCTTGCTGACCCAACTAAGCAATGGCGTACAGGGTTCTCGGCCAAAACACTGGCCCATTGCTGGGAAGCTGCAGGCCGGAAAAGTGCGAGTGGGGAAAGTACGAATGGACTACCGAGCGAAATCGCTGCGATGCTGCGGCCTCATGGTGGCAATGCAGAGCTTCTCTTGGCGATACCCGAATATAAGGTAGCGCTCCCTGGATCCTCCCTAGGCGCAAGTCAGAATGACGTCTTCGCTCTTGCGCGCGCCGGAGACCAGACATTCGCAATCATGGTCGAAGGCAAGGTGTGCGAGCCTTTCGGCGAAACTCTCGGCGATTGGTTGCGGAATGCTTCTGCTGGAAAACACGAGCGGCTAGCTTTCATCTGCGGCTTGCTAGGCTTAACTTTGCCTTTGCCGGATCAGACTCATTACCAACTGCTGCACCGCGCCGCTTCCGCCGTTATAGAGGGGCGACGCTTCAAGACGGATCGAGCCGCGATGATAGTCCACTCCTTTTCGCCGGAAAGAACTTGGTTCGAAAGCTTCGTTCAGTTTGGTTCTCTGTTCGACGCGGATGTGGTGGCCAACGAACTGACTGCCGTTCGCCCAAGTGCCACGCCTCCTCTGTACATCGGTTGGGCCTGTGGGGACTGCAACTTCTTGACTGCGTGAGAGTCAGCTTGCCAACCTTCCCCGCCTCATAGCACACTAGCGCATGAGAGTAATGTCACGATTTCTTGCGGCGGCCACCGATGCCGCGCACTTCCCTGCTCCCAGCCTGCCTGAGGTTGCGTTTCTCGGACGCTCGAACGTGGGCAAGTCCAGCGTGATCAACACGCTGATCGGCGACAAGATCGCCCGCACCAGCTCCACCCCAGGCCGCACCCGCAGCATTAACTTCTTCGAAGTGCGCTGGCCCGGAAAGCCGCGTCCAGAAGTCATCTTCGCCGACCTGCCAGGCTACGGCTATGCAAAACTTTCGCGCGAGATTTCGCAGGAGTGGCCCAAGTTCATCGAGCCCTATTTAAACGACCGCCCCACTCTGGCCCTGTGCATGGCGCTAGTCGACGTCAACGTTCCCCCACAAGATAGCGACCGCCAGCTCTTGGATTTCCTTAATGCCTCAGGACGCGATTTTCTTCTGATCGCAACCAAAAGCGACCGGCTCTCGAACAATCAACTACGCAACGCGCTGAAAGGCCTGGAACAGGCGTATCCAACAGCGCCGGTAATTCCCTTCTCTGCAAAGACCGGAGCTGGCCGCGACGAAGTGTGGAATAAAATCCGGCAATCTGCAGCGAAGCTCCCCGCGACCGAATTCCAATCCTGAACTTTTCCTGCTACGGGAAAGGCTTGTCCCGTTCGCCGCAAACCATCTTCACTTCCACTAAGTGTCCCGCGCGAAAGCTCCGTAGAGTAAGGGAGCGGCTTTCGAACACCAGGCGCGATGGGAACGAAAATAATCCACGGTTATGCTATTCGATGAAACCAGCAATGGCGCGGCCTACCTATCCTCTCTGAAGAAAACAGGCCCGTCCCAGGCTGCCGGCGCGGCGACAGCGCGCGCGCCCGACCTCCCACGCACCACCGAAACTCAACCGCAAGCCGATGCCCCGTCCAGCTTCCCAATCGCTCCCCGGCCAGACCAGCGCAGAACTCCACGTTACAAATGCAAAGGCAGCGCTCGCATACACGAGAGCGATAAAGAGGTATCGACCTGGGCCACATTCACCGACATCAGCCTGCACGGATGCTATATAGAAACTCCCGCCCCATTTGCTGTCGGAACCTACATCAGCCTGAAACTTGAGGTCGACGGCCTTCGCGTCGAGGCAGCGGGAGAAGTCCGCACGTCGTTTCCAGGCGTCGGCATGGGAATATTTTTTACGCGCATGTCGGAACCGGATCGCGCACGTTTGCGCACGCTGGTGAAATCATTCTCGCAGCCCTCCGTCGTGATTGGCGCCATGCGAACTCAGTCGTCGAAGCCGGATGCTTCCCGGGCAGTTACAAATCCACACGCGGTTTTACAGGCTTTGGTGACTTTTTTCGAAGACCGTCAGACCATGGGCCGGGAAGAATTTCTCGCGATCCTGCGAAAGAATCAGTAAGTGTTCTGAAGTTACTGCAGTTTTTCCCGCATCTCGTCACGCCAGCCGAAAGCAATGCCTGATTGTTAAGATAAACACTATGGCCGTTTACCTTATTACCGGCATTGCCGGATTTATCGGATCGTCTCTCGCGCGAGAGTTGTTGCAGCGTGGCGAGCAGGTTCGCGGAGTAGACAATCTTGCCACCGGCAAGCGCGAGAACCTGTCGCAGATCCTCGAGCGCATCGATTTTCGCGAAGCCGACATCCTCGATCTCGACGCCATGAAATCGGCCTGCACCGGAGTCGACTATGTTTTGCATCAGGCGGCGATTCCCTCCGTGCCTAAGTCTGTGCTGGATCCGATCGGAAGCAATCGCGCGAACGTCGATGGCACGGTCAACGTGCTCGTCGCCGCGCGCGATGCCAAGGTGAAGCGGGTGATCTATGCTGCGTCGTCGTCAGCCTATGGCGATACGCCCGCGCTGCCCAAACACGAACGCATGACCCCCGACCCGATTTCGCCATACGCCGTAGCCAAGCTTGCGAGCGAACGTTACATGATCTCGTTTTACCGCTGCTACGGACTGGAGACGGTGGCTCTGCGCTACTTCAATATCTTCGGCCGGCGGCAGGATCCGTCGTCTCCCTACTCCGGAGTGCTGGCGAAATTCATCACGCAGATGCTGGCCGGGCAGCAGCCCACAATTTTTGGCGACGGAGAGCAGAGCCGCGATTTCACTTACATCGACAACGCTGTCGAAGCCAACCTGCTGGCCTGCAAGGCTCCTGCAGAAGTCGCGGGCAATGTATTCAATGTGGCGACTGGACGGCGCGTCACGCTCAATGAAACTTTCAAACTCCTGCAGAAGCTGACGTCGTACCCCGGTTCCCCCATCTATGGCGCGGAACGCGGCGGCGACATCAAGCACTCGCTCGCCGACATCTCCGCAGCAGAAAAAAATCTAGGATACAAACCCAAAGTACATTTCGAACAGGGACTGCAACGGACAGTCGACTGGTACCGCAGCCGCTAAGAGCCGCCTTCCGGCTCTCGGCTTCCGGCTTCGGGTGCGCGGTGACGGAGCGAAAATATCGCGCGAACGTAACGCTTAATCCGAACTCGAACTGAACTCGACGGTCGGGCAAAGAAAGCCGGAAGCCGGTATTACGTTAGTGATCTACGTCGAGATTACCGCTGCCTATAGAGTGGACGCATGACACTTTCATCGATGGTAGTTTCGCGTGACTGGCAGGAAGTCAGTGTTCTCGAATGCATTCTCGGCGGCCTGCACATGGATGTTGCCGTCGAGAGCGAACCGCAGCGGGCTCTCGAGCGACTCACAAAAACAAAAGTAGACGCTCTCATCGTTGACTGTGACCTCAACGGCTCAGGCCAATTTTTTCGCGAACTGCAAAAAGAAGCTCCGCGCGCCAGCACCGTGCCGCTGGTAATCATGGGCAGCCCACAGGGTAAGCCTGACATGGAAGGAACCGGCGCGATGTTCGCCTTCGACAAACCAATTTCCGTCGAGCAAGCCGTACGCACGCTCTCCGCCGCGCGCAACATGATTCTTGACGGACGCTTGCGCTATCACCGCGCTGGCCTCGATGTGCCCGTAACGCTGACCGGCCGCAGTCAGAAACGCGCCGAGGGCCAACTCATCAATCTAAGCCAGGGAGGCCTGCAAGTGCGCGTCGAAGATGGATTCGATACCAGCGAAGCCTCGCGCATAGCGTTCGATTTGCCCGGAACAAAGAGCGGCGTGAAAGCTGAAGTGCAAGTGGCATGGTCTGACAAACAGGGAAACGTAGGCGTCCACTTCGTGAAGATGACTTCGGAAACAAAAAACACGCTGCGGCTCTGGCTGGCGCAACAGTATTTCGCAAACTAGCGGAAGGCAGCTCTCAGTTCTCAGTTCTCAGCTTCTGGTTTCCAGCCGCTGCTTTCTGGATCCATTTCATGAATGCTTCGGAAATGCTTTCTTGAGCGGATGGCGACGGTGATGCTGCCTGCAGTACCGTGGAAGAGCGGCGCTTCAGCGCCGCGTAAAGCTCCAAACATTCGTCGGGCTTTAGCCCCAACTTGCGTGCCGAACCCGGTTACCGGATGCGCACCGCGTCCAGACCTTCTTCATCCTTTTCAACACTAGCCGCGTGCGCCAAACGCACACCAAGGCTCGCCCCTCCAAACAAACAAAAGACTCCCCAATAAGCCGTAGCCACAAAACCCGCCGCCGCAAAACCAGTTCCCAGCGCAAGCGGCCACGGAGGAAGCTCCTTTGCAATCGAAAGAAAAATCAGAGTAAATAAAAGCACGCCCGCCGTTACCACAAGACCATCCACTGCCCATGACAAAGTACGGCCCGAGAACGGCCGCGAAAGCCAGTTAAGTTTTTCATAAGGCTCGACTGCCGCATCCGCAAAGTCTTCCGCGCGGTCAAGATGAAGCAATCCGTCGTGCATCCCCGCAAACCCTGCACCGAGCGGAATCGCCTGCAGCGGCGCAACTGGCGCAATCACTCCAGGCAGTTCCTCCTGAACATGCTCGTAGCCCACGCGACCCCCACGAGCAGCCGGAACCACAGAAGCCGCAAACATCGAGTGCGGCTGGGCAGCATCAAGGGCAATCGCATCCAAAAGGTTGGAAAAAATCCACTCGTCAATCTGGCGACGGACGTCTGCAGGCAACTCCACAAAACGAATTCCACAGCGCCCCGAGGAGTCGGCCCAGCTGACCTGCCCACTAGCTTCGACGCGCACGCGAGGAAATCTCAACTCAAAGCGAAGCCGCACCCGCTGCTGCGGCCGCAGTGCCCCAACCGCCTGCACGGCAACTCCATCGTGATTCAGGTTGCGGATAATGCCGCCATTGGCAGCATCGAGCGTCACATAGGTCAACGTGCTCAACTCATGACGGTAGTGAGCGCGCACTTGCCGCGCGGGAACATCAACTGACTGCATACTCTCCCCAGGAATTTTCGGACAGGGCGCCTGACTAAATTCTAGTCTTGATCAAATTCAAGTTTCGTGCGAAAGCGCACCAGCAGTAACTGGAATGGTTCGGCGGCACGCAAGCTCAGCAAGAGTCGGCGATCAGGACTCCTGCTTCTCCCCTAGCAAAGCATCGCGCACAGGCCGATCCGAAGCCAGCACAACCTTCACCACTTCAAACACGATCGCCGTAGCATAAGTTGCGGCGATCCACACAAAGACTTCTTCGATGGGCAGGTTCGACCAGGCTCCGATAAAAAGACCCATCATTTGACCGTGCTGAAAGTTCCACCAGTTGTAAGGGACGGCCAGAGTCGCTTCCCACAGCAGGCTGATCAGCACGATTAAGAAAAGAGTGAGGCTGAGGGCACGCCAGTTGATGAACCGCTTCGCCACTGGAAAGAAAAATACGGCTGGAAGCAAGCCCCCAACGATCAGAACAGTAAAGTAACCCGGAAACCCGAACTGATCTCCCGGCAGCGCGCAATGCTTCTTGTAAAACCACGCAGCCCCAATCAAGACCACAGCAAGGGCCAGCGAGGTTGGATGAAATTGCAGGAGCCGGCGCATCTTTTGCGCTTCGCCAGGATAGTCGGGCAGGTTGTAGGCAGCCAGCCAGAACTCGCCAAGCCAAATATAAAGAAGCAGAATCGCGAGAAAGCCGGTCGCATAGAAAACGTACTCCTCGACAGGAACCCACGGGCCGAACGCCGGAGCGAGAATGCCCAAAGTCGCCCGAGTATTGGGATATTCGAAGAACCACTGCGCGAAAACGACATCCAGCAAACATCCAAGCGGCACAAGGATCGCGATCGTCCACCCAAACGCGCGCTTCGGAATTTTCAATTCTTCGCTCGGCAACAACCACACCGCAATCACGACAACTGGGACGACGAACAGCAGCAGGCTCCACGTGTATCCATAAGGCGTGGGGTTCTGGCTGGTAGGCACAAGCGCAGCCGGGGAGTGAACGCTATGTAGGGTGATGGCAGCAGGAATCACGATCATCGCCAGCATAGCGATGACAATCACAGCGCAGATCGTGGGACTGGGCAATCCGTGAGAGCGAGGCGCAGTCATAATCGACCTCCGGTTGCAAGCACATTTCGAAGCGGCAAGCATTCTACACCGAAGCCGAAACGAATCGGTTGAATGGATGAGTGGTCAGTAGACAAGGGGTCAGGGGTCGGGGTCAGGGGCCGGGGTCAGGGGTCGGGGTCAGTAAGACCCGAGGCCCGCATTTTGGTTTCACTACCCCCTAATCCCTGATCCCTGATCCCTGATCCCTGCACCCCTGATCTTAGTAACCAAAGTCCATGGCCGAAAGGACAGTCCAGGATCATTGCAACTGCGGCGAAACGCCGCTAACTTACTGTTAAGGCCAGCCAGAACCTTGTTACCGGCGGTTCCGAATACGGACGCGTAGTCGAACAAAACGCAACTACGCAAACTAGTTAATTGACAGGCTTTGGCCGCGTGGCCACACTCGCATTAAGGAGATGTTTGGGCGCAAGAATCTAAATGGCGACGACTCCGACAAAACCGGCAATCGATGTTGGCGCAGGCCTGAGCACTGCGCGAGTGCCGTCGTGGCCAGTGGATCGAGGTGCCTTCGCTCTGAACCAAACTATTTCATTAGAAACTTCTTTCCGCGAGGCATCTTCCGATGAGCCTCGCGACCATCAGCCCTCGCGACGCGATGCCCTTCAAGCGCTTTTGGCCTTCTCTGCCCTGCATCAGCAGGTTCGCCGGCGTCGCGCATTAGCCTCGGCCAGCAACGGATTTGAAACGACTGTCCACGCAACCGAGTTCGAGGCCCAAGAGCAATTTGTTCTCGATGAAGTGCTGCAGTTAGTAGCTGAACGAGCCATCGCAATCACTGGCGCTGACGGACTTGGAATCGCCTTAGCGGAAAATAATGAAATTGTTTTGCGCGCTTCCGCGGGTGCGATCAAGCCCGATGTCGGCCAGCGCATTCAGCGCGACTCTGCTTTCTCCGGAGCATGCTTTCGCACCGCGCAAATTATCCGCTGCGACGATACTGAAATCGACGAACGCGTAAATCTCTACGCTTGCCGCCAACTCGGCGCACGATCCATGGTTGCGGTCCCGCTGTGCGGGCGTCGGCGCGTGATCGGATTGCTGGAAGCATTTTCCGCTGAACCATTTGGATTCAACGACAGCGACGTGAGCAGTCTTGGATTGCTCGCGGAACTGATTCTCGGCGCTCTCAAACCTGAAGACGAAGAACGCTTCGCAGAATCCGCGCAGAAGGCCGAAGCGGAATTGTCTGCTCCCGCGATTGCTGCGCAAGGCATTCTGCCGCTCGAGACAACTTCGCCGGGGAAACTCGTCACTGAATCCTCAGTCTCGACCATTGCTTCAACAGTCGAAAAGCCAACGCTGTTTTCTCCGCCAATAACTGACCTCGCAGCCGAACCTGAGCTTGCGGCCGAAAAGGCGATCATCCCTGAAACCGCGTCAGCACCTGAAGTTTCCGCGAATCATCATCCCGGAATCGTGCTCGTGTTAGTGCTCGTTGTAATCTGCTCGCTGCTTGCTGGTGGACTTTGGTGGAAGCTGAAAACTGCGCAGCTCAGCAAAATGGTAATGCAACCTGAGCAGAAGATGACGAGACCACTTTCCGCGACGAAGCAAGAATTACCTTCGACCGCAACATCTTCAGTTACTCCGTCTTCAATCGCTCAGTCTCCGATTGCTCCGTCTTCGGCGGATTCGTCGACTACTAATCTGGATGCTCAAGCGAATTCAGCGGGCGACACAAGCGTCACGCCGCAGGAACGGACGAAGATGCCGCGCATTACCGGAATTCGGCACTGGTCTTCCGCCGATTCCAGTACGGTTGTACTTGACCTGGAAGATCAGGTGCAATACGAGGCGCATCGTCTCGCTTCTCCTGATCGCATCTATTTCGATCTGCACGATACTTCTCTGGCTCCTGATATTGCGGGCAAAGCCATTGACGTCGGCGACGCGCTGCTGGCGCGGGTTCGCGTGTCGCAGCCGATTTCCGGTTTGACGCGGGTCGTGCTTGAGACGAAGGGCAAACCGACTTTTTCCGTCAGCCTGGAACCGAATCCTTATCGTCTGGTTGTGCAAGTGCGAAAGCTTGGTGTCGAACCCAAAGCTGAAGTGAATCTTTTTTCCGGAGCCGCGACCGCTGGACAGCAGAAGCTGGCCATCGTCGTTCCTCCTCCGACGCGCGACGACTTGCAACTGCGGGCGCACGTTCCGAAGATGCGCATCGTCGTCGACGCGGGTCACGGCGGCTGGGATCTTGGAACCGTCGGCCGCCGCGGCTTGCTCGAAAAAGACGTTGTGCTCGAAATCGCCCAGCGACTCGGCAAGCTGCTTGAAAGCCGTCTTGGCGCCGACGTGATTCTCACGCGCGACGGCGACAATTACATTCCGCTCGACGAACGGGCTGGAATGGCGAACCAGTCACAGGCCGATTTGTTTGTCTCCGTTCATGCGAACTATAGCGACTTGCCATCGGCTCGCGGCGTTGAGACTTATTACACGAACTTCTTTACCGCGCCGAATGCCAAAGACAAAGACGTTGAAAGTCGCGAAGCTGATCACGCCAAGAACGCTGTTGCGACGCTCTCGGCGGCTGAGCTCCACGACAAGATCGAGCAGTCGCGGAGGCTTGCGGCCAGCGTGCAACGGTCGCTGTACGGGACTTTGTCGGCGCAAAATCCCGGACTGCGCGATCGTGGCGTGAAAGAAGCTTCTTATGTCGTACTCACTGAAACGTCCATGCCGGGAATTCTGGCGGAAGTTTCTTTTGTGAGCAGTCCTACCGACGAACTAAAACTGCGCAGCGACGGTTATCGCGAGCAGATCGCCGAGGCTCTGTACAAGGGCATCGCGCGATATGCGGCTGCTTCGCGTGGGGTTAAGGTCGCTGCGAGGTAGCTTTCAGTTCAGTTCTCAGTTCTCAGTTCTCAGTTCTCAGTGCTCAGATTCTGGGTTCTAGCGTGCTGATTCTAGCCTGGCTTCACTGCTGGCTCTCTTCCGTTCTTTTGGAGCCAGTTTCGGACTACGCCTTCTACTTGCATTCGCGTCTCCTGGAGGGTCAGCGGTTTTACTGGTGCTGGGACTTTGCGGGCTGGCGCTGACTGCGCCGACCTTGCGGCTACGGGTGCTTGCTCCTCGGATTCTTCTCCTGTTTCATCCTCTGTTTCATTTTCTATTTCGTTCTCGATTTCATTTTCTATTTCATTCTCCGATTCTCCTTCTTCTTCTTCGGGCTCCTGGAAATCATCTTCGTCCCACTGCGGGTCGCCTACCCCGGTGCGCTGGACGCTGTCGCGTTCGATCACCACGTCGGTGGCATCGTCGGCTTCGAAGTTCGCCTGGCGCATGTTGACGCTGGCGGTTTGCAGCGCGTAGAGCATCAGGCCGGCGGTGCGGTGGTCGAGGCGCCCGGAGCCGAGCATTTGGATCGTCTTCATCAGCGCCACCTGCACGGAGTTCGCATCTTCAAGCAGCGGCAGGTCGAACCTGCGTTGCGTCGACATGTCTTTGGCGATCTTCGCCCGCTCGCGGCGGATGCGCTCGTGAAAAAAGCACTGCCGCCGCCGATGCAGCGCGGGCGAACCGCACTGCGTCCCGTTCATCTTGATGTGCTGACATCTTGGAACATTTCCCATTGCCATATTTTTTTCTCTCAATTCTCTGGTCTGGTTTGCCGGAATAAAATTTGCGGGTACCCTCCCCACCCCCCTCGATATCTGGAATCATGGGGTTAGAGTAGTTTTGCCCCGCAAAATCTAGGCGGCAAAGAAGTTAGATACTAAAATCTTGGAAACAAATGACTTAGGGAACTTAGGAAGCGGTTCCAAAGTCATTTTCGCGCTTCGATCAGGATTTCAGAGAAAGTGGTAGGACCACAAGGTCAGATGTCACACGATTTGTCGATGGTAATTATCCCGCCAGAGCAAGTATGTCAAATCTTGCAATGAATACCGCCATAAATCATTCGCTCCCCTCCCGTCATAGCTGACCCTCCTTGTGGTACTATTTCAGTGTGAGTCCGAGCTTAAAACTAGAGATGGAAGCCTATCGCGCTTTGGCGAACTTGTTGGAGCAGGCCGAGCGCACAAGGAGCCTTTTTCAGCAGGCGGGTGTATCTGTTCCAGACACGCTACAGAGGCTACTGCGTGGTGACTCTACTGCCAGTGGAAGCAATGCAGGTTCTATATTTCGACCACCAGCGCCTCCAGAGGCGGAACCTGATTGGGTCTGGATCAGCATCGCTGATACCACAGCCACTACGCTCTCCCTTGCTATCGTCAGGGGCACGAGGGAGCCCCTTACCACGCGGGAGATTAGAGAGAGAATCGTGGCACTGGGGAGCACTCATGAGCGGGTATTGGTAGGGACCGTAGCCAATGCAGGGACTCGGGCCGCGCAACACGGAGATATTTCCCGCGACGAAGAAGGTAGATGGATTTTATTGAAAAAGGAAGCGGCGGCAATAATCCACGAGGGTAATGTGTGGGGACCCCCGCGCGTATTTCAAATGCAGGAACTAGCAGCGCATCGGCGGGACGCAATCGTCCATCTGCTTCGTCAGAATCCGGTGGGGCTACAGCAGATGCAAATCTCTGCAATGCTAAAGCAGGGAGACCAGCTCAGTTCGGAGATTCCATCGAACAAGGATTTAATCAAAGCCGACATGGAAGCAATGAACGGGGCCAGAGTTCGCCGTGTCGGGAATTCCAAGAAGTGGGAGGCGATTTAGCCATGTCCATTGTTCGTAGTGAAGGTCTCTCCGAAGAGGCTCAGCAAGTTCAGGAAAGTGCTATTGCCCTAGTTCGCACTGATCTGGAAAACCTGATTGCAGAATATCGGCGCAGGTATGGAATCCATGTCGGGACGGATCTGGCTAGAGAACTATTTCCTGATTACTCGGCCTGCATCGAGAACAAATTGAAGTATGCTACGGCGGTGCAGCGTTCGGCCGCATCAGTGGCCGATGCCGTTTTCGAGCGGATTCTGAGCGAAAGCATTGGCGGCCCCGCGCTTTTCACGGCTGGAGGAACCGGGGCGGGCAAAACGACCTCCATTACGCGAAACGCCGCAACCCGGCAGGCGCTTCGGGAAGCAGTAGTAATTTACGACAGCAACTTTAATAGCGAAAAATCCGCTAAGCAAAAAATTGACATGGCTCTTGCGGCCCGCTGTAAGGTCGTTGTCATCTTTGTGCATCGGCATCCATTCGAGGCGTACATTCAAGGAGTTCTCCCACGCGCAGTGGAACAGGGAAGAACGGTGCCAATCGAAAGTCACATGCGGATGCACCGGGATTCGAGGAAAACCTTCCTAAAAATGCGTAAGTTGTTTATTTCCAACAAAAATGTTTCATTCTTGGTTCTGAGTAATACGGGTCACGAGGCCGAATCTTTTACCGCCGATATTGACTATTTGGAGGCCGTAAGGTACGATAATGAGGCTGTCATAGTGGCCATTAGGGAGGGGCTGACCTGTGCGCTTACAAAAGAAAAGATCACGCAAGCCCTCTATGAGGCGTCATGCGGAAGTGCGCGAACGGTCTGATGTTCAGGCTCTCCACGCGAATCCGACTTCTGCGACTCAATTGGCACAGCAGTTTTGCACTGAGATGATTGATAATTTGCGCCACAACGTTGGCGAACAAAAGAGACGCTTGCGCCAGGGAGTATAACTTTGCACTCAAATCATTTCGTGAAACGAATGGCCGCGTAGTACGCGGCCATTCTGAGTTTTGGCAATGACACGACAAGCTGCGAAACAGTCCGAAAACGATACGCCTCCGTTTACACGTTCTGATTTTCTGCGACTGGTGACGAAGGCTTCAACGACACCTTTTCGGAAACCTTCGCCAGCATCGCGGGGAAAATCAAGTTCCCAGAAGCGCGGCGATTGTACCGGAACGAATACTCGTCAAGATAAGTCTGCAAATACTTCTGACTGACCGAATGATAAACCCCGCCGATCCCGCGCTTCACTAAGCTCCAAAATCCTTCGATAGTGTTGGTGTGAACGTCTCCCATGACGTACACCTTCGATTCGTGATTGATTCGCTTGTGCTGGTAATCCATTCCCGGCATCTGATCCAAGCCATTGTATGAGGCGAACTCATCGGTAAACACGGTGCTCTTTGGCAGCACGTATTCTTTCACGAATCCGCGCAGGGTGTCGCCAGTCACATCGTTTGAGGTACGGGCAATCACACGACCGCCCTTGCGCTCAACCACTCCGAGTACGGCAGTCTTTTGCTTATCGCCACGCATCGGACGGCCACGCCCATTCTTGCGCTTGCCACCGTGGTACATCTCGTCTACCTCGACCGTTGATCCCTCCAGTTGCATATCAGGTTCGGATAGCAACGAGCGAATCTGGCGGAACATGCGCCATGCGGTTTTGTAGGTCACTCCGGTTTCACGCTGAATCTGTTTCGCGCTGATCCCGCAACGAGTAGATCCCATCAGATACATTGCCTGAAACCAGATGCGAAGCGGAGTAGTGCTTTTCTCGAAGATCGTCCCCGCCAGTGGGTAGATGTGATTCCCGCAAGTGGCACACGCAAATGCAGTGCGGCCAGTTACGCGGTAATGCTTGCGTGGCCCTTCGCACTTCTGGCACACGGCCATACCGCCGGGGAATCGCTGTTCCTTGACCTGCTCTAGGCAAGCGTCATCATCTGGGAACTCGCGGTCAAACTGCTGGCGGGTGTATCGAAGTTCCTTGGGAATGCTCTGTTTGATTGAAGACTTGCGGTAGTTCATGCACTCACTATGCCATATCTTATCCTTGTAGTCAAGGGATAATTACCTTGTCGATTTTCCTGTGGAAGGCTGTGGAAAACGTTGGGGACTTGTCGTTGATTCCAATCGGTTTGAATTGGGCTTTTGACCTTCCGGATCTGAAATAGTTTCTATGAAAATTTCTTTGGCGCGGCCGTTTGCCTTGAGGTTCCCAGAGCCTGAGGGGTTCAGATGGGCCATGATGTTACACGGTTCTTCCCGTTGTTTTTCGAGGCGTACATCGCCTTATCCGCCGAGTCTAGTAGTGTTTCGGCGGTTGGGTTTTCCATTCGGTCATTTGCAGAGACGCCTACGCTGGCGGTGACCGGGATGTCCCCGCCGGCTTTCGCGTCTTCAATGGCTCTCCTAATCCGTTCCGCCGTGCCGAGCGCCTCTTCCGTCGAGAAATCTGGAAGTATCGCTGCAAACTCGTCTCCGCCCCAGCGGTAGAGCGTTCCCTTCCGACCTAGGGAGCTCCCAATGGCTTGGATCACGTGTTCCAGGCAAGCGTCACCTGCTGCGTGTCCTTTTGTGTCGTTCACTTGTTTGAACCTGTCAAGATCAATAACCATGACGGCGATCTCGGAATTCCGGTCTAGGAAATTCTTCAGTTCCGTTAACAATTCCTCTTTTTCGGCAGGTGTGATAGCGAAAATACCTGCGGTGCGCGAACGGATACGGTTGAGTCGATAGCGGCGGGCCAGCCCGTTGTAATTAGCTTGTCGGATGGCCTCGCGAAGCTGAGGGTCGGGTCAAGGTCGATCAGACCGCGGGCTCGCAGCACGTATGCCGATTGAGATAGTTCCTTCTTGGACACGCCCAAGTATTCGGCGTCCCATGCGTCCGTGGCGTAGATCTCTCCCGGCACTTCGGGGATTTGGAAGGCCAGCATGTACGTTTTACCCGCTATAAACTTCTGGATGTCGGCAGGAGGCCTCCGCGGGCGTGGTCTTCCAGATTCGTCTCTTATCCGCTGGTATCTTTCGGGATGGGATTGCGGATCGTGAAACGTGACTGCCCCATCGTCAACCGCATTTCGTATCCTGTTTGTCGCAGCCCGTACGTCGTCTAGGGTCGTTCGGCCGGAGTAAGCGAAGTGCCGCTCGACATTCAGGCAGCATTTGGCAATGCGTCCTCGCCCTTCGTTGGTTGAGTCCGTTACATCGACCAGGAGCCAAGCTGATGGCATGTTATCGAGCGCTGCCACCTGAATTGGCCAGGTCACGGACACGTTGATTGCCGCGTGCGATAGGCAGTAAAAGAGGTTGGGAGATCCACACCGGACGCGGCCTGCGACCGCAGTCGCGTATGAATCGACTGCCTCTTGGTATTCGCGGGTTCCGGGAAGATCGCGAATAAATTCGTCGGAAAGCACGACGTTGGTTTGCCGATCGGGCTTGCCGATCTCAAAATACGTCGAGCGACGATTCGGCCATGGTCGGTTGTGCTCGATGATCTCGAGGCCGCTTTTGGCGAGACGATTGGTGAACTCGGCGATGCCTCGCTGCTGTTCTTCTTCCCTCATCGCTCCTACCTATCATTCTTAGATGGGCGTCGAGCCCACTTCCTGTTTCACGTCAGCGCACAGGGCAGGCACCGGTAGTCATGCCCTGCGCGGTTAGTTGTTGTTCATTTCTTTGGCTTCCGTCGGGCTTGCGCAAGATCAGATGCGATAGGGCCACGGTCGCGTTTTGGAGTTTTCGGATTGCGCAGGTCTTTTCCGGCCTGCGATGCTTCCCGCTTCGATGTCGTCATGGTTTCTCCTTTCTATCGCCTATTAGCTCATAACCAGGTGTGAATAAAAAGCGAAATTGCAGTGGATATTGTGCATTTCCTGTGGATGACCTCGAAAAGATGTGGACGGCTGTGCACAACCTGCACAATTTCTGGTGCAAGTTCCTCGAACGAGCTCGTGTCGAAGTGGGTACCATTTATTCCGTCCCTACGGGACTCGGTTCCTTTTTTATCGAGCTCACCCCGGACTTACGTCCGGGGCTTTCATATGTCGTCCCTTCGGGACTGGGGTTGGGTGGGGCGGGCTGCGTCTTTTTTGCCGGTCGCGGTGCTGCACGCTTTGATCCTGCGAAATTCACAGTTGGACACGAAGTCGGAACCCCGTAGTTCTTTGCTGGAAACTCCTTTCGGCGTTTGTGGTCGTGCATGATGGCCCGGGGTCCTTCGTCGGGCAAAGAACGCCCTCCTCTGGATGACAATTTTGTTTTGGCTCTTCAGTGAGTTGTGTCGTCCCTGCGGGACTTGGTTCCCTTTTCATGAGCATACCCCGGACTTACGTCCGGGGCTGTAATATGTCGCCCCTTCGGGGCTGGGGACCGGTGGTCGGTTTCCGTATCTTTATCCCAGAGGACTTAGTGGACTTAGTTCCCTGCCGGGACGCCGCCGTATTTTTGGAGCCAGAGTAGTTCTTCGCGGACTTTTATTTTTCCGTGCCAGGGATTTTTGTCGAGGCTGTGGCCTTCGCCGGGGAAGATCAGGAGCTTGTTTGGGATGCCTAGCGAATAGAGGGCGTGCTCCAGGAGATAGTCTTCCATTACTGCTACTCGGATGTCGTTGGCGCCGGCTACCATGTGGGTGGGGGTGCGGACTTTGTTGATTTGGAAGATGGCGGCTTCGTCGTGATAGCGCTGCTGGGCTTCCCAGGGGCGGCCTCCGAGGAAGTAGGCGTCGTCCATGGTGGTATCGTCGTTGCCCCAGTTGCCGATGTGCTCGACCGCGCCTGCTCCGGTGACGGCGGCTTTGAAGCGCGTGGTTTGGGTGATGAGCCAGTTGGTCATGTAGCCTCCGTAACTGTAGCCGCCGATGGTTAGATGGTCGGGATCGGCTATGCCTTCTTTGATCAGGGCGTCGATGCCTTCGAGAATATCTTTGCCCGGGCGCGAGACTATTTGCGGAACAATTTGCTGGAGGAACTTGTCGCCGTATCCGGCGGAGCCGCGGTAATTGGGCTCGAAGACGAGCCATCCGTTGGTGGCGGCTAGAGCGGACCACTGATACCAGTCGGCTGCGAAGTGGTTGCCGTCGGCGTCGGCGGGACCTCCGTGAATGAAGGTGAAGAGCGGGAGATTTTTGGCCTCGGGCTTTCCTGGTTCAAAGCTGCCTGGCGGATAAATCAACATGCCTTCAATTGTGGCGCCGTCGTCGGCCTTCCAGCGGTAGGGCTTGCCTTGCGGGAGTTCGCGCTCGGTGAAGAGTTTGTTGAAGTTCGTGATGGGGCGGGCTTCGGCTAGTTTGTCGGGGCTGTCGGCTAAATAAATTTCGGCGGGCTTTTGCAATGAGGAATAGACGAAGGCGATGCGCGGGGAGTGCTGGGTTGCGGATATTGTTTCGTAGGTGCCTTGCCAGGTGTTGAGTTTGTGGAGTTGCTGGTTGGGCTGCGAGACGGAGTACATGGGGACTTCGGTGCCGATGCGGGCTGAGGTTAGGACTTGGTCGGCGGTTACGGCGTAGTGGTCGACTGGTCCGATGAAGTCTTTGGCCCATTGGGTGATGGTGGAGGTTTCTGTGTCAACCCAATATAGGTGGGGCTGTATGTCGCGGTAGGGGCCGGAGACGTCTCCTACTTCTACGGTGAAGAAAATGTGGCGGCTGTCGTTGGCCCAGCGGAGCTTTTGTTCTAGAGCCTGGTTGTGGGTAAGTTGGCGCGGCTGCGTGGGATTGTTTGCGCTGGTCGTTGCTGGCTCGGACTGCGGCGCTGCGTTTAGATCTAGGGCGTAGATTTCTACGTCTTCGGCTTTTTCCTGGCGCTGGTTGATGGGGGTGGTTAGGAAGGCTAGCTTGGTTCCGTCGGGAGATGTTTCTAGGGCTGACACTCGGAGGGGAGACGTTGCTATGGGGCGCGCGCCGGGAGTTGTGTCGGATTCTTTTTCGGCCTCGGATTCTTCTTTGGTGGCTTGGGCGGTGTGGTTAGTTAGTGCCGTGGTGACGTTTAGGGCGAAGATAGTGTCTCCGCGTTCGGCGGTGCGGTATTGCACGACGTCTTTCCATTGTTTCTTGTACGCGTCTTTTTGAGCTTTGGTCCAGGGGTTGCGGGTGGAGAAATAAATTGTGTGGGAGTCGGCGGACCAGGAGAACGTATGCACTTCTTCTTCGCCCTTGGTGAGCGGGATGGATTCGCCTCCGGCGGGAGAGATCAGGTAGATCTGGGCGGTTTCTCCTTTGTCGTTTTTGTCTTTATTTTTGGCTTTGTCATCGTCTGAGTCGGAATCTTTTTCTGAGGTGGGTTTGCGCTCGGAGAGGAAGGCGATCCAGCGGCCGTCTGGCGACCACTTTGGTTCGGTGTCGTGGCCGGACTGGGTTAGTTGGATTAAGGCTGGGTTGGTTGATGATGCATTGTTGCTTGCGTCGCGGTAGAGCCAGAGGTCGGTGCGGAAGATTTTCTGGTCCCAGTCGGGGCGCTCGACCTCGATAACTACCGAGTTGCCGTCGGGGGAGATGGCTATGGCTGGGTAGTCGACGGAGTTGAAGAATTCGTCGAGAGTTAACTTGGGCTTGGTGTCGGCTACGGCTAGCGTTGTCGTGATCAGTGATAACAGCAGGAGATGTTTTGAGATTCTCATGGCGCTGGTGGAAGCTAGGGTTATACAACGTGGATTTGTTCTGGGCAAGCTTTCGGGTTCGTGCTGCTCTCAGCTAGGAACTTTTACCACGGAGGTCACGGGGTTACACGGGGTAGATCCAGATCATTGGGATTGCTCGGCGTTTTTTAGGGCTTCGTCCAAAGGCTGGGCGGGATGAGTGTTGCTTTGCACTATGCGCCAGCCGTCGTCGTAGTCGCTGAGGATTGTTTTGGAGCGGTAGTGGATGCTGGTGGGGTAGAGGGCTGCTCCGACTTCGTTTGCGGGAAGCCATCGCCAGGTGAATTCAACTTCGGCGGTGTTGCCCTGCTTGGCGATGCCGGTGATGGCGATGAGTTCGCGGTGGGCGGCGGTGATGGTGAAGGATTGTTTTTCGGCGTCGCCGGGTACGATCAGGCTTTGCATCGCGTCTACGCCTGCGGGGGTTAGTGTGACGTCCCAGCAGAGGGGCGGGGATTTAGCCGGCGGGCATGGGGCGTTGGTGGCGGAGATCCATCCGTGATGCTGTAGGGCTCGGTAGGATGGAGAGCGGTAGTCTTCGTTGGAGATGACTCCGGTGCGAAGTTCGAACTGCTGCTGGGCGCGGAATGTTTCGGACGTGGAGATTAGATCGGCAGCGAGGCGGCGGGTTAGGAAGTCGCGCGGGGAGCAGGAACTCAGCAACAAAAGCGAGGCGAGACACGAACTGAGGGCTAGAGTTCTTCGCATGAATGGCCGAGGTTCAGAGTTCTTGATTCTAATCTAACTGTAAGCGTTGGCGAAACAGGAGCGTCGCTGGGTAGCGGCTAAAGTTGGGGCGCCTCAGCGGCTCAAAGCAGCGATTGGCTTTGGGGCGCTGGCGGCGCGGCTGAAGCCGCGCCCTTTCAAGGCTAATCTATGACTGAGCCAGCCCGCACCTGGATCGCTCACGCCTTCGGCTCTGCAGTCGATGGTTGGCCGATGCTGCCGCAGCGTTGGCGCATGGCTTGGCGGAATTGCTCGCGTTCTTCGGGGGACATGCGCTCCCAGCGGTCTCTCATGCGGCCGCGCCAGTGGCGACCGTAGGGGCGCCCGCCCAGGAAGGCTTTGCCGAAGAGAATCCAGCTCAGGGCCATGACGCCGACGGCTTGCCAAAAGGTGATTTGGTGCAGGCCGAAGAGGCTGGGCATCAGCCAATTCCATAGCTGCAAAACGGCTTCGCCGAGGCCAACTACTACGCCGAAGAAAATGATGATACCGAGCAATACGATCTCGACTCCTCTTACGATCCATCTGCTTTTCATTTCTTATCCTGTCCTTTCAATTTTTCGTTTCGGTCATTCGGATTCGAATCATTCATGTACGAATTCGTCGTAGATTTCCTGTAGCTGTTCGCGCAGATGCAACACGGCGTAGCGTTTTGCGGGAGAGCAGCGTATTCACGCTTACGCCGGTTTCTGCCGCAAGGTCCTTGAAGCTGCGGCCTTCGATCTCGTGAGCGATAAATACGTCGCGCTGTTCTTTCGGTAAATCGTCCAGCGCTTCTTCGAGTTCTTGCACCAGCACGCTTCGCGCATACGCCGCTTCTGGCCCGGCATCTGGCGACGGGAGCAGTTCCCGCAGTAGAAGCGGCTCTTCATCGTCGACAATTGCCGGCTGAGTATCGAGCGATGCATCTGGCTTTTTCTTGCGAAAGCGATCGGTGATGCGATTTCTCGCTACGCGGAACAGCCATGCGGCAACGTGATCGAGCGGCTGCATCAAGCGGAATGCCACTACCAGTTCGTAGAAAACCTCCTGAAGAATGTCTTCTGCATCCAGCGGATCTTGCACGCGCGAACGAATGAAGTTCCGAAGCCGCTGCTTTTCTTGCTTGACGACTTCGGAGATGGATTCGTCCTGCTGGCTGGTCATCGAGTTTGCGCTCAGCGTCTGCTCCATCTACTTGTGTAGACGAAACAGGGGCTCAGATATTTTAGGAGATACGAACAAAATTTCGGACGGAATCGCGCGGCGAGAATGGGCGGGAGGCGATTTGGCCTTCGAAATGGGTGGACCAGCGGCCGGGGATTGCGGTTTTGCAGTTGGGGCAACGGCCGTCTGGGGTTAGCGCGTAGTTCTTGATCAGGTAGCCGTAGCGCTCGATTAAAGTTTTATGGCATTGCGGGCAGTGCGTGTTTTCGCGTTCGCCTACTTTGCCGGGGAGATTGCCGGGGTAGATGTAACGGAGTCCGGAGTCGCGGCCGATTTCGGCAGCTTGCAGCAGGTCTTCGGCGTTTGTATCGCGCGCTACGTCGTTTTGCATTTTGTAATCGCCGTGGAAGGCGGTTACGTGCCAGGGGATATCGGGCGAGATGGCTGCCAGGAATTCGGTTAGGCGGCGGAGTTCGTCGGGGTCGTCGTTGAAGCCGGGGATCAGGAGCGTGACGATCTCCAGCCAGAGGCCCATCTGGTGAATGCGGCGGATGCTGTCCAGGATGGGGCCGATGCGTCCGCCTAGCTCGTGATAGTGGCGGTCGTCGAAACTTTTCAGATCTACTTTGTACAGATCGAGCCAGGGGCGCAGGTATTCGAGGACTTGCGGAGTGCCGTTGCCGTTGGAGACGAAGCCGGTGATTAGTCCGGCAGCTTTGGCTTGTTTGAAGACGGCTACTGCCCATTCGCTGGTGATGAGTGGCTCGTTGTAGGTGCTGACTAGAATTTTTGCGCCTTGTGCGATCGCGTCTCGGACTAAAAGTTCGGGCGAGGCTTGTTGCGGAAGCGAGACTGCGCTGGGATCGCGCAGGGCCTGACTTGTTACCCAGTTCTGGCAGTAAGAGCAGTGGAGGTCGCAGCCGAGCATGCCGAAGCTGTAGGCTAGCGCTCCGGGATGGGCGTGGAAGAATGGTTTTTTTTCTACTGGATCGCATTGGGTGCTGGCGGTGTATCCCCAGGGGACGTAGAGAGTTCCGCCGCGGTTATACCGAACTTTGCAGACTCCGGGCTGGCCTTCGGGGATGGGACAGCAATGTCCGCAGGAGAAGCAGCGCACGCGGTTGTTGTCCAGCTTTTCGTAGAGAGTGGGATCGGCTTCGCGGACTTGCTGGTCGAGGATGGTGCGGAGGGTGGGCACTTTTTCTCTAGCCTTATTTTAGCGCTTGCTGAGTCGGTCGGGCTTCCGGCTTCGGGCTTCGGGCTTCCGGCTTCGGGCTTCCGGCTCTCGGCTTCTGGCTCTCGGCTTCGGCTGGTATTTGAGTTTTGTTTGCTCTCGGATTTAAGCCGCGATCCTTGGTAGAAACGCCTTGATGCGGCGGCGCGGGCGGGTTGGGGGTCCTTCGACTCCGCAGATGGTTCGCTTCGCGAATCATCTGCTGCGCTCAGGATGACAACGTGTCTCGGCTGGGGATGACAGAGTGTTTTCAGGATGACAGAGTGATTTTTAGTGGGCTGGGCTTGGTTTGCCGTGGGATTCGTGTTGCTGGTACCAGAGTTCGGCTTGTTGTTCTATGGCTGCGGCTTGGGAGCGCGTCATCCCGTTGGCTAGAACTTTTGCCAGGTCCTTGCTGTCGGGTTGGCCGCCGGCTCGGGCTAGTACCGTCCAGAAGTAGGCTTTGTTTGCGTCTTTGGGCAAGCCGTGGTGACCGCCCCAATAGAGCAATCCTAATTTGTATTGCGCGGAGATATTGCCGTGCTCGGCTGCTTTGGTAAACCATGCGGCGGCTTCCGCGTCGTCTGGCTTGACTGCTTGCTTTTCATCGCCTTGGGCGTAGAGAAGACCTAGCGCATTTTCTCCGGCGGGATCGCCTTGCATCGCAAGTTTGCTGAGTTGCGCGAAATTGTTGGGATCGATGGCGACTGAAGACGATTGCGAAGTGTCGGCGGATGGTCTCGACGAAGCTAAGACGGTTTGTTCTCCGCTGCGCTCGCGCGCGTGAAGTTTATCCTGGATCCAGGGCTGAATCCACGGGGCGAGAATGAAGCCGAGTGCCAGCGCGATAGTGGCGGCGGCGCAGATCAGCAAATAAAGATGCGCGCGGGGCAGATGGACTCCGCCGACTTTATCTTCACCTTCGTTGGCGGATGCGTTCTTGGTCTCGGAACTTTCCGCGGGCGGATGAGCGAAGAGAACACTGCCGGGCGCGGCCTTAAAGGGTTCTGGAGCGGGCGGAGGCTGAGCGGGATGGTTTGTCGACGCTGCGCGATTGACGGCGGCAACAATCGTTTCTGCAAAACGCTGCAGCACTGCGCTGTCGCCCTCGTCGAATGCGCGGGGTTGCGCGGAAAATACTTCGAGCAGGCCAATCACTTTTTCGTCTGAACGCAGAGGAGCGGCTAGCATGGAGCGAATGCCGAGAGCACGGCAACTTTGGCGATCGACGCATTCGTCGCTCTCGGTGTCGTCACAGCGCGATACGTTGCCGGTGCGCACGCATTCTCCGGAGAAACCTGCACCCACTTGCAGGGTTGCGCCAACGGGCGGAGCGCTGGGGCCGGCGCTGGCACGGCAGGTCATAATTTCGGCGATAGTTTTTTCGGCGATAGTTTTCTCGACGACCGGGGATTCGAGGTTTTCTGGCGCCAGGGCGATGGCCGCGCCGGAAGCTCGAAGCAAGGATTGAGAACGAAAAGCGATCAGAGTAAGGATGGCTTCGAGGTCAGTGCCAAGAGACTCAGCTTCTCGCTGCACGGCGGTTGCGGCGGTGAGCGTGTCGGTGTAGCTGGGCCGGATTGCGAAAAACTGAGGCGGCACGGACGCGGCGGCGGATGCGGCGTTGGCGGCGCCGGCCATCGCGTTAAGAAACAGCCACTCGCGGAAGTGGTGCAGAGTGGAATCCGGCAGAGGGGCGAGACCTAGTCCGACACGGCCGGATGAGTCGGACCACACGACCCTTGCGATGGCGTTGATTTGGCCGCGCGCTTCGGCTAGATCGAGAGATAACTCGAGTTGCTTGTCGATCTCCATGGGCGACGCGCACTGCAGCGACACGCCGACTTCACTGATATCGAGCACCTCGTAGAGATCGAGCATCTCAGTGTTGGAATCGCCGCGGAAGGTTGCGTAGGCGGGCGCATGAACCTTTTGACGCACACGGCGGCGGCGGTTGAGAGAAGCGGGTCGAGAAGCCTGCGCGGTGGCCGACATGGGGAAGCCAGGGTCGAGTGTTGTTTGACATCTTAACCTGAATTGGCCGAAAAGTAAGTAGAAAGAAGTACATGGTGGCGGCGGTCGTCGGCTTACGCGGTGGGGCGGTTCAGCGGGAGATCCATCGCTATGCCTGAAAAACGGCTGCGCTCTCGGACGACATCACGAGTACATGAGCTACTTTCACGATTCTCAGCCAACCTGCTGGATGCGCGGCTAATCTAACCTTTCGCAGCCACTAGGAATCAGAGGTACAGGTATGTCTCAGGTGCGGTTAGGTTTTAGCAAATCAAAATTAGGGATTGCGGCTGCGGTGCTGTTGATTTTGGGCGCCTTGCCGGCGTGGGCTTCTTTGGGTGGAGATCGCGCGTCGGTCGATGCCGATCAAGTTCACTTGCAGGGAACGCGAACTACGAAAGCGGTGGAGTCTTATACGGTGCATGAGATTCAGGCCGCCAACGGGGTTTTGGTGCGGGAGTATGTTTCGGCTGAGGGCAAAGTTTTCGCCATCGGCTGGAACGGGCCGTGGATGCCGGATTTGCGGCAATTGTTAGGTGGGTATTTCGAGCAGTATCGGACGGCGTTGCAGGCGCGGAGTGGTCCGCGGGTGTCGCGGCGTCCAGTTGCGATTGAGCAGCCGGGATTGGTGGTGCAGGTTGGAGGACACCTCCGGGCGTTTGCTGGACGAGCTTATGTTCCGGATATGCTGCCTTCCGGTGTGCGGGCGGAGGAGATCCAATGAGAAATATTTGGGTCGTTCTCTGTCGGATCATCCTTTGTTTAGCGGCTTGTTTCGCTTGCGCGTTCTCAGTTGGGTGCGGAGGCAGCAGTGCTGCGAATAATGTGATCACGACGACAGGATCGAATGTCGCGCCAATTTCGGTGAACGGCGGACCGCAGGGCAACTATGGCGATGCGGCTTTTATCAGCGTGACGGTTTGCGTTCCCGGAACGTCGACTTGTCAGACGGTGGATGACGTATTGGTGGATACGGGAAGCTACGGGCTGAGAATTTTATCGTCCGCGCTCACGGTTTCGTTGCCGCAGCAAAAGGCTGCCGATGGAAATCCTGTGGCTGAGTGCCTTACTTTTGTGGGATCGTATACGTGGGGTCCGGTGCAAACGGCGGATGTACAGTTAGGTAGCGAGACGGCTAGCTCGGTGCCGATTCAAGTGCTCAGCGACACTGATTATCACGTGCCCGACGGCTGCACGAGTTCGGGAGACCCTTCCGCCGATACACTTGACACTCTGGGTGCTAACGGCATTTTGGGAGTCGGTTTGTTTGCGCAGGATTGCGGCTCTCCGTGTCTAGCAAGTTACAACCAGTATTTTGAGTGTCCATCTTCGGGCTGCGTATACATACCAGGGGCCGGAGAGCCATTGGATCAGCAGGTTGTCAATCCGGTGGCGTTATTTGCCAAGGATAACAATGGAGTGATCGTCGAATTGCCATCGGTGCCGAGCGGTGGGGAACCGAGTGTGAGCGGGTCGCTGGTTTTTGGAATTGGAACTGAATCCAATAACACCCTTGGGAGTGCCAAAGTTTACTCAGCGCCCGAGGCAGCCTTTACCACTACCTTTAATAGTCAGACTTACCCTGAGAGCTTTATTGACAGCGGTTCCAACGCTCTATTCTTCCCTAACACTACCGACATAGCCGAGTGCGGCAGCGAGGCCTCAGGATTTTATTGTCCCGCTGCTCCCGTGAACCTCTCTGCGACAAATGAGGCGGGCGGAGTGAGCGGCACGGTCGACTTCACCATCGCAGACGCTGACTCAATATTTAATGCGAATGATTTCGCTGGAGATCTTGGCGGTGTTCCCATTGGCACTCCCACGAATTATTTTGATTGGGGACTTCCCTTTTTCTTTGGACGCAACGTGTTTGTAGCGATTGATGGGGCGAGTACGAGCGGAGGAACGGGGCCTTATTGGGCTTATTAGTGTGCGCGTGAGAATACGTGCCGTTCCTTTGTGGAGTCTGTGCGATAACTTCTCTTTCGCCCCTTCGGGGCTTGTTCCTTTCGGCTTTTCCACCCACGGCTCGCGCCATGGGCTGCATTCTTGCGCCGCTTCGCGGCTGAACTGCGGTGGACACCTGCCTACCCGGCAATACGCGATAGGCGGGTGTGATGCAGGCTGGAGATGCGGGAGATGGCGGCTACCATCATGCTGGAGAGAAGTTGCATGGTGGCTACGTCGCGCTCGTCGAAGGCGCTGGGCGAGGATGAGAGGACTTCGAAGACTCCTAGAGTGCGGCGGTAGTAGCGGAGCGGGGAGACCAGGATGGAGCGGACTCCGAGGCGGCGGCAGCTGGCCAGGTCTACGCGCGGGTTGCGTTCGGCGTCGTTGCAGAGCATGATTTCGCCGGTGCGCACGGCTTCGGCGGAGATGCCGGCGTCGGTTTGCAGGCGGACGCCGAGGTCGGGCGCGGTGCGTCCGGCGCGGGCGCGGCAGACGATTTCGTCGCCGGCGCGCAGGGCGATGGCTGCTCCGGTTGCTCCGGTGAGGTGCTGGGCGCGCTCGGTGATGGCGCTGATGGCGGGTTCGAGATCGAGTTCGGCGGCGCGGATTTCGACTTCTTCTCCGGGATGGACGATGCGAATGCCGGAGACAGGATGGGCCGCGTTGGCGACGCGAAGCTGGCTGCGCAGGGCGGTGGTGGGCACGCGCGCGTGATGGTCGGCTACGCTGAGGTATTCCGGATCGGGGACCGTGCGGAGTAAATCGCGAACCAGGCGGTCGAGTTCGGAATCGGTGATGAGATGCGCGGTTTGCTGGTGGCCGAGGGTTCCTCCGAGAACGCGAGACAGGCTGAGCAGCGACGTGTTGCCACATGCGAGGCAGTACGGCCGGCTGTTGGTGCTGATCAGTTCGCACTGAACGCAAAACGTCGCGGATTGTAGCGGAATGAAATTAACGTCTTTGAAAGCTGTACCGTAAATCGTCTTGCGAAACATGAATGCCTTTCCCGCCGACACTAATAGAGCAGCATTAAGGTAAACAGGAACGGACGAGCTAGGCAGTGGCCGGAATGGTTCGTCGCTGTGGAAAACGTGGTTACGGAAAAACGGTATGCAAGAAGTTGCAACTAGTCTTTGATTGGGGCGGAAATAGCCGTCCAGCAAGGGGTTTGAGTAGTTTATTTTTACGATTGGGTATTGATTTGGAGATAGGCGCTGGATTAGAATTAAGCAACGTTCGAGGCGGAAAGCCTTGAGCGACTGGGGGATTGAAAATGCAGTGGACAGCACCCGCCTTTGAAGAAGTTTGCTTGAATTGCGAAATCAATTCTTACGTTAGCGCGAAACTTTAACCGTCAGCCCTCCCTTCCTTTCTAAAAGCTTGGCACGCATCTGCATGCGTTTGTTTGGTCTGATCGTGCCGCGGGTTGGATTTCGGATTCGCGCGTTTCCTGCAGAATTTCCCAAAGCAATCGAGAGCTTGCCTCAGGGCTGAAGCCGGTCTGCATTTTGGCTGATTCTGCGGCATGGCTGAAGCCATGCCCTGATACGAATTTGTGCGTGGACGAGTCTGTTCATAGGCGGATCTGTTTCTGAACGGATCTGTTCGTGAACGGATCTGTTCGCGACGAATCCGTCAATGTGCGACAGCCCTGAGCAATCCAAGAATCCCTAGCCTGCCTGGGCGGCTACGAAGCCTTGGTCGTCGTGGTCTGCGCGTGGAATGACTTGCACGTTGTGCTGGAGCGTGCGGTCGAGGGCGTCGGCGAGAGCGATGGGGAAAGCCGATGTCAGAAGATTGATGTCGAGCTGAAGATCGCGCTGGGAATAAAGGCGATGCACGGTCAGAGCGCCGCGCCGTCGATTCGTCGAGCTGACGAGATCGAGCGACAGGGTCCAAAACGCGAGATCTTCCAGAGACCTTGAGGCTCGCGTTCTGCCCCAGTGGAAAGAGACTTCGTTGCGCCGCTGCGCGCCAGGTTCTGAGGCGATGACGGGATGGAATTCGCCGGGAAAAAGTTTAAATTTCACGTCGAATCCGTCGAAGGCGTTGGAGTTGAATGCTGCCTCGAGGACGCGGCGAATCTGATCGTAATCACGAACCGCTTTGAGTTCCTCGGTGGCGCGACGGATGGCGAGATTGTTGATGACAATCTGGCGCTGCTCGAAAGTGCGCTGGGCCACGCGGCCTAGTTCACCAAGCTCGAGATAGCCCAAGCGCTGCACTCCGACCCAGATGCCAATTCCGAGGACGGCAAGAACCAAGCCCAGAGAACTGCCGGTGGGCCATAGAAGAAAAAGGCTTAGGAGAGCGAAGACGGCGGAAACCGCGTAAAGAACAGTGACGACCTGGCGATGAGTGAGGCCGTGCTGCAAGAGCTTGTGGTGGATGTGCTCACGGTCGGCGGTGAATACGGGGCGTCCGCTAATCAGGCGACGAAGAACGGAGAGCGAGGTTTCAAGAATCGGCAGTCCGAAGGAAACCACTGGAATGGCAACGGCGACGATGGTCGGCGATTTTTGCGCTCCGGCCAGAGCGAGCGCACTGAGCAGAAAGCCGATCAAGAGGCTGCCTGAATCTCCGAGGAAGATGGTTGCCGGATTGAAGTTGTAGCGGAGAAAGCCGAGGATCGCGCCGGCCAGCGCAATGGTCATGACCGTGACCAGGGAATATCCATTCACTAGAGCGACTACGAAAACTACCAATGTCGAGAACAGCGCGGAACCGGCGGCTAGGCCGTCGAGACCATCAATCAAGTTGAAGGCATTGGTGATGGCGAGAACCCACAAGATAGTGAAAGGCAGGCCGACGAACCAGGGCAGTTGATGTTCTCCGAAGAGGACGGGAATATTGAGAATGCGAAGTCCGCCCGCGAACAGCATCGCGCCGGCAAGAGCTTGAACCGCGAATTTGACGTAGGGTCCGACGCTATAAAGATCGTCGTAAACACCCAGAAGGAAAACGAGGGTTGCCGGCAACAGGATGGTAAGCAGAGTCCTCAGCGAAAACGCTGAGTAGAGACTGGGAAAGCGAGAGGCGACGACCGCAGCGACCGCCAAGCTCAACAGGAAAGAAATGAAAATGGCTACTCCGCCCAAGCGGGGCAGAGGAATTAAGTGGAGATGGCGGTCCTGCGATGGGACGGATACCCAGCCGCGACGGGATGCGAAGTCCCGCACGTAACGGGTGAGAACGAACGAGAACATCAACGCGAGGAAGAAGATCCCAAAAAAAGCTACCGTCAACGATGCCACCTCGGGCCATCCATCACGAAGATCGGCGCGCGCAACAAGCTCATCCGTAGCTCAGTATGGCAGCAGCGCGATGCTGCTGGTATTGATTGAGCGGGTTCCGTCTGTACTGCGTCTGCGTTTGAAGGTTAATGGGAATTTAGCAGCCTCGGTGGATGCTTTCAATTGGTTCGAGGCAAAAAGCTGTGGAAAACGCAACCAATTAAGACGTTAAATGCATTTAAGAGCGGATCAAGGTGAGACTTGCTGTGCTAAACTTTTCACCGATCCTTCTTCCATCCCAGGGGTTTTTTCATGGAGTTCGGCAGGTTCAGTTTTGCGCGCAGCGGCGTGCTGACGTTCTCGCTCGTATTACTGTGCGGTATGAACTTCACGGGCTGGGCGCAGCAAACACCGGCTTCTTCGCCTGTGGGAAATGCAGTGCCGGCGCTGCCTCCGGCGCAACCAATCGCTCAGGCTGCTGTGGTAAGCGCGAATAATAAATCCGAGCCTGCGAAGACTGCGCCCGACGGCGCGCCAGCGAGTCCGGTTGCCGTTTCCAACGAAGATTTGTCGTTGCTGAGATTGGGCGCAGGCGATCTGATCGAGGTTAGCGTCTACAACGTGCCGGAGTTGACCACCAAAGCCAGAGTCGGCACATCAGGCGAGGTTTATCTTCCGCTGATTGATTATGTGCATGTCGCCGATCTCACGGTGGAAGAAGCGCAGAGAATGATCCAGAAAAGGCTGGAAGACGGCGGGTTTGTCCGCAATGCGCACGTCACGATCTTTCTCGATGAAGCACCTTCGCAGGGAGTGACGATACTTGGCGATGTAATGAGGCCCGGCATCTATCCGGCGTTGGGGAACCGCAAGCTGTACGATTTAATTTCGGCGGCGGGGGGATTCGCGGCGACGGCGGGACGGAAGGTCAGCATCGTTCGGGCGCACAGTCAGGCTCCGCCAATCACGGTGAGCCTGCCTCGAAACCTGGCTGACGATTTGCAGGACAATATCGAGATTATGCCGGGAGATACGATTACAGTGCCGAGAGCGCCGATCGTTTACGTGGTAGGGGATGTGGGGCATCCTGCAGGTTTTCTTGTCGACAACGGAAGTCTGACGGTGCTACAGGCGCTGGCGCTGGCAGGCGGGACGAACCATACGGCTAAGATGGGCGGGACGTGCATTATCCGCAAGGGGCCGAATGGAATGACGCAAACAAAGCTTCCACTGAAGAAGATGTTAGAGGCAAAGGCTCCCGACCAGACTTTGCAGGCAGATGACATTCTTTTCGTGCCGCTAAGCGGAGCTCGGGTGGCTGCGGCAACCGGCTTCAACGCGGCTGTAACTGCGGCAACCGGACTGGCAATTATTGCCGCGCACCCGTAAGCGCGGTTGCGCAAAGGCTGTTTAGGCGGCAGCTTTTATTTTGCGCCGTTGCGGCAACTGCAATAGGTCTTCGAGCACATCAATGTATCTTTCCGCTGTGTGATGGCGGGAAAATTTGCGTAGAATGTGTTCCCTTCCGTTTTCTCCCAGTTGGCGCCCTGCGTCCCGATTCGCGGCCAGATATCGAATGGCATTTGCAAGGGCGACGGGGCTCTCGGGTTCGATCACGAGTCCGGCGCGAGCTTCTTCAAGAATGCCACGCGCCTGGCCATCGACGCCGAGGATGACTGGGCGGGCGCAGGACATGAATTCCAGCATCTTGGTAGGGATCACAGTTTTGAACAGCTCGGTTTTCTTGAGCAGAACCAGGCAAACATCTGAAGCGCAGATGTAGGCGGGGATTTTTTCGCGAGGCTGCTGATCGATAAATCGAAGATTGGTGAGGCCACGCTCGCGGGCCAGCGCGGCAATGCGCTCTTTTTCGGCACCCTCGCCTAACATCAGAAACACGATCTCGGGATTTGTGTTCTGGAACTGGGCAGCTACCTCGATGATGGTTTCGAGGCCGTGGGCCATTCCCATCGTGCCGATGTAGGAGACGATGAACTTTCCTTCAGCGCGCAGTTCCCTTCTCAAGGTGGTGTCTGTGCCGCCGGTGAATAAATCGGGAGCGAAGATCTTGGTTTCTACTCCATTCTCGATGACTGAAATTTTTTCCCGGGGCACGCGCCAGTGTTCCACCAGATAATCTTCAAAGGCCGCTGTGACCACTACGATGCGATCGGAACGGCGGTATAGGAAACCGGCGATCTTTGCCAGAGAGCGATGCAACAGCGAGTTGGCGTTGCCCATGCCGACGGCGGCCAGCGACTCGGGCCATAGATCGCGGACCTCGAAGACGAAGGGGACGCGCTTGCAGCGGGCCAGCCACCAGCCGGAGAGCGCGACCAGCAACTGCGGAGATGTCGCAATCACAACGTCAGGCCGTGACAGAAAGAGCCCCGTGGTCGCGGCCGAAGCGCAGAATGAACTGTAGTTCAACATACGCTCATGCGCTTTGCGGTTGGGAAAAGGAAGCAGCCAGGTGCGAACCACATTCACTCCGTCAGTTTTCTCGCGAACCACCAAGCGCCGGAGCTTGCTGCGATACTCTGGGGGCACGACGCCGGTGGGATGATTGGGAAAACCTGTCAGCACCGTAACGTCGTGCCCCGCAGCGGCCCAATGGCGGGACAGTTCGGCGGCTCGCGCGGCCGGCGCTCCCATCTCCGGTGGAAAGTATTGCGAGACGTAAAGAATTTTCATGAGCGCGAATAGTAATCTGGACAGCCTGATTCAGATCACTGCGGTTCAGGAAGCTCGATTGAGGTCACCGGCATCCGGAGCCTGATCGTCGTGAGCAGGATCGTCGCGGCCGAAGCTATTTAGTACGCTGCGCACTGCGACCGGTTGCCCTAAGCAGCGTGAGTGCTCCAGAGCGAACGTGGCCAGCATCGTGCTCACAATTTCGCGAAATGGAATGGGAGCTTCAGCGCCGGTTTGAATGGCAGTGACAAAGGCTTCCCATTCGCCGCGATGCCCCTTGTCCTGACGCAGGAGCGAGCGAAACACGCGCTTCTTTCCACCGCGGACAAGTTCCAGTCGACGAAAATCTTCGAGCATCGCGACGCTGCCGCCGCCGAATACTTCGAGGCGTTCTCTTGAATATGATTTGTCGCCATTAGAGAGGTAGGTAATCGTGCCTTGCGAGCCATCGGCAAAACGCAGGGAACACGCAACATTGTCGTTGCTGTATTGGGCCGGGTTCGGCAGGCTGCGGGTCTCAACTTCCACTGGCGATGAGTTCGTGAGGAAGCACAGGAAGTCCACGAAATGGCAGACCTCGCCGAGGATGCGTCCTCCACCTTGCAGCGGATCGTTCAGCCAGTGATCCGCGGGAAGGAAGCCTGCATTCACGCGATAGTGGAGCGCCAGTGGTTCGTGCACGTCGCGCAAGAAACTCTTGAGTCGAACTGCCAAAGGCGCAAAACGGCGATTGAAGCCGACCATGAGAAGCGGGCGGTTCGAGGTGCGGTCTTCGGGGGTCGAATCTTCGCCGAGTCGATCGCCGAAGGATCGACCGTCGTACGCCGCGGCGATGCCGGCGAGTTCCGATTCATTGAGGCAGAGAGGTTTTTCGCAGAAGACATGCTTGCCGGAGTTGAGGGCTGCCGTTACCTGCGCCGCGTGGAGATGATGGCGCGTGGTAATTACCACCGTGTTGACGGTTGGATTGTTGAGAATCTCTCGACCGTCGGTGGTGCAGGAACGAAATTCAAATTTCTTGGCGGCGTGGCGCGCGTGCGATCCGTTCGCCGCGCAGGCTGCAATCATTTCTATGCCGCCAACTCGCCTCATCGCAGGCAGCAGCGTGCTGGTGGCGAAGCTGCCTGCGCCGAGAAGTCCGATGCGAATCGATTTCTGGCCCGTGTTGGGATGATCAGCGGCGGAGACATCTATCACGCGCGTTTCGTCGGCGCGCTCGGGATAGACGATGAGCACGCCTAGAAAAGGCTCGTTAGTTTTTCCGGTAATTAAATCATAGGCGGCGTGCGCGCGCGCGATGGGAAAGTGATGCGTGACCAGCGAGTGCAGGTCAAGTTTGCGATCGGCGAGAAGTTTTAGAAACGCTTCCATGTTACGAGTTTCGGTCCAGCGCACGTAGCCGATCGGATAGTCGATTCCTTTTTGCTCGTAGGCCGAATCATAGCGGCCTGGGCCGTAGGAGCGGGAGACGCGGAAGTCGAGTTCCTTCTCGTAGAAAAATCTGCGTGGAATATCCATGGCGACGGTTCCCACAGCGACGACGACGGCGCGATTGCGGGCTACGGCTCCCGCGAGATTTATCGGGTCGTTGCTGTTTGTTTGCGCCGTGATGAGGATTGCATCGGCGCCATGGCCTGCGGAATGCTGCATGCACAGATCCCGAAAGCGGTCAGATGAAGTGCTGACCGCGTCTGCGCCGAGGCTCAGCGCGAGTTGGGCTCTTTGCTCGGAGATGTCAATGCCGAGGACGCAGCAGCCCGCGGCCTTAAGAATCTGCACCGTCAATTGACCGAGCAGCCCCAGGCCGATCACCGCGACAATGTCGCCCAGTTTGACGTCTGCGTTGCGCACGCCGTGAAGCGCGACCGCACCGAGGGTGGTGAAGGCCGCATCGTCAAAGCTGATTGCATCAGCCGGAATGCGTGCGACCAGAAGACGAGGAACACACGCGAACTCGGCGTGCACTGCATGGCCGGCGCCGGCGCACGCCACGCGATCTCCGGGGTTGATATCGGTAACGCCTTCGCCGACCGCGATAACGGTGCCGGCGCTGCTGTACCCCAAGGCACTGGGTTGGTCGAGACGATTGCGAACGCTGGAAACGGTTGCCAGAAGGCCGTCGCGATTGATCTTGCTTAAAACCTCGCGAACAAGATCGGGCCGCATTCTCGCTTTCTGCAGCAAGTTCTTGCTGGCGAACTCGGAGGAGGCACGCTCGGTGCCCGCTGAAACGAGCGAGGCAGCCGTGCGAACGAGCACACATCCCGCCAGCAACTTTGGCGCGGGAACCTCTACTACGGTGACTTCTGCGCTGCGCGCATCCTGGAAAACTTGTTTCATACTTTTGAAATACTCTCAGGGTAAACATTCACGCGATAAATCTCGGACTCGTCGAGCAGAATGGCCAGTTGTTCGTTCGATGACTCAAGCTTGCATCGCTCGTCGGTGAAAATCGCAGTCACGAATCGAGCGGGCAATTTTGATTGAGTTTCGTAAACCAGAGAAACCGCTGGCTGAATATCACCATATGTGGGCGACTGCCAGCCCAGCAACTGCGCGTCGACGTCCGCTACGTTTCCTTTTACCTGTCTTCCGGCACGTATGATCGCCGCATTTCCCGGCGAACTGGCAAAAATACTGCAGCGCACGTGCGACTGCGCCAATGCGAACACAACTTCAAATCGCGAGTCCGAACACTCATACCGCAAGTCCGCCATCAGCCAATGCAAGCGCGCATTGTGAACGCCAGTTCCCTCGATGTCATCTACGATTACCCAGCCGACGCCAGCCAGCCATTGAACCTTGCGGCGATGTTTCACGCCGAGACTCTCGTAACCGTCATGCTCGCCTTCAAAGCGGTTAGCGCATGCGTGACCTGATGCGGAATCCAAACGGCCGGAGGCTCGCGCCCAGTCGACCCAGAGGAAGCGTCCGGCCCGGCGCATCTGGTCGCGGTGGTCGACCATCACAGTGTTATGGACGGCAGTCCCAGCGAGACCATTATTCCACGGTGGAGGCCCGTTGTAGAGATATGTTCCAGCGTCGCGAGCGAGGTTGATGCCTTGCCACCACAAATCCACGTGCAACTGATCTGCTTGAAACGGGCGACGAGTGTATCGGCCGGCGCGGATCAGAGCCCACGAATTCTCATCTCCTAAACGGAAATATCCCGTTTCCACCGAAGGGATCGGAGATGGAGCGGGTTTCTCTAAAGTTGCTGGCATTACTCCGAACCATAGCGGGGCCTCATCCCAGGATCCTGATTGCAATGCTGGCCTATGCAGAACCGCGGCTCCCAACTGCAGCAGCGGACGAAAATCGCGATACGCTCCGGGCGCGAGCGGAAGGATCAAGCTGCTATCGTCGGAACCGTACTTGGGAGCAAGGCCACTCACTGGATCTACCCATGCGCGCATGAAGTCGAAAGCGGCTTGCGCGCGCACGCGGATGTCGTCGTGCAGCGGCGCATCGTGAATCTCAGCGAGACGCAACGTCCACAGGAGCAGATGGAGAATCATGCGCTGATAGTTGAAGGAATGTTGCTGAGAAACACCCGCGGGAGTGATCTGGTCGAGAACTGCTTCATGCAACAGATGCGCGCCGAGATTTTTCCAAACTTGCGCCTCTCTCAATTCTGGATACAACGTGCCCGCCGTCCAAAGACCGACGGCCTCGCTGATCAGGTGATTGCTGCGCTGAGAGCGGGCGTAACCAAGCGTCTGCGCGGTGCGCCAGGCGTGCGCAGCGATCATGGATACGAGCAGAGCTACGCGCTCGTTCGTGGAAGATGGTGAGTGAATGAATGCGTGCAAGGCGAACGTCCAGGCAAGAATTCGCAATGAACACTCTTGCCCACAGATCCATAACGGCCCTGACATGGGCGGACTGTGTCGGGCCCAGTCCTCAATCGCGCTCCAGAAAGCTTGCGGGAAACGCTCGTCGCCGCTGAGCGCGTAGGCGCGAACCAGTGGGTAGATAAGTAAAAAACGCGAAGGCTCAAGAATGAATTTCAGGTCGCCATATGCGGGGGACGCGAATCGCATCTGCGTCCAGTGTTGATGCGCCGAGACGCTCTGGCCCGTGACCGGATTCTGAAACCAGCGGGGAGGAAATCCGCAGGCGAAAGACAGTGCGCCGAAAAATGGCAGGTTGCCGGCGAGAATGTGCTCTGCTTCGGCGAGAACGGATTTTTCTTCCTCAAGACCGATTATTTTTCTTATGCTTCGTCCGATCATCCGCGCATCTGTGAAGAGGAAGGGGCGCGTGCCGTCGCGGCGCGCTGTTCGCATTTCTTCTGCGGTAGCAGTGGGAGCAATCCGCTTCAGGTCCCAGGAACTCCATCCCTGCACGGAGCGCATTCTCCACGACATCAAGCCACTTCCGCGCTCAAGTTCGTATTCCAGGCGCAGCATGCCGTCACGTACGCCAAATGCGCGGCCCACCTGCAGCATGGTTCCGATCTTACTTATGGGCTTTGTCATCGGCTTGCTCGTCGGCGTCGTCATCGACTCACCCATTTATCGTCCCGCCATGGCCGCGCTCTGGCTCTGGGTAAGGCGTTCGGAGGCCCGCGCCTGCAGCCACTCATGCATGACGAAGAATTGGCGATCTTCATCAAGATGGGATTGTGGCGTTGCGGATATCGCGCCACGATCGAGATTGGCAACCACCTCACCGGCCTTCTCGATGCCAAAGGCAATCAGCCGATTGCGCAAGTCGCTCAGCGATGCGCAGCGGGCAGCGTCAGGAAATTCACATCTTTGGAGAATCGGCCCAGTATCGATTCCTTCATTGATGTAATGGATGGTGACGCCGACTGGAACATCATTCAGCAGCGACCACTCCGGACTGCTCATGCCGCGGGCTTCGGGCAGCATTCCGAGGTGCACATTGAGAACTCCGAGACGGGGCAGATCGAGCAAGGGCTTCCGCAAAATATTGCCGCCTGTAAAGATGATTAGATCGGGCGACCATGCTTTGAGCTGCTTAGTTGAATCTGGCGAATTCTGATCCTTGCAGATGACAACCGGAAAGTCATAACACTTCGCCACTTTCCGCAGACTGCGAAAGATGCCACCTTTATGTTTGAGTAAAGGCTGCAGGTAAGGATTACGGACTTGTGCCTGCTTCTCGCCGCGCTGCGGAATTAGTTTCGTGCGGGCGTAGCGGATAACGTCTTTCGCGCCCCACTGTCCGAGCTTGCGCAGCAGGGTTCCGCGGTTCGCAGCGGGAAGCGCAATCGCTCCCACCGGAACGTGAACTGACTCACAGAGACGAACTGCCATGGCGCACGCAGTTTCGCTGTACACGCTCGAGCTCAGAATTACGATGCGCATCGCAATGCCTCAAATGCGCCGGATGCCGCGAAGGCCAGCGTCAGGCGCTCTTCCAACAGGAGAGCGTCGGCGAAAAACTTGTTTCCCCAACTGATGTAACGCAGCGGTTGATAGCGTCCCCAGATGGGATGCGATCCGCTGACTCCACCTACAATGCCGCGGCCTCCGCGCGTTGGGATCAATTGTTTCAGCATTTCGTTCATCTTGAGCGCGGTGTTGAGATATCGCAGATCGCCCGTCACTTCAAATAGGCGCAGCCACACGCAGGACATCTGCGCGTTTCCGGTGAGGCAAGTGAAGTGTTGACCGTTTTTGAAATCAGACTCAAAAGCGCCCGGCAAGAATTTATTCGTCTCAAACTTTCGCAGAAGCACCCATGACGATTTCGCAACTGCTTCGATGGCGTCGTTCCGCTGGCGCAGAATGCCGCATTCGAGAACACCCTGAAGCACATAGGCGATGAAGTGCAGATAGTTGGGATGACCTTGCAGATCGATGCCGTCGATCCAACCGCTGGGGCGAAAGTGGGATAAGACCCAATCCAGATTTCTTTCTGCCGCGAATCCGTACTGCCGATCTCCAGAGTCGTCTGATAATTCCGCCAATGCCCGCGCAACCATACTGTAGTAAGTGTGAGCCGCGTTCTGATATGCGGCCGGACCGGACCACGATCCATCGGGCTGCTGCACTTTGATCAGCCAATCGCCGGCGGCGACGGCCGCTTGCAGGATCTCCGGGCGATTCGTTTCCACGTGAGCGCGAACCACTCCTTGCAAAATCTGCCCCGTGTTGAACACAGACGGCTGAGATTCGTGCGTGGCCGGTCCGCGGTGCAGTCCGCCGGGAAACGCGCCTGTTGGGATTTGCAGCGAGAGCAGCCACCGCGTTGCGCTTTCAGCCACAGACACAGCGCGGTCGTCTCCGGTCGCACGCGCAAAATCATAGAGAGTCGGAACTATGTAGCCGGTGACTTCCGGGTAGGATTGCGAATATCCCGTGAGCAGGCTGTAGTAAGCCGCAATGCCACCATCGGGGCGCTGCGCGTCGATGATCCAGCGCAGCAAGGAGTTCAGCGCGTCTCCGCTGGGCCGCTTGGTTGTTGTATACGAACAAAGATGGCGCTGCTCGAATGTGCTATGGAGTTTATCGGATACAAGCCGCTGAATCAAAGGAAGCGCGCGCTGCGGCCTGCGCAATAAACCCGTGGCTTCGGTCATCGCTTTAAAAAGTTTACCGGGCACGGCATTGTCGTTGGAACCGTTCACGCGGTGGCCGCCTCGCGTGGTTGGCCGAATTCTTCCGTTCTCTGTTCGGCTCCGGCGTCAAGGAAAATGCGCATCCAGTTTTCGAGCGTGAGGAATTGCCAGATTTGCATCGACCAATCTTCGGAGCCGCTGCGGTGTTCGTCGACAAAACGGCGCACAGATTCTGGGTGGAACAGGCCGCGCTTTTTGATGTTCGTATCGGAAAGCAAATCGTCCACCATTTCGCGCAGATCGTTTGCGAGCCAGTAGTCGACCGGAGCGGCGAAGCCAGCCTTCGGCTGCCGCAATACTTCCGCGGGCAGAACGTCCTGCATTGCTTTGCGAAAGATGTGCTTGGTGGTCGGCTGAAAAAAACCTTTGAGTTTGAGATGCGGAGGAATATTCCAGGCAGCAAACTCGGCGAGTTCACGATCGAGGAATGGGACGCGGACTTCGACCGACGACGCCATACTCATTTTGTCGTTGTAATTCAGGTTCAGACTCGTCATGAAAATCTTTGTGTCGAGATAAAGCATCTGGTTCAGGAAGTCTGCGTCGCGCACTGCGTCGAAGCCGGAACGGTGGCGCATTTCTGGATTGGATGTGCGGAGCTGATTCTGGATCTCGGCCGTGTACAAGCCCATCTTCTGACCGGCGTTAAGATACGTGCAGTTGCGAATGAACCGGTCTTCCGGTTCGAGCGAGGCGCTGCGAGCCATCTTCTTAGCCAGGCGCACGCTTCCTTTCATGGCAGTGCCACGCAAGCCAGGCAAGGCATTCACGCTGGCTTCAATCCCCGAACGCAATAGTCCGGGCATTCTTTGATACGCATCCGCCCAGCGGTGCGCTGCGTGTTTTCGATATCCGGCGAATAATTCGTCTCCGCCTACGCCGGAAAGCAGCACGGTTGCCTGCTTGCGCGCCTCGCGGCAGACGAGATATGCCGTAATAATCGCGGGATCAGCGGTGGGTTCGTCCATGTGCCAAGTGAGGCGAGGGAGCAAGTCGGCCACATCGGGCTCAACCACAATTTGCTGGTTCTCACAGCCCAGTCGGCGCGCCAATCGCGCTGGGACGTTGGGATCATCCAGCGTGGTTTCGCCGACGCGATACTTGCGCGGAAAAGTAATCGTGTAAGTGCGGACCGGCTGGTTGGTTGCGCGGCACATCATCGCGACGATGCTTGAGGAATCAAGGCCGGCGCTGAGAAATGCTCCGATCGGAACGTCGCTCACCATCTGGGCTTCGACTGAGTGCTGGAAGCGTTGGCGAACTTCGTCGGCAAGGTCCGCTTCGGATCGTGCGAAGGTCGCATCCGCGGGGGGAAAGCGCAGGTCCCAATACTGCCGAATCTTGAGTTCGCCGTCGCGGAAGGTGGCGCAATGTCCGGCGGGAAGTTTGTGAATTCCACGAAACATTGTTTTGGGATCGGGAACCCACAAAAATGTCAGATACTGATGCAGCGATTCCAGATCGATCTCGGCATCGATCCCCGGCACATGGAGCAGAGCTTTGACTTCGGATGCGAACGCAAGCTTTCTTCCGCGCTGAGCGTAGTAGAGAGGCTTCACTCCAAAATGATCGCGAGAGAGAAACAACTCAGGCTTGCCCGAACGCAGATCGCAGATGGCGAAGGCGAACATGCCATTGAGTCGCTGAACGCAATTCTCGCCTTCCTGCTCATACAGGTGCAGCACGACTTCGGTATCGGTGTTCGAGGCAAAGTGGTGTCCCTTGCTCTTCAGTTCACGGCGAAGTTCGGCGAAGTTGTAGATTTCGCCATTGTAGGTAATCCAGACCGTGCGGTCCTCGTTGCACATGGGCATGTGCCCGTCGGCAGAGAGATCAAGAATGGCTAGGCGCCGGCTGCCCAGGCCAACGTAGGAGCTGTCGGGAAATCTTCGCTCCCATAGCCCGGAGTCGTCGGGCCCGCGGTGCGCCTGCGCGTGCGTCATGCGCGCGAGCACTTCCCTGTCCCCACAGTTGGCGATTCCGGCGATTCCACACATGATTGAAACTGGCCCCAGTTATTCTTTTACTTCAGTTCTTGTCTTCAGTTCTTGTCTTCAGTTCTTGTCTTCAGTTCGTAAATCTTGGCTTTGGTGTGAAACATCTGGACCGCCTGAAACCCGCAGTAAATAAGGCCCGGCACGCCGTCCAGAAATCCGAACCGCACGACATAACGATACAGGAAGAGCAGCACGGGAGAACCGGGCACGGCAAAGAGTTTGCGCTTGAGCCAGCGCCGGCGCTGAGCCTGGGTGCCGAAAAGCGAAGGTGGGAGTTCCTTATCTTCCGCACGCTGCAGCAGCACGCGGGACTCCCAATTGGAATACTCGTCGTGTTTCTGAATGTAGCGCGAGAGAGATTCCACATTGTGGTGGACCAGCGGATTGCGCAGCTTCGCCGTGGCGCCTTCGACGACAACGTGCTCGTGCACTTCCATATCTGCCATGGAAGCGTCCTGATCTTTCAGGCGGCATTCGTATTGTCCCTTGCCCCGGCGAAACAATGATAGCTTCCACAATGCCACATCGCCGTGACGCAAAGCCCGGCCGAGAAACCACGTGCGCAGCATGATGTAATATCCATCGATCGCCGGATTCTGGATCGCGGTGCGAATTTCTTCTGTGAGTTCCGGCGTGAGCACCTCGTCGGCATCGATAAGCAGAATCCAGTCGTGGGCAATAGGAAGCGTGTCCATGGCCCATTGCCGCTTCTTCGGCCACCCGCCCTGATAATGAAACTGCACCACCGTGGCTTCGTGCGATCTTGCGATCTCAACAGTCTCATCTGTGCTTTGCGAGTCGATTACAAAGACTTCTCCAACACCTCTGAGCGCATTCAAGCATCGCGGCAGATTTTTCGCCTCGTTGCGCACAGCAAGAATCACGCTGACCGGGAGTCTGCCACTAGAGACGGAGTTCGCAGAGTTCCGAACTTCTTCGATCTTTTCTTCAATCTTATCCATCGCAACAAACTCTATCGCGGCGATCACTCAATTCGAAAGGTGCTGCTCGCACCAGTTTTGCAGCACGTACAACGACCATGGGCGGGACCAGGAGGTCCGGCCCTCGAGAAAATCCTGCCATACAACTTGGGTTGCGCGCTCGCTGATCAGATTCCCGAGGGCGCCTTCCCCGATCCTACGCAAACTTTCCTCCACGACTGGACGCAGTGCATCTCTTAACCAATATTCGAACGGCAAAGTGAAACCCCGTTTCCGCCGATGGACGATTTGATCCGGGAGTTGGCCGCCGAGTGCTTTGACGAGCAGCGGCTTAGGCGTGCCTGAATTCAGTTTCCACAACCCAGGCAGAGCAAGCACGCAGGATGCCAGTTGATGATCGATCAACGGCACGCGCACCTCGAGTCCGTGGGCCATGCTCATGAAATCGGAATCTCGCAACAGTGTGTTGAGCATATAACAACGTGACTCGAGATAGGAAACACGGTTGATTGGGTCCAGGCTCTGGGCGCGGCTTAGACTTTCGGTCAAGGGTTTCTCGGCACGCAGAAAGGTTTCAGAGTTCCGGTCCATCTCCGACAGCAACTCGTTTTCTTGGGTAGAAGTGAACAGCATGCGCGAGAGGAAATAAGGATGGATGGCGCCGCTGCCGTTGTGGCCGAGGGCGGTCAGTTTGCGATTCTGGTCATTGGACGGCGCGAGTGCCGCGAAAACATTTGCCAACGGATTGCGCACCGCCCCAGGCACGCGGCCCCACGCAGTGGCAAATCGCTCCATGCGCGGTACCGTGCGAAAGCTGGAGTAGCCGGCAAAAATTTCATCGCCGCCTAGTCCGGAAAGAACCACCTTCACACCGGCGGCACGCGTTCGTTCCGAGACGAAGTATGTATTGATTCCGTCGATCGTGGGCAGATCCATCGCTTGGATGGCGGGATTAATGGCGGCAAAGAAGTCCGACTGTGTAACCGTGATCTCGTGATGATCGGTGCGAAAATGCTGCGCGACGGCGCGGGAATATTCTGCCTCGGAGTAGTCCGCTTCGCTAAACGCAATTGAAAATGTACTCGGGCGCACGCCGTTTCGACTCAGGATACCGACGAGGCTGCTGGAATCGATGCCGCCGGAGAGAAAAACTCCCACGGGCACATCGCTGACGAGTTGCATGCGCACCGATTCATCGAGCATCTCTGCGATCTGAGTTTCGAGCGCGCCACGATTTTTTGGGTCGGCACCGGCGTGGTCACAGTTCTCGCCATTGCTTTCGGCCAGGTCCCAGTAACTTTCTTGCTTCACCTGGCCTTGCTCCCACGTCAGATAGCAGCCGGATTCGAGCGCCTTCACTCCTTGCACCAGCGTGTTCGGATCATAAAGCGATCCGAAAGTCAGATAGTTCACCAGACCTGCGCCGTCGATCACGCGCGGCACAAGACCGGTTCCCAGCAAAGTTCGGACTTCGGAGGAAAACATGAAGTACTCATTCGACTCATAAAAATACAGCGGCTTGATTCCCATGGGATCGCGGGCAATGAAGAGGCGATGGTGCTGAGCGTCCCAGATGGCGAAAGCAAACATCCCGCGAAATTCGCGCAGGCAGTTCTCGCCCCAATGCGCGTAGGCTTTTAGGATCGCTTCGGTGTCGGAGTTGCTACGGAAATAAATTCCCGCTGTCTCTAACTTCGCGCGCACCTCGCGGAAGTTGTAAACTTCACCGTTGTAGACGATCCAGTTGCCGGTTGCGGGATCGTTCATAGGCTGATGGCCTTGCGGAGACAGATCGAGGATTGCGAGGCGTCGATTTCCCAAACCAATTTCTACCGCCCCCTGAGCGGAGTCCTGCAGAATCACTGTGCCGCTGTCGTCGGGACCGCGATGCGCGAGCGATCGAGTGGCGCGCTCCAGCACGTCGGCGGGCACACGCGCGTTACGGCCAATGATGCCGAAAATTCCACACATCCGAACTGTTGCTCCAATCAGAACTTCGCCAACCATCTTACGCGAAGGCTTCGATGTGCGGGATTGCGTGGAACCGCAGGGTAGTAGCCAGTTTGGCTGCGCGAGAAGAAGAGGGAAAATAAACCGAGGCGCCTGGAAATTAGTTGGTCAAGTGCGATGATCAGGTAATTTTAGGGAGTTGCCACTCGTCGAGTGGCTGTGCTTCCAGAGGTTACTTCAATCCGTTCTCCGCACTGAATTTTCTCCACATTGCAACGGATAAAGCCTCGTATTCTTCGTTAGACATATTCGCGGCAAGAATGTCATTGTCCGCGATCTTGCGGAGTTGTTCATAGTTCATTCTTGAATAGCTGGTCGATGTGCGATGGGCTTCAACATCGGAGATCTGTTTTCGAAACTTCGAGGCGACGTTGTTCTTGCGCAGCCTGAATTCATGTATGGCTTCGACGAGGGTCTTCGCCCAGGCATGGAAATTCCACTGCTCAACCTGATAGGCGCCTCGGACATCTTCAGGAAGCAAGCTCTTTCCCAAGCAGACCGCTCCAACCCTCAAGGGGCACTTCTGATAGCTATTTACCGCCCTGAACGGCAGGTGGGTCAAGGCAAACGAACAATTTTAGTAATAACTAGATTGGCACCCCAGGGGAAGGGATTTTTACGCCTTCAATCTGGATCGCGCATATCGGATGGCGGCATCGAGTTTCGGAAATTGTTTCAGGCCGGTCGCGATTCGATACCTTGCCATCTCGCGCAAGTGGCGCACTGGAGACGTGGTTAGCGTGGCGTAGAGAGTCTGGCGCGTGCCGTTTGCAAACCACTCTTTATAAGCCTCTGCTCCTAACCCCATATCGACGCGGTTCAAGAAGTTCATGTCGCAGGCTTCTATCAGAATCTTCGCAAGCAGGCAGTATCCCGGAGAATTCTCTTCGTCGCGAGTGTCGAAAGTTGTCTGATACAAAGACCAGCCATCATGGAATTGGAAACCATAGCTCCAGGCAACGCGCCGTTCCCCGATGCTCAATATGGTCAAGGTCACAATACCTGTGCCGGAGAATCTTCGGGCGAGTTCCTCCATGAAGAGACGGCGCTCAGGCGCGGAGAGGAAGCTGACGCCCTGTTTAGCTCGGAAGCGCGCCACATGGGCATCGAAGAAATCCGGCAGGACCGCTTCAATCTCGGGCCAGGAGCGAAGATAAGTGCATGTAACCCGCCCCTCACGCTCCATCGCTTTCAAGCATCGGCGCAGTTGCCGCTTGCCGGTCACCGTGGTCTTCAACTGCTGGCGTTTTTCACCGGAGCCCAACTCTGCTTGCGGGCAGAGGTATGCCGGCCGAATGTAAAAATGAAAACCACACTTCTTTGCCGCCGAGCGAAGGGCCACAGGGGTCGCCGAATCCGCCGGCAAATTCGCGAGCACCAGATCACGCACTCCGAGTTGATGCAGTTCATTGAAAACCGCCTCGACGAACTCTTCTCGCCGCTGCGGTGAACTCAGGAACTCGCAATAGTCGCCGGTAGTCGCCGTGAGAAAACTTGCGGTTTGTTGGAGAACATCCGCGCTCAGGCATGCCACTCCCACCAAATCCTCGCCGTCGTAGCCGAGAAACAGCAATAGATTCTGAGGCTGATATGCAGACTGCAGAGCGAGAGCCCATTCGCTGTTATAGAAAACCTGGGGCCGCTCCATCTGAAGCACCAGGTCGTTCCAAGACTGCCGCAGAGATGGCTCGTCCGGAATTTTCCTTAGCAGGACTATCCGCAATCTTTACCTCCTCCAGTGGCTTCTGCGCTGGAGAAGACGTAGTAGTACCAATCTGTGACGTAAAGCCGGCTGACCTGCGGGTAGTCATCGCCGAGAACACGCAAAAGACGAAAGCCGAATCGATTGAGTTCTCGCTCAACATTTTCAGGAATCGAAACGTGGACTCTCATGCCTCCATGCGCTGCGTCCATTAGGTAGCCTTCTCCGCTGCAAAACGCGCGGGTTGGCAGTCTGCGCGCAACGCGAGACAGCGACTTGACCATCGATTGTAGAAGGGCGACCGCCGCCCGCAGGCCCGTCAAGCTCCAGAGCAGAGGCCGATACAAGACCGAGTCGCTGCCCACAATTTTTCCCGCCAGGTCTGCCAACCGCAGCGGGTTCCAGGATGGCCGCACGAAAATGGATCGCGCGTTGTGAGCAGAGAAAATCAAAATGCCTTTTGGCTTCAGCACACGGTGCATCTCACGGAAAGCCCGATAGCGGGACTCATCAGGAAAAAGTGAGTCGATGCCATTAAAGGCCATCACCACAGCGTCAAAACTTGACGTGGCAAACATCGAAAGATCGGCGGCATCAACATTTTCGAATTCGAGATGGGGAAACTTGTTTTGGCACGCACTAATCATTTCGGCGGCATAGTCAGCGCCCACGTACCGTCCGGCGAGCGAAGAAAGATATGGAGTCGTTCGCCCTCCGCCCACACCCAGATCCAGAATCGTCATTCCCGGAGTCAAATATTCATCAAACAACAACCGCTCGCAGGGCGTCAGATAGTTCAGAGACGAATAATGGGATGTAAGCTCCGGGCTGTTGTAGGTGTCAAGGTTCGGATCTCGCGTCAGTTGAGACATAGGAGCGCCAAGGCCAATTCTCTTGCACGCGCGCCGGGAGAAGATGACCGTCACTTTCCTCGGCAGCACAGGTTTCACATTATAAGGATTGAAGGCTTTTGTCGGGACGCCATTCTCGACGCAGAGGCGACAGAATTACGATTTTAGCTTTCTGGCGCGCCGCGAGCGAGAGCGAAAACTGCGCCAAGATTTTATTTAAGTGGCCTGACGAGACCTTTAATCAATGCACGGCCAAGAACGAGTACGCGCCCCGTGGTATGGTCACGGCCGACGTGCTGGGATTGCAGAAATGTAACGTGACGGTGTCCGCTCCGCTGGCATAGGCCGTCAGCGAAAGATTGCCGAGAGGTTTGGGCGGCTTCACTCCGGTAATCTGGTCGGAAGCGGCGACACCTGCCGCCGCTCCACTGACATCGATGCAACTCTGAGGAGAAACGCGCGAATCTGAGATGCTGTTCGTGGTAAATATCTTCATCTGAGAAATTGCCGTTCCCGAGCCCAGCGTCAAAGTGCGGCCTTTCTCGATCACCACCGGGACGGCAAAGGTCTTCTCCTTTTCCGTCAGCCGTTCCTTCCAATTCTTTCCGTCGCCAGCGTTGCCAATATAGTTCGAGAGAGAAACTGGCGCGCCCAAAGTCAAGCCAGTGTAGCCGCCCGAGCAGTATTTGGTGTCGCAACCGATGAACGCGTCGTTGGAATCGTTTGCAGCGCGGTTGGCTTGCGCCGCGAATGTCTTGTCTGGAACGGAATCGACGAGCGTAACGATGTGAGTTGGCCCACTCCCACTTTCAAGGAAGTTCAGGCGGCCCTTCTGGTTTTGCATCATTCCGCCGTCGTTTCCGATTTTGTTGGACATCAGCGTAGCGGGAGGCGTGAAGATCGTGGTCGCCGGCGCTCCCGACCCTAGACAGGACGTCCACACCGGCGATCCCGAGATGGTGACGCACTTCAGCATCGAGATCGATTGCCCGGTATGGCCGGACGTGTTCACCTGCACCAGCCCTGCCGCATTCAGCTCATTCAAGCTTAACTCAGCCCAAGAGTTTGCGAGGGCGCTGTTTCCATCTCCAGATGGTCCGAGCACCAGTTGTCCCGGCCAGTAAGTTAGAAATGGAAAGTACGAGATCTTCGCTGGCATCGTGTACTTCGACGGCGGACTTTGCACGTCTTGAAAAGTGCAAATCGCCTGATTGCAGTGTGCCGCCGCCCGAGTCAGATACGTGGCAATGGAATAGTTTCCTGTTCCATACGGCCCCGTCAGATAGTCGGCATTGGAATCGTACGTCGCCGGCACTTTCAGGATGTCCATGTCCGTCAGCGTGGGAATATCTGGCCAAGCCAGAGAAATCGTGCCCGATCCGCTGGTCATGGCATCGCCCATGTAGAGTGCATTGCCGTAGCCATATTTCGCACTGTGCGGAACAAGATAATAAAAGTAGGCGGTTTTGCCGGTGTTGGCGAAACGGGGAATCTTCGCGTTGAGAGGCTCTCCGTCACGAATCGAGATCTTGCCGCCTTGCACGATGACGCCCGCTGTGCCGATGTTTCCCGCCGGATTCGAACATCCGCCAACTTCCTGGTAAACATTCTCCAGCGAGATCATGTTGTAACCACCTTTGGCCAGTCCGCCCCGCACCCCGTACTGAGAATATCCCTGGATGACTGAGTCTGACACGCGCAAGCCATTGCCGGACTGCCAGTCGATCCCGTTTCCCATGCACTGTATGTTCAGGTTGACGTTCTTGATCCAGCCAACCGCCGCGTTGTCGCCTCCGGAGCCGAAACCGCCCGTACCGGCGAACGGTCCCGGGGCCTGAATGACGGCGTTGCAGCTGCTCGCAGTGCATTCCATACCAAAGCCGCCGCTGGTATCGAGCCCGTCGAGAAGAAATGCCTGGTCCGCGACAACCTTGATGTATGCACCGAATGTGCCGCAGGAGCGGTCGACACATTTTCCGATCATGGTTAGAAGGTTGACGATGCGAGTTTTCTGCCCTGACCATACTGTGACGAATGTGTGCTGCCCGTGAGGAATGGTCGGCTCGCCGCGCGGGTTGATCAAAGTTACTCCAATCACCGCGTTGTAACTCGCCGGGTCGCCCACCTGAATGCAATCAGCATCAAAGTCGCACACCACCGAGCTGCCCGTGAAATCGATGGTTTGATGGTTTGTCGTCAGCGTAAGTGGAGCATGCAACTGGAATTGCCCTGGTCCCACGCGCACGTAACCACCTTGCCTGTAAACCTCTTTTTTTCCTCCCAGGTGTGGGACGCGCGCTGCCACCGACGCTTCCTGGATTCCGGATGTCGCCGAGCTTAGGGTGTAGCCCTCGCGATGCGCGTTCACGGTATTGAATATGAGCGTCCCCGGGTTTCCGTCGCCCGCGCACGAGCCACCCATCACGAGCGCTGCTTCCGGATTTCCGGTGCCTGCGATATAGACGTAGAAATATTTCTCGTTTCCCACCACGCCCGCCTGACATTGGGCAAGATGGACGACTTTGTGTCCCGGACTCGACAAGTCTTCGGACGGAGTCGCAATCCAGTCAAAGTCCGATGCATAAGCGATCGCTTTTGCACCTTCTCCGGCTGCCTCTTTCGATGAACTTGCTACTACAGACTGGAGTGTCTGCACTCTCACGCCACGACTGAATTCCTGAACGGCGAATAGCGCCACGCTGGTTGCCAACACAGCCGGAATGACGAAACGAAGACTCTGTCGCCGCTTTGGCATGCGTTCTCTGATCTATTCTGATGAAGGAGCAGCGGTAAACCGGTGCCCCAGTTTACACTCACTTGCGATTGGGCAAACTGTGGAAATAGTCGAACTGGCAGCCCGTGGTAGACTCAGCAATTATCTTTGGTCGAGCCCTCATCAATTACCTATCCGATGCGCGAAAAGCTGCAGAATGAAATCAAGATCAATATCGGGTGCGGAGTATCGGGACTCGATGGCTGGTATAACTTTGATAATTCGCTGACCATTCCTCTGTCGCGAATCCCGCTGGCTAATCGTTTGCTGAAGTTTCCGCGGTGGCCGAGGGACGTTCGCCGCTACGACGTGAGAAAGGGCCTTCCCTTCAAAGCGGCGAGTGTCCGGTATATCTATTCCTCCCACACCTTCGAACACTTCACTTATGAGGAGTCCTTGAAGATTGCGCGAGAGTGCTTTCGCGTTCTGGAAGCGGGAGGCGTGATTCGAATCGCGGTGCCTGATCTTGGGTTGCTCGTGCGGGATTATCTTGCGGATAACGATGCGCTGGCTTCCCATACTTTGATCTCCCGGATGATGCTGAGCCACTCGCTGCAAGACCTCGTTCATCCGGGATCGAATCACTCTCAAATGTTCGATGCGCGTTCGCTGGCGCATCTGCTGCGAGAAGCAGGTTTTGCCAACCCAGGGCTGAGAGATTTTCGCGACAGCGCGATTCCTGAAATCGAAGGGCTCGAACTAGAAGTGCGTCGGGATGAAAGTCTCTATGTTGAAGCACAAGAATAACAGCGCACACCGCATGATATTCTGATCGCGGCCGATGGCTATGTTGCAGTTCAAGCGCATTACCACCGAGAAACGGTTCATCCCTCAGATCGATGGGTTACGCTTCGCGGCGATTTCCTCCGACGCTGATGCCGTTCGCGGGACCGTCACGATCCTAGCGGAAGCAGCTTCAAGGATCGCAGGGTGACGATGTCCGACGTGAATGCACCGACAGGCACACAACCGTCCCGGAGCGTTGCCGCCGTCGAGAAGTGGACGACCGAGCCCACGACCACAGAAATTTTCTGCCTGGCTCTGCTGGCGCTGTCCGTCTTCGCACTGGTCATCTTTTTATTCAAGAATTACTTCACCACAGTGGATAATTTCGGCGACAGCTCGGCATATATGACGCTCGCCTCGGCGATAAGGCACTGGGACTTTCACGGCATCGTGATCAAGCAGTTCTGGGGTTTGCCATACGCGATGGCAGGCGTTTCGACGCTCACCGGCCTCTCCGACCGAACCGCGCTTCTTTTATTTTCAGTGATACCGGCGCTGTTGGCGACTGTACTAGCCAAGGGGCTGTGGGATGGCTGGATCGCGGGCTATTTCGCTCTTCTTAATTTCGACTGGATGCAGCGATCCTGTCTCGGCGGATCAGAACCGCTGTTCGTGTGTTTGTTGTTCGCTTCGTTTGTGGCTGTGCGCCAGCGGCGCTGGCTGCTGGCGTCGCTGCTGGCGTCGCTCGCCACCATCGTACGACCACTGGCTGTGTTCGCTCTGCTGGGCATCGGACTCGCGCTGCTCTGGCAGCGCGACTTTCGGAGGTTCGCCGCGGCCACCGCCGTCGGGCTCGCGGTCGGTGCGCTTTATGCGATTCCTCTTGCAACCCATTTCGGAGATGCCCTGGCCACCGTCAACAGCTACCACAGTAAAGATTGGCAAGGCGGCTGGCTTTTCGGGTTCCCGTTCTACGCGATCATCAAAGGCACTCTGATTTATCCTGCGCCATGGACCAATCTGGTATTGAGTTTCGGTTGGATCTTTATGGTTCTGGGCGCTGTGGTCGCGATGGCGACCTCGAATGAGTTCCGTACTTATTGCCGAATGCATCCGGTCGAAGCCATATTTCTTGTGGCGTATCTCTGGTGCCTGTTTACTTACAACTATCCGTACTGGGCGCGCGGAAATTTTGCGCGCTTCGCGATTCCGATCGTGCCTTTTGCGCTGCTCGCACTTTATCGATGGATTCCCAAAGACCGGCGAATACTCTGGGGATTGGCGACCGTGTCTCCGGTGCTCGCGGCTGCGTCCGCTCTAGGAGTAGTGAACGTGGTTCACATCATCGAGAGATCCATTAGATGAGTGATCGTTCTCCGTCACGGCCCGAAATCTCGTTACGTTGCACTGCGATGTTCATGCCCGTCATTATTTTGTTATGAGAATTCGCGGGTACCCATCTTCTCGCGTCCAATCAAGAAAGTCTCTTCGTCATTGCGACGCTGACTTGACCTGATGGCATGTCGAGTCCAGGAGGATCAAAAGAGCGGATCAATGCAATTCCGGTCACGATGTATGCCCAGATGAAATAGCGATCTTCCGGTGAAGGAAACATGAGGAAGTGAGCAGTTACGGCTGACAAAACGATGATCAAAACGCTACTGGGCCGCCGAAACCAAGAGAGAATTCCCAGCAGTATCCAGAGCGTTACATGCACTGCAATTGCGAGAGTACCCCGTAGGAGAGCCCCAACATATTGTTCAAGTGTCAGGGTGTGAGGCATCTCGGCGGGTGACAGACTTCCATGGCCGAGGAACGAATAGTGAAACAAAGCAATCCAACCGTAATTTCCAGCCCAATAATTAATCGCACACACAAATGCAGCGGATAGGAGCGCAAACGCTGCGCCCGCGGCATATCCGACCCTTTTTCCCCATGCACACCACGCTATAGCGGCCAGCAATAGAAGGATATTATCGGTTCGCACGGTGATCGAAACCAACAGTAGCAGCAATCCAACCGATTGGATGCGTCGCTGCTCAATGAGCCAGAGGCCTGTGATAACAAACAGGGCTGACAGACTATCCGGTGCTCCGATGCGGGCCAGCACAAGGAGTGGATATGCTGACATCAGCATCACGGCCAGGACCGGACGCCTCGTCCAGAGGATAGCGATAATTCCGATTCCGAAATACGAAGCAGCAGACAAGAAGTCAATTCCTTGCCGGAGGGGCATGACGAAGCTGAGGGCTCGTAGGGCTTCCACATACAGCGGCCTAATTGCATATAAAGGCTCTAACTCGTGGAGGTGTTGTGGGCTATCGAGGATTGAGCTGGCTTCGGAGCGCTGGTTCTCATGCTTAACAATCCCGTACACGGCCTCAATCGGTCTCGACTTTTCGAGCACGATCGCTTCATAGATGAAGCGATCGAAATAATCCGCAACAGGATGCCGATAGCTGGCAGCACAGACGCCTAGAAGTGCGACCACAGAAGCGACAAGCGTCAGGAGCTGACCTAACGACTTGCATCCCAACATAGGCTGACGTCCTCTCCCGCGCTTAAGGAATGTCAAATTCTAAGGGCCAGCCCGAAAACTGTCGAGAACGGGTACTGGTCTTTGACTGCTAATCTTTGACTGCTAGTCATCGGCCCGGTAGCAAGTGTCTACTCCCGTCGGGGAATCAGACTCTCGGCCAATTGAACGATCCGCTCCACGTGGGCTTTCCAACTGAACGCAGACGATTGATCGATGCCGGCTTGGGATAGTTTTTGTGCCAAGTCAGCGGACAGAGCAATCTGAGCCACTCGTTCCGCAAGTTCCTGAGGAGAGAACCGATCGAAGTACAGGGCTGCTGGTCCGCAAATTTCGCGGTGAACCGGAAGATTGGAAGCCACTACCGGTAACGCGCTGGACATGGCCTCGACCAGCGGGTGCGCAAACGACTCCGCGTAAGCTGGGCTGACATAGATATGGGCAGCTCGATAAAGATGATGCAGCAATCCGTACCGGACCGCTCCGAGTTCTACCGCGTTGCTAGAGAGCCGCAACTCGCGCACTAACGCGGCCGCAGAACCGGCGCGGTAAGCGCCTGGATTCGCTCCGTCAGCCAGCCTGCAGGTGAGAAACAAAACCACTTTTCTCGAACCGAGAAGTTGCTGGATGAGCGGCACAGCTCTGATCAGCGTCTCGAAATTGCGGTAGTAGTTATAGTGGCTGACAAATAGCAGATGGAGCGCATCGCGCGCAGAATCCAGCTTCTCACGGATGTCTTCAGGCAGAGGCGATTGATCGCGCACGAATTCTGCCCGATCAAAACCGTGGTGGATGGCAGCTATCGGCTTGCCCGTCCAAGATCGAAGTTCTTCGGCAAACGCTTCACTGGGAGCAACAGTTGTATCGGCGAGTTGAATCGACCATTTGGCGAACGCGCCTTTCACCGCGGTATCGAGCCAAAGTCGATAATTACCGCGAGAGCGAAGGTCGGCGTAGAAATCGCGCGATGTGTACAAAGCATTCCTGCTCAGAAGGATTTGCGGCACGGGAGAATTCAACAAAGCGAAGTTACCCGTGCAAAGCAGTACGTCGGCTCCGCACTGGCGGACTAGGCGAGGTACGGCGCGTTGCTCGTCGTAAAAGCGCGCGGCTATGCTGGAAGAAATTTCGCGTTCCAGAAAAGTTATATTCGCCGAGGTTTGCAATTCGCGCGCTAACCGGGCGTCGAGTAACACTGTCGCTCTCAATCCATCGCGTCGCGCAAGATGAGGAACCACGTTACGAATGTAGGTGAGGCCGCCACCCGCGCTGGCAGCGAGGGCGTTGATGAACAAGTGCATCATAACGGGCAGTTCATCGGGAGGGAGATCATTGGGAAGAAGATCATCGCGTGGGAGACAACGGAACCTGTGTGTTCACGGGAATCTGCGTCCAAGTCCGGTTGATCATCGCTGGCACCGGGGCCTGCTCGAATTGCAACTCCGCAAGAGCGAACACACAACTCCAGAAGAAAACGGTGAGGTAGAATCCGACGGCGAACAACCAGTCCTCAAAGAAAGCATGAACGAGACCTGCCGTGCAAACCATGACTAGCGGAATTACGTAATGCCGAGGATCGCGAGTACGCCACATAAGGGAGCAGCCGCGGCGAATCTGACGCAACACCAGAATCAGCAAAACCAGAAACGGAACAACTCCTAGCAGGCCGACGTATTCCACAAGAGCCAGATAGCTGTTGCCATGCTCCCGAACCGCTCCGCCAGAAGTTCTGAACATCAGGCCGCTGCTTGCACCCTCCTGCTCGGCTGCGCTGGTTCCGAATCCCACACCAAACAGGTAATTCCTATCTTTTCTGATGACATCGTAGGTTTCCTGCCAGGGAGATTGCCGGGAACCGAGGATTCCCATCTGCGGTTTCCCTTTGTAAATCAAATCTTCCGTGAATGAAGAAACCAGCATGTCGAAGCGTCCGGGCTGCGCGACGGCAATTATGGCGATAAGGAACATCAACACAGCGGCTCCCTTAACGAGCAAAACCTGGCGGCGCAATGCAACGCACATTAGTGTCACCGCCACCGCGCAAGCCAGCATAGCGGCTCTTGAAACAGACAAATAGAGCAGGTACGAGGCAAGACAGAGAGCGATACTCCTGCGAAAGCGCACTTGCCGGTCGGCGGTGCTCAGAACACCCCACAACAAGACGGGGACGGCGACTACTCCCATCACGGCCCCCAAAGAATTGGGATTGCCGAACAATTCGAAATGCAAAACCACATAAGCAAACGCGCTCAAATAGCTAACCACTTCACAAGAAGTCAGCAATCCGAGAAAGAAACTGCTCTCCCGGCCAGCCACTGCTAACTTCGCGCCACTGGTTCCATACAAAAAAATAAGCAAAAGGCTCGAGGACTTCAGCAACGACATTTCGACGCGAGTGGAAACCAGAGAAGAAACTGCCGCTGACACCACGCACAGCAAGGCTACGAGATCGATAGCCGTGAAATGCCGCCGCATGTCCCGCTTTAGCCACTTAACGATTCCGACTAGGGCACCGACGGCGAGAAAGACCCAGCGGCCTCGATTTCCGGCTCCGGCCAAGGGCAAATCAGTTCCCGCCCACAGAAAAACGAGCATCATGCCCAGGAAAAACCATCTTTCATAGTGCCAGACGGCGACTACCATCACTTCCAGCAGAAGGAGAGCCTCCAAATAGGAGACATTGGCGAAATAGGCTGGACGTGCTTCAGCAACGGCAAACAACAGCACCGCCATAACCAGGATTGCTAGCAGTCCGAAAAGCTTGGATGCATTTTTCATTCAGTCACGGTTCCAATTCAGTTCCCATTCTTGGATCAGCACAAGCGAACGCCACAGCCCTTGAAAAGCCGTCGGCACACGCCTCAGGCGTGAATGCTTGAATCCGTAAAGCGCTGCTTGCGCCCATTTCCCGTGCCAATGATGGGTTGCTCAGCAAAGTCCGCATCGCGCGAGCGAGTTCCTCCACATTGCCGGATGGAACAACGAAACCGTTCTCCGCGTTCTCTACCAGATCGGGAACGCATCCTGCGATCTCCGACGCGATAATCGGCAGGCCGCAAGCCATTGCCTCGTTGACTACCAGCCCCCAAGGATCGCTGTGCGTCGGAAACACTAAAGCATCTGCGAGAGCATACAACTCCGCCAGTTCCTCGCGGTGAACAAAACCGCAAAAGCGAACGCACCCTGGGTTGATGGCAGCGCCACGCTCTTCCAGTTGAGAACGAGACGCTCCGTCTCCCGCGAACACCAAGCCTATCTGAGATCGCTCGACTGCTTCCAGTTTGGCGTACGCAGCGAGCAGATCAAAGATACCTTTTTCCGGCACCAACCGTCCCGTACACAGGAAGTAGCGCGATGGCAAACCATGGTGCGCCCGAATCGCGGCCGCGTCTTGGCGAGCTGAGCGGGCTATAGCCGCATAGAATTCCACATTGACCGCATTCGGGGCAATGAAGACGCGTTCCGGGGGCACGCCCATCGCAATCATATAATCGCGGGACGCCTTTCCCGCGGCAACGAATGCTTTGCATAATCGGGTGAAACGGACTTTCATAAATTCTACTTCCCGGCGACCGCGACGGTGATCATTGACAGTGCTTTCCGACCAGAGCAGCGCCGGAACATTGTTGGATTTAGCCCACCACGCAGCCCGCCAGGAGGCCAGATAGTTGTATCCTCCGCATAGAACCGCACTGGGACGGAAGCGGCGCAAAGCGGCGCCCACGCCGCGATTTACCAGCAGATTGTACTTTCCCACGCGCCGCCGCCAGGCGGGCAAAACCTCGTACGAAAACCGAATCTCTTTTTTGTACACAGGCCACTGCCGCAAGCCCGGGTCGTTTTCCGAGAGAAAAATCACATGCAGATCAATATCGTCCCGAGCCGCCAGGGCGTTAAAAACTGGAATGCGGTAAGGAGCGATGATTTCAGTGAGAAGCGCCAGACGCCGCTTCACGCGATGCACTCCCTATAGACGCGCGCCAGATTTTCGGCCTGATGAGCAAGAGTAAACCGGTCCAGAATGGTATTGCGGGCAGCGGTGCTCATCTTGCGGCGGGCAGGTTCATCGCGCAAGAGCGTTGAGATCGCTTGCGTAAGCTCTTCTTGATTGTCAGGGCCAACTAGTAATCCGTTCCACCCGTGATGGATGACTTCAGCAATTCCCTGGTTCCGGCAGCCGATAGCTGGCTTGCCAGTGGACATGGCTTCGAGGTAGACACATCCTAGAGCCTCGTACCGGCTCGGCAGAACGAAAATCGTACAGCGTCGCAGAGCATCCGCTACCTGACGGCGCGATTGGCGTCCAACGAAGCGCATGCGATCAGCGACATGCAGTTCGTTCGCCAGAACCTGCAGCCGGCGGCGCTCCGGTCCATCGCCGATAATCTCCCAATGCAGCGAAGGAAAGTCCGAAGCTAAATCAGCGGCCGCTCGGATCAGGTATTCATGACCCTTGATCGGAATCAGATTGCCGATGCTGAGAATCATGAGAGAGTTTGGGTCTGACGACGCCGCAGTCCTCTCTGACGCCGGAGTAAAGAGCGCCGGGTCTACGCTGTTATAAACGACCGCAGTGCGGCAGTTTCCGCCTGCACCCGCCAGAACCCGCTCACGCACATGCTCACTGACGCAGATCACCTGACACGCACTGCGATAAACCCTCTGCGAAATGCAGCGGCACCATTCTCCGGATTTGCCACTCACCTGCTCCGTCGAAAATGCATCAAGGCCATGAACAGAAACCACATATGGAATATTGAGTTCGCGACTTAAAAGCATGGCGGCGTGGCCAGCGGGCAACGGCGCATGGGCGTGGATGAGATCGATCGGCTGCACGCGATTCAGTTCGCGTACCCGGGCGACGATCCGCGCGAATAGAAAAGCACCCGCGGATGGTAGTCCCACCCCACCGGGCAAAGCCCAATAGCGAAGCCAATGAACTGGCACAACGGAGGCGCGTGCACGAAGTCGCCGCCGGTAGGCTCGCTGCACCGCGAAGACTGTATTGTGTATTCCCGCCTTAGCCAGCAAATTGAGCGGTTCGGAAATAAAACAACCGCTGGCATCGTCACGATCGCTTGGGAAAAAAGGCGTCAAGCTGAGGACGTGAATACTTCGTCCCTGGTCGATGCGGGAATGATTAGAAATCGCGCTCATCGTTTCCGCACGCCCTGCGCTTTCAAGTTGCCGGAGCAGCGGCGATTTCAAGGTATGCGCTCTGCCACTGACGGCTGACAACATTCCAATCGAACTTCTCCATGTGCTTGCGAGCCGCCGCTCCCATGCGCTCCCGCAGCGAATGATCGTCGATTAATTTCCCCAAAGCTTGCATCATATCCTCAAGCGTCGTGACCTGAAAACCAGTGATTCCATCAATCACCGACGGAGTTTCGTAATCGCGAAACACGATGCAGGGCAGGCCCGCAGCTGCGGCTTCCAGCGTGATTTTCGGAATCCCTTCGAGCCTCGACGGGAGAAGAAAGATGTCGCTTTTCCGCATGATTTCAACCATTTGGGACTGCGTTTTAGGACCTTCCAATATTACGTTGTTCAGCGCTGACTGCTTAATTCTTTGGCGCAAAACCTCGTCGAATCCCTGACGCCCGGCTCCCACCAACCGGAAGGTCGCGTTGGGAAATTGTGCGGCGGCTTCGAGAATGTGTTGTGGTCCCTTGCGCTCAATCAATGTACCCGCGAACAACACCACCGGCACGGGATTCGCTCTTGCCGAGGGTGGAGTGAACAGGCTTGTGTCGACGCCAACATTAAGAATGTGGCTGACTCTCTTTTTCGAGGCACTGTGGACATCCCGGGCAACGAAATCCGTGATTCCGGTATAAAAATCACAGTTGGGAAGTACGCCTTCATAAAGAAATCGCAGGGCGCGGGATGGATTCACAATTTGAGCTGACGGGGCTTCAGCGTGGTAAACCGCTTTCGTCCGCCGCCGCATGCGGCGCGGCAAGTGAAGAAACAAGTAGCTGGCAGGGCTGAAGTCGATGTACGCCACGATATCGTACCCTGCCAGCATTTCCCTCAAGATACGCAGAGTTTTGCCCCGGGTCGGGAGTTCGATCAAGCGGACACCAGGAAGATTTCTCAGCCGGAGGTCCGGCTCCTGCTCATACCAGAGAGTGCTGTGAAATTTCTCGGGATCGAGGCGCAAAGCGATTTCTCGAACGTTAAGACTCTGCGCGTTGGTGTTGGCCGCATCCACTCCGGGCAGAAACAGCACACGAACTTTATCCATCTTCCTGGAATCTCAAAAATATTCGCTTCGGCATTACATCAATCATGCGCCATCAAGCGATTTTGACAACGTGGAGCCGTCGCGTCACAATGTTCGCTCCACATCATCTATACCACGAAAGCCAATGGTCGATGGACAATGGGCTCAAGCGTTTCCCCGAATCTCGATCTGCTGAGAAGTATGGCTGTCTTGATGGTTCTTTTCGATCACCTTTGCAGACACTATTATCTCGATCACATAGGCCGATTCGGAGTTGTGGATATTGGGATCTTCGGCGTACTGCTCTTCTTCGTACACACCTCTCTCGTATTGATGCAGTCTATGCGACGAAGTGGCTTCACCGGGGCCAGCCTGATGAAGAACTTCTACATCCGACGATTATTTCGAATTTATCCTTTGAGCATTCTGACGGTACTGGCCGCCGTTGCGCTGCATCTGCATGCTAACGGGCGCGGTATCGTTTTTGGGCCGAGGCCGCAAGCTCTGGAACTTGTTTCGAACCTGTTGCTCGTGCAGAACCTCACTTATTCCGATTCGATTGTCGGACCGCTGTGGTCCCTTCCAATCGAAGTACAAATGTACCTTCTGCTGCCATTCCTTTTTCTCTGGCGCAAGCCGCCGGTTTGGGCGCTGATTTTTCTTTGGGGTGCGTGCGGAATTCTTGGTCACTTTCCGCAAACGGTGCCTGCATTGGGCTGGTTCACGCTTCTGCTTTACGTACCGAATTTTTTGCCGGGCATCATCGCGTACAACTTGCCCGAGCGCCGCATGATCCCTTCTTATTTCTGGGGTCCATTTATTCTCGTGCTCGCCTTCCTCTACACGCTAAGCCCCTCTCGCCGTGGCGGGGCGATACTATGCCTGCTTCTCGGATCGATGATTCCGCTATTTCGGGAAATAACATTTTCTCCATTGGTAAAGCTCAGCAAATGGATTGCCACTTACTCCTACGGCATCTACTTGGCGCACTCGTTCTGCATTTGGTTAGCACTGACTGTGCTCCACAGTTGGGCGCTCTTCGTTGTGATGATCGTGGTTTTGCCGGTCGCTCTCTATCACGGAATCGAACATCCTGCCATCGAACTGGGGACAAGACTTGCCGGCAAATTCTCAAGCCATCGATTGGCAAAGGTGATTGCCGCTCCGGTCGCGAGTTGAGCAAGTTCAGTTGACGTAGTTTTGTGAGTGCACTTTAATCGCTCGGTGTGGCTGGATGAGCAAATGAGTGAATAGGACTGATGTTCTCCTATGAAGACTGAACAGAGCGGTGGACCACCGATTCCGTTAAGCTCGCCCTCCAAATTGGGTAAGTACGACTCGGCGGAATTCTCGCATGCGCGGCGAGTAGCGCATTCGCGTCTTTATCCCTCTATCTTCGCTTCGAACTATCTTGTCTTGAGCAACCGCAGACTCCATATGGAAGATTTTTTTTCGCGGAGAGAAAAAATCGGAAGGGTGCTGGACGTCGGCGCTCAGTATTGCCCCTATTTCCCATTCTTCGAACACAGATGCGACTCCTACACCTCGATGGATCTGGTCGATACACCAACCGTGGATATTGCATGCAACGCGGAAAACATGCCGGTAGAGGATTGTTCCTATGATCTTGTGCTCTGTACGCAGGTGCTGGAACACTGCGAGAATCCTCAGGTGATCGTAAACGAGTGCTATCGCGTGCTCAAACCCGGAGGAACGCTAATTGTCACCGTTCCTTCCATATACCCAGTACACGGATATCCGGCGGATAACTGGCGCTTCATGCCTGATGGACTCAAGCACCTGCTGCGCAAATTTGCGGAGGTGGAAGTGCTCGGGGAATTGGATTTCGCAGAATCGCTGGCCAGCGTCAACTGTCACTACGGACATGTCTTCACGGGCAGAATGGGCAGACTTGGCTTGGCGATCAATCCATTGTTGAATTTTGCGACGAATGTCTTCGGAAGAATACTGAGCCGCATCTTGCGTCCGCTTACTCGAAGCAACTTCACCAGCTTCAGCATGAACCTGTGGGCGGAAGCGCGGAAATAGCTCCGGACTGATTCTTCGCGGGCGATTGTTGGATCGCGCGCAGATGCGCGAGAAGTCTTAGTTCGACATTGCGATTGCGCTGCGTCTGTTGCAGATGCGCGCGAGCTATTTTGAAAAGTCGAGCTCGTACTTCGGGCAGAGCGCCATCGGGCACGGGCGAATGTTCACCGGGATCATTCTTCAGGTCGTAGAAGGAATCGGTAATCCCATTGAAATTCTGGTTGAAGTCGATGACCAGTTTGTACATCGCGTCCCGGACGGCCATTAAACGTGGACGCATTCGGTCACTCGGCTGGAAAGGATTGTTCGATGCAACGCACTCGACAATGGCAGGCTCGCTGAGTAAGTTTCCCGCTGAGATCTCTTTCCAATGGCTTCGGCCCTGAAAATTATCAGGAACCGCAACGCCGACAGCGTCCAACAGAGTGGGTGCAAGGTGAATCAGGCTGAAGGGTTCCTGAGAAAGCCGCATGCCAGAAACTTCCGGCGAACGAAGAAGTAGGGGTACATGAATTAACTGTTCGGGCAAACTCGTCGGGGAGTGATAGCGCCTGCCGTGTTCGAGAAACTCTTCCCCATGATCCGCCGTCACGGCGAATACTGTTCCATCCCAGCGCTGAAACTTTTGCAAGGCCTGCACCAGGCGCGAAATCTGCTTGTCTACCCAGAAAATGCCGGCGTCATAAAGCGCAATAATCTCGTCACGGTGCCGTTCGAGCCTTCTCGCGCCGATATCGCCCCGGTTCCAGAAAGAATTTAGAAACCGTGCCCGACGCGGAGTAATGTCCGATTTATCCAAAGACGACAGCGCTTCTGCCGGGGGATAGTACGGGTGGTGTGGGTCCATGAGGTGCAGCCATAAAAAGAAAGGCTGCTCTCGAAGTCCGCTCAGCCAGGAGCATGCCTCATCTACCAAGACGTCGGCTGGGGGATAGCGGCGAAGACTATCCATGGAGACGTTTTCACGCCGCAAGCGCCACTGGCAGTACCAAAAATAAAGTGCGTCGTAGGCAGCCCCAGTCAGCCCAGTTCGCCGCGAGTCGGCTTGTATTCGACGATTGAAATCCGACAGAAAGTTCGTTGACGGGACGGCCCCAGACACTGATGTGTCGGCAGATCCCGACTCCAGAAAATCGCGAAACGTGGCGAAGCCCTGCTCGTACCCAAAGTGAGGGCTGAGATAAGGATTGCCCGCAAGAAAAGCGGCCGTCGTATATCCAGCATCGCGAAGCGAAGTAGCCAAGGTGACTTCGTGCGGGGCGATGCCCAGAATGTCGCGCCCCAGCGCCAGCGGGTAGCGCGAAGCCATGATTGCAGGAAAGGAAAAATAAGTTGGCGCGCCGGCGACGATGGCAGCGGAAAAAACAACGCTGTTCTGCGCAAGTGCGTCCAGAGCGGGGGTTACAGCACGCGAGTATCCCAGAAAACCGACGTGGTCGGCTCGCAGGCAATCCACCGTCACTAATACGAGGGAGCGTTTCTTCATCGATCGGAAATGTGATTCGAAAAGCGACTCTTTGCGTGTTTGTTTTACCGATGATGTTCTGGCAGTCGCAATAATGCTCTCAAATGTAGCCCAAATCTCTGAGCCGCTGTTCCAAGACTTGTTCTTCCGCCTGATCGAGCCTGCTGGCTTCGTCTTTGGCTATTTCCTGCAGCAGAAAACTAAGTAGCGCTTCAAGACTATCGAATCGAGACGGCAGGCGTTTCTCCGCGGCCGCGCACAGATCCTCGGGCAAATTGACCGTCCGGTACTGGGTCATCACGCGTTTACCCTTTCTTTCGCATACCGCGCAGCTTCAACCATGCAGTTCGAGCAATCATTCGATCATCCGCATCGAGCACGTATGCAATGGAAAAGCCTCCGAACAGTGCATACGCCAGAGCCAATGCCAGCAGAATAACAAGCCATTGATGGGCGAGCGCAGCTGTCCACAAGCGCAACAAAGTCACGGCAACCGCCGTGAACACCGTGGGAATCAGCAGCGCATAGTAGCCCCGATTATAAGGAAAAATTTTCAGCGCCTTGCGCACTTCGTAAAGATTCCAAAGATTCTGCCCAACATTGACGACGGCGGCGGCTATAGCGGCTCCCACTATGCCGAGGAGCGGAATAAGCGCGACGTTCATGAGAACAGAAACTCCTGCCATGGCGAACTGGACCTTCATTAGCCGCTTCTGGTTTCCCGACATCAGCAAAAGGTAGCCAACCGAACCGACTCCGCAATTCACCAGTTGCCCGACCGCGCCGATGACCAGCACGGGCCGGCCTGCCTCAAAGTCCGGCCCGAAGATACGCATCAGCGGGAGCGCAAAAACGAACATGACGAAGCCCAGAGGAAGCGTTAGGCCGAGAATCCACTTGGTGAGAGTCTGAAAAAGCTTCTCCAAAACGTCTTGCCGACCCTGCGCGTGCAAATCCGCAATCACCGGGGCAAAAATCTGATTGACCGATTGCAGGATGATCGGAATAAAAGCCGACAGCGTGGAGGCAAGAACATAAATTCCCAGGACGCGAGCATTCAGATAAAGTCCGAGAATTATTTTGTCAGCCTGCGTTGAGAGAAAATCGACAACGTTCATCCCAAAAAAAGCGGCAGTAAAGGATTTGACGTCCGAGTCGAGTGGTGGCAAAGCCGAGAATGAAAAGCGAGCGGGTGCGGGAGTAAGCTTCCAGGCCACCACTACAAGCAACGTGACCACGGCCACATTACTGATGATCTGCGCCGACAGGTAGCCCCACATGCCCGTGCCCAAAGCCAGCAGCAAAACCGTCAGAGCAATCACCAGCGGACTTCCTACGAAGTTCGTAATGACTGTGCGCTTCGTTATCTCCTTGAATCCCGCGAGAACCTGGCAATAAAAAACGCTGAGAGCGCCGAGAACCGATAGTGCTGCAAAAAGAGGGAGATACTGGGACAGATCGGGAGCATGGTAAAGATTCCGGCTGATCCAGCCTCCGTAGAAAATCAGGCCAAAAGCGAGCGCCACGTTCAGGAAGACTACGATGCCCACGCTCCGGGTCAGGAGTCCGCGCAACGCATTCCAATTCCCTTTCGCTTTATAAACGGCGACGTAGCGTGCGGCTGTTCCGTGCAAGCCCAACGTTCCGAACAGTTGCGTGAGGCTCACCAGCGTCATGCCGAGGGCATAGAGTCCCAACTGTTCGGCACCGAGTACGCGGGCCACGTAAATCTTGACGAGATAGCCCGCCGCCATGGTGAAGAGCGTGCCGGCAAAGAACACTGCAGAGTGCCGGGATATTTGGCCGAGGGTACGCCCGAATTCACGGTCAAGCACTTCAGTCTCCGCGCCGGGCGGCGTAATCGGCGGTGAGTCAGCGGCCTCGTTGAAGTTTGCCTTCATGAACTGTAATTGCCTTAGTTTCAGACAGCTCTGGTTAAGGAGCCGATACAGAGCTAGCGATATTCGCAGGATCGGGCGAAGGAATCGAGTCCTTCACTTCCTGATGAAAAAAGAATTTCTTGCGCCCTAGAGTGAATTTGTAAGCGAAACCGGATTTCTTGATGCCTCGCAGCGCGGCTGGATTTGATGCAGCGCTGAACATCCACGGCGTTTTGCCCTCGGCATTCAACTGATCTGCCAAGGCTGCTATTGCGCATGCAAACAATCCACGGCCCCGGACTGAGGCTGGAGTAAAGCAATCGAATATCATTACCGCGTCCGCGCAAGGCGCCTGTAGAGTCCGCTCTAGTTCCGGGATTCTAAAGCCCTCGAAATCCTTCGCCCAGCAAAAATGGACGGGAATACCATCGGCGCTGAGCAATACGAATCCGCAGTCTCCCTCCGACCGCAGCCGTGGGGCACAGCGCAACAGATAATCGAGAGTGGCTGAGTCGTCCACGTAGGTCATGGCGGCTAGCCCCAATAGATCGGAATCGAATTTACGCAATGTCAGACCGCGAGATTCTGCGGAATTCTCGGCTCCGGCGGTCCAGCCAAAGAAAAGCACTTCCTCGAAGGAGTAAAACGAACGCGAAATCTGCCGCGAGGCCGACCTCAACATATCCGCGAAACCGGTTTCGCGAAGACGCACCTTCATCTTTGCGAAATGCGAAATGACTTCTCGCAGAAAGCTTTCGATCTTAGGCGAAGCTTTAGCGACCTTGGCTGCGCTATCGCGCACAACCGCGTGAACATGGTCGTAAAATGACTTGTTCAATACGAGATACAGAGTCTGGCGCTCGACGGTCGCGAAGCGATACTTATAATCTTCCGCTCCCAATCCGAGATCAACGACCTCGATGTCGGAACGGTCACAAGCCGACTCCACGATCTTCGCGAGAAGGCAATATCCCGGAGAAAGGTCTTCGTAGTTGCTGTTTACTGTAGGCTGGTACCAGAACCAACTTCCAGCAAACTGGAATCCGTAGTTCCAGGCCGCAGCAGTTTCATCCACTAGCAGACGGCTGACGGCGAGTGCTCCGGCGCGACACAATTCACGAGCCAACTCATACAGGAACGTACGTCGTTCCGGTCGAGTCAGGTTGCTGATTCGCCCGGTCATGAGAAAGCGAGCAACGTGCGCCCGGTTGAAAGACTGCAGAATCGGTTCGACATGGTCCCACTGCGCATCATGCCGGAAGCAAACTTTACCCTTCTTTTCCAAGTCGCGCAGATAGCGCCGCAGCTTCTTCTTCCCGCTCGTCGCCTGTTTCAGCGCAGTGCGTTCTTCCGGAGAACCTATTAGCACGCGCGCGCAAAGATAACCCTGACGGAAGTGCAGATGATATTGGCGGCTCGAAGCGGCGGCCGAAATCGCCGCGACAGAGGAAGAATCTGCCGGCAGATTCGCCAACACAACCTTACTGATGTTCCTGTTTGCCAGCTCAGTAAAAACCGCCTCCACAACTTCCTGCCGCCTGCCCGGCTCGCTCAAAAAATCACAATAGTCCGCAGTACTGCCCGTAAGAAAGGCGACTCCGCGAGGCCTAGTGTTTTGCCAGGCCAGCGCAACCAGGCCGACAAGCAACTCGTCTTCGTAGGCGAGAATTATGAACGGTTTCGAAGAATTCGCATAGGCGCGTTGAACGGCGACCGCCCATTCATAGGTGTAGAAAACCTCCGGACGCTCCACGCGCAGGGCCAGTTCGTTCCAGGACCGTCGCAACTCCGGGTCTTCCGGAATCTCCTCCCGCACCACTATGCGCAAGTTTTAACTTCTCCCGCAGCGCTTAATTTTTTATACATTTTCCGATCAGGCGGCATGGAGCACTTGCCGGGTTCCGAACATGATCTCATCCAACTGGGCAGGATCCGCTTCATGCCAGATCCGGTCCGTCGACTGAAGAGAGCGGTGTCCGGCGACCATCTCGGGGATCTGATCAATGCTCTCTGGCGAGTTTAGTACCTGGGCCACTCCGAATCGCGCGAATTGTTGCAGATAACCCAAGCCCATGAAGTCCAGCCAGCCACACAAGAAAAACGGTATCTGCCGCAAAGCACATTCCACAGCGACACTGGAATCGACCGTTATGCCGCACCATGTGCGCGACATGATCTCTTCTGGGGGCACTCCACTGACGATCTCGACTTGATCGTGCGCGACTTCTGACAGAATCGACGCTACCAACGCTTTTCGAGCCTGCTTGCTTTCGAATGGATGCAGCTTAACGATCATCTTCCGTCCGCTTCTGTGTGCGGCGCGCCAGAGGCGGGGCAACAGTTCGCGATAGATTTCGTCGGCGCGGCCACCTTCGACCTCGTACGGTTGGGAAAAAAAAACTAACGCTCCGCTGCGGTGATCGCCTTGACCTGCAGCCATGTTGTTTCCCGGCGCTCCCGGGCAGATTTTCTCCGGCTCGATGGCGCTGGCACGTTGCAGATAGTCTCTTTCCATCTCGCCTTTTACCAGATAGGAATCCGCAAACGGTATTTTGAAGAGAAATCCACCATCGAGAGCGCCGTGGCTGCAGTATGCCGCGTTAAGACCGCTGCCGTGCGCCAGAATCAGCGGCAAGCGGGTGTGGTAATTGAGGTCATCCCCGCACAAAACACCCTTCACCGGCTCAGACTCCAGTAAGCGCTTCCAGGCTTCTCGAAGACGCAAGCCATGTTCCAGATGCGCTGGAAAATAACCCCAAAGGCCGGCATTCGCCGCCATGAGGAATTCGTCTACCTCCGGCAGCATCGTGCGCCGGAATTCCTCCCACGCGTTTCTGAGCTCGACGGTCTGTTCGTGAGTAGCGCTGGAAGGCGCGGCGTAGGCGGACAAGGGAACAACCGTTACATTGTCGGGAACGCGAGCCGGCACCGCGCTGCGGCGAGTGGTCGCTAACAGAAATCGCCTATGCGGTAACTGCGCGGCGTAGGCGAGCACAGATCGCGTCACATTCGAGTACGCGGAAGGCAACAATACCGCGGGACCCGTCAGCTTTGCCCGTTTGTGCGTGGTCAGGTGACGCCGAACCCGGTAATCCATGTCCCACTTATCGAACGCGATCTCAGCAATCTGCGCAGGGCGCAACTTTCGGGCGGAGCGCAGCATGCGAGCAACGGTATGCGTGGGACCGCGACCATCGATCTTTAGATAGCGCACAGGGCGGTCCAGGACCTGTTCGAGAAGTCTCGTGAAAAGATGCTGACGGCTAGCCACTACCTCACACCCGCTAGCGATTTCGCGCCGCAACTGTTGCAGAAGATAGAACCCGCGCAGATCGTGATAGCTCAAGACCCCGAGAATTTCCCACCAGTCCAACCCCATGCGATCCAGGAGCCGCCCTCTTCCCCGCTCGAGAAATTGGCTGACCCAGCGATAGCCATCCGTCTGTCCATCTAACTGGTAAATGCTGAGAACTCGCGCACCCGATCGGCGGCTCCATTCCTCGTAGGTATAGGAACTTGCGAAACCCAGATCGACGATGAGATCCCAGCGCGAGCGGCAACAGGCATCGTCCCAGGGTGAGTCTTCGGGATGTAATAGAAGAACCTTCAATACCGTCTCTCGTTCCAACTTCTGATTTCGTGCGCTCAGCGAATCAGCATTACTGCCTCAAAAGCCTCCGCCGCCTTACAGCCCACTACGCTGCCCCATCGCTGAGCAATCGCCGTCAATGCTTCCGGCGACCGAGGATGCGGAAACTTTCGAACTTCGCTTTCGTATTGCAGCATGCCTTCCAGTTTCAAGGACAATGTGGACTCGATGTTCACGAAAACATTCGGCTTGAACACGGGCGCGAATTGCTGAAACGCCCACTCCGTGGAAGATGCGATCTCAAACATGTAAAGCTCCCGAACCGAACCACCTTCGATAGGGCGCGCCGCCGTGAGGACGGCGCGGCTCACTACCTGGTGGTCAACATTCAAATCGCCACCGTGATGGGTATAAATCGCAGCCGGGCGCCAGCGCTCCACCAAACTCTTCACCAGCTTGATCACATCCAGCAAAGGAAGTGTGTCAAAGCGGTTGTCAGGCAATCCGTGCAGAGACAGTTCCTTCACCCCAAGCAGATCCGCAACGCGCTGGCTGCAATCGTGCAAGCTGGTGAGTTCCGTGGGATCGGCACTCGAGCGCTGGGCATGCCGCGACGTGATTCCCTCGCCCAGTATCGCCATGTACACCGAGTGCCCCTCGCGCGCCAGCCGGGCCGCGGTTCCACCACATCCTAGCAGTTCGTCATCGGGGTGGGCGGCAACGACCAGCACATTCATAACGCGACCCATTTTTGATCTTTCAATAGAATTTCGCGGCTTGCAGGACCCGCATTGAACAACAAATCGATCGCCGCCATAAAGGGCTCAAACCCCGGATACACCTGCGAGTACACAGGGTGATGGTAATCATCATATCGGACGGCGATGTTGTGCTCACCGAACAACTCCTCCCGCAGGTAGTTCCTGCCCTGCGGGCCTGAGAGGTAACCCGTGGCCCCGAGTTCGCGGCACAGGTTCACGAGCAGTTCATCTTTTTTCCCGCGGCCCTTCATCTGCGAACTGAAATAGAGTTTCGTGTGAATGCTGAAGACTTCGAGCAGGTAACCAGTCACCTCACGCATGAGATCCGCGAGCTTAAGCCAGGTGCGAGAGTAGACACTCCGAAAAAAGCCAGCGTGTTGGTCAAAGAAAGGCGCGTGGGAATAATTCAATCGCAACGTCTCCCAGTGCTTGGATGCCCAGGGTTTCTCGCGCGATATTTCCAGCTCATGGATGGGAAGGTCGCCGAACTTGCCAGCCGTTCTGACAGGAACCGTGAGCCAGCACCAACCTTCACTTACGCGAACTTTATTTCGATTGGTGAAACTGTTTTTTTCGAACTGAACGTGATCGAGCACAATGTGAGCGTCGGCAACCGCAATCCGATGAAAGTAGCCGAGCCAAGGCAGGTATCCAGGTTGATTGATGGAAACGATCATGTTCTTTCAAATCATGTTCTGCCAGATCACGTTCGCTCTTGCATCCCGTCACTGGGAATGATCCACAAAGTCCCACGTCAACGGCGTGCCGCATTCGATATCGCGCACTGCTTGTCGACCGAGAACTTCAGACAGATGCCTTGGGTGAAGCCCGTTGGCCGGGCGGATGGAGCGAACATTCTCCGGCGTAAACGGCTCACCTTTTCTGATATCGCGTACGACGAACAATGACCGGCGGAAGGCGAGCGTGCTCAGTTCGCGGGGGGTTGGTCCGTACTGAATCTGCCCCAGCGACGACTCAGCCATTCGGACCGCCTCGACCAGCGTTTTAAATTCTTCTGGCTCCAACGAAAAAGCGTGGTCCGGGCCGCCTTCCGCGCGCGAGAGCGTCAAGTGTTCCTCGATCAGCACGGCGCCGAGAGCCACTGCCGCTACCGGCACCGCAATGCCCGGCGTGTGATCCGAGAGCCCGACCGGCAGGCCGAATCGACGCGTCAGATCAGGGATCGAGCGCAGATTCATCTCCTCTGGTGGCGCTGGATAAGAACTTGTACAGCGCAGCAGAGCCAACTGCGAGGCCCCAGCCTTACGAGCTGCCGTAACGGCTTCGTCGATTTCCTCAAGGGTCGCCATGCCTGTCGATAGAATTAAAGGCTTGCCCGTTCGGCCCATTTTTTCGATCAGTGGCACATCCACCAATTCCGGCGACGCCACCTTATGCACGGGCACGTTCATAGATTCAAGAAAATCCACGGCCGATGAATCGAAAGCACTGGAAAACAAGTCCATGCCAAGATCGTTAGCCGCGGCTTTCAACTTCGGTTGCCATTCCCACGGAGTGTGAGCCTCTCCGTAAAGATCATGCAGAGTGCGGCCGTCCCAGAGCGTGCCTCCGCGGATGCGGAAACACTCGCGGTCGGAGCGGATCGTAATCGTATCGGGCGTGTAGGTTTGCAGCTTGACGGCGTCGGCACCGGCCTCTTTGGCGGCGTGTACGATGCGCAATGCCCGGTCGAAATCCTGATTATGATTCGCGGAAAGCTCGGCGATAATGTAAACGGGATGGCCTGCTCCCACCGTTCGCTGCCCGATCTGCAGTGTGGCCTCGCTCATGCCTGTTTCGCTTCTGCAATTCTCGCCGACAGTTCTTCCGGCGTGAACGGCGTCCCGCGCCCACTTCGGATGATAGCAAGCGAACTCGGTCCCTCGTTGAGAATCAAATCAAGGACGGAGGCAAACGGAATAAATGGCGGAAACAATTGCCGATATTCAGGATGTTTGTAGTTCTGAAAGACGGTCTCCACTCCGGCGTCGGTGAGCACGTTCATTTCGCGAAGAAGATATTCCGCAGAGCCGACCGGAGAAACGTATTGAGTTGCCCCCAGCTTTTCACAGATATTCGCCAGCAACTCTGTGCGCTTTCCTTCCCGTCCAAGAGAAGATGCCGCTATCAGTGGAGTGTCAATACCGAGCAACTTCAGCACCCATTGCAGCAAATCCAGATTCAAATCGATCAGAGACATCCCGGAAGTGCATGCCTGAAGAATCGAGGATAGCGCCGGGAAATGGGCGTTAAAAAATGGGGCATGGCTGTAGTTGAGTTCGATGGCACGCAAATGCTTACGCGAAAAGTCCGCATCGCGAATTTCGACTTCCTGTATTTTTTGTCCAAGGCGGCCTCGAAAGATCACAGGAACCGTGAGCCACAGCAGTCCGGTAGGCGTCTTGATACGGTTGCGCTGCTGCCAGGACTGCTTCTCAAACTGCACGTTGTCGAGAAGGACGAACGTGTCGACCTGATCGATCAAATCCAGAAAACCCAGCCACGGTAGATAAGTGGGCTGCGAGATGGCGATTTTCATTCCCGACCCGCCCGGCTGGGAGAAGATCTGTCCCCCGCTTGTGCGCAACGCAAACCCTCCACAACTCTCTGCGCCCCTTTTCCGTCAACCACTCGTGCGGCGTTCTCGACAAATTCACGGCGCAACTCCGCGTCACCGATCACGCGCCGCAATGATTCAGACAGAGACTTTCTCTTTAAAACGTCGAACCAGCCTCCTGCCCATGCCGCCTTCGCCCGACCCCACGCCTCAACGCTCTCCTCATGATTCGTGGCAAGGGTGATGAGAAACATCGGCACTCTCATAAACGCCAATTCGCAACAAGTGACGCCTCCGGCTGAAATCGCCAAATCTGCTTTAGAAATTACCTCGGGCATGTTACCCACATTCGACAGCAATCTGGCGGCATGGGAAGACTTCGCGGTTGCTTTCGCGAGCGACTCCATGTTGGGATTACTGGCGCCGATGACAACAGTGATCTCGAGGCGAGGTTCGCTGATCTCATCAAGGGCCTGGAGGACTAACAGCGTTACGTTGTCTTGATCGGCTCCTCCAAACGTTAGCAGTATTCGTTTCGCAGTAGTGGGAGTACTTGGACCTTGCCTGGGAAAATCCAGGAACTCGCGGCGCAGCAATGCGTAGTGCGGGCCCACCAGGAAACAAGGTCGATCGCCGCGGCTCGCGTAGAGGGCGTCCGAAGCAAAAGGGTTTGGGTTGAGCACTACGTCGCATTGGTAGGGCGCACTTTCTCCATGATCATCCACCAGCAATAAACGGGTTGTGCCTGCATTCACACTCTCGCGATATTCTCGCGAAAAATGGTATCCATCAAGCACCAACCACTGGGCTTTGTATCTCCTGCATAACTCGACCGTCTGGGCTGCGTCCTCAGCAGTGCCGGGTTCAGTGGAAACCTCTAGGACATCTGCTCCTTCGGCGCGAAGGCGCGGTCCAAGTTCCTTCGCGCCCGCAGCCAGTGCGAAGGCAACCCGGCCACCGGCGTCTCGCCACGCTTGCGCCAGGGCCACACAGCGCATGACATGCCCGATGCCGATCTCCGGATTCGCATCGGCCCGGACGAGTAAGGTTTCAGTCGGCATCGCGATAGGGTAGGGCCCTTCAGATTCTAACCCTCGCGCAGAGCCTTCTGCCGTACATGCGAATTCAGAAGAGCAAGTTCGGCCTGGTTTTCCATAAGATCCAGTATCTCGTTCCAGCGAAAGTTGTCCCGGTTCCCAAAATGCTGGTAAACCGCGCGTATCATTTCCAAATCCTCGGGCATGTCCAGAGTCCAGCGACAGTGGCTGTGATCCGCTTCGTCGGTGATCGAGACTACTTTGAACAATTCTGGGTTCTCATACAAATACGGCGTGACATGTACTCTTTGATGTTCTTCCGACGCGGCGTGCCAGGCGCGCTCGAGGGCGTCGGAGGTGAACATCTCAACATCCAGACCACGCGGGTAAGTTAACACCAAGGAGTTGGTCGCGTAGTCTGCTTTCTGGTCGAGGCCTGCGCGAATTGTAGTGTCGATCAACTCCGGATCGATAAGAGGACAGTCAGCCGTGATTCGTACGATCACGTCAGCCGCGAATTCTTGCGCCGCTCGGTAGTATCGATCGAGGACGTCCAACTCATCGCCGCGGAAACAGGCTACCTTCAGCCGCTCGCACTCCCGGACGATCACGTCGTCCGCAGGCAACACAGTAGTGGCAACAACAACTTCATTCAGCAGCGTCGCGCGCCGCGTACGATTCACCACCCTCGCCAGAACCGTGTCGCCGCCCAAGTCTTTGAGAACCTTCCCGGGCAAGCGCGCGCTGCCCATACGCGCCTGGATGATGGCAACGATTCTCACGCTTCTCCCTGATCTGTACGCAGGACGGTTCGCCAAGCCTTTCTGCGAAGCAGAAACGCAGTATCGACGTTCTCGTTGTCGAGGTAACGCATGCGATCTTCGCTCACCAACTCCAGATCGTGAAACCGCTCAAGGTAGCTTCGGGCATAGTCGGTCTTCCACAGCAAAGCTTCGTGCCCGCGGTAAGCCACTTCCGTCATCTCGGGCGCGTAGTATTCGAATCCCCATATCCATTGCTTTGCACAGCGATGGATTTCATCCATGGCCGTCGGCAAATCCGCGGGCGCAATGTGGATCAACACTCCCGACGTGAAGACCAAATCAAAATTCCGATCCGCATAAGGAATCGCTAACACCGAGGCCTGGGTGAGGGCCGCGCCCTCAACTCGCTCCTTGGCTCGCTCCAAGGCATAGCTCTGAATCTCGATGCCACACAGATTGTGGAAGCCCATCTCCTGCAGAAGCAGCAACTGGTTGCCTATGTTGCATCCCACCTCGAGGATCCGCGCGTCTCTGGGAACTTCCTGCAGCAGGCATCGATTTAACTCCGTGCGGCTTACACCGTAGTTCCGGCGGTACAATTCGTCCAGTTCCGCCGGCGTGTAAATATTGCGATCAGTATACTCGCGCCCGAAGTCGCCGCTCCATGTGCGGACCTGTTCTGTCTCATTGGTGGTTTTCAAACCCATTCAAGAATCTCCCGAGCGTCACGCTTTCCTGTAGTGCTCGCAAAGCTTGGTTACGGCGGCGATCACGTTATCCGCATCCTGGTCGCTCATTCCATGAAACATCGGCAAGCTGATGAGTTGCTCGTACGCTGTCTCGGCCACCGGGTATTCCCCGCCCCGGTAGCCAAACCGGTCGCGATAGTAAGGATGAAGGTGGACAGGAATGTAATGCACATTGACGCCAATGTTCTCCGCTCGCAGCGCGCGGAACACTTGGGCCCGGTCGGTATTCAACTGCGCCGGATTCATCCGAACCGGATACAGGTGCCAGGCTGGATTCACGTTCGAGCGCACGCTTGGAATAATCACGCAGGATAGGCTGCGAAATGCTCTCGTGTACCGAGCCGCGATCTCGCGGCGGCGTGCCACATTCGTCTCCAGTTTTTTCAACTGCGAGAGACCGAGAGCACAAGCAATATCCGTCAAGCGGTAATTAAAACCCAGCAAGACCATTTCGTAGAACCACTGCCCCTCGGCCTGACGCTGGCGCGCGTCGCTGGATATCCCGTGATTACGAAAGCGCCGCAGCGATTCGGCGAAATCTGCGCGGTCGGTCGTGACCATGCCACCTTCTCCGGTCGCCACGTGTTTTACCGGATGGAAGCTGAAGACCGACATGTGCGCGACGCTGCCAACGCGGCGTCCCTTGTACTCCGCTCCCAGAGAGTGGCACGCATCTTCGATCACCACGAGCCCATGTCGCGCACCCAGTTCCAGAATCGCGTCCAGGTCTGCCGGATGTCCCGCGTAGTCGACTGCGATGATCGCCCGCGTGCGTGCGGTGATTCGCGCCGCGAGTTTCTCCGGATCTAGGTTGAGCGTGTCAGCGCTTACGTCCGCAAAGATCGGCGTCGCCCCCTGATACAACACGCAGTTCGCCGTGGCTGCAAACGTCATGGGAGTCGTGATGGCTTCATCGCCCGGCTTGAGCCCTGCCGCAAAAGCAGCGCCATGCAACGCCGCCGTGCCCGAACTGAAGCTCACCGCATACTTAGCTCCCACCCGCGCCGCGAATGCTTCCTCGAATTCTCCGACCTTCGGGCCCGTGGTGAGCCAATCGGACCGCAGCACATCCACCACACTCTGGATGTCATCTTCCTCAATCGATTGCCGTCCGTAAGGGAGAAGCGTGCTCCGAACCGGAGTACCGCCATCGACGGCGAGCAGTTCTTTGCTGGACGTTATCTGCATTTGGGTTGGGAGGTCTTAGAGCCAAGCCTTAGGTGATAGGTCTTGGGTCACAGGTCATAGCCTAAGACCTAACACCTATGACCTGAAACCTGAATCTACGCCGGCACACGAGCCTCCGCCGTCGCGCCGGGCTCAATCAATTCCTGGAGCTGCTCATGGCTCAGCCACTGTTCGTTGCTGTCGCTGGTGTAGCGAAAGCCCTGAGGAAGAGCCCGAGCCTGAACCCAGTTTGCACTCTTCCACCACGGATGCGACGGCTGAATGATATATATTTCATCCAACTCGACGGCGTTGCGCGCTTCATCTTCAGAGAGCAACACCTCGTGCAGTTTCTCTCCGGCTCTGATACCGATGTATTCCACCATGCATCCAGGAGCGACGGCCTCGGCTAGATCGACCAAACGCATGCTGGGAATTTTGGGAACGAAGATTTCTCCACCGTGCATTTGCTCGATCGAGCGAATCACAAAACGCACCCCGTGTTCCAGCGTGAGCCAGAAGCGTGTCATGCGCGGATCTGTGATCGTGATTCGACCTCGCTTGCGCTGCTCGAGGAAAACCGGGATTACACTGCCGCGGCTCCCGACCACGTTTCCGTAGCGCGCGCAACTGAAGCGGGTTTGCTGCGTCCCCGCATACGCGTTTGCCTGTACGAACATTTTTTCCGCGCACAGTTTCGTCGCACCGTACAGGTTGATCGGGTTCACTGCCTTGTCGGTACTCAGCGCGAGAATGCGCTCAACGCCCTGATCGATGGCGGCATCGATCACGTTGCGTCCGCCCATGATGTTGGTCTGAATGGCTTCGAATGGATTGTATTCGCAGGCTGGAACCTGTTTCAGCGCGGCCGCATGCACCACCACCGTGACTCCGGCAAAAGCGCGCTGCAGCCGGCCTGCGTCGCGTACGTCGCCGATAAAATACCGCAAGCTCGAATGATCGAAACCCGCGGCGCGCATGTCATGCTGTTTGAGTTCATCGCGGCTGAAGATCACCAGCCGCTTGGGGTGATATTCCCGCAGCATGATTTCGACGAACTTTTTCCCGAACGAACCCGTCCCGCCCGTCACTAAAACTACTTGTTCCGCCCAATTCATCGAACCTGCCTCAATCCCTTCGCAGTATAGCGGAGTTTTTTATATTCGCGAATGGTATAACGTTGCACCAAAAGCGCTGCTACTCAGATTGATGACTGGTTTTCTCGTCATGCGGTGCTAGAATATCCGCAAAACCGCTACATACCCGTTGTGCGAAAGTTCCAAGCGATGAACCAGCCATCGAATCGCCGGGCTTTCTTTGGACATGCTGCTTTGGACACGGCTGCCAGCCCGGCCCGTCCGGCCTGAAAAGGTGTGAAAACTTGTTGAGGAGAATGCATGGATTCCGGACCGCTCGTGCCCGCCAATAACCCCGCCATTCGCGAGATTCAGCCGGCGAGTGCGGACTTTGGCAGACCGATCAGCGCGCGCGTTTACCCTGAACTGCCTTCTCAGGAATCGGCCCTCGGCGAATATATTCGCGTTCTTATCAAACGCAAGTGGACGGTTCTCGCCTGCCTGGCCACCATCTTTTCCGTAGTCGCCATCGCCAGCCTGAAGATGACGCCCATTTACGAGGCGAGCGGCAGCATCGAAATCAACAAGCCGGATTCCGGGCTCGTTAACTTCAGCAACTCTCCCACTTTCAACGTCGACTATTACGATCCAACCGAACTGGAAACCGAAGTCTTGATTCTGCAGAGCGACCTTCTCGCCCTTCAGGTAGTAAAGGAACTGGGCCTGGATCGCCGGCCGGATTTCGGCGGCAACACGCCGCCTCTACCCTCTGCGCTCGATCTTGCCCCCGATCCGCTGCAGACCGACCCCAGCCGAACCTCTGCTTTGCTATCCGGTTTCCGGGGCAATCTCAGGGTCGCACTCACTCCCAACACTCACATCATCAAGGTATCGTTCCGCAATCCTGACAAGGATTTGACGGCCCACGTTGTCAACACCCTGATGAGCACCTATACCGAAAACAATTTCAAGTCGCGCTTCGACTCCACCATGCAGGCCTCCGACTGGCTTTCTAAGCAACTTGTGGACTTGCAGATGAAAGTAGAGACTTCGCAGGAAAAGTTGGTGCGCTACCAGAAAGAGCACGAAATTCTGGGCATCGACGAAAAGCAGAACATCACGACTCAGAAACTTGACGAGTTGAACAAGGCGCTGACTGCCGCGGAATCTGTGCGCATGGACAAGGAATCGGTGTACCGCCTGGTGCAATCGGGAGATCCCGACACCATCGCGTCCTCCGCCAGCCTTCTCGATGCAGCCGGGAGTGGGACGCAATCCGGTTCGGGATTGCTCGAAAGTCTTCGCACCAAGGAAGCCGATGTGAAGATCCAGGCGGCCGAACTGAGCACCCAGTTCGGGCCGTCGTACCCCAAAGTGGCGCAACTCAATACTCAACTCAAAGAAATTGACGCGCAGATTCTCGGGGAAACCAGGAAGGTCGCAGGCAAAATCCGCGGGCAATATATGGCGGCCCTGCAGCGCGAAAACATGCTGCACGATGCTCTCGAAAAACAGAAGCAGGAGGCCAACAAGCTCAACGAGAGCGCTATTCAGTACAGCATCTTGAAGCGGGATCTCGAGACCTACCGCACTCTGTATGAAGGACTGATGCAGAAGATGAAAGAGGCTGGCGTCTCGGCCGGTCTTAAATCCAACAACTTTCGCATTGTTGACGTCGCCCGCGTTCCCATGGTTCCCATCGAGCCAAATATTCCGAGGAATCTCGCTTTTGCATTTATGTTGGGCTTGACCTCCGGCGTGGGACTTGCCTTCTTGCTGGAGGGATTAGACAACACCGTCCGCACCACCGAGCAGGCGCAAATGATTTCCGGCCTTCCGCCGCTCGGCATGATTCCCCTGGGCTCGAGGACGGCGCGCGAAGGGCCGAACGCAAAGCGATTGGTAATCGCGACGTCCAAGGAAGCGGTGGAATTAGTCACGCAGGTCAGGCCGCAGTCGCAGATGGCGGAATCCTACCGCGCGCTGCGCACCTCGCTGCTGCTCTCGAACCTTGGAGCGCCACCGAAAGTGATCATGATCACCAGCGCCCTTCCGCAGGAAGGAAAAACGACCACCAGCATCAACTGCGCTGTGGTGCTGGCTCAGAAAGGCATTCGAGTTCTGCTGATCGATGCCGACCTCCGGCGGCCGAGTATCCATAAGACGCTGGGCATGGGCCCTCGCAGCGGACTCAGCAACGTCCTGACCGGAAGCGCCACGCTGCAACAGACCATCACGCGATCCAACATCCTGCCCAACTTGTCGATATTGCCCGCGGGAACGCCTCCGCCGAATCCCGCCGAACTGCTCGCCTCCCAAAATATGCGCGAGGTGCTGGAGGAGCTGCGCGGTCAATACGATCACATCGTGGTAGACACACCTCCTACTCTTTCTGTGACCGATGCCGTTGTGCTGTCGCCACGCGCCGATGCCATCGTCCTGGTCATCCGCTCCGGACAAACTACCAAGCAGGCGCTCCGCCGCTCTCGCGACATCCTCATGCAAGTCAATGCGAAGGTTTCCGGCGTGCTGTTGAATGCGGTCGATTTGAGTTCGCCCGATTACTACTACTATTACGAATACCAGGGAAAATATTCCCGCTACTATCGCGACGACGAGTCGCACGGTAATGACGACGAGGACTCTGACACCGAGGACTCCGCTGAGGCATCGCACAATACCGCGTAGATAATACCTGCGGTTTCGTAGTTGCGCTTCCAGTTCGACAAATGGAAATAGTTCTCAATTCTCCTTCGCGGAAAAGACTCGCCATCGGCGCGGCAGTGGTGCTTTGCCTGATCTATCTGCTCCTCGCCGGCAGGCTCTTTGTTGCGTCCGTTTTGGCGGATAGTCCGCAACTCTCAAACCTCGAGCGCGCGGCTCGTCTCGACTCCACGAATGCCGACTATCGCAATCATGTAGGGCGCTACTACGCTCTCGTAGCCCGCGACCCCGCTGCCGCCATCGAACCCTACCGAGCCGCGGTGCAACTCGATCCGCATTCCGCGCGCTACTGGTTCGATTTGGCCTCGGCCTACCAAGTGCTGGGTGACGTTTCGAATCAAACTTTGGCGTTGGAACGCGCCATTGAAGCCGATCCCACCACACCCGACGTCGCCTGGGAAGCTGCCAACTTCTTTCTTGTGCAAGGCGAAGATGAAAAAGCGCTGCGAGAGTTCCACGTGGTTTTGGAGAGCGAACCCTCCATGGCCAACCTCGCAATCCAATTCTGCTGGCGCATCAATCCAGATGTCGACATGCTTTTGCGCGACGTCGTTCCCGCCCAGTCTCCGGCCTATATCGCATTTCTCGAACTCCTCATGACGAAGCAGGAGACTGCCGCCGCCGCCAAAGTGTGGAACAAGCTCATCGCCACTTCCCAAGTATCGCAGCCCTTCGAACTTCGCTATGTCTACGCATATCTTCAATATCTCCTCGACCATAAAGATGTAGATCAAGCGCGCGTGGTGTGGCAGCAAGCTGCGCCGCGCTTTGGTCTCTCGTCCTACCTGCCCACCAGGAATAATTTGATCGTCAACGGCGATTTCCGGCTGGATGTTCTCAATGGCGGCTTCGACTGGAAATACGAGAAACAGCAGAGCGTCACGCTAACTCTGGATCCCAGCGACTTTCACAGCGGTCACCGTTCACTGCTGATCACATTCGACGGACCTGGAGTCACTGACGCCGGCATTCGTCAATTCATTGCCGTACAGCCCGCAACCACCTACCAGTTTTCTGCCTACTATAAAAATGGAGAAATCGAGGGCGCCGGCGGTCCGCATTTCACCATTCAGGACGCGTACAACCAGGCCATTCTGTACGACAGCGACGAACTGAAAGAGGCAGGATTCTGGAAATCTGCCACGGGAGAATTCACTACGCCCGACGATTGCAGGCTGCTGATACTGCACATCCGTCGATTGCCGGAGGGAAGTCCCGTCCGTGGTAAGCTCTGGGTCGACGATTTCCGCCTCGTGGTCAAACGGGATTAAAACATCGAATTTGATTCAATCTCATGAGCCCAACCAGCGCCTCCACTAACCATCGCGACGAACTCGCGGCCCGAGCCGGAACGGTCCTGCTGTACGGGATTTTCGGCCTGCTCCTGTTTGGCCCAGTCGCATTCGGCGCGGTCGAACCCTGGTCCATCTTTGTAGTGGAGGCTGGTTCTGCCGCCTTGTTTCTCGTGTGGATCGCGAAGCAGGTTTTAGAAGGAGAAATAAGAATCCGCTGGAATCCTCTATTTCTTCCGATGGCAGTATTTGGACTGCTTGTCGTTTCGCAGCTCGCCTTTCATCGCAGCGCGTATCCGCACGACACCGTGTCTCTCGCGCTTTTATATTTTTCCTATGCCATCTTGTGCTTCCTCGCAGGACAAGCGCTTCTGAAAAGCTCCCAGGCCCGCACCCTCGCACTTATTTTTTCGCTATATGGAGCCGTCCTCGCCAGCTTTGCGTTGATTCAGGGAATTTCCTCCAACGGCAAACTCTATTGGCTTCGTCAGCCCCGCATGGGAGGCTGGATCTACGGTCCCTACGTAAACCATAACCATTACGCGGGATTGATGGAGATGCTGATTCCCATTCCGCTGGTGCTGTCGCTGACCAAGCTGGCATCCAGCAAGACGCGCGCAGCGGCAGCAGCCGTGGCCGCAGTGATGGTAGGCACAATCTTTCTTTCGGGATCGCGAGGCGGAATGCTCGCGATTATCGCTGAACTGCTTATCCTCGCGATTCTCCTCATCAAGCAGAAACAAGGCCTCGGCACCGCCATAGGCGTGGGAGTGTTCCTGGTCATTGTTGTCGGACTATTGACCTGGTTAGGCGGCGCTGAGCTTCTCCGGCGCACTGTAGGCTCGACACACGCCGAGATCACCAGCGACATCCGCCATAACATCAACCGCGATGGTCTCACAATGTTCCTCAAGAAACCTGTGTTGGGCTGGGGTCTAGGAACATTTCCCGTCGTCTATCCACAATTCCGAACTTTCTACACAAATTTCTTCGTCAACGAAGCGCACAACGATTATCTGCAACTGCTAGTGGAAATGGGTTTGCTCGGGTTCGGAACCATGCTGTGGTTTCTGGTAACGCTCTACAGACGGGCTATTAGGAAGATAGGTCACTGGACGAGCGACATCAGCGGAGCGGTCACTCTCGCGTGCATGCTCGGCCTGAGCGGCATCCTGGTCCACAGCGCGGTCGACTTCAACCTGCAGATTCCAGCCAATGCCGCCCTGTTCTATGTCTTCTGCACCATCGCCGCGTCAGATCCGTTCCTCCAGCGCGCTCGCAAACGCCGCGTAGCCAGAACCAAACCTCCAGAGGAAATCCTAACCTCATCGCAGGAACTGCAACAACCCGCGACAAATTTCTGACCGTAACAGATCGCATTGCCAATCCCGTTATTTCCAATTGTCATCCCGTCCCAATTTCCAATTGTCATCCCGTTATTTCCAATTGTCATCCCGAGCGAAGCGAGGGATCTTGGTTTCTATGTGCGGCAACGATACCGATGGCGCAGGCAAGAACCAAGATCCCTCGCTTGCGCTCGGGATGACAACACTTTTGTACGCATGAGAACACCTCGCGCGTCATGACAAAACTTATTTGCGTCGGTGGCACGACTGTGCCAGCACCAAACTAACCAACAACCCACTCTCGCGGCGCGTTGTTCGCGCATGCTACGCTCATTCTGCTCAGCATTCTCGCTCCGCTTATTGTGGCCGTTGAGACCAACAATTTCCGCAGGCTGTTGCGCACCGTAGAAGCTCTCTCCGAACTGGGGCCAGAGCTCACGGGGGAGCGCGAATTTTCCGACACCGCGCGCCGCATGCTCACCGCAGTCATGGAAGCTGCCGGCGCGCGCGAAGGCGCGCTTTTCGTTTTCAACGACAAGCCCACCATGCTGACTTCGGTCGCAGCCGAGGGCTTCGCCATGCTGCCCGAGCCCGCGTTCATTCCTCTGCTGCCTAAGCACGCGCACGCGCTCACCGCGGCGCGCGCGCCGATCGTGCTGAACGCGTCCACGTATTCGATCTTTCTCAGCTCCAACGGCAACGTGGCTCCTGAACTTTTCAAATGCCTGGCACCGTTGAAGGCCGCCGGCAAACTGGCGGGCGTTGTGGCGCTGGGACGTCGTCCCGGCGACGCGCCTTATGAAGACGCGGAACTCGACGCCATGGATTTGCTGTGCAACTACATTGGCCTCGCGGTGCAGAATCATGCGCTCACTCAAACACTTGCGCAGCGCGTGACTGAGAATTTGCGCCTGATGGCCTCGCTGCACGGCTTCTATGACACGGCGCTCGAGGCGTTCGCCACCGCAATTGATGTGAAGCACGTGAACATTCACGGCCACTCGCTGCGCGTGGGCCGCTATGCCGCTGCGATCGGCGAGGCCATGGGCGTCGATGCCAGCGAAGTCGCAGCGCTGCGCAGCGCCGGATATCTTCACGACATTGGAAAAGTCGCGGTTGACCGCCGTCTGTTCAGCAAGCCGGGAGCGTTGAATCCCGAGGAGTTTCGCGAGATGGCGGACCACACCGTGGTCGGCCATCAGATTGTGAGCAGCGTGCAATTTCCGTGGCCGAAAATTCACGAAGCGGTGCGCTGGCATCACGAGCGCAGCGACGGCTCCGGTTATCCTGACGCGATCGGCGGCGACGATCTGCCGCTGCCCGTGCGCATCATGGCGCTGGCCGATACTTTCGACGCGATGACCAGCGTGCGTCCTTATCGCGAATCGCTTTCGCTGGGGAGCGCGCTGAGCGATCTGGTCCGCATGGCCCCGCAAAAATACGATCCCAACGTCGTGCATGCCTTGCTGATCCAGGTGCGGCGCGATGCCGTGGGCAGCAATCGAACTCCGCTCGTCTCCGATCACATGACGGTCAATCTTGGTCCGGCGGACGTTGATCAGTTGGCCGCGACTTTGCAGCATAAAGTTTCCCGCGGCAAGATGTACTTAACCTAGTCAGCTCCTAGCCTCTAGCTCCCGGCTTCTAGCTCCTAAGTCCTTTAGAACCTGCTGTCTTTGGTAATCACGGGCAGCAACCTTTTCCTTCCCTTCGGGTTGATAATAAGGAGAGTCCGTCGTTTTCCCTTGGAGTCCTCATGCGTTTGGGCCGCGCGAAGTTCGTCATCCTTCTCGTCTGCTTCAGCCTGGCGTGTACGGTTTCGCAGGTGCTCGCGGGAAAAAAAGACAAAGACGAGGACCAGCAAGCATCGAGTCCCAACGACACTGCTCAGAGACGCGCTTTGCACGCGCTGAATCGACTCACTTTCGGTCCGCGCCCCGGCGATGTGCAGCAGGTTATGGCAATGGGCGTTGACCAGTGGATTGACCTTCAGTTGCATCCCAAAAAGATTGACGACAGCGCGCTCGATGCGCGCCTGGAGCCGCTCCGCACGCTGCGCATGAGCGCGAAAGAAATTGCCGAGGACTTCCCCGACGGCCAGGCGATTAACCAGGTGCGGAACGGTAAGCGGAGTATGCCGTCAGATCCGGCACGGCGCGCGGTTTACCAGGTGCAACTCGCGCGACAAGAAGAGAAAAAAGAAAAGAAAAAAGAAGAAGCTGGCAAGAGCGTCACCGCTGCTACCGCGCCAGAAAAAATCAGCAGTGCGCCCGCTGAAAAATCAGAGATGGCGGCGAACGCCGCGTCAGACGGCGCCGGAAGCGCGGACGGCTCCGCAGCAAGCGGCGCAATGAACAGTGCTTCAATGAGCGGGGCAGCAAACGGAGCAGCGGCAACAACAGATTCCATGACTTCCAGCACAGCCAACGACGCAACCATGGCTCCCTCACCGAAGCCGGCGAAGCTGACGCGCGAAGAAAAACAGCAGGCGCGCCTGCACGAGCAGGCACTTTACGCCGACCTCGAACTCCAGCAACTTCCGAGCCTATCGCCGGACGAGCGTTTCAAGAAAATTCTCGGCATGCCAATCGAGGCGCAGGTCGCGGTTGCCGACTCTCTGCGCGGGGGAAAGGCTCCCGAGCTGCTCGAAGGTCTGAATCCAAAGCAAAAAGAAACTTTGCTCGCCATGAACAACCCGGCGGGCGTGGTCACGGGCGAACTGGCGCAAGCGAAACTTCTGCGCGCCATCTACAGCCAGCGCCAGTTTGAAGAGGTGATGACCGATTTCTGGTTTAACCACTTCAACGTATTTGTAGACAAGGGACTCGACCGCCTGATGCTGACCAGCTATGAGCGCGACGTGATTCGCGCGCATGCGCTCGGCAAGTTCGAAGACCTGCTCGTGGCCACAGCGAAGAGTCCCGCGATGTTGTATTACCTAGATAACTGGCTGAGCGTGGGTCCGTTCTCGGCGAAGGCTTTGGGAATTCCGGAGCATCCCAGTCCCTACGTGCGCTATCAAATTGTTAAGCCAAAGGCTGGTAAGAGTACGCCTGGCCTCAATGAAAATTACGGCCGCGAGTTGCTGGAGCTACACACACTTAGCGTGAACGGCGGCTATTCGCAGCGCGATGTGACCGAGGTCGCCAAAGTTTTTTCAGGATGGACCATCGACGACCCGGCGCACGGCGGCAGCTTCAAATTCGATCTACGCATGCATGAACCCGGCCCGAAGTATGTTTTGGGACACAAGATCAAGCCCAAGGGCGAAGACGAGGGTCTGGAAGTGCTGCACCGGCTGGCAACGAGTCCGCTGACAGCGCATTTTATTTCGCTGAAGCTGGCAGAGCGATTTGTTTCGGACGATCCCCCGCCGGCTCTGGTGGATCGCATGGCGAAAACTTTTTTGAAGAAGAAAGGCGACATCCGCGAAGTGCTCGACACATTGTTCCACTCGCCTGAATTTTGGGATGACGCAACCTACCGCGCGAAAGTAAAAACGCCTCTTGAATTTGTGGCCTCCGCGGTGCGAGCCACTGGCGCGGAGATTGACGATGCTGTGCCGCTCACACGGCAACTCAACAACATGGGCATGCCGCTTTACGGCGCGCAGCCTCCGACCGGCTATTCCATGAAGGCGGACACCTGGGTGAGCACCTCGGCCCTGCTCAACCGCATGAATTTTGCTCTAGCATTGACTAGCGGCAAGATCAAAGGCGTGAAAACGGATGCGGCGCAACTCACGGGAAGCAGCGCCGATCCGCCGGATGCGAACTTGACGCTAGCAACGCTCGAGACCAGCCTGATCGCAGGAGGAGTATCCCAGCAGACGCACAATTCGATCACGGTGCAGATCGAGGCGGCAAAGATCGAAGCGGCAAAGAACGCCGCAGCAAAGAAGAATAACGGGCAACCGAAACAAGATAATAAGAGCAAGCCCGGCGATTCCCAGCGTTCTCCAGATGCAAACACAATGTCCGGACTGCTGTTGGGTTCGCCGGAGTTTCAGAGAAGATAAAGCCTTTAGCCATTAGCTTTTAGCTCTTAGCTTGAACCCCAAAGGGTTTCCGTTGGGTTCAGGCTTGAGCTAAGAGCTAAAGGCTAAGAGCTAGGAGCTGTTCTTATGTCCATTACACGTCGCGTTTTTCTTCGCAACAGCGCGCTTGCCGTTGTCGGTACGGCGGCGGTACCAAGCTTTCTCGCTCGCGCCGCCATGGGCGCGGCTGAGCCGGGCGTGCGCCCGAAACGGCTGGTCGTGATCTTTCAGCGCGGCGCGGCCGACGGATTGAACATCGTGGTGCCTCACGGCGAGCAGCAGTATTACGCCATGCGGCCCACAATTAATATTCCGCGCAAGGCCGTGCTTGATCTCGATGGATTCTTTGGCCTGCATCCTTCACTCGCGCCGTTTCAACCGCTGTGGCAGCAGCGTCATCTGGCGATTGTGCATGCTGCCGGGTCGCCTGACGCCACGCGCTCGCATTTCGACGCGCAAGATTTTATGGAGGCAGGCACGCCGGGCGTGAAGTCCACTGAAGACGGATGGCTCAACCGGTCTCTTCACAACCTGCCGCTTCAGCAGCAGAAATCGGCTTTCCAGGCCATTGCCATGGGCCCATCGATTCCGCGAATCTTGAGTGGGATCGAGCCGTCGATCGCGATGAACAACATCAACGATTTTTCAGTCGGCGGCAAGGGCGCAAAGCCTTCGCCGGCCGCGAGCGCGTTCGAGGCCATGTACAACAACTCCGTCGACGCCGTGTTGCACGGCACGGGCGAAGAAACATTCGACGCAGTGAAGATGTTGAAGGCTGCCGATCCATCGAAGTACAAGCCTGCCGCGGGCGCCGATTATCCCAAGGGACGATTCGGCGACAGCCTGCGCCAGCTTGCGCAACTCATCAAGGCAAATCTCGGCGTGCAAGTTGCATTTGCCGACATCGGCGGATGGGACCATCACGTCAACGAAGGCGCGACCGAAGGTCAGATCGCCAATGTGTTGCGAGAGTTCTCGCTATCGATCTCCGCTTTCTGGACCGACCTTGGCGATCTCGGCGAAGACACGGTGGTAGTGACGATGTCCGAATTCGGCCGCACCGCGCGCGAGAACGGCAACCGCGGCACCGATCACGGCCACGCCAACGTGATGTTCGTTCTAGGCGGCCCGGTGAAAGGCGGACGCGTCTACGGGCGCTGGCCGGGGCTTGATCAGTCGCAGCTCTATGAAGGACGCGATCTGGCGTTGACTACGGATTTCCGGCAGGTGCTCGGCGAGGCCGTGGCGCGTCACATGGGCAACAAGAATTTGAGTGAAGTGTTTCCGGGATATGAGAATCAGCCGGGAAAATTCCTGCGGTTGTTGGGATAGTAATACCGACACCTGCGACACAAGACCACTCTCGGCTGTCTGGTCGAGCGAGGCTCGACAGTTCGTTCCCTCACGGAATCAACCGGGCTTCAAAGTCTACGATTGGCCTCGGACTCCAGCCCTTCCTGCCGAATCCTGTAGCCCGCTATCTTGTCGTCGATGAACCACCTTGTGCTGTCCTGCGGATCGTAGTGGATCTCCAGTTTCTGCAAGGCCATTCGCCGGATTATCTCTTCACCGGAGTCGTCGAAAAAATCCATAAGTGCAACCCTGCCGCTAAAATATTCCCCGCCGACCTGGTACGAGAAATAAAGTACAGGAGCCTTGAGTGGGTCCCGGCGGTTGCCGGTGTAGGGCACGGCCTGGAACGTACCCCCTTCAATCGTAGCCTCAGTCGTTGGCCACTGCTCGGCTATCCGTACCCGTCTGAGCGCCCACCAAACGGCTCCCGCGATAGCAAGCACGATTCCTGCGCCCGCGAAGATTTGAAAAACGATGATCGCTTTCTGACTAATTGGCTTAGGCCTCCACGAGCACATCGCCATTTTCAATCTTCAGCGGATACACCGCGACCTTCGCGCTGGGATTCTGTACGGCTTCGCCGGTCTTTGGATCCCATGCCCAACCATGCCATGGGCAGACTACTTTGCCGCCTTCGATCATTCCCTGCCCCAACGGTCCGCCGCGATGCGGGCAGATGTTGTCCATGGCGCTGTATACGCCGTTAACGTTCGCTACGCAGATTGTTTTCGCGCCGCAGGGAAATTCTTTGGCTTCGTCCATGGGAGGAAGTTCGGATTCCGTCGTCAGCTTGGTGAAGTTTGGCATAGTGAAACTCGATTGTACCGAAAAAGACCCGGCCAAAAACGGCGAATCCAATGTTTGCAATAGCTTGCAGATATTATCAACAGGTTACGGACTTTTTCAATCACTTACAGAGATTTTCGCATTAGAGGCGATTTAAGCCCCGACTGAGCGCCGGGTGGCCTTCCACTCCTCCCGAGCCCTCGGATGCGATCTGGGGCCGATTCTGCGCGTTCTGGAGGCATTCTGCGAAGGCTCCGCGCCGGCAATTTGCATAAGAGCGTCAGATCGCGCTCACCTATTCTCAACAACTTACAGAGGCCGCGCTGAAAAGAAAGGACTTCGGGAGCGATCTCCGCTCCGCCTAGGAGCAGCTAGCCGATAGCTTGGAGATAACCATCTACGACGGCGAAGAAGTTGTTGGCTGACAGCTGAGAGCTGACAGCTATTTGGGCTGCAGCGTCTGCGCGATCATCACCTGTCGCTTGAAGTTCTCCATCATATTCGGATCGAGCCGAACTTCCGTGGGCTTCTTCGCGAGCGTCATGGTGTCGATTTTGTCTTGCAGCTTGAGCAGCGCGTAGAAAAGATTTTCGGGACGCGGCGGACAACCGGTGACGTAAACGTCCGTGGGGACGATTTTGTCGACGCCCTGCAACACTGCGTAAGTATTGAACGGCCCACCCACCGACGAACACGCGCCCATCGAGATCACCCACTTCGGGTCGGGCATCTGGTCGTAGATGCGCTTCACCACCGGAGCCATCTTCAAAGTTACAGTGCCGGCGACGATCATCAAATCGCTCTGCCGCGGGCTGGGACGAAATACTTCTGAGCCAAAGCGCGCGATATCGAAGCGCGCAGTCGACGACGCGATCATCTCGATCGCACAGCACGCCAGGCCGAACGTCATCGGCCACACGGCAGACTTCCGCGCCCAGTTGAAGACGTAGTCCACCGTGCTGATCATGAAATTCTTTTCGAATTTATTTTGCAGCCAGCCCATGAGGTTTCCTCGGTCCGCACCATTATAGGACAGATGCGTCGGAAAGGCAGTTGGGGTTTGGCCACCGGCCGCCATAAATCTTTAACACGGAGGGCACAGGGTTACACGGGGTAGAACTTGCGGGGCCAGCTTGTGGCACCAGAGCCGCAATGTTTGCGAAGGCGCAAGGGTCAAGCTCACAAGGATCAGGCGCGCTTGCCCCTCGACTCCCGCTCAGCTACAAATAGATCACCCATGGATTCACGATCCGCCGTGGCCGCCGGCCGCGAACGCGCACTTCCTGTGCTCGCCAGTACGTGGCTTCACATCCGCACATCGCAGTTTTGGATGGTGGCCATTGCGCTGTTTCTGCGCGTGGGCTGGATCATCGTCGGCCACACCTATAAATTCAAAGCCACGGACAACAACTTCGCCTTCGGCTGGGAGATGGGAAGGATCGGCGCGGCCATCGCCTCCGGGCACGGCTTCAGCAACGCATTTGGCGCGCCGACGGGGCCCACCGCGTGGGAACCTCCCCTTTATCCATATTTAACTGCGGGCGTGTTTCACCTCTTCGGAATCTATTCGCGAGGGTCGGCGTTTGTATTGCTCTCGATCAACAGTGTTTTTTCGGCGCTGACGTGCATTCCGATTTTTCTGATTGCGCGAAGAATATTTTCCGAGAGGGTTGCCGTCGGCTCGGCCTGGACATGGGCTCTTCTGCCCTACGCGATGACTTGGTGCACGCGCTGGGTCTGGGAAACGAGCCTGTCGGCTTTGCTGCTGGCGGTGATTTTTTGGCTGGCGCTCACCATGGAAGACCGCGACGGGCTGAAGCCTTGGCTGGAGTTCGGCCTACTCTGGGGCATCGCCGCGCTGACCAGCACCGTGCTGATTTCGTTTTTGCCGGCATCAGGATTGTGGGCCTGGTATCACTGTGCGAAGCGCCGCAAGCCGGCTTTGTCGTTGGCCGGCGTTGCGCTGGCGTCTGTCGTTTTCCTCGCCTGCATCGCGCCGTGGCTTGTGCGGAACTATCAAACTTTCGGCAAGTTTATTTTCATGCGCGATAATTTTGGCGCGGAGCTGCGCCTCGGCAACGGCAATGGCGCCGACGGAACGTGGATGCAGTATTTGCATCCCACGCAGGATCTCTATGCCATGCGCCAATATGTTTCGATGGGCGAACTGGCATACGTGGCGATGTGCCAGCGGCAGGCTGTGACTTATATCAAAGCGGATTACCCGCGTTTTGCCGTGCTGTGCGTGAAACGCTTTGTCTACTTCTGGGCGGGGCCGCCTCGGCTGGCACAAATCTGGTGGCTGTCGCAAACGAAGAATTCGCTGTTCCTCGCGTCTTCCGTACTTGCTTTCTGGGGGCTAGGCCGCGCTTTACGCAGGCGCAAACCTGGCGCCTGGCTTCTGTTCTGGCTGATCTTGCTTTATCCTGCGATTTACTATGTGGTCTATCCCGGACAGCGCTACCGGCATCCGATTGAGCCGGAGATGACGATCCTCGGAATCTATTTGCTTACCGAAGCCGGCAAGAAGAACGAGCCAGACAACGCATCCGCGAAGGCTGATTGAGAAGGCTTCGCTACTCAGTGGGACGCGATCTCAACCGTATCGACCGCGGTCTTCAGCTGAAACCGGGTAGAACGAAGACACGAGGAGTAGCCTGCGGGTTTCGTCGCGTCCGACTCGGGACTTAAGCGCGCCACGCGATAAGTTCGCAGCGTGTAACATATCGCGTCATTCTGCTCGAGCGTGAGGATGTGCTGCGAGCTTGATTCCGGGGCGCGCGTCTCAGGCGAGTCCTTCTTGCTCTCGGACGCAGCCGATGAAGAACCATGGGTCTTGTCTGACGGGGACTGCGCCGCAACGGTCGCAACGCAGAGCAAAATCAACAGCGAGAGAACCAGCAGCCGTCGAACGCTCATAGAACCCTCCACTTCAGCGAATTATAGCCCCGGTATGCGGACTGAGCATAGGGCGAGCAGACGCTAAATCGAGGGAACATCGCGGAGGCATCCGTCGTATATAGAAGCGTGGGAAGAAAAGCTGCTGGCGATTAAGGCCTCACGAATTTCGAATCGCTGCGTCTAACCCGTTGAAACGGAGGAAGCCTATGAATCGCAAACGTCAATTCTCCGCATGGTCCGGAGCCGTTTTAGGAACCATCTGCGCACTGTTCGCGCTCGCCCTCGGAGCCCACGCCTCCGATCACCGCGCATTCACTGAAGAATTCCATCAGACCTATGCGCTCACGCCCGATGGCCGCGTCGAACTCGACAACATTAATGGCGACGTCCACATCTCCACTTGGGATCAGAACGTATTCAAGGTGGATGCCGTGAAGTATGCCGATTCGAAGGAACGGCTCGATGAGGCGCGCATTGAAGTGGACGCGTCGAAAGAAAATGTTTCGATTCGCACCAAGTATCGCGACCACGATAATACTTTCAACTGGGGTTCGCACAATAATCCACCGAGCGTGGAATATACGCTGACCGTGCCGCGCAGCGCGCGCCTCGACGAAATTAAGCTGATCAATGGCAAGCTCGATATCACCGGCGCAGCGGGAGAAGTGCACGCCTCGTGCATCAACGGCAGACTGGAAGCGCACAATCTCTCAGGCCGCGCCGAACTTTCCACCATCAACGGCCATCTGGACGCCAGGTTTGACCAGCTTTCCGGATCATCTGTCGAACTGAACTCGGTCAATGGTTCGGTGGAGTTGACGATTCCTTCGGACTCGAAAGCGCAAATCGAAGCCAGCACGGTTTCCGGCGGAATCGATAACGATTTCGGACTGCATGTGAATCATCACAACTTCGTTGGCCACGACCTGCACGGCGAACTCGGCAGCGGCGGGCCTCATATTAAGCTGGAGAACGTAAACGGCCACATCTCGATTCACCACGCGCCGGACGGCCGCGCGCTGAGCCCGGCCAAGGATCTCAATCATGGAGATGATGACGACAAGATTTAGCTGAGACTCTGCCGCGCGGAGACGAGGGCTTACCTCAGCGGCTAAAGCCGAGGCCTCTTTTCACGACATACGGCACGACTGAAGTCGTGCCCTTCCCGATCTGTACAAGCCCCCGGAGACTTCCGCGGCAGTCGATGACCGTGCGACTCAATGACCGTGCGACTCGATGACCGTGTGACTCATTGACCCTGCCACTCATTGACCCTGCCACTCAATAAATCGTATAACCTGGCGCGGGCGTTCGCAGATCGGGCTTCGTAGCCATCAGCAACAACGCGCCCTCGCGCTTAAACGCCCGCAGATCGTCCAGGCTGCGAAACGATTTCGTCTTGTAGTCATCCGGCGTGGGCGTGTCATCGGGAATGCGGCACGCCTCAACATTTTCGAAGGCATGTTTCTTCAACAACTCGACGTACTCCGCCTCTGATCGTACATGCACCGGAACTTTCAGCTTGTCGACCCACTGCAGCGAATACTGATTGTCTTTGTATAGATTGATGAGGATGAATAATCTCCCCCGCGGCGCCATCACGCGAAAAAGTTCCATGAGCGCGCGATCCTGATCGGCATAGTAGTAAAACGACTCCACCGACAAAACTTTGTCGAAGAAGTTTTCTTCCCACGGAATCTGTTGCGCCGATCCCCAGACATAAAGCACGTTGTCGAAATCTTTAGACGCGGCGCGAGCCTCGCGAATCATCTCGTCGGACACATCGAGTCCGACCACCTGGCCAAATCCGTCCGGCCCTTCGCCCACGAGCCGCGCCAGCAGCCGCGTCGCCCATCCCGAGCCGCAGCCAAGGTCGAGCACGCGCTCGCCCGGACGCAGATTCATCCGGCGAATCGTCTTCGCCGTAATGTCGAGATGATGATTCTCCATCTTCGCGCCTTCGCCGGCCGAGGCCCAGCGGTTGAATTCCTGCTGCAGCTTTTCGTCGGGAGTTAGTGATTTTTCTGGCATGGTTAAGATTTTATCGCGTCGGCGAATGCCGTGGTGGCGGATAGCCTATTCGCGTGCTCGACCTGTCAGAAACTGTCAGCGCACAGCCCAGATATTTCACTTCATCGGCTTGCTGATCCAATGGTCGGTAAAAGTCGAGTGCTGGATGGACGACTCGACTTTCGGCATGTGGCAGGTTGTGCAGTTCTTCGTGCTTACTGGGCAGGCCGCGCCTGGGTGATCAGAATTTGGATGATCGGAATCTCGGTGATCGGCGGTTGCTTTCGCGCTGGCCTGAGTGATGTGGCATTGCAGACAGCGTGAATCGTAGGCTGCAGCGTCGTGCTCCAGAGGCTGATGCGGATCGTGGCAGGCGATACAGGTGAGTCGAGCGTCGGGCTTGCTGCTCCAGCACTTGCTGTTTTCGAGGCGGTAAGGCGCGAAGCGAAGGTTCAACGAGCTCAGTCCAATGTTCGTCACAACATCTTCCCAGGTGCGGTGGCACGCGCCGCAGAAATCCACCGAATCGACTGGATTCAATCGACTGGGATTCATGATCAGCTGCGCGCCCTCTTCGTGCTGCCCCAAATTCATGGCGGCTACGTGGCTCGATCCCGGCCCGTGGCAGGCTTCGCACGTCACGCCCGGCACTGCGTCTTTTGCATCGAGCTGATTGTTGGTGACCGAAGCGGTGGTGTGACAGGCAAAACAGGCGCGGGTCTCGGCCGGCGGCATGCGGCGTCCCGCTGCCTCTTCAAGATTGCGTGGCATGCCAGGAGATTGCCCCGGCGTGATATTCAGATCCTGGGAAGACGAAAAAAAAGTGAGATGGCTTTCGTAGTAGCTGCCGTTTTTTTCGTAGACATAAGTTTGCCCGAGGTGCCCCACGCCAAATGCCCACTGCAGTTCGGTTGAGAGCGGCGCCGCGTTGCCGCCAGCCGTAACCGTTAGAACACTCTTCGCGGCTTTGGTTACGATCTCCTCACGGTAGGAACCAATGCGAAACGAGAGATGGTCATGCTGGCGAAGTATCTCCGCGTCGGCGGCGGGAACGGCGGCGCGGGCCATGGCATGTTTTTGTTGACTCGCAACCTTGGACGCATGACATTTCGCGCACGCTGCCGTGCCCACGTAACTGCCTCGCGCGGCATCTCCTTTAGTGGGCCACCAACCCGGTGATTGAACACGGGATGCGGTGAGCATCGACATGCTCTCGGGAGCGGAACTTTGAGCGAACGACGCGGCGGTCAGAGCACAGATGGCGAGGGCGGAAGCTCGATGCATGTTTATCCGGAGCATATTGTTCGCCATAGTGTCGATTTACAACAATTAGCGCTGTGACAACGCGCTTTGGCAGGCATCGCACAGACCTTGAGCGTCAAGCTTCAATTCGCCTAGGTATCTTTCAAGTTGGGAGCGGCCAAAGAATCTAGCGGGCGCGGTGGCCGCGTATCCCCACCGCAGACAGCCCGAGCATTGCACCATCCATTTGCGAGTTCGGGGATTCTTTAGATACCACTCAGGGTCGTGTTGCTCGTTCTTGATCTTCAACGGGTCACCTGCCCGGGCATCTGATAGTCTTTAACAAGTTTATTACGTCCGTGGCTCGAATGCGTGCGATGGGTGTCGCTAAGGACTGAAGTGAAACGTAAAGCTACCTATTCCTTGAAACTTCCCCTCTCGATTAAGAAGGCGGCGCAGCGTTTGGCGCAAGAGGACGGAGTCTCGCTGAATCAATGGATCGCCTCGGCAGTGGCGGAAAAGGTTGGCGTAGTCGAAACCGCGGCGGAATTTTTCAAGAAACGCGCGGGCAAAAGAACCGGCGACGGGCTAATGGAGTTTCTTCGCAGCGCACCCAACGTCGCCCCTGAACCTGATGACATGAGGTGATCCGGCCCCGGAGCTGCGGGCTAGTTGATCTGCGCGATGAGGCGGTCAGATGCCTTCCGTTGTGTGCTAAAGTTCTCTCCTCATGGCGACGCACCCTCAGAATCCCGCGCCAGAACCCGGCTCCGCCTCGCTCTATTGTCCAAACTGCGCTGAAGAGGTCACTGATCCGCTGACCTGCGGAGATTGTTCCTCCGTGATCTGCCGTCGCTGCGGTACGCCGCTCGAATCTTCCGATGAACTCGGAATCGGATAATGAACTCAATATCCGCCACCGCCGAAAACTCTGCAGAGGGCCGGAAGCCGGAAGCCGCTTCTCCCACTCTGGTGCGAGGCCTCGGCCTGCTTGATTCTGTACTTCTGCTCGTGGGTGGCATTATTGGTTCGTCGATTTTTCTTACGGCCAAAGACATTGCTGGAGCGCTGCCTCATCCGGTGCTGTTTCTGTTGGTGTGGTTTGTCGGCGGCGGGATTTCGCTGTGCGCATGCTTCGCATTCGCCGAACTGGGCTCAATGTTCCCGGACTCCGGCGGCCAGTACGTTTATTTGCGCGAAGCCTATGGCGACCTGACCGCATTTCTCTACGGATGGATGCTGTTCAGCGTGGGCAACGGCGGTTCGATCGCGGCGCTGGCCGTAGGCACGGCCGCGTATGTCGGAGCCTTGATCCCCAGCATCTCGCAAGAACATCTTGTGCTCTCGCTCGCGGGCATCGTGGTAACTCGCGCCCATCTCGTGGCCTTGATTCTGATTGCAGTGGTGACCGCGGTCAACATTTTCGGCTTGCGGCCGGGCGCGATTCTTCAGAACATCGCCACCTGGGCCAAGTTTGTGGCCATGGCGGCATTCGTGATACTCGGCTTCGCCATCGGCAAGGGAGACTGGCATCACTTCACCACGCCGCACGGGATGCTGGCCGGCATTACCGCGAGTATGGGCGTCTCGCAGATGCTCTCCGCATTCGGAGTCGCCTTGATCGCGGTCTTCTGGGCGTATGACGGATGGGTTTACATCACCTGGGTGGCCGGGGAAGTGAAAGAACCACGTCGCAATGTGCCGCTGGCGATGGTGCTCGGAGTTTTGATCGTCGGCGTGGTTTACGTCGCGATGAATATGACATATTTATATGCGATGCCGCTCAGCGATGTGGCTCAGCATGAAACCATCGCGCAGGCAGCGGCCGCGGTGCTTTTCTCTCCCGCAGCCGCCACATGGCTCTCGGCGCTCATTGCAGTGTCTGTGTTCGGCGCGCTGGCCTGCGCCATCTTGAGTTGCGCGCGCGTCTACTATGCGATGGCGCTCGACGGTGCTTTCTTCCCACAGATGGCCAGGGTTCACCCCAAGTATCGAACTCCGGCGGTGGCACTGATTGGTCAGAGCGCATGGGCCGCGGTTCTCACCCTGAGCGGCCGCTACGATCAGCTTTATACTTATGTGATTTTCGGCATGGTCTTGTTCTACACGCTGACGGTGGCCGGAATGTTTCTGCTGCGCTGGAAGCGTCCCGAGATTCCGCGTCCGTATCGCTGCACGGGATATCCGTGGCTGCCAGCGCTTTACATTCTGGTGGGCGCGGCGTGGACGCTGAACACGATCATCACGCGCCCCATCGAAGCTTTCTGGGGCACGGCGATTGTGCTGGTCGGTGTGCCCGGATATCTATACTGGAAGCGAAGCAGCCGGAGGGCTGCTGCACTGGAGTAAGACATGTTCGAACGCTACACGGAGAAAGCGCGGCGTGCGATCTTCTTCTCGCGCTACGAGGCCAGCCAGTTCGGTTCGTCCTACATCGAGACCGAGCATCTGCTCCTGGGTCTGCTGCGCGAGAACAATTTTCTGTACCACTGGATTCCGAAAACCAATCTAGAAACTATTCGGAAGCGTCTCGACGAGCACGGAACGAGGCAGCCATCGACATCGATCTCCGTCGACTTGCCGCTGAGTAACGCATCCAAGCGCGTTCTGAAATTCGCGGCAGACGAGGCGGACGCACTATCCCACAAACATATTGGAACCGAACACCTTTTTCTCGGCCTGCTGGACGAGAGCGGCAGTCTCGCCGACAAGCTTCTGCGCGAAGCCGGAGCCAACCCTGAGCGTGTGCGCCTCGATCTAACGGGGTCACCCGAGCGGGCGGAACAGTCCCATGGCGGATTATTTCAAGGCAGGCTTTCCAGATCTTTCGCTCTTTCCACGCTAGAAATCCATGGGATCCGCCGCAATGCCGAGCGGGTACGCGAAGCCGTTCAGCGCTGCCGAGCGTGCAACTGGCACTGGGAAAAGCACCGCTTCACCAATATCGATATCGTGATCGCCAAACAGACGGGCAAGGTCTCGTTCGACTTGACTCTCGCGGCCGACTCCGCAAACTTCGAACTAGTCAAAGGCGGCTGGAAAAAAGACCACTGCTTCATCTGCCGCTGGGAGTTATTCGAGTCTCAGGACGAAGCCGATGCCGCCCATAGCACCGGGTACACCAACGGCCACGACTGGGTCTGCACTGAGTGCTACGAGAAATTCTGGCAGGGCCCGGATTTCTTTTCTTCAGCGTACTCCGACATTACCTAGCTCCAAGGCGTCGCGCCTTCCGCAACTCGCCGAATTGCCAAATTTTGTCATCCCAGCGCACGAGAGAAAGGTGCGTTACCGCACATTGCAGCCAGCAAAAAGCGTCGTTTTTCTCCGCAACTTTTCACTGCATCCGGGGTTCAAGGGCTATTGCACGAACTATGCTTTGGGAAGGGCCTAGACTCGCGATCCTGTTGACGTTTCTTTACGTGAGTCTCCCGGTTGAATTTCTCCCTTGGCTGAAATTATGATGAGTCGTGAGCGATATCCTTGCATCCTAACGAATTCACCGACGCATCTTACACTCACACGGAACTAATAAGGAGGTTTCTCTTGAGAAAGTTAGCGCTTCTCGCACCGGTTTGTGCTTTCCTGTTTTTCGCCCAGTTTGCCTCAGCCCAGCAGGTAGACGTTTTTTTGGGCGGCGGCACTCTGTTCTCGTCCAGCAATACCAATAGCAACTGCGTATCCGCAGCAACCGGCCTAGGCTGTCCACCGGAAAAGGGCGGTCTGTATATCAACATCGGTGGCGACGTGGTGTTTTATAAGAATTTCGGCGTCAACGTTGAAACTGCGTGGCGGGCTACTCAGGGCACCTACGGTGGCGCCGACACCGGAACCAACGCTCGCCCCATCCTCACCGACTTCAACGCGCTCTGGCAGCCGCATCTGGGGCACAGGCTAGGCGCTGACCTTATGGCTGGCATCGGCGGTGCTGACACTCGAACCTACGAACAGGGCCTGTCCTGCAGTGGCTGCTTCAACAGCTCCGATCACTTTATGGAGCACCTTGGCGCCGGGATCCGCTTCTATCCCTGGAAACATCTCTTTATCCGCCCTGAGGCTCACTACTACCACATTCAGAATAACAATAGCTCGACGGATAACGGGTATTACACTTCCAACAACGTGATTCGAGTCTCAGCTTCGATCGGATACACCTTCGGCGGCAAGGAATAGTTTTTGACCGCGCGAGGCATCGCGGATTTGGTATCCTGAACAGCCGATTCCGAGAACCCGGATTGTTGCGGGGCTGCCGTACGCGGCGGCCCCGTATAGCGTCATCAATCTAGCGGGTCCATTCCACAAATCCACGCGGACTGGCAAGGGGACTGTATTGAGAAAATTCGCGCTGCTTACATCCGCGTGTGCCGTTTTTCTGTTTGCCAGCTTCGCCTCAGCCCAGCAATTCGATATCACGGCCGGCGGTTCCATTCTTAAGTCATATGCCCGCGTGAGCGACTCCGTGAACTTCCATCCCCCGGCTGATACTGGCGGCATTTATCCCAGCATCGGCTTTGATTATGTCGGCTTCCGGCACACCCGCTTCGGCCTTAACTTTGAAACTGCGTGGCGCTACCACCAAGCCAGCTATTACGGCTATGAGAACTACCGCCCTATCTTCACCGATGCCAACGTGCTCTTTCAGCCCAAGCTCACCAAGAAATTGGGCCTCGACCTTCAGGGCGGAGTCGGCGTTGCCAGCAACCGTTTCGACCTACTGAGCTCGTGCGGCATTCCAGGATGCACCAACTACACGGGCAGTAATCACTTCATGGAGGACCTGGGCGTGGGCGTCCGCTATCGCTTCTGGCACCACTTGCCGCACCTGTTTGTCCGCCCAGAGATTCGCTACTACCACATCCAAAATAACTTCGAGTTCAACTCCGGCAACGTGTTTCGCGCGGGCATTTCGCTGGGATACTCAACCGTGCCAATTGAGTGACCGCCATCGCGGTTTGTCATCCTGAGAGGAGCCGGTTCTCAGGCGGAGCGAAGAGCCTGCCCTGAGCGAAGTCGAAGGGATCTCCCGCTTAACCGGCCCAACGCGTGAGCCAGAATGGGCTGCCGGCTGATTTTCTAATAAGTTTTTTCCCCAAGACGCGTTCAGCAAAAAAGGCAGCGTCCACGGACGCTGCCTTTTGGTCTTCGAATCCTACACTCTACGGTTCGTGTTCGCACTCCTCGGCCTCGTGAATCGCCATGTCGAGGTGCTCGATCGCTTTGTGGCGATGGCCGTGGAAATCGCCCTCGGCCGCTTCCAGATGATGCTTCGCTTCGCGCATCGCTTCCAGGCCTTCGTGGATGTGCGGATGAGGCGGCATTGCCGGTGCGGCCAGGGCAGGCGCCGCTGCCGCTACAGGAATTACGCCTGCCGTCTTTGAACTCGCACCCGCCATGAACGCCAGGGTCAACAGGAGCATGGCTGTAATCACGAGTGTCAAGAAACCCATTCTCTTCATTAGCTTCCTCCTCGTCCGATTTCCGGCGCGGACGCCGCCGCAATCAATGGCCACGGATCCATTTCGTGCCAGGACGCCCGCGACACCCGCACAGTATAGTCGCGCCTCGGGGAAATCCCCTGTGCCTATGTTGATTCCTTCGGGCAATCGCCTTAGGAACGGTTTCAAATTGGTCCGAGTTCCATGGCACGTTTCTGCGATTGACCGTTTTGTTGCGAAGTGTTATAAATGGCCGTTTTGAGGTTGTGCGTCTGGACTGGGACAAAGCTCCGGTTCGGGCGCTGACTCCGACGCGGCCAAGCTCCAACACTCCGTTCTAGTTTTGCGGTGGAAGCGTGTTCGGAATTCCGGCGTGGAATCCCTTGTAGTGCACGGGTGTGCTCGGGCATGGGATCGCCGGAAGGCGGTGCCTAAACACGTTTATAATCCTGAAACTGACTCATTTTGGAGGACTTAATATGCGCACCTGGCTGGCTACTGCTGCGTTTGAAGGATGCCGCGCGGCGTCTGGACTTTTGAAAAAGGGATTGGGGTTGGCGGCTCTGGTGGCTTTGAGCGCAGCTGGGGCTTGGGCTCAACCTGGGGGCGAACCTGCGGGCGGCGAGGCTTCGCTGAAATTGCCCGATCTAGCTTCGGTTCCCTTTTTGAACGGGGCGATCGATGGGCACAAGCTGTTGATGATCGGCATTGCGTTTTGCATCTTCGGCCTTTTATTTGGCATGGTCATTTATATGCGGCTCAAGAATCTTCCGGTGCATCGGTCGATGCGGGAGATCTCGGAGCTGATCTATGAAACCTGCAAAACTTATCTGGTGACGCAGGGGAAATTCATTTTGCTGTTGTGGGCGTTTATTGCCGTCATCATTTTGCTTTACTTCGGCGTGCTGCAGCATATGGAAGCGATGCGGGTTGCGATTATTCTGGGCTTCAGTCTGGTGGGGATCGCGGGAAGTTACGGCGTGGCATGGTTCGGTATTCGGGTGAATACGTTTGCGAATTCGCGGACGGCTTTTGCCGCTCTGCCGGGCAAACCGTTTCCGGTTTATCAGATTCCGCTCGAAGCTGGAATGAGCATTGGGATGATGCTGATCAGCGTCGAACTGCTGATCATGCTGATCATTCTGCTCTTCATTCCGGGAGACTATGCGGGGCCTTGCTTTATCGGATTTGCGATTGGCGAGTCTTTGGGAGCAGCTGCGCTGCGAATTGCCGGCGGCATCTTTACCAAGATTGCCGATATCGGTTCGGACTTGATGAAGATTGTTTTCAAGATCAAGGAAGACGATGCGCGGAATCCTGGCGTGATTGCGGATTGCACGGGCGATAACGCGGGCGATTCGGTTGGGCCTTCGGCGGATGGGTTTGAAACTTACGGCGTTACCGGCGTGGCGCTGATCACTTTTATTCTGCTGGGCGTGAAGACTCCTACGGTGCAGGTGCAGCTGCTGGTTTGGATCTTCGTGATGCGCGTGATGATGCTGGTGGCGAGTTCGGTTTCGTACTTCCTGAATGCGGCCATCGCGAAGGCACGTTTCGGCAACGCGGATGAAATGAATTTCGAAACTCCGCTGACCACGCTGGTTTGGCTGACTTCGATTGTGTCGATCGCACTGACGTTCCTGGTTTCGTACTTCATTATTCCGGAGTTGGGCGGAGACGTTTCACAGTGGTGGAAGCTGGCTGTGATTATTTCGTGCGGAACGCTGGCTGGCGCGCTGATTCCGGAGCTGGTGAAGTCGTTTACTTCGACCGAATCGCGGCATGTGAAGGAAGTGGTTATTTCGGCGGAAGAAGGCGGAGCATCGCTGGGAATTCTCTCCGGATTTGTGGCGGGAAATTTTTCGTGCTACTACCTCGGCCTGTCGATGGTCTTGCTGATGTCAGTGGCTTATTACTTCAGCACCATGGGACTGGCGGCGGCCGCGACCATGCTGGCTCCCGCGGTGTTTGCATTTGGACTTGTGGCTTTTGGATTTCTGGGCATGGGGCCGGTGACCATCGCGGTGGATTCTTATGGGCCGGTTACGGACAATGCGCAATCGGTGTATGAACTTTCGCTGATTGAGCAGGTGCCGAACGTGGAGGCAGAAATCAAGAAGGACTACAACATGGGAGTGAACTTCGAGCGAGCGAAGTATCTGCTCGAAGCCAATGACGGCGCAGGGAACACGTTCAAAGCTACGGCTAAGCCGGTGCTGATCGGCACGGCTGTGGTGGGCGCCACTACGATGATTTTCTCGATCATTATGGCGCTTACCAGCGGACTTACCGCGGACGTTGAGAAGCTCTCGCTGCTGCACGCTCCGTTCTTTCTGGGATTGGTTACGGGCGGGGCGATGATTTACTGGTTCACGGGCGCATCCACTCAGGCCGTTACTACCGGGGCTTACCGCGCGGTTGAGTTCATCAAGGCCAACATCAAGCTCGATGGCGTGGTGAAGGCTTCGGTCGCGGACAGCAAGAAGGTAGTCGAGATCTGCACGAAATACGCGCAGAAGGGGATGTTGAACATCTTTATTGCGGTGTTCTTTGGGACTTTAGCTTTCGCGTTTGTGGAACCATTCTTCTTCGTTGGTTATCTGATCTCGATCGCGATCTCCGGTCTGTATCAGGCAATCTTTATGGCCGACGCCGGAGCTGCCTGGGACAATGCCAAGAAGATTGTGGAAGTGGAGATGAAGCAGAAAGGAACTCCGCTGCACGATGCCACGGTGATTGGAGACACGGTGGGCGATCCGTTCAAGGATACTTCGTCGGTGGCATTGAATCCGGTGATCAAGTTTACGACCTTGTTCGGATTGCTGGCGGTGGAACTGGCGGTTACGCTCACTCGCGATCAGGGGCCGATGATCACGAACGTGCTGGCTCTGGCGTTCTTCCTGGTTTCGTTCTTCTTCGTTTACCGGTCGTTTTACGGGATGCGTATTCGAAGCGGAGCTTAGGTTCATTTTTTTACAAACGCCATCCGGCTTTGCTGGATGGCGTTTTTGTTTTGTGCGGAAGAGTTCAAGGGCTTTACCACAGAGGACACAGGGGATCACGGGGTAAACCTAGGTTCTTGTGTTATGCAGCGGAGACTTCGCTGCACCACTAAGAAAAGTAAAGTAGAAGCGGGTGAGTCGTCCGCTCGCACACATTTCCACAGGCTAGCTTGGGCCTTTCATTTTGTCTTTTACGCTGTGGGCGAGTTTTTCGATTTCTTCAGCTTTTTTCACCACGTCGAGGGACAGGAGATTTTCGTTCGATTTGTCCACGGAGTCTTTTAATTCGACGGCCAGCTTGAGCAGTTTGTCGGTGTCGGCTTTTATAGCGGCCTGACGCTGCAGGTTGGCTTTCTTGCCCATATCTCGAGCCTGGCGCTTTCGGGCTTCGTCGGCGTCGGAAGTCGTGGTGACGCGCGGGGGATCGGTTTGCAGCGTAGGTGGCGGGCCTTGGGGAGAGTGATTTTGCTGGGCGTGAGCGGAGATTGCTAACAGAAGACAGATGGGGAATATGCGGAGGAATGATTGGAGTCGCACGATGTCCTCGGGCGCGGGTAGTGCCCGCTGAGGAAAGTATGACACTTTCCTACGGGCGGAGGGAAGCCAGTCCCGAGTTGCGAGTCCCGAGCACCCAAAGCTATCCGACATTGTCGTTGCTTTTGCTGGGTACTGGGTACTCGCAACTAACTTACAGCGAACTCATGTTTGATAAGAACTCGGCGTTTCCCTTGGTCTTGCTCAGCTTGTCGATGAGGAGTTCCATGGCTTCTACGGGCGACAATGGGTTGAGGACCTTGCGGAGGACCCAGATTCTGCTCAAGTCTTCGCGGGGGATGAGCAACTCTTCTTTACGCGTGCCTGAGCGCTGGATGTCGATTGCTGGGAATACTCGCTTGTCGACCAGTTTACGCTCCAGGATGATTTCGGAATTGCCGGTGCCTTTGAATTCTTCGAAGATGACGTCGTCCATGCGGGAACCGGTGTCGATTAACGCGGTCGCGATGATGGTGAGCGAGCCGCCTTCTTCAATGTTGCGGGCCGAGCCAAAGAAACGCTTCGGGCGCTGCAGAGCGTTAGAGTCGACGCCGCCTGAGAGAACCTTGCCGCTGGGTGGAACGATCGTGTTGTAGGCGCGGGCGAGGCGCGTGATGGAATCGAGCAGGATCACAACATCGCGTTTATGCTCGACTAATCTCTTCGCCTTTTCGATCACCATTTCTGCGACTTGCACGTGCCGAGCTGCGGGCTCATCGAAAGTCGACGAGATCACTTCACCTTTGACCGAGCGCTGCATGTCGGTGACTTCTTCGGGACGCTCATCAATCAGCAGAACCATCAAAACTACTTCGGGATGATTCGTGGTGATGGAGTTGGCCACGTTTTGCAGCAGCATGGTCTTGCCGGCGCGCGGCGGAGAAACGATGAGTCCACGCTGGCCTTTGCCGAGAGGTGTGAGCAAATCCATTACTCGCGCGCTTGAGTTCTCACGCGTGGTTTCGAGCTTAAGGCGCTCTTGCGGATACAGCGGCGTCAGGTTGTCGAAGAGGATTTTGTTGCGGGCTTCGTCGGGCGATTCGAAGTTGACGGCTTCGATTTTGACCAGCGCGAAATATTTTTCGCCTTCGTGCGGCGGGCGGACTTGTCCACTGATGGTGTCGCCGGTTTTCAGATCGAACTTGCGAATTTGCGACGGGGAGACATAGATGTCGTCCGGACCGGGGAGGTAGTTGTAATCGGGCGAGCGGAGGAAGCCGTAGCCGTCGGGCAGAATCTCGAGGACGCCTTCGGCGAAGATGTGTCCTTCTTTTTCGCTTTGCGCCTGCAGGATCTTAAATATGAGATCCTGCTTGCGGAGCCCGCTGGCGCCGGGGAGCTCCAAGGTCCTTGCGATCTTGGTCAGCTCGGTGATGTTCTTTTCTTTCAGTTCAGCAATGGTCATGATTCACCTAAACCCGTGCACTAAGAGTGATTCGTTAGTGACTGCGGGAGATTTTCAAAGGAGGGTATTCAGGGAAGACAAAATCCAAAAATACAGGATCCAAAAGTACTACTTCAAGGAGGCAGGCGGACAGGGCTGCCTTAAGCAGCCCGTCGTTGTGCCTCAGCAAAATTCTCCGGCTCGGACAGAACTTCCTGCCGTTCCTTGCCGGCGATGCGGTCCAGAACACCATTCATCGTTTCCTGGATTCTGGTGCTGGGCCGATGGAACTTTCGCGTGGCCTTGGAGGCGAGCTGACAAAGCATATAACGATTCCGTAAAGTCTGTAAAGCGTCAAAGACACGATCAGAGCGCATGTCTGTGTGCTCCTTCCTTATTAAGTATGGGCATTTCGCGTTCGTCCCTGCTCTCGGGAAACTGGCCAGAACCCCACAAGCCGTCCTAAGCCACTGATTCCATTAAGGTTTTAAAAGGAGTTAGCGCAATTCCTACCCAGAATAGATGCTTGACGGGGCTCCGAAGATGCTCGTTTTTC